>Ga0335070_10002470_pt1 | contig 21511 bp, 16 predicted proteins | sample Lox_Sample_13_FD_206722 | JGI IMG/M metagenome (GOLD analysis project Ga0335070, IMG submission 206722) | Soil microbial communities from Loxahatchee National Wildlife Refuge, Florida, United States - Lox_Sample_1.3 | ecosystem: Environmental > Terrestrial > Soil > Wetlands | place: USA...
CCACCTGAGAATCGTCGATGCTCTATGGGAGACCCCGGGGCCTCTGGAAGTCTGTGCCATCGGCAGTCTGATTTGGCTGCACGCCAAGTGGCATCGCTCTACACGTTTACCCTAGACACCTAAAGAACCACACGCATTCTCGGGGGCGGCGCCTTAGACCCCCATCAAGCTGGTGCGACCACAACGGGCCAATTCCCTCTCCGCGATCTGCCGCCGCGCCCGCTCGACTTCCGGCCGCACTCCCGGTCTCTGATAGCTCGATACCAGTTCGTCGGCCCGGCGCCGGGCCCGCTCAAACGTGTCGCTGGCTCCCTGGCTTTGCGGACCGCCACGCTCGATCACCGAGGAGGGGAAATGCTGCTCCTGGCGGAACAAAGCGCGGGTTTCTTTCAGCTTCAGAAAATCGCCTGCCAGCCCGGTCTGCGAGAACATGGCGGTGGCCAGGGCCTCGCCTCGCGCCTCGACACCTTCGAGCAGGCGCTGCGCCGAGGCGATGGCTTCGGCATCGATGACCAGCTTCTCGATGCTGTGGCAGGCCAGGAAGTCGAGCATCCCGGCCCCGGAGATCATGTTGATGCCGGCCAGCGCTCCCAGCACACACGAGATCCCGCTCTCCATGCCGGCCTGGGCGTCCACCAGCTTGCCGTCGCCGGCGACCAGGTAAGCGTGCGTGGGTAATCCCAGCGCCTTCCCCACCTGCGCGCAGGCCAGGTCCAGCATCACCGTCTCGATGGCTCCCATGGGGGTCGTGCCGCTGCGCATGTCGAAGATGGCCGGGGCGCCTCCCCAGACGATGGGCGCACCCGGGCTCGCCAGTTGGTGGATGGTGATCCCGCTGATGCACTCCGCCGCGTGCTGGACTACGGCGCCGGCCAGGGTCACGGGCGCGGTCGCTCCGGCCAGCGGCATGGATACGATCTCCGCCGGCACTCCAGCCCGTGCCAGCTCCACCAGGTTCTCGGCAGCGAACTCCGACCAGTTCAATGGCGGCGATGGGCACACGTCGAAGACCGCCCGGGGCGCGGATCGTAGAGCGTCCTGTCCGCCGGCGTCGGCGGCCAGGAGTTCGAGCATCGGCCTCAGCCCCGCTGCGGAGAATGACCCGGTCACCACCGGCTTGCTCGAATGCCACAACACCAGGAAGAGGCGGTAGAAGTCCCCGATCTCCTGGGGCACGTCGTTGCAGACCATGGCGGTGGACTGGGCGCTGTACGGTGGAAGTGTTTCCACCACCTGTACCATGCGCACCAGGTCGGCGACCATCGCCGGGCGCGGCTGTCGCGAGTCTGCGTCGAGGATGTTGAGGCAGGACGATCCCGGGTCGAAGCACACGTCATCGCCGCCATAGTGGACGGCCGGCTTCCCTTCGCGGGTATGCAGCCAGAACTCGCGCGGCGCGTGTGCCAGCGCGTTCCGCGCCAGCGCTTCGGGGATGCGGGCCACGCCGTTCTCGACCTGCACGCCGGCCGGACGCAGCAGATCGGCGGCCGCGTCCGCCACCCGCACGCCCGGCTCCCGCAGCAGCTGGAATGCTTCGCCCAGCACCCGCTCGACCAGCTTCCTGTCCAGCAGTTCGAGCCGAGGCCTCATGCCGGCACCCTCGCCGGCAGCAAGGACTTGGCCAGCGCGACCGCCGACATCGCGTCCTTGGCGTAGCCATCCGCCCCGATCTGCTCCGCCCATTGGCGCGTCACCGGGGCCCCGCCCACGATCACCTTCACCCGCGGGCGCAAGCCCGCCTCACCCAACGCTTCGACGACCTTCTTCTGGCCGGCCATGGTAGTGGTGAGCAGCGCCGAGACGCCCACGATGTCGGCTCCGAGCTCCCGCGTCTTGCCGACGAAGGCGGCGCTGTCCACGTCCGCCCCGAGGTCATGGACGCGGAATCCGTTGGCGGCCAGCAGCGTGCCCACCAGCCGCTTCCCGATCTCGTGGATGTCGCCCTTGGTGGTGCCCAGCACCACGGTCGCACGCACGTCCCGCTCGCCCCCGGCGCGGCGCAGTTCGTCCTCCAGGACCGCCATCGCCGTCGTCATGGCCTCGCTCGAGGCCATGAGGTCGGGCAGGAACATGCGTCCGGCGCCGTACAGCTCCCCCACTGCAGTCATTCCGGGAAGATAGCCGGTGTTGATGGATTCAAGGGGATCGATGCCAAGCTGGAGCGCGCGCTGCGCCAGCACGCGGGCGTGGTCAGGGGCGCCGTCCAGAATGCTCTGGCGCATCGCCTGGAAGGTTTCCTCGTGCACGGATACCTCCGAGCGCCGCGCCCACATCGCGCGCCTTCCCTATGAGTTGGGAAAGTTCATGGTAGCACTGAAGCGTGCCGAAGGCAGCCGGGGAAGAGAGAGGATCAGGACGCGGCAGTCCTCACTGAGCGCTGGACATCGGTGGCCAGCGGGTCGTTGGGGAATCGCGCCACGAAGTCGGCCAAGAGCTGCTGCGCCGCCTCCGACTGATGGTTGCGGAGCGCATTGAGCGCAGTACGCCGCAGCGCCGGCTCCAACTCGGCCTCGCACAGCACGTTGGCCAGCAGTTCCACGCTCTGTTCCGCCGGGTTGGCGGCGATGGCCTGGACCGCCTTCTGCGCAGCGGTCAGCTTGCCCCTCCCATCGACGAAGACGAACTGCGCCAGGGCGGTCAGGGTAGCCGGGTCGCGCAGGTAAAGCAGCTCTTCCAGCACCTGCTCCTGCACGTGCGGGCCGAATGTCGCCAGGTTCTCGGCAATCACCTGGCCGCGTCCTTCGACCCGGTTCTTGTTGAGCGCGGTCAATGCCGCCTGCTGCACCCGCTCGTCGGGGTGCTGAAGCACTGGGGTCAGGTGCGACAGCAGTTCGGCGTCCTTCAGCTCGCCCAGCAGCTTGCAGGCATTCCGCACCACGTACCAGCGTTCATGGGAGAGCTGGCGGCGCGCGGTCTCCACCGCCACGCTCCCGGTCTGGGCGATGAACCGCAGCAGCGCCATGCGGTTGGTCGCCACTTGCTCCTTCTCCAACATGGAGAACAGCTTCTGGATGGCGGGCGTGCCGCTCCAGCGCACCAGCAGCATCGCCGTCTTGGTCCAGGCAGGGTCGTCTTTCTTCTGCATCAGCAGCTCGACCGTCCGCTCCACGGCCGCCGGAGGCAGCAGTGCCGCCAGGCCATTGGAGCAGCACTTCACGTGCAGCCCGGGGTCGCGCGTCAGGGACTTTTCCATCGCGGTGCCGATCTCCACGATGGTGTCGAACTCCTCGTACGTGGCCAGGTTCTTCGACAGGATCACCAGGCTGTTGGCCAGCTGGAAATGGACGAACTGGTTCACGTCGTCGCGCAGCAGGGCCCGGCTCAGGCGCTGGGCGGTGCTCACGGCAAAGTCGGTGCGCACCCGCGACATCAGGTTGATCAGCTCAGGCCCGCGGCTCAACTCGTCGGGGTAGAGTTCGGGCCCATCCAGCGAATCGAAGTAGTGCTTGGCCAGCTCCGTCGCCTTGTCGTTTTCCTTCTCCTTCAGCAAGTCCCGCAGGTGCTCGATCAATCGCCGGAACTCGACCACCGTGAAACGCTTCACCGCCATCAGGTCGGCATGTTTCTGGCTGGTCGGCAGCGCCACCCACTTCAGTTCGTCCTGGATCTTCTGATAGGTGGTGGGCGGAAAAACGTGCTCTTTGACGAAAGTCGCCAGCTTGCTGGCCATGCGGTTGGCCATGCGAGTGGCCTGCAGGCTGCGCACCAGCACCCGGACCACGTCTTCCTCGACGATCATCGCTTCCGGGCCGGTGGGCGCGGTCGCCAGCTTTTGCACCGCCCACTGGATGGCAGTGTCCTCCACGAACTCGCTCGCCACCTGTTCCGGGGGCGCGTCCTTCAGCTCCGCCTGCTTGTGGGCGGGAAAGGACCCCATCACCATGTCGGGGGAGACCTCCTGCAGGATCCTGGCCAGCGCCATGCAAGATTTTTCCGGGTCGCCGCGGCGGTCCACCAGCGCTGCCTCCACCGTGGGGCCGATCAGCTTCATGATGTCGCTGGGGCCGCCGACACCCAGCGCCTCGCTGCGTTCCATGCACGCCGATTCCAGCAGCATGGTGAGCGCATCCAGCCCGGCATAGCCCCCGCCGCCTCCCAGGGCCATCTCTTCCCTTTGCTTGCTTGCCAGGAAGGCTTCCGCTTCCGTCTCCAGGATGGTGTCGCCGGAATCCGTTCGCGCCTGGTTCTTCCCCGCCGGAAAGACCCGGACCCCTTCCAGGGGGTTCATGTCCAGATACTTCTTGGCGCCCCCGGCTTCTGCGATCACCTTGGAATTGGCCGACAGTACGGAGATCGCGGCCTTATAGCGCGAGAGCGTCAGCCCCGGCTCAAAGGTCACCGCCCCATAGCCGCGCTTCAGGAATTCGTTCTCCAGCTGGACCAGGCCCGCGTCGGTGGTGAGCAGGTTGTTGAGCATGATCCGGTTCTCGACGAACCCCAGCGTGAACCGCCCGGTCTCTTTCAGCAGATGGTTGAGCGAATCGAAACTGGCCTGCAGCGGGCCCGCCGCCACCTTGTGGTCCAGCGAGAGCATCACCACCGTGCGCACGACCACCTGCAGCGATCGCGCGTACCGCAACCCTTGGACCTTCAGCTGTTTCTTATCGAGCATCGCCGGAACACACCTTCAGCCCGCGGGGGATATGCTCCTTCTACCACAGTCCCTAATCTACTTCTGTTTGCAACTTCGAGTCTAATTACTTAAGGTACCTGGGCTGCACCCCGCTTCACGTTCCCAGGATCGCCCCGGTTGACAATTTATGCCATCGGGAATGCCTCAAATCGCCAACCGGGGGGCCGAGACCCCAGTTTGATACTGGTAAGTCGTTCGTAGACTGTGGCTTAATAGCCCTGGGTCCTCGGGGGGTTCGGCGGTCGAATTGCTTGTCTTCAAGGCGTAGGGATAAACATGTTCCAGAGGCCAAAGATGAGAAGCCAATCCGGTTTCTCCCTGATAGAGTTGCTGATCGTGGTAGCGATCATCCTGGTGATTGCCGCCATTGCCATCCCCAACCTGTTGCGCTCTCGGATTGCCGCCAATGAAGCTTCGGCGGTCAATTCCCTGCGTACCCTCACCACCGCGGAGAATACTTACTACTCCACGTATCCGACCTTCGGCTTCGCCTGCAGCCTGATCTCGCTGGGCGGCGGGAAGACTCCGCCCGACAACACCGCTGCCGGCATCATCGACGATACCCTGCGCGGCGGCCTCAAGGCCGGTTACCAGTTCACCAATGGCGTGTGCATCAAGTCCGGCGCCCTCACCGTCGGCTATCAATACTCGGGAGCGCCTCTGGCCCCGCAGCAGAGCGGCATACGTTATTTCTGCGTGGATACCTCGGGCATCGTCAAATTCAGCTCGGTCAGCGTGGCCGATTGCTACGCCCTCGGACAGCCGATCCAGTAAGAGCGCACGAGATTGAAAGCCCGGCCTCGCGGCCGGGCTTTTCTTGCCTAGGGACGGGCGTCCCCGCCCGTCCTCTTGTCATTTTGTCCTTCCCGCTTCCGCCTTGCCCTCGCTGGCCGCGGCCTGCGCTGCCGCCAGCCGCGCCGTCAGCACCCGGAAGGGCGAGCACGAAACGTAGTTCATCCCTACCTGGTAGCAGAATTCCACCGACTGCGGCTCGCCGCCGTGTTCACCGCAGATGCCCACCTTCAGGTCGGGACGTGTCTTCCGTCCTCGCTCCGTGCCCAGCCGTACCAACTGCCCGACGCCCTCGCGGTCCAGCACCGCGAACGGGTCCTGCTTCAGGATGCCTTCCGCGATGTACGTCGGCAGGATCTTGTTCACGTCGTCGCGCGAGAAGCCGAAGGTGGTCTGGGTCAGGTCGTTGGTGCCGTAACTGAAGAATTCAGCTTCCTTGGCGATCTCGTCCGCCACCAGCGCGGCCCGCGGCAGCTCGATCATGGTGCCCACCAGGTATTCCACCCTGATCTCCTTCTCGGCGAACACCTCGTCCGCTACTCGGCGCACGATCGCCGCCTGGTTGGCGAACTCCTTCACGCTCGCGGTCAGCGGGATCATGATCTCCGGTTTCACCTTCACGCCCTCCTTCGCCACCTGGGCTGCCGCCTCGAAGATGGCTCGCGCCTGCATCTCGGTGATCTCCGGATAGGTGATGCCCAGGCGGCAGCCGCGGTGCCCGAGCATGGGATTCAGCTCGTGCAGCTGGTTCACTCGGTTCAGCACGGTGCGCAGCTCCTTGAGCTTGGGCGAGCGCGGCTTGGTGGCTTCCAGCACCGCGATCTCCACCATTAGCTCCTCGCGGCTGGGCAGGAACTCGTGCAGCGGCGGGTCCAGGGTGCGGATCGTGACCGGGAAGCCGTCCATGGCGCGGAACACGCCGATGAAGTCGGAGCGCTGGAAGGGCAGCAGCTTGCGCAACGCCGCCCGCCGCTCCTTCTCGTTGCTGGCCATGATCATGGCACGCATGTGGGCGATGCGATCTTCGGCGAAGAACATGTGTTCCGTGCGGCAGAGGCCGATGCCCTCGGCGCCGAAGGCCCGCGCCTGGATGGCATCGCGCGGGATGTCGGCATTGGCGCGCACTCCCATCTTGCGGAAGGGCTCGGCCCAGCTCATGATCTTCTGCAGTTCCGGGTCCTCGGCCGAAGGCGGCACCGTGTTGAGCTTGCCCTTGATGACGCGCCCGGTGGTGCCATCGAGCGAGATCCAGTCGCCCTCCTTGAAGACCTGGCCCTTCACCCGCATCTCGCGCGCCTTGTCATCCACTTCGATCTCGCCGGCCCCGGCCACGCAGCACTTGCCCATGCCCCGGGTCACGACTGCGGCGTGACTGGTCATGCCGCCGCGCGAGGTGAGAATGCCGACCGCGACCTCCATGCCGTGGATGTCTTCCGGCGTGGTCTCGCTGCGCACCAGGATCACCGGGTTTTTCTTTGCCCCATGCCCCGCCTTGGCGACCGCTTCATCGGCGGTGAACAAGACCTGTCCGACAGCCGCCCCCGGGGACGCCGGCAGCCCGGTGGCCAGCACTTCGACCTTGGCGCTCTTCTCGTCGAGCGCCGGCACCAGGAAATCGTAGAGCTGGTTGGGATCGACGCGGAAGATGGCCTCTTCCTTGCTGATCAGCCCCTCCTCCACCATCTGGATGGCGATCCGCACCGCGGCGCGCCCGGTGCGTTTGCCGTTGCGCGTCTGCAGCATGTACAGCTTGCCTTCCTGGATGGTGAACTCGAAGTCCTGCATGTCGCGGTAGTGCTTCTCCAGCCGCGTGGTGATCTCCCGCAGCTGCTTGTACGCGCCGGGGTTGATCTTGTTCAGCTCGCTGATGTGCACCGGGGTGCGGATGCCGGCCACCACGTCCTCGCCCTGCGCGTTCATCAGGAATTCTCCGTAGAATTCCTTCGCCCCGGTGGCCGGGTTGCGGGTGAAACCGACGCCGGTGCCGCTGCTCTCGCCCAGGTTGCCGAAGACCATCGCCTGCACGTTCACCGCGGTGCCCAGCATATCGTCGATGTTGTTGATGCGGCGGTAGTGCTTCGCCCGGTCATTCTCCCAGGAGCGGAACACGGCATCGCGCGCCATCACCAGTTGCTCGTGCGGGTCCTGCGGGAAGTCGCGCTTGGCGTGCTTCTTCACCACCTTCTTGTATTCCTCGATGATCTCCTTCAGCGCCTTGGCGTCGAGCTCAGTGTCGAGCTTTACCTTGCGCTGCTTCTTCTTGCCGTCGAAGACCTGGTCAAAGGCCGGCTTCTCGATGTCGAGCACTACATTGCCGAACATCTGGATCAGGCGGCGGTAGGAGTCGTAGGCGAAGCGCGGGTTGTTGCTCTTTTTGGCGAGGACTTCGACCGATTCGTCGTTCAGGCCGAGGTTGAGGATCGTGTCCATCATGCCCGGCATGGAGAACTTGGCGCCCGACCGGACGCTCACCAGCAGCGGGTTGCTGCCCTTTCCCAGCTTCTGTCCCTGGAGCTCCTCCAGCCGCGCCAGCGCCGCCTCCATCTCGCGGTCCACCTCCGCCGGCACCCGGCCCTGGCTGCGCATGTACACGCGGCAGGCTTCGGTCTGGATGGTGAAGCCCGGAGGCACCGGCAGCCCGGCATTGGTCATCTCCGCCAGGCCGGCGCCCTTGCCGCCCAGCTCATCCTTCATCTTCCCGTTACCCTCGGCCTTCCCTCCGCCGAAAAAGTAAACATGCTTGGTCACTTTCGCGCCGGCTTCTACGTGCTCGACTTCCGCTACTGTGGTGCTCATAAGATTGTGTCCTCTCTATTAGTGCGAATTGAATGAACCTGTGTCATCCCGAACGGCTTCAGCCGTGAGGGACCTGCTTCTATGCGCTCTTCCCTTCGGTCACGATCTCCGAAAAATCCGCAATGGTCGAGAAACTCGCCAGCAGGTCCCGTAGCATCGCCAGCCGGTGGCTGCGGACCTTCTCGTCCTCCACCATGACCATCACCTTGTCGAAGAACGCGTCCACGTGCGGACGCAGCGTCGCCATCACCTTCAGCGCCTGTTCGTAATTCTTCTGCTGGCGGTACTGCTCGACCGCCGCTCCGATCGCGACGCTCTCGCCCACCAGCTTGAATGCCGTCTCGTCCTGCATGCGCGCCGGCTCCAGCTTCGTGGCGACCGCAAACTTCTTCTCTTCCGCCTGCCGCAGGATGTTCTTCACCCGCTTGAACGCCGCCGCGATGTGCTCGAAATCTTCGGCCTTGCGCGCCTCCGACACCGCCTTTGCCCTCGACACGACATCCGGCACGTCATCGCTTTCCGCGACCAGCACCGCATTCACCGTGTCGTATTCGAGTCCCTCCGCCTCGCGCAGGTAGAACTCGATCCGCTCGCGGAAGAAACTCGCGACATCTTCCTTGTACCTCTTGTCCTTGAACTTCTTCTCGGCCTCGGAGCCCTTGTACGCCGCCCGCGCCTGCTCCAGGAGCCTCGTCACGCTCAACGGCAGCTTATGCTCCGCCAGAATCTTCACGATCCCGTTGGCCTGCCGCCGCAGCGCGAATGGGTCTTTGGAGCCGGTGGGTTGCAGCCCCAGCGCGAACATCCCGGCGATCGAGTCCGCCTTGTCGGCGATCGACAGCACCGCGCCCTCGATGGTGCGCGGCACTGCGTCTTCCATGGACTCTGGCTTGTACTGGTCGTAGATGGCGTCCGCACTCGCCGCGTCCAAGCCCTGCGCCCGCGCATACCGCCCGCCGACTATCCCCTGCAGCTCGGTGAACTCCTTGACCAGCTCGGTCGTCAGGTCGGTCTTGGCCAGCGAGGCCGCCTCGCTCAGCGCCGGGTCATTGATCTCGGTCCCGCTGCCGAGCTCCTCGACGATGTGGTTGGTCAGCTGCCGCACCCGCAGCGACTTGTCGTAATAGCTACCCAGCTCCTTCTGGAAGGTGACGGCCTTCAGCATGTCCACGCGCTGCTTGAGCGGGATCTTTTGGTCCACGTCCCAGAAGAAACGCGCGTCGTTGAACCGGGCCCGCAGCACCCGCTCGTTGCCGTGCCGGATGATACCCTCGGGGTCGCTGTCGGTGTTCAGCACCGCCAGGAAGTGCGGCGCCAGTTTGCCGCTCGCGTCCTCGACCGCGAAGTACTTCTGGTGGTCGCGCATCACCGTGACCAGCACCTCTTCCGGCAGGCTCAGGAACTCGCGGTCGAAGCCGCCCAGCAGGGCCGACGGGAATTCGGTGAGATTGACCACCGTATCGAGCAGCGCTTTATCTTCGCGCCAGCGCGCCCCGCCGGGGATGGTGCGGGTGGCCGCATCCAGCGCCTTGCGGATCAGCTGCTCGCGCTCCGCGCGCGTCGGCACCACCTTGGCGCCGGACAACGTGGGTGCGTAGGCAGCGGCGGTCGGGAAGCTCACGTCCCTGCCCAGGATGCGATGCCCGCGCGAATGCCGCCCGGCCTCGACCCCGCCGAACTCAAGCGGCACTACCTCGCCATCCAGCATCGCCACCAGCCAGCGCACCGGGCGCACGAAGTGCTCCGGCTTCCCTTCCCGCCAGTACATATTCTTGGCCCAGTAGAGCGCCCCGATCTCTTTCGGCAGCGCTTCTGCCAGGACTTGGGACGCGCTGCGTCCCGGGCTGACGACCTTCGCCGCCAGGTACTCGCCCTTGGGCGTGGTGACGCGCGCCAGCTTGCCGACTTCCACGCCGACCTTCTTGGCGAACGCATGGGCCGCCGGCCCCGGCTGCCCGTCTTGGAAGGCGACTTTCACCGCCGGCCCCGTCATTTCCTCCTCGACATCGGCCTGCGCCGACGCCACGTTCCGCGCCAGGATGGCAAGACGCCGCGGCGTCGAGTAGGCTTCGACCTTGGCTGCGGACGCCAGCCGCTCCCGGGCCAGCAAGTCGCCCACGCGGCGCGCCAGCTCGGCCTCGGCGCCGTCGATCATCCGCGCCGGAATCTCTTCCGTACCGATCTCGAGGAGGAAGTCCGCCATGAAATGAACCTTCTAGAATCCCACTGTTTGCGGCAGAGCTTATGTGAGCCGGGTCACAACGAGGTGTGTTCTACGCACCTGCCCGGGCCTTTTCTTCCTCTTTGGCTTCCTCGGAAGCCGCCGCCTGCTGGTCCAGGTACGCCTTGGCCACTCCCACCGCCAGTTGGCGGATACGAGCGATCACGCCCACCCGCTCGGTAACCGAGATCGCGCCCCGCGCGTCCAGGATGTTGAACAGGTGCGAGCACTTCAGGCACAGGTCGAAGGCGCCCAGCAAAGGATATCGAGCTGTTAGCTTCAGAATGTGCTCTTCTTCCTCACGGCTGAGAGGCGGGTCGTGCTTCCTTGATGCGGTACTCCTGAACTCCTTGAACGCGGCGAGCATGCCTTCGCACTCAGCCTCATACAGTTCCAGGTGCTTCCAGGTTTTCTCCACGTCCGCGTCCTCGAAGTTGTACACCGAGAACTGGAGTTCTTCCTGGTAGCGCACGTCGCCGTAGGTCATCACGGCGCCGGTTTTCGGGTCGCGGGACCATACGATGTCGTAGATCGAATCCACGTCCTGCAGAAAGGCCGCGATGCGCTCCAGCCCGTAAGTCAGCTCCGCCGAGATTGGGTCCAGGTCCACGCCGCCGCACTGCTGGAAGTAGGTGAATTGCGTGATCTCCAGCCCGTCGAGCATCACCTGCCACCCGATGCCCCACGCGCCCAGCGTCGGCGACTCCCAGTTGTCCTCCTCGAACTTGATGTCGTGCTTGCCTAGGTCGATGCCGATGGCCTTCAGCGAGTCCAGGTACAGCTCCTGCACATCCTCAGGCGGAGGTTTAAGGATCACCTGTAACTGCATGTGCTTAAATAGCCGGTTTGGATTGTCCCCGTAGCGCCCGTCGGCCGGACGCCGCGACGGCTGCACGTAGGCCACGTTGTAAGGCTTGGGCCCCAGCACCCGCAGGAAGGTCTCGGGCGCCATGGTGCCCGCTCCCACCTCGACGTCGTAGGGCTGCTGCAGCACACAACCCCGCTCGGCAAAAAAGTTCTGCAGCTTGAAGACCAGCTCTTGGAAGGTGGGCGCGTTTTGTCGTGGATTGCTCACGAAGGAGTGCTGCTCGCTTGGTACTTGGTACTGAGTACTTGGTACTAGACCTTATCCAGCATGGCGGCCGTGACCAGTTTCTTCTCCAGGTGCTGCTCCAACCGCTGCTGCAGGAACTTTCTCAGGTCCGCGCCGCGCTGCCGCGGCCACTCTTCCCCGGCGAACGCATCCACCGGCGTCCGGAACATCCTGGCGGCCAGGGCCCGCGACTCGCTCGACATCTCCGCCGACGCCAGCCGCTTATGCTGCGGGCACATCAGCCCGTCCGCCAGCGGGTGGAAATACGCCCGGCTTCCGTTCAAAGCGACGCCGCACTCGATGCACGCGCCCAGCTCCGGCAGCAGCCCCGCCAGCCGCACCAGCCACAGGTCGAAGTAGGTCAGCGGCATCCAGATCGCGCCCGCCTGCACCTGCGGCAGCACCGACAGCGCCAGGCGGAAGAGGTCGTCGTGCGCCTCGCGGTCGGGCAGCACCTGGTCCAGCACTTCCGCCAGGTATCCCAGCGCCACCGCCCGCGGGTAATCCACCTGCGTGGCCATCGGCGATTCCAGCACTTCGCAGGAATCCAGACGCGCCAGCTCCACCCGCTCGCGGTCTTCCCAGTACAGCCGGACGTAGGTGAGCGGCTCCAGCGCCCCGCCGAAACGCTTTTTCGACTTCTTGGCCGCCCGGGCGACGCCCCGCACCTTGCCTTCGGAGCGGGTGAAGCAAGTCACCAGCAGGTCGGCCTCGCGCAGCGGATAGCTGCGCAGCACGATCGCCTCGGACTCCTTCAGCGGCATCGCATCCGCCCGCTCACTCTGGTCGCAGCGCTCGTCCCGGAAACCTCGATTGTAATTGACTTACCGGTGGATAGAAAGCGGGGAAACACCTGAATTCATGCGGCATTCAGGCTTGTGTGAGACAGCCGCCTTAGCTGTCAGGAATGAACAAGAACCAGTGTCATCCCGAACGGGCTTTAGCCCGTGAGGGACCTGCTTTTTCTCTACCTGCCAATCTGTCCTGCTCCTTCTTTGGCAACTTCGCAAACACCAGCTCATACGACGTCCTGAGCAGACGCTTCAATTCCGACGCCGGCAGCGCGTCCATCCGCTCCAGGGCCACCCACTTGTTCCGGGCCATGTAAGGCGCCGGCACGATCCCCTCGATCTCCTGCAGAGTAATAAACTCCTCTTCTGTCGCTTTGAACGACATCAGGACCTCGCCGCGCTGCGGCTCCAGGTTCACCACGCAGAACATCTTGCCGCCGACCTTGAACACCAGGTCCCGCACCCATTGCACCTGCTCGGTGGCATGCGGCAGCGACATGCAGAATTGGCGGATTGCATCGATATTCATATGAATTGGGTGGAAGCAAAACAAAACGCGCACCACGCGGGTGCGCGTTCCAGATTCAGCTCAGTTCACCGGCCATAGTACTTGGCGTTGCGCTCGGTAAAGCTCTTCCACTTCTCCGGCAGGTCGTCGAGCGCGAAGATGGCCGACACCGGACAGACCGGCACGCAGGCGCCGCAGTCGATGCATTCCACCGGGTCGATGTACAGCATCTCTTCCGTGGCGTGCTTCTCTTCATCCTTCTTGGGGTGGATGCAATCCACCGGACAGGCGTCCACGCACGCGGTGTCCTTGGTGCCGATACACGGTTCTGCGATCACGTATGCCATGGTGCTTTTCTCCGTCGCTCACTGACGAGTGCTGGGGTTTCTAGAACCGGCGATTTTAACAGAAAAGCCATTGTGCGATACAAGTCTGGAGCGTGATATCCGACCGCAGCGGTCGGACTTCCTATGTCAGAGTGCTCCTGTTTTCCGATCACGGCAATCATGGCAATCCCGGCGATCCCGGCGATCCCTAAGCCCCGACCAGTTCCTTCTGCGGTGACGGCTGATATTCGACGATGTATCCCGCCACCGCGCTCGCCGCCACCGTCAGCGGACTCGCCAGATACATCTGCCCCGGCCCGCTGCGCCCCGGGAAATTGCGGTTCTGGGCGCTGATCACGATCTGGTCGGGACGCGTGCTCACCCCCGGCCCGGCGTTGATGCACGCCCCGCAGCTCGGTTCGATGACGATCGCCCCCGCCTTCTTGAAGATGTCGAGATACCCCTTGCGCACGCAGTACTCGCGCGTCTCCTGTGACCCGAACTGGATGTAGAACTTGCAGGAGTCGGCCACCCGCTTCCCCTGTGCCAGCGCATCAGCCAGCACCCGCGCGTACATGTCCATGTCTTCATTCTTGCCCGCGGTGCAGGTGCCGCCATAAGCGATCTCCACCGGCACCGGCGTATTCAAGTCGCGGATGAACTTGCCGTTGCCCGGATCGCCCGGCGTCGCGACCATGGGTGTGAGCTTGTCGGCGTTCAGCTCGATCACGTGCGCGTACTGCGCGTCCGGGTCGCTGCTCAGCCCCTGGATCATCGCCTCCGCTTTCTTGCGGTCCATGCCCCGGCGCTCGGCCAGGAAATCCACCACCTTCTGGTCCGGCGCCACGATCCCGGTGAACCCGCCGATCTCCGCCGCCATGTTGGTCATGGTGGCGCGCTCGTCCACGCTCAGCTCCTCGATGGCTTCTCCGGAGTACTCCATGACCTTGGCCAGGGCCTTGCCGCTGCGGATGTAATCCATGGCCAGCAGCGCCAGGATGAAATCCTTGGCGGTGACATTCGGCCGCCGCTTGCCGCGCACTACCACCTTCACCGATTCCGGCACCTTCACCCGCACGTCCTTGGTAATCCAGGAATTGAAGACGTCGGTAGTGCCGATGCCGAAGGCGATGCATCCCACCGCCCCCACGTGCGGCGTGTGCGAATCCGAGCCCACGTTGAGCTGCCCGGGCAGCGCGTAGCTCTCGAGCACCAGCGAGTGGCAGATGCCTTCCGACCCCTTGCGGTCCTTCAGCTCGCCGTGCAGCCGGATGCCCTGCTTCTCGGCGAAGTCCTGCTGCTTGAACTTGAGCTGCGTCGCCAGGTCCAGCAGCCCCATCTTCCGCTTCTCCTCCGACATCACCTCGTCGAGGAACGTCAGGTGGTCGCGGAAGAACAGGATGGTGTCCTTGTCGTTGACCGGCACGTCTTTGCCGACGTTCTGCTCGTAGAAGATCGATGCCATCGGCGTAACGTACTCGTGGCTGAAGCGCAGGTCGGTGCGTGCGAAGCCGGTGTCGCCCGGTTTTACGTAGGGCACGCCCACTTTTCCCTGCGCGTCCACCATGTGCCGCGCGAAGATTTTCTCCGCGATGGTCATGCCGCGCTTTTCCGTCTTGATGGGCGGCAGGAAGACCTTCTTCTGCAGTCGCGCCACGTTGAAGGCAAACAAGCCACCGTACTCGATGACCTGCCGCGTGATGTCGTCCTCGCCGCGGGTGAATTCCTCCAGGGGCATCTCTTCGCCGCGCCGGATGCGGTCGATCAGCTCGAAGTTCGTCGAGGTCAGCACGCCCAGGTTCTGGCAGTTCTGCCTGTAGATGCGCTCAATGTTCTCCGCGATCACCAGCCGGATGCCGGCCGACATCTCCGCATACGGCGACTGCTCGCGGCTGGACCCCTTGCCCCGCCGCTTGCCGCTGACCGAGGCCACGAACCCGCCGCGCTTCACGTCCCCGCGCTTGATGGGCAGCTCGTTGCCGCACTTCAGGCCGGCGTACGGGATCTCCCCCAGCGTCTGGTCGAAATAGAAGCAAAGATGCGCCGGCGTGATCTCGTCGGTGGAAATGTCGTCGCGCAGCTTGGGATTGTTGGCCGGGTTCTTCGTGTCCAACGGCATATCCCAGCCATCGAGCTGTTTGCGGATGAGTGCGGGGTCTTCGGTAAGAAATAAGATGCGCCCGCTCAGTTTCACCTTGTCCGGACGCTTGGCGATCGGTCGCGTTAAGAGGTCGTTCCGCTCGTTTCCCACATTAGGAATTGTAACAAAGGAGATTCCAGGGCCGCCGTCACACCCTTCGCCAGTTTCGCCGCTCTCCCCCTTGTCATCCTGAGCGGAGCGAGGCGCCAGCCGAGCGCAGTCGAAGGACCCCTATTCCCTCCTCTGCTCTTCAGGTCAATGCCGGCGATCTACCGATGTCCCGAATACTTCTCCCCCGCCCTGATCTCCACCTGCAACTGGTTCTGCTTCGGCGGCAGCGGACAGGTCGCGTAAGGGGTGAAGGCGCACGGCGGCGAGTAAGCCTTATTGAAGTCCAGGACGACCTTCCCGTCTTTCGGCGCCGATATATCCAGGAACCGCCCGCCAGGATACGTGTCCTTCTTCTTGGTCAGGTCGGAGAACACGATGAACAGCCCGCCATCTTCTCCTTCCATCGCGTCCAGGGTCTGCTCGCGCCCGTGGAGCTTGAACCGCACCTGCCCGGCGACCGCCACCTCCTGCCGGTCTCCGAGCACATTGGGGACGGTCATCGTCCTTCCATTCCCGGGCTCGAACTGCGCGGTGACCACGTACGCCATGGTCAGCGGATAGGTCTTCAGCCCCTTGAACTTGCTCAACTCCGGGCTGTTGAGGTCCTTGACCCGCACCCCGAATCGCTCTCCGCGACCAATGATGAACATGCGGAGCGTGTTGACCGCGAGGGTCGTCGGCGGGCCGGGCGGCGCCGGCGTCATCAGGACCTCTCGGAACGACGCTTTTCCCAGCCGCACATTCGACATCGGGACCGCCCGGAACCACACCTGACCTTTGCTCAGCCGGAAGTCGCCCTCGTGGGCCAGCAGGTAGTCTCGGGCGATGAACACCCGCGCGTGCTCGTCCGCCCCAAAGGGATTGTCGCCCTCTTGCAGCCAGAACAGCCCGACCAGCGGCAGCCAGTTCTCCTTCAGGTCCTTGATCTGCCCCTGCTGCCACTTCTTGAATTCGGCTTCATACGCCGCATCCGGTGTCTGCGCCCATGCGGGAAGCGACAAAAGAAACAAGGCGAGCGCCACAGCCCGCCTTTTGCGTCCTGCCGCCTGCATCCTCATCTTCCCTTCCCGTACTCCACCGCCGACGGCAGCTCTTCCAGGTTGCGCCCCGCGAAGATGTCTCCGAAGACCTTCAGGAGATCGGCGTGGATCAGCCCGTTGCTGGCCACAGTCTCGAGCGAATCCAGGGTGAACGGCTCACCCCCGAAGCGCGTCACCTTGCCGCCGGCCTCCCGCACCAGCAGCACGCCCGCGCCCGTGTCCCACGGGTTGAGGTTGAACTCCCAGAAGCCGTCGAAGCGCCCGCTGGCCACGCACGCCAGGTCGAGCGCCGCCGATCCCGCTCGCCGCACCCCGTGCGTCATCAGCGTGATCTGATGATAGAAGTGGATGTTGGGGTTCTTGTGCCGCTTGTGGCTGGGAAAGCCGGTGGCCACCAGGCTCTCCGCCAGGCTCGCGGTCTTGGAGACGTGCAGCCGCCGCGCATTCAGGTACGCGCCGCTCCCCTTTTCGGCCGCGTACAGCTCGTCGCGCGTCGGGTCGTACAGCACCCCGGCGACGACCTCGCCCTTGTGCTCCACCGACAGCGACACGCAGAACACCGGGAAGCCGTGCGCGAAGTTGGTGGTCCCGTCCAGCGGATCGATGTACCAGCGGTACTCGCTGCCCTGCTTGGCCCGCGCGCCCTCTTCGCCCACCAGGTCGTGCTTCGGCCACTTGGCGCCGATGCGCTCCACGATCAGGGCTTCGCTGGCCCGGTCCGCCTCCGTGACCAGGTCCACGTCCCCCTTGTACTCGATCTTGACCCGCCGGGCGAAGTAGGTCATGAGCAGCGCGCCGGCCTCGCGCGCGATCTCGCTCATGGCGGGGACGAACTCCGGGGCCCCCGACGCGCGCACTTTTCGCGCGTTGGGGTGATCATTCACGCTTGCGCCGGCCACCCTCTTCCGCGATGTACAGGATCTGGTGCTTGAAGATGAACAGGTTGGGCGCCCCCTCCCGCGTCAGCCTCACCATGTTCTGGTCGTAGTACTCGATCCAGCCGCGCACCACCTCGCCGTCCAGCAGCTTCACCGTCACCGGCGTCTGCTTCTCCCCCAGGGCTTTGAGGTAGGCGGCCTCCTGGAAGGTCTCTTCCGGCGGAGGCGACTTGGCTTTGCGGAAGTTGCTGGACCCTTGGAATGGCATGGCGCCATTCTACCCCAGCTACTCCGCCTTGGAGGTGTAGTATCCCGCGCGGTGACGGGGCGAGAGCCCGGCGAAGCGCGGCCCGGCGTCCGGCTTCAGCCGCACCTCGATCCGCCGATAATCGGAGTCGGTCAGCCGCTTCAACGGATAGTAGCCCAGCAGGTATTGGGTGCGCAGCTCTTCGCTCACCTTCTGGAAGGCGCGCTTCAGATCCTCGTCGGAAACGGCGTAGTAGTACTTTCCGCCGGTATCGTTGGCGATCTGGATGAGGGCGTGCTCACCGCCGGTGTTGCGCCCCGCGCTGGCCGCGATGGGGACGTCGATGATGCTGTACACCAGCGTGTCGGCGATCTGGGCCTGGCGCAGCGCTTCCTGGTAATCCACCTGGCTCATGGTGTCGCCCCCATCGGTGATCACCACCATCACCTTCCTTCCCTGGCGCCGGGAGAGCGCCCGCGATCCCAGGTAGATGGCGTCATACAACGCCGTCGCCGCTCCCACGTGCACTCGTTTCAACCCCTGGTCGATGCTTCTCATGTCGGAGGTGAACGGCACCACTTCCTGCACTTCCTGCGAGAACTGGTAGAGCGCCAGCCTGTCCTGGGGGCGCAGGATGGACTTCACGAAGTCGCGTGCCGCGGCCAGCTCCAACTGCAGGTCCTTGCGGGTGCTCAGGCTGGTGTCCAGCGCCACCACGATGGAGAGCGGCAGCTCCGATTCGCGCGCGAACACCGAGATCTTCTGCGGCACCTCGTCTTCGAAGAGCTGGAAATCGTCTTCCGTCAGCCCGCCCACCGGCGCGCCCGCCCGGTCCGCCACCGTGACATACACGTTGACCAGGTTGACGTCGGCTCTAAAGGTGGGGATGTTCTCCTGCTTCTGTGCCGGAGCGGGCTGTCCGGCCGCGGTCCCGCTGCCCGGTGCTTGCGCCCATGCGCAGGCACACCACAGCACGGCCAGAGCAGTCCAAAGTAGTCTCATGGGGAACTACTCACTTGGATGCCCGCTCCTCCCTCTTGGTTCCGTCGCCCCGGCGGATTTCCTCCGGGAAGGGCTCACCGTCCGCCCATACCGCCCCGTCCTCGAAGTACTCTTTCTTCCAGATGGGGACGGTCTTCTTCAGGCTGTCGATGATCCAGCGGCAGGCCTCGAAGGCCGCCCCGCGGTGCGCCGAGAACACCGCGATGAACACGCTGCTCTCGCTTATCTGCAGCCGTCCCAGCCGGTGCACGATGGCCACGTTGCGGATCGCGAACCTCTCTTTTGCCTGTGCCGCCAGCCCGCGCATCTGCTTCAGCGCCATCTCTTCATAGGCTTCGTAATCCAGGTACAGCGTCCTGCGCCCGCGCGAGTTGTCGCGCACGATCCCGTCGAACATCACGATGGCTCCGTCCTCCGGCCGCTCCAGCGGGGTCACGATCTGGTGCGGATCGATCCTCTCGTGCACGATCCTCACCAGCGGCTCCTCGTCCGCTCCGCCGCTCACCGGCGGCAGCAGCCCGATCTCGTCGCCATTCTTCAGCCGCGTGCTCGCCGCCGCATACTCCTGATTCACCGACAGGGCGATGGACCCGCGGTACTGCTTCAGCTTCGGCACTTCCTTCTCGTAGCGCTCCAGCAGGTCCGACAGGGTGGCGCCCTCGGCCAGCTCCACCCCTTCGCTGGCCCGGCCCGCCATCTCCTTCAGCACCCCGAAAAACAGTACCTTGACCTGCATGGAGAACGAGGATACAGCCCCGGCGCTATTCCGGCTACACCTCCCATCGGCGGTATAATCGCCGCACTTGCTGGCATCAGGAGGCCCACGGCTCATGGCTCTCCGCGCGCGCGCTCCGTGGTGGATCTACGCCTGTGCCGCCGTGTTCCTCGGCTACTTCTGCCTCAACTTCGTCTATTTTGAGTTTTTCGGCTGGGGCACCACAGGGCTCAACCTGGACCGTCGGGCGGACTCTCCCGTCATTCAGAGTATTGATAGGCGCGCCAAGGCGCCCGGACTTGAACCAGGCGACGTGCTCGTCTCCATTGGCGATTTTTCTATCCGCAACAATCTGGATTTCGTCATCGCGGTTTGGAACCTGGAGGGCCCTGGCCCCATTCCTGTGGTGGCCGACCGCAACGGTACAACGGTCCACGCCACGCTCTCCCTTTTGCGCCGTTACCAGGGCACTCCTCTCTTCGTCCGGGTAGTCGGTTTGCTGTGGTCTCTGAGCAGCTTGCTGCAACTGCTGCTGGCGTTCTTCATCGTATTCAGCCGGCCGCACGAACTCGCGGCTCGAGTGGGGGCGCTTTTCCTGGCGGCCTTGGCCTGTGAGTACCACCCGATCGTCACCGGGGGAGCCGTCGTTTGGCGCCACCTACCCTGGCCGGTGCAGGGCGCATTCCTCGTGCCCGATGTGATCTCGAACGGCGCCTGGTGGTTCCTGGTGTTTGCTTTTTTCTCCGTCTTCCCGCGGCAGGTCTTTTCTCGCTCCAAGTGGATATGGCTTTCGATTCCCGGCTTTGCCTTCGTCCTCGCCAATCCACTTTGGAGGCTCGGCCTCGTGTTTGCGCCCCATCGCCTGCAGCTGAACCTCTCCAATGCGCAGGTTCGCGTGGGTTTCCTTGCTGGGCTTTCCTTGGCGGGCGCGTACGTGATGGGGGGATTGGCTTGCTTGCTGTGGAGCTACCGCCGCAGCGAAGTCAATGAACGGCGCCGCATCCGGCTGCTGTCCACCGGTGCGGCCATCAGTCTGGGCGCTTTCTTTGGCGGCTTCCCGCTCGCCGCCTTCGCTCCCAAGGTCTGGGCTCGGCCTGACATGCAGATCCTGATCCCGGCCCTGATGTTCGTTTTCCCGCTGTGCTTCGCCTACGCCCTGGTGAAGCACCAGCTCTTTGACGTCCGGATCATGATCCGCCAGGGCCTGCAGTACGCCGTCGCCCGCGGAGTACTGCTCTACCTGGTTCCGGTCTCGGTCGCCATCCTGGTGCTCGATTTGGTGCTACACAAGGACCAAACCGTGGGCGCGCTGCTCTCCCAGCGCGGCTGGCCCTATGCCACCTTGGGCATCCTCGCCGCGGTCGGGCATGTAAAGCGCCAGAGCTGGATGCAGGCGCTGGACCGCCGTTTCTTCCGCGAGCGCTACAACGCCCAGCAGGTCCTCCACGAGGTGGTGGACGAGATCCGCAAGGCTTCCAGCCTGGAAGAAGAGGCGCCTCGAGCCGTGGCTCGTATGGAATCGGCGCTGCATCCTGAATTCGTCGCTCTCCTGGTTCGCGGGCCCGGCGAGGATCGCTATCGCTGCATAGCCTCGGCTCCAGCGGGCGTGGCCGTCGGGGCGGTAGACGCCAACAGCAAGCTGGTGGGGATGATGCGCGTGCTCGGCAAGCCGCTGCACACCACGGCCTCCGAATCCAGCTGGCTGCGCGCCCAACTGCCCCATGAGGAGACCGACTTTCTCCGCCAGGCCCGCATCGAGCTGCTCGTTCCCGTCGCCATGTCCGCCGACGCCTGCGAGGCCCTGCTGGTCTTCGGCCCCAAGCGTTCCGAGGAGCCTTACAGCAGCGAAGACCAGGAACTCCTGCTGGCCATCGCCGGCGCCCTGGCTCTGTTGCTCGAACGTCCCGCAACCGCTCCGGCACGCGGCGGTTACGGAGAGTGCGGCGAGTGCGGCGAGTGTTACGACTCCGGCATCTCGCGCTGCGCCTCCGACGGCTCCCAGCTCACTCCCATGCCTTTTCCCCGCACTCTTGCCGGACGCTACCGGCTGGCCAAGCGCCTGGGACGCGGCGGCATGGGCACCGTCTATCGCGCCACCGACACCGCCCTCGACCGCGAGGTCGCCATCAAGATGCTGCGCGAAGACCTGATCGCCAACCCCGAGGCCGCCGAGCGCTTCCGCCGCGAATCCCGCATGTCGGCTTCGGTCACTCATCCC
>Ga0335070_10002471_pt1 | contig 21505 bp, 17 predicted proteins | sample Lox_Sample_13_FD_206722 | JGI IMG/M metagenome (GOLD analysis project Ga0335070, IMG submission 206722) | Soil microbial communities from Loxahatchee National Wildlife Refuge, Florida, United States - Lox_Sample_1.3 | ecosystem: Environmental > Terrestrial > Soil > Wetlands | place: USA...
CCACGCTCGCCTTCTTGGGATTCACGTTCATGACCACGCTGGTGGTCCGCGGCGTCATGGCGCCGAGACGCTCGGCCAGCGGCGCCAGCTCCGACACGGCGGGCGAGGAAGTGACGACGTTGACCATGGTCTCGCCCGTCCGGTAGCCCTCGCGCAGCATGAGGAAGCGCAGGAGCCCTTCGCCCGAGTCCTGATCCCAGGCGCTCAAACCGCTGGCCATCAGGAAGCGGCGCGCCTCGTCGAGGCGCGCGTTCATGCGCTCCGACTGGAGGAGGCAGCGCTCGACGTCCAGCACCGAGTCGTAGCGCTCCGCCTCGTGCAGGCCCACCGTCAGGCCCTCGCGCGACCGCGCCCGGGCGACCGTGAACTCCATCTTGTTGCGGTAGCCGTAGACCTCCTCGGCCGGCAGGATCGGGCGCACCTCCACGGCCTCGAAGCCGCCAATGCGCTCGAGTGCGTCCTGCACCTGCTTGGACTTGAAGGTGAGCTGGGCCGGGTAGCTCACGTGCTGGAGCCGGCAACCGCCGCAGCGCCCGAAGTACGGGCACGGCGCCTCGACCCGATACGGAGAGGGCTCCTCGATGGCTTCAATGGTGCCCCGGCCGAACCGCGAGCGGGCCTGGTCGAGACGCACGCGGAGCCGGTCGCCCGGAATGCCCCCGCGCACGAAGACCACGTAGCCGTCCGCTCGGCCCACCCCTTCGCCTCCGAACGCGAGGTCGTCGATGGTGACGGACAGGGTTTGACCACGCTGCGGCCGCGCCATGGCAGGCCATGATAAGGGCCACCCCGAGGGGAGTCAATTTGGCGCCCATTTACCCCTCTGGTATCCGTGTGGCGAGGGCGAGGCGCGTCAAGTATGATGTCACCTACGATGGGAACCCGGGGCGGGCAGAGTCCTGTGCGAGTGGGCAACCTGCTCACCCTGGCCGTGCCGGCCCTGGCTGATCGGCTCCGGGAGGAGGCCATGCGGCGCGACTGGCCGGAGGTGGTCGGCATCGACGCCGCGCGGCGATCTCGGCCGCTGGCGCTACGCCAGGGCACTCTCCAGGTCAGTGTGGACAACTCCCCCTGGCTTCAGGAGCTGACCCTGCGCGCGGGCGCGATCACCGCACGGCTGCACGAGCGGTACGGCGCCGCCGTGCAGGGCGTGCGCTTCCTCCTCGCCGCCGCGGCGCCGGGCAGTCCCGCCCGCGAGCCCGCCCGGAGCGAGCCTTCCGTTCCCGCGCGGCGGCTCAGCGTCGAAGAAGCGCGACAGGTAGACGACGCAGCCCGGCGGCTCACCGATGACGGACTCGCAGCGTCGCTCAGACGCCTGCTGACCAAAGACCTGCTGGCGCGGGGGAAGCGTCGCTCTTCCGTCGCTTCGGAGCCCTCATGATTCGTGTCTGGATCGTTCTCGCGGGCAGCCTTGCCCTCTTCGGCTGCGCCTCGATGGAGCCGGCGGGCTCCGCGGAGTCGCCGGAGACCACGACCGCAGAGCGGCCCGCTCCCCCGCAGATCCGCGACCCGCGCGCCGCCGCGTACTACTACTACTCGATCGCGCAGATGAACGCGCGCGCGGGCCGGAACCAGGAGGCCATCGCGGCGCTCCGCGAGGCCATCGACCGCGACCGCGACACGGCGGCCTTGTGGGTGCAGCTCGCGCAGTGGCTGGCCCGCGCCAACGAGCCGGCCAAGGCGATCGAGGCGGCGCAGAAGGCGATCTCGCTCGAGCCGACCAATCCGGCTCCGCACCTCACCCTGGCGGACATCTTCCGCCGCCAGCGACGCTTCGCCGATGCCGAGGGCGAGCTCGAGAAGGCCATCCAGCTCGCGCCCAAGACCTCCGAGCCCTATATCTCCCTCGCGCAGCAGTACATCGAGCAGCGCCAGTACGACAAGGCCCGCGCCGTCCTCCTGAGGCTGGTCGCCGTCCAGCCCAACTCGGCGCAGGCCCAGCATCTGCTCGGCCGCGTGGCCATCGAGAGCGAGCAGTGGGACGAGGCGATCACGCGCCTCAAGCGGGCGGTGGAGCTCGATCCCGACATGGACGCGGCCTGGATGGCCCTGGGCTTCGTCTACGAGACGCGCCAGCAGCCGGAGGAGGCCCTCAAGGTCTACCGGCAGGCGCTCCAGATGAACCCGGACAACATCGCGTTCGTCGAGCGGCTGGGCGATGTGCTCGTGCGGCTCGGACGCTTCAAGGAGGCGCAGCAGGAGGTCGAGTCCCTCGCCGAGTCGGCCCCGAGGGACCCGCGCATCTGGATCAAGCTGGGCGCCATCTATTACGAGCAGAAGCAGTACGACCGCGCCGTGTCCGCCTTCCAGAACGCGGTCAGCATCGAGCCCACGAATCTCCGGGCGCGCTACTTCCTGGCCACGGCGCTCATGGACGCCAACCGGGACTCCGAAGCGCAGGTGGAGCTCGAGAAGATCCTCGCCGCCGACCCGCGCGCCGTGGACGCCCGCGTGCAGCTGGCCTTCCTCCACGGGCGGGCCAAGCAGCATGACGAGGCGATCCGCGTGCTGCAGGAGGCCGTCAACCTCGAGCCGAAGCGGGCCGAGCTCTTCCTCTATCTCGGCACCGCGTATTTCCGCGCCCAGAAGTACGACAAGGCGCTGGCCGCGCTCCAGGAAGGCCTCTCCCTCGACGACAAGAACAAGGACCTCATCTTCCAGACGGGCGTCGTCTACGAGAAGCAGGGCCGCTTCGACGACTCCGTCTCGGCCTTCCGGCGCGTGCTCGTGCTCGATCCGAAGCACGCGGAGGCGTACAACTACATCGGCTACATGTACGCCGAGCGCGGGCAGAATCTCACCGAGGCCGTGCAGCTGATCAAGCGGGCGCTCGATCTCGACCCGCAGAACGGCTACTTCGTCGACAGCCTGGGCTGGGCGTACTACCAGCAGGGCCGCTACGCCGAAGCGCTCTCCGAGCTCCAGCGCGCCGTCAGCCTCGCCAAGGAAGATCCGGTCATCCTCGACCATCTGGGCGACGCCTACATCAAGAACGGCCGCACCGACGAGGCCATCGCCACCTGGGAGCGCGCGCTGAAGTCGGACAAGCCGGACACGGAGCCCGCGGTGTACGACGGGCTCAAGAAGAAGCTCGGCGAAGCGCAGGAGAAGCTCCGTCGGTCCAAGGGCGCTGACCGTCCCAAGGCCGAGCAGAAGTAAGCTCGCCGCGCTGGGCCTGGCCGCGCTCGTCCTCGGGAGCGGCTGCGCGTCGCTCCCGCCCCGTCAGCCGCTGCCGCCCGAGGTATGGAGCCTTCGGGCCGAGCTCGAGGCGCGCTGGCGCGAGTTCCGAGACTTCCGCTCGCTGACGGACATCACCATTCGCCGCGACGGCCGGGCGGATCGCCTCTCGGGCGTGCTCCTGCTCCGCGCACCCGCCTCTCTCCGCTTCGAAGCGCTGGCGCCCTTCGGGCCGCCTCTCCTCGTCGTGGCCTCCGATGAAGAGACGGTCACGCTCTGGGAGGTGGCGCAGGAGCGCGCCTGGGTCGCGCGCGCCACCGCGGACGCGAATCGGCGCTGGCTCGGGCTGGCGCTGGGGTCGGAAGACCTCGTGGCGCTTCTCGCAGGCTATGCGCTGCCGCCGCGGGATCCGCTCTCCGGCGCGATGCTGCCGGCGGACGACATCGGCCCGTCCGTGGTCTTCACGACGGCGGACGGCCGCCAGCGCATCTGGCTCGACCAGCAGACCGGCGATGCCCGGCAGGTCGAGTGGACCGGCGGCTCGCAGCCGGCGCGGGCCGTCTTCGTCGAGTCGGGGGTGCGGCTGACTACGCTGGATCAGAAGCTCGATGTGTCCGTGACCTACCGCAACCCGCAGCGCAACACGGGATTCGACGCGGACCTGCTCACCCTGACTGTGCCGCAAAGTGTGAGAATCCTAGACTTCCGTTGACCGTTTCAGGCTCCGCATGGTACGGTGGAGCGCTTTGGTGAAGCGACCGAGGGGCGCCCGATGCCTGGTGCTGCGAACCTCGGCCAAGGTCAACCTGGTCCTCGAGGTCCTGGGCAAGCGTCCCGACGGCTACCATGAGCTGTCCACCGTGATGCAGGCGGTGGACCTCTTTGATCGCTTGACGATGGAGGCGGCGGGAACCATCACGCTGGAAACGAACGAGGCCGGCCTTCCCACGGACGAACGCAATCTCGTCGTAAGGGCGGCCCGGCTCTTGCGCGAGGCAGCAGGCACCGAGGCCGGGGCGCGGATCGTGCTCGACAAGCGCATCCCGGTGGCGGCAGGGCTGGGTGGCGGGTCGAGCGATGCGGCCGCGACGCTCTTCGGGCTCAACCGGCTCTGGGGGCTCAGGTGGCGGCGCGAGCGCCTGGTCGAGCTGGCCGTGAAGCTCGGGATGGACGTGCCGTTCTTCCTCGGGCGCGGGCGGGCTCTGGGAACGTCGCGCGGCGAGGTGCTGAAGGCGCTGCCGGGCGTGGGCGGATACGCGATGGTGCTGGTGAATCCGGGCGTGGGCCTCTCGACGCGGGAAGTCTACGGCCGGGTCCCGGTGGGCTGGCACGCGGAAGCGGAAGGCACACGGCGGATGCTGGACGCGCTCAGGCGCCGGAGCGGTGCCCGGGTGGCCTCGGCGCTGACGAATCATCTGGAGCGGTGGGTCGAGCCGGCACTGCCGGCCATTGGACGGATGAAGGCCGCGCTCATGGCGGCAGGTGCGCTGGGCGCGGCGATGTCGGGCAGCGGGCCGACGGTGTTCGGCCTGGCGCGATCGCTGGATCAGGCGAGGCAAATCCAGCGGCGCGTGAGTCGGGCGGGCTGGTCGGCCTGGGCGGTCAGAACGAACTCGGGCCCGGCGATTCAGGTCCTATAGGCATAGGAATCGCCAGGCGTAAGAATGCGGGAAGCGCGCCCAAGGGGGCGCGCAGGCGTGAAACTGGGGGAGTGCGGGGGCCATGTCGGGGCCCCCGCAGATAAATAGTCTGAAAACCAAAACCTTGGGGCGTCGTCCAGCGGCAGGACTCGGGGCTTTGGACCCCGCAACGGAGGTTCGATCCCTCCCGCCCCAGCCAACACGCAGGGGCAGCGCGGGAAGAGAGCGAGAGGCGCGATGAGCTACGAGCTCAAGCTGTTCTCAGGGAACGCGAACCGTCCCCTGGCCGAGGAGATCGCGAAGACGCTCCAGCTCCCACTGGGCGACGCCGACGTCTCGCGCTTCTCGGACGGCGAGGTCTACGTGCAGATCAACGAGAACGTCCGCGGCCAGGACGTCTTCGTGATCCAGCCCACGTGCCCGCCCGTGAACGATCACCTGATGGAGCTCCTGGTGATGCTGGACGCGTTCAAGCGCGCGTCCGCCGGACGCATCACCGCCGTCCTGCCGTACTACGGCTACGGCCGCCAGGACCGCAAGGTGATGGGGCGCGTGCCGATCACCGCGAAGCTCGTGGCGGACCTCATCACGGCCGCGGGATGCCACCGCGTGCTCGCGGTGGACCTCCATGCCGGCCAGATCCAGGGCTTCTTCAACATGCCGGTGGACCACCTCTTCGCGGCGCCCCCGGTGATCGTCGACTACCTGGCGAAGAAGGACCTCAAGGACCTCGTCCTCGTCTCGCCCGATGCGGGCGGCGTCGAGCGGGCCCGCGCCATCGCCAAGCGTCTCAACGCGGGGCTGGCCATCATCGACAAGCGCCGCGACGGCCCGAACGTCGCCGTGTTCATGAACCTGATCGGCGACGTCAAGGGCAAGGATGTCCTGGTCATCGACGACATGATCGACACCGCGGGCACGCTGATCCAGGCCGTGCAGGCCGTGAAGCGGGAAGGCGCCCGGCGCATCCTGGCCGCGGCCGTGCACGGCGTGCTCTCGGGGCCGGCCATCACCCGCATCGAGAGCTCGGACCTCGAGGAGGTCATCATCACCAACACGATCCCGCTGCCTCCCGAGAAGGCCCATCGCAAGTTCCACGTGCTGTCGGTGGCTCCGCTCGTCGCGGAGGCCATTCGCCGCATTCACGACGAAGAGTCGGTGTCGACTCTCTTCGTGTAACTTCAGAGAGAAGGAGCGATCGCGTCATGGACATTCGTGAGCTGACCGTCGCGCCCCGCGAGGGCGTGGGCAAGGGCGTGGCCAAGAAGATACGCCGCTCGGGCCGGACCCCGGGCATCCTCTACGGGGGCCCCGCTCCCGTGAACATCGCCGTGGACGCGCGGGAGGTCTTCCGCATCATCCAGGGCCATGAGGGCAGCACGCAGCTCCTCAAGCTGACGTTCGCCCAGACGAGCGACTCGCGGATGGCCATCATCCGCGACATGCAGTTCGACCCGGTCTCCGACAACCTGATCCACCTCGATCTGCAGGAAGTCGCCATGGACAAGCCCATCCAGGTGACTGTGGCCCTGCATCACGTGGGCGAGGCCGTGGGCGTGCGCGAGAGCCAGGGCATCCTCGAGATGGTGCTGCGCGAGGTCCAGGTCTCCTGCCTGCCCGGCAACATCCCTGAAGACATCAAGGCCGACGTCTCCAACCTCGCCATCGGCGATGTGCTCACCGTGGGAGATCTCGTGGTACCCGAAGGCGTGCGCGTCCTGACCGACCGGGGGCAGGCCGTGGCCACGGTGGCTCCGCCCGCGGCGGAGGAAGTGGCGGCTCCGGTGGCGGCCGTGGCGGGAGCGGTGGCGGCAGCGCCGGCCGAGCCGGAAGTGCTCACCGAGCGCAAGCCGAAGGAAGAGCCCGAGGCCGACGACAAGAAGGCGAAGAAGTAGGCAGAGGTGGCTCAGGCCATCATCGGGCTCGGCAACCCCGGGCCCGAGTATCGCGACACGCGCCACAACGTGGGCGCCCGAGTGCTGGACGCGCTGGCCAAGAAGCTTCGCGTGCGCTTCCAGCGCTCGGGCGGCCACCTGGTCGCCCAGGCCAAGTGGCGCGGGCAGCCGCTGTTCCTCATCAAGCCCCAGTGCTTCATGAACGTCATGGGGCCGCCCGTGGCCCGAGCCACGCGCAAGCTCAAGCTGTTGCCTGCCGACATCGTCCTCATCTATGACGACCTCGACCTGCCCCTGGGCCGGGTGCGCGTGCGCCTCAAGGGCAGCGCGGGTGGGCACAACGGCGTCCGGTCCCTGATCGCGAGCCTCGGCACGGATCAGCTCCGGCGCGTCAAGGTCGGCATCGGTCGGCCCGTGTCGCCCGACGATCCCCGCGAAGGCGTGGTGGACCACGTGCTCTCGGCCTTCGAGCCCGAAGAGCTGCCCGCCGTGGACAAGGCCTGCGCCGAGGCCGCGGCGCTCGCCCTCAAGCAGGTCGAAGCCAGAGGCTCCACCCGCTTCTGACGGGGCCGGCCCGTGTCTCTCACCGACCTCGCTCCCACGCTTGGCGCCACCGGTCTCGTGCTCGCTTTCGTGCTGTACCTCTACGTGGCCGCCCAGCCGGCCGGCGGGGGGGCCATGACCGAGATCGCCACCGCGATCCACACCGGCGCCATGGCATTCCTGCGCCGCGAGTACTCGATCCTCGTGTGGTTCATCGTGGTGGTGGCCGCCGTCCTCTCGCTCGCCATCGGCGTGCGGACGGCGCTCGCCTTCGTGGCGGGCGCGCTCTGCTCGATGCTGGCCGGCTTCGCCGGCATGAAGGCCGCGACCAAGGCGAACGTGCGCACGGCGGAGGCCGCGCGGACCCAGGGACGCGACAAGGCCCTGGTGGTCGCCTTCTTCGGCGGCTCCGTGATGGGACTCACCATCGCCGCGCTCGGCATCCTGGGCCTGGGGCTCTTCTTCCGCCGCTGGCCGGAGCCCCTCGTCATCAACGGCTTCGCGATGGGCGCCTCGTCCATCGCGCTCTTCGCCCGCGTGGGCGGCGGCATCTTCACCAAGTCGGCCGACGTGGGCGCCGACCTCGTGGGGAAGATCGAGGCCGGCATCCCCGAGGACGACCCGCGCAACCCCGCCGTCATCGCCGACAACGTCGGCGACAACGTGGGCGACGTCGCGGGCATGGGCGCCGATCTCTTCGAGTCCTACGTGGGCTCCATCGTGGCCGCCATCGCCATCGGCGCCACCCTGCCCAACCCCATGGCCATGATGCTCCTGCCTCTCGTCATCGTGATGGCGGGGCTCGTCTCCTCCGTGGTCGGCGTGCTCTCGATGGCCGTGCTCCAGCGCATGGACCCGCAGGCGGCTCTGCGCAACGCCACCCTCATCGCGGGCGGCATGCTGATCATCCTGAGCGGCTTCGTCGTCCGCACGCTCGGCGTCGGCGTGGCGCCGTTCCTCGCGGTGGTGGCGGGGCTCCTGGCCGGCGCGGCCATCGGCTACCTCACGGAGATCTACACGTCGGGCCGGCGCGTCGAGGAGATCGCGGAGAGCTCCCGCACCGGCTCCGCGACGAACATCATCACGGGCATCGCGGTCGGCTTCGAGTCCACGGCCTTGCCCGTGGTGGCGATCTGTGCCGCGATCCTGGTTTCGCACTACGCCTACGGCCTCTACGGCATCGCGCTGGCCGGGGTGGGCATGCTGGCCACGATCGGCATCACGATGAGCGTCGACGCCTACGGCCCCATCGCCGACAACGCGGGCGGCATCGCCCAGATGGCCAAGCTCGGCCCGGAGACGCGCGCCATCACCGACCGGCTCGACGCGCTCGGCAACACGACGGCGGCCATCGGCAAGGGCTTCGCCATCGGCTCGGCCGCCCTGACCGCGCTGGCCCTCTACGCCGCCTACACGGAGTCGGTGGGGCTCACGAGCATCGATCTCACCCAGGCCAAGGTGGTGATCGGCCTCTTCCTGGGCGGCATCGTCCCGATGGTGATCGCCGCGCTCACCATGCGCGCCGTCGGACGCGCGGCCTTCGGCATGGTCCAGGAGGTGCGCCGCCAGTTCCGGGAGATCGCCGGCCTCATGGACGGCACGGCCAGGGCCGATACCGACCGCTGCGTGGACATCGCCACGGCGGCGGCGCTCAAGGAGATGATCGTGCCGGGACTCACCGCCGTCGTGCTCCCGCCCGTCATCGGCTTCAGCATGGGCAAGGAGGCCCTGGGCGGCTTCCTCGCCGGCGCCACCCTGATGGGCGTGTTCCTCGCGCTCTTCATGGCCAATGCGGGCGGCGCCTGGGACAACGCCAAGAAGCACATCGAGGCAGGCCATCTGGGCGGCAAGGGCTCCGAGGCGCACAAGGCCGCCGTGGTGGGCGATACCGTCGGGGACCCCTTCAAGGACACCGCCGGGCCGAGCATGAACATCCTGATCAAGCTCATGTCCGTGGTCGCCCTCGTCCTGGCTCCCCTGTTCCGTTAGCTTCTCGGTAGTTAGCGGTCACACGGGGCGCTCCCGTGGGCTCCCTCTGCGGGTCTCCCGCTCGGCCCGGAGCCCCATCGGTTGCGGCATGAGGGGGCGCATGGTATACAGGCAGAGCTTCAGGTAAGAGGGAGAGGGGTGAATCCCGGGTGACCAAGGTAATCGTCGAGCCCGACGAGAGCTTCGAGAACGCGCTCAAGCGCTTCAAGAAGCAGTGTGAGAAGGCCGGGCTCATGTCAGAGCTCCGGAAGCGCCAGCATTACGAGAAGCCCAGCGTCAAGCGCAAGCGCAAGACTCTTGCTGCGCGCAAGAAGGCCAAGAAGCGGGAGCGGTTCTTCGACTAGTTCGGGGGTCGGGCCCGCAGGCTAGCTCTCCTGCCCGAGAGGTCATGACGTGACTTCTCGGGCAGTTCTGTGTCTGCCCTCCTAGTGCGACAGGACGTAGTGCTGGACCGCGAGGACGCCCACACCGACGACCACCTGTAGCGCCGTCGAGCTGGCGATGCGGAACAGGAGCCTCCGCGGGAGACCCTTGAACACCAGCGGAACGTTGGTCAGCAGGGCGCGAGGCGCGAACACGGCCAGCAGCACGATGTTGCGCATGAACATGGCGAGGGTGACCAGCAACACCACGGCGGTCGTTCGGGAGCCGGTGCCCACCGCCATGAGCTCGGCCACCGCGGCCCGGCTGTTCACCAGGCCGCCGAGGATGGCCGTCCAGTACAGTCCCCGCGTGCTGTACAGCCGCAACAGGACGTAGTTGATGAACGCGATGCTGGCGATCACGATGACCGTGATCCACGACTGCCGCGGGTTGACCAGTTCCCAGCGGTCGATGAAGCGATCGGGCAGGATCGGATAGATCACGAGTCCGATCAGGCCGAGGAGCACCGCGCCGCGCAGCTCTTCCATGCTGACGCCCCCGGCGAACTTGCGCAGCTCCACCTTCAGGGCGAGCAGGAGCGTCATGAGAATCGCGGCGGCCACCGGGGTAAAGGTGTGGCCGAGCCCGACCAGCGCGCCCAGGGAGAAGGTGACCAGGAGCGCAGCGGAGGTCGTGATCTCCAGCGAGTGGTTGCCCATCATGCTTCGAGCATTGAGGAATACGACGAGCACAATCACGCTGATCATAGCCACGAGTCCGTAGGCCGGCGAGATGAGCACGCTCAGCGCCCCGAACAGCGCCGTCAATCCGAAAGTCCGGATCCCGACATCCTTGTTGGCAGACTCGCGCTCGAAGCCGACCAGCATGCCGACCGCCAGCGCGATGGCGATCTTGATCGCGACTGCGCCGGGCGGAAATCGCACCGCCTCCTGAAAATCGAACGGCATCGCCGTCAGCCTCCCTTCCGTGCGGATGCTCGCGCTCCAAGGTCGCTAGTACTCCCTCTCCGGCATGAACGCAACAGGATCGTCGCCCTTCACGATCGTAAGAGCGTACGATACAGTCTCCAGAAGCCAGGGCTCATCGGAGGCGGGCTGGCTCTCGCCTCGGGCAAGGACACCAAAGCGATTCTTCGACTGGTCGCGGCAGGCTGGGGCGCCGAGTGGAGCCGGGTCAGGGAGCTCCTGGCCCGGCACGCTCACTCACCGATGGGCCGCGAGCGGGCCCTCCAGCTCGAGCCGCACTCGGACCTCCCGGCCATCCGATCCGCTCTTTCCGAGACACGCGAAGGCCGGCAGGCCCTCGCGGTAGCCGGCGGCCCTCCCTGGGAATCCATTCCCGACGTCCGCGAGCTCCTGGAGCGTGCCCGCGTCCCGGGCTCGGTCGCCGAGGGCGCCGAGATCGCCGCGCTCCTTCCCCTGCTCGACGCCGCCGCGCGCCTCGGCGCGTACGGCCGCTCCATCGCGGCCGAGGCGCCAGATCTCTCGAAGGCGCTCGCCAATCTCCCGAGGCTCAAGACGCTCGCGGACCTCCTGCGCCGCTCGCTCGATCCCGACGGCGCCGTGCGCGACGAGGCGAGCCCGGCGCTCCGCAAGCTCCGCCAGAAGGGCCGCGATCTGCGACGCGACCTCGTGAAGCGGCTCGAGAGCTTTCTCCACGGCCCCGGCGCCGATCTGATCTTCCAGGAGCGCTACGTGACGGTGCGGCACGGCCGCTACGTGCTCCCGATCCGCGCGGAGTCGAAGGCGCGCCTCAAGGGCATCGTGCACGACCGCTCCCAGAGCGGCGCCACCCTCTTCGTGGAGCCGGAGGCGGTCGTCGAGGACAACAACGAGCTGGTGCAGACCGCCCGCGAGGAGGACGCGGAGGTGCTGCGCGTGCTCCAGGCTCTCACCGACGCGATCCGCCAGGCCCTGCCGGAGCTCGACGGGCTCGTGGAGGACATGGGCCGCCTCGATCTGGCCTTCGCGCGCGCGGAGCTCGGCGAGGCCATGGACGCGGCGGAGCCCGTCGTCGGCGACGAGCGTCTGGCGGAGGTGCTCGCCGCCCGCAACCCCCTCCTGCTGGCGCAGTCGTGGCAGGCGCCCGATCGCCCCGTCGTGCCGATGGATCTCCGCGTCGGCGGCGACAAGCCCCTCCTCGTCATCACCGGCCCCAATGCCGGCGGCAAGACCGTCGCGCTCAAGACGCTGGGGCTCTTCTGCCTGATGGCGCAGTCGGGGCTGCAGATCCCGGCGCGCGAGGGCGCCCGCCTGCCCCTGCTCGGCGCGATCTTCGCCATCATCGGCGACGACCAGAGCGTGGCCGAGAACCTCTCGACCTTCTCCGCTTTCGTGAAGCAGCTGCGCGAGGCGCTCGAGCAGGCGGACAACCGCTCGCTCCTGCTGCTGGACGAGCTGGGCGCCGGCACGGACCCGGACGAAGGCGCCGCGCTGGCCCAGGCCGTGCTCGAGGAGCTGGCCGAGCGCGGCGCGCTGTGCGTCGCCTCGACCCATCTGGAGCCGCTCAAGGGCTTCGCGTCGACCCATCCCCGCGCGCGGAACGCCTCCGTGGAATTCGACAGCGAGAGGCTTCAACCCACGTTCCGCCTCGTGTACGATCGGCCCGGCCAGAGCTACGCCCTCGCCATCGGCGCGAGGCTCGGGCTGCCCCCGGCGCTCATCGAGCGGGCGGAAGGCCATCGCTCGGCCCAGCGGAGGCAGCTCGAGGCGCTGCTGCAGCGTCTGGAGGAGCGAGACCGCCTCCAGGCCGAGCACACAGAGGCCGTGGAGCGCCGCGAGGTGGAGAGCGCGACGCTCCTCGCAAAGGCACAGGCCAGGCTCGAGGAGGCGAGGAAGCAGGCGGCGGACGTCACGGCGCGCGCCAAGGCGGACGCGCAGCGCATGCTGACCGAGATCCGCCGCTCCGTGAATGCGGAGTGGGACCGGCTCAAGCGCGAGGACAAGACGCGTGAGTCGCTGGAGCAGAGCCGCAAGCGCCTGACGCAGGCGGCGCGGACGGTGGAAGGTCCGGCCGAGCCCGTCGACCTCGCCGGGCGGGCGGCCGTGGTGGGCGATAGAGTGGAAGTGCCGCATCTCGGGCTCAAGGGGGACGTGCTGGCGGTGGACGGCGGGACGGCAACGGTGCAGGCTGGCGCGGTGACGATCAAGGTGCCGGTCCAGGGCCTGCGGGTGGTGGCGGCCGCAGGGACAACCACCCCTCACCCTGCCCTCTCCCCTGAGGGGAGAGGGAAGAGCGCATCCCTTCTCCCCCACCGGGGGAGAGGCAAAGGTGAGGGGGCGTCCCACTCGGCCGCGGACAGGACCGTGCCGAACGAGCTGAGGCTGATCGGACGCACCACGGACGAGGCGCGCGACCTCCTCGAGAAGTACCTCGACGACGCCTTCCTGGCGGGATTGCCCTCGGTGCGGGTCATCCACGGCAAGGGCACCGGCGCGCTGCGCCGCGCCGTGGAGGACGTGCTGGCGTCCCATCCCCTGATCGTGAGCCACCGGCCGGGCGAGCCCAGTGAAGGCGGCGCCGGCGCCACCGTCGCCGTGCTCGGTCAGTCCTGATGGCGGGCGGCGGCTTCTCCTCGCAGATCCTCGACGAGATCCGCTCGCGGGTGGACATCGTCGAGATCGTGGGGCAGTTCGTCAATCTCAAGCGCGCGGGCGAGCACTGGAAGGGCCTCTGCCCCTTCCACAGCGAGAAGACCCCGTCCTTCACCGTCAACCCGAAGCGCGGCATCTTCCACTGCTTCGGCTGCGGCGTGGGCGGCGATGCCTTCGGCTTCCTCATGCGCCAGGACCGCCTGGCCTTCCCCGAGGCGGTGCGGGCCCTCGCCCAGCGCTCCGGTGTGGAGCTGCCGACGCAGCGCACGCCGGAGGCGGAAGGCAAGCTCGAAGGCCTCCGCCGCGTGATGGCGCTCGCCGCGCAGTTCTACACGGAGGCGCTCTGGGGCAGCGACGGCGCCAAGGCGCGTTCGTACGTGGAGGGCCGCGGCGTCGACCTCGAGGTCGCCCGGCGCTTCGGCCTCGGCTACGCGCCCGAGGGATGGAACGCGCTCCTCTCGCACATGGCCCGCCAGGGCGTGACCGATTCCGAGCTGGTGGCGGCCGGTCTGGCCCTGCCGCGGCAGAACGCGCCCGGCTTCTACGACCGCTTCCGCGGCCGCCTCCTCTTCCCCATTCGCGACCTGCAGGGTCGCGTCGTCGCCTTCGGCGGGCGGGCCATGGCGGGCGAGGAGCCGAAGTACCTCAACTCTCCGGAGACCTCCCTCTACGTCAAGGGGCAGATGCTCTACGCGCTCGACGTGGCACGCGACAGCATGCGCCAGAAGAACCGTGCCGTCGTGGTGGAGGGCTATCTCGACTGCATGATGGCGCACCAGCACGGCTTCACGGAGACGGTGGCCGCCCTCGGCACCGCCTTCACCCCGGCCCAGCTGGGGCTCCTGCGACGCTATGCGAACGAGGTGGTCAGCGTCTTCGACGCGGACGCCGCCGGCCAGAAGGCCACGAGCCGGCTCGAGGAGATGCTCACCGACGTGATGGACCTTCGCAACCTCGGCTGGTCCGTCTCGCGCACCGGCTCCTTCGAGAAGGCGGACTACTTCCCCATCAAGGTCGCCGTCCTCCCCGAAGGACACGACCCCGACAGCCTGCTGCGGGCCGAGGGCGCCCCTGCCCTGCAGGCGCGCCTCGACGCCGCCCGGAGCATCCTCGACTTCGTGCTCGAGCGGGCCCTCGCCGAGGAGGACCTGGCCACGCCGCGCGGCCGCTCGACGGCCCACGCGCGGGTGGCGCTCCTCCTCTCGAAGGTCCCGAATGCGGAGGAGGCGACGGCGCTGGCCCGCGAGGCGGCGCGCCGCCTCGGCGTGGACGCCACCCAGCTCTGGATCGAGGCCCAGCAGCTGCAGGGGGCCCGGGCCCGGAGCGGGCGTCTCGACCGGCCGGCCGACACGACGGCGACCTCGGCGGCGACTGACTCGACCCAGGCGTGGCCCGCCCCGAGCCTGTCCGAGCGGGATCTCGTCCTCCTGCTCCTCCACGAGGAAGAGGCGCGAACGGGACTTCTGCCGTATCTTGAAGAGGAGCAGATCGCGCACCCCGGGCTCCGGGCCATCCTGGCCGCGCTGCGCAGGGCGCCCAGCGGGATGGCCCCCGAGGCCCTCATGGACGAGCTGGCCGGCTCGGCCGAGCGGAGCCTGCTGGCGGCGCTCCTCATGGAGCAGCGGGAGTGGACCGATTTACAAATTCAGGTGAGTGACCTGCAGAAGCGGTACGATATCCGCCGGCGGAAGCAGCGAATCCGGGAATTGAGCCTGGCCATCGCGCAGGCCCAGGCCACGGGAGACCCGGCGCTAGCCCGGCTCGAGGACGAGTTGCGGAAGCTTCAAGATCAGGCGCAGGCCATCAGGGGCATGGTCACCGGCCGTTGAAGCAGCACACCCCACCAGGATCAGGAGAGCCGACGAGCATGGCGGACGAACCCAAGCTGCAGGAGCTGGACAAGCTCATCGCCAAGGGGAAGGAAAAGGGCTATCTGACCTACGACGAGGTCAACGACGCCCTGCCTTCCGACATCGTCTCGCTGGATCAGCTCGACGACATCATGATGCTCTTCGGCTCCATGGACATCGAGGTCGTGGACTCGGCCAAGGCGAGCCGTCTTCCCTCGGAGGCGGCCGCGGGACAGGCCGCGGATCCGGAAGGCGACGACGACGAGCCCGCGGAGCCGCGGCGCATCGATCTCACGCCCGGCCCCGTCGGCCGCACCGAGGATCCGGTCCGGCTCTACCTCCGCGAGATGGGCCGCGTGTCCCTCCTCACGCGCGAGGGCGAGATCACGCTCGCCAAGCGCATCGAGGAGGGCAAGGACGAGGCGACGCGCGCCATCCTCTCCACCACCCTGGCCCTCGACAAGATCCGCGCCGTGCGCGACGAGCTCCGCAAGGACCTGATCCCCATCAAGGACCTGGTCGACTATCCCGAGGAGGAGTTCACCGAGGAGAAGGAGGCCGACCTCCGGCGCTCGGTGATGCGAGAGCTCGGCACGGTCGACCGGCTCCTGCGCGAGCGAGAAAAATTGCTCGAGCAGGCCCGGAAGCTTCGCGCCAAAGCGGGAGGGCGCAAGAAGCGAAAGGGCGAGCCGCCGTGGAAGAAGCACGAGGTAGCCGCCCACGCCAAGCAGGCCAAAGCCCTTCAAACCCTCCGCACGTTGAGCCTCCAGCCTTCCCTCCTCGATCAGTGGGGTCAAGATCTCAAGAAGCTCGTCGAGAAGATCCAGATCGCCGAGCGCGAGATCGCGCTCTGGTCCGACGGCAAGCGCCCCGCCCCGGCGGAGGTCGACGCCTTCCTGGACTCGCTCTCCGAGGACCGCGAGGATGGCGACCGCGATCTGTACCAGAAGGCGGCGGCACGGCATCCCTCGATCAAGGAGCGCCTCGTCTGGGTGGCCCAGCAGAAGATCAAGCGCGCCGAGGAGAACGCCCAGACGCGGGCCGACGATCTCAAGCGCATCGTGAAGGACATCCGGTCGGGCGAGGTCAAGGCCGCCCGCGCCAAGAAGGAGATGGTGGAGGCCAACCTCCGCCTCGTCATCTCCATCGCCAAGAAGTACACGAACCGCGGGCTGCAGTTCCTCGACCTCATCCAGGAAGGCAACATCGGCCTCATGAAGGCCGTGGACAAGTTCGAGTACCGTCGCGGCTACAAGTTCTCCACGTACGCCACGTGGTGGATCCGCCAGGCCATCACCCGCGCCATCGCCGACCAGGCCCGCACCATCCGCATCCCCGTGCACATGATCGAGACCATCAACAAGCTCATCCGCACCTCGCGGCAGCTCGTGCAGGAGCTGGGACGCGAGCCCAGCCCCGAGGAGATCGCGGTGAAGATGGAAGTGCCGGTGGACAAGGTGCGCAAGGTCCTCAAGATCGCGCAGGAGCCCATCTCCCTGGAGACGCCGATCGGCGAGGAAGAGGACAGCCACCTGGGCGACTTCATCGAGGACAAGCAGGTGGGCTCGCCCGTGGAGAGCATGATCGGGCTGTCGCTCCGCGAGCAGACCAACAAGGTGCTGAACTCGCTGACGCCCCGCGAAGAGAAGGTGCTGCGCCTCCGCTTCGGGCTCTCCGACGGCTGCGAGCACACGCTCGAGGAGGTGGGGCAGGACTTCGCCGTCACCCGCGAGCGCATCCGCCAGATCGAGGCCAAGGCTCTCCGCAAGCTCCGCCATCCCTCGCGGTCCAAGAAGCTCCGGAGCTTCCTCGAGTCGTGATCCTGCTATGATCGCCACCCGCGGGCCCATAGCTCAATTGGCAGAGCCCCCGGCTCATAACCGGTTCGGTCTTGGTTCGAGTCCAAGTGGGCCCACCATCGCGACATGAAGGACGCACAGTGGACGCACAGCTCAAGACGCTGATCGATCTCCAGGGCGTGGACACGCGCATCGCCGCCCACGAGGCGGAGGCGGCGCGGCTGCCCAAGGAGATCGCCGCCGTCCACGCCGCCATCGAGACGGCCAAGAAGGACGTGGAGGCCGGCAAGGCCCGCCTCGATGCCGCGAAGAAAGATCAGCGCGCGCGCGAGAAGGACCTCGAGGTCGTGCAGGCGAAGCGGTCCAAGACGGAAGCGCGGCTCTACGAGGTCAAGACCAACAAGGAATACTCCGCCGTGCTGGCCGAGATCGAGGAGATCAAGCAGGAGAAGGGCCGGGTCGAGGAGGAGATCCTCGTCCTGATGGAGAGCCAGGAGCGCCTCACCGCGGATATCAAGGACTCGGAGGCCCGGTTCAAGGCGCGCGAGGCGCAGGGCCGGCAGGAAGAGGCCGCGCTGCAGGAGAAGCTTCGCGGCGTCGAGGCGGACCTGGCCCTCGTGCGCACGGAGCGCGCGGAGCTGGCGAAGCAGCTTCCCGTGCCGGTGCTGGCCGATTACGACAAGCTCTTGAAGGCCCGGGGCGGCCTCGCCCTCGCCCAGGTGGTGAAGCCCAACCTCTGCGGCGGCTGCCGCATGACGGTCACGCCCCAGCGGCTCCAGGAGCTGCGCGCGCAGACGGCGCCCCTGCCCTGCGAGTCCTGCGGCCGCTACCTCTACTGGCTCCCCTGACCGAACCGTGTCGCTCTCCTGAAGAGGAGAGGCTCAATTTCCCCTCTCCCCTCAGGGGGAGAGCGCAGGGCGAGGGGCCGCGTACGTGAGTGGCGCCAAGTCAACCTCCCCTACCCCGATCCACATCTTCACCGACGGCGCCTGCAGCGGCAATCCGGGCCCCGGCGGCTGGGCGGCCATCGTCGTCGACAGCGGCGTCGAAGTGGAGCTGTCCGGCGGCGAGCCCTCCACGACCAACAACCGTATGGAGCTGATGGGTCCCATCCAGGGGCTGCGCTCGCTGCCGGGCCCTCGCACCGTGGACGTCTTCAGCGACAGCGCCTACGTCGTGAACTGCTTCCGCGACAGGTGGTACGAAGGGTGGCGCAAGAACGGCTGGCGCAACTCGCAGAAGAAGCCGGTGGAGAACCGTGACCTCTGGGAGGCGCTCCTGGCCGAAGTCGAGCGCCACACCGTGACCTGGCACAAGGTGGCCGGCCACAGTGGCCACGAGATGAACGACCGCGCCGACGCCCTGGCGCGCGCCGCCATTCCCAAGTCCTGAGCGGAGGCGCAGGCGTGGCTCGACTGACACGAGCTCTCCGGCTCAGCGTGCCCCTCGCCATGGCTCTCCTCGCCGTGGCCGGATGCTCGTCGCGGTCGGGACGCCCCTCGAAAATTGCCACGGGCTACATCAGCCACGTCATCTGCTCCTACGTGTTCGTCTCGGGGCTCGATCCGGTGCGCGTCGGCGTGGAGAACATCGAGGAGAACCCGGCCTTCCGCGGATTGAACTGGGCTTTCTCGCGTGAGGTGGATCGCGACAGGCGCGAGGTCACGACCCGGGCCCTGGGCCTCGTCCAGACCCGCTCCGTCTACCGGGACGGGCTCGGCTGCCTGAATCTGAACGGCACGCAGACGGCGGACGCCCCAACCAGGTCAGAGATCGAAGCGGATGGCCCGATCCCCGTGCTCCTGCCCGACATTGCCGGGCCCGACGTGGTCGCTCCCGCCAACGCGGGACTCGCGGCGGCGCTCGACGAGGCTTTTGCCGAAGCAAGGGGCCAGCCGCTGAAGCGCACGCACGCCGTGGTCGTGGTCCACAAGGGCCGCATCGTGGCCGAGCGCTACGCCGCGGGCTTCGGCATCGACACGCCCGTGCACGGCTGGTCGGCGACGAAGTCCGTCACCAATGCGCTGCTGGGCATCCTCGTGCGCCAAGGGAAGCTGAAGATGGACGATCCGGCGCCGGTGGCGGCGTGGCAGAAGCCGGACGATCCCCGTCACGCGATCACGCCAGATCAGCTGCTGCGCATGGAGAGCGGACTCGCCCTGGGGAACTCGCTGACGGCGAGCTTCTCGAGCGCGTGGGACATCTCGGCCCGGATAACCATGACCGAGCCCGACATGGCGGGCTTCGCCGAAGCCGCGTCGCTGGACGTACCACCGGGGACGAAGTGGGTCTACGCCGACGGCAATCCTGCGATCCTCGCGCGGATCATTCGCGATCGCGTGGGCGGCCACGGCGTGGACGTGCAGCGCTTCGCACGGCGCGAGCTGTTCGGCCCGCTCGGCATTCGCCGCGCCACGCTCGAGACCGATGCCACCGGCACGCCCATCGGCGCCGCCTTCCTCTTCGCCACGCCGCGGGAGTGGGCGCGCTTCGGCATGCTCTTCCTCGAAGACGGCGTGGCGGGAGGCCGGCGCATTCTTCCGGAGGGCTGGGTGCGCTATTCGAGCGCGGAGACGCGGGTCGCCAATCTGGGGTACGGCGCGGGATGGTGGATCAACCAGGGCGAGAGCCGGGGAGCGCGCTTCCGCCGGGAGCAAGGGATGCCCGCCGACTCCTTCATGGCCCTCGGGATCTACGGCCAGACGGTGGTCGTGGTGCCGTCCGAGCGCCTCGTGATCGCGCGCTTCGGCACGACCTACGATGAGCGCCAGGCCATCGTCGACATCTGCCGGCTGACAGCGAATACCATCAAGGCCGTGCATGGTGCCGACGGCGCCGAGCGCGGTCCCCAGGTTGCCGCCGTACCAAATTCGAGCCGTTGACGACGTCACCCGCCTGCGCCTAGCCTGGGACATGCCGACCATGCATCCGCGAACGCAGGGGTGGACACGTACCGAGTACGCCAGGCTCATCGAGACGACCATCCTCCGGTCCGGCGACAAGGTGGAGTTGCTGGGCGGCCACCTCTGCGTCAGCGAGCGGCAGAACAGTCCCCACGCAACGGCCATCGCTCTCGGCCAGGAAGCTCTTCAGAAGGCTCTCGGGCCTGGATGGAGCGTGCGCGTGCAGCTTCCCATCGCGCTGGACGACGAGTCGGAACCCGAGCCGGATCTGGCGGTGGTCTCGGGCGGGCCTCGCGACTACTCTGCCGACCATCCGTCCCGGCCGGCGCTCGTCATCGAGATCGCCGACTGGAGCCTCACGCTCGACCGCGAGCGCAAGGGCAGCCTTTACGCGCGCGCGCGACTGCCCGAGTACTGGATCGTGAACCTCGTGGGCCGCGCGCTCGAGGTGTATCGGGATGCAGGTCCCGACCCCGCGGCGCTCTATGGCTGGGCGTATCGCTCCGTGCAGACCCTCGGAGCCAACCAGCACGTCACGCCGCTCGCTGTTCCGTCGACGGCCATTCCCGTCGCCGATCTCCTTCCGTAGCCGCTCTGCGAGCCGGGCTGGGACGGAAGATACGACGCCGGATGCTATACTTTCCCCTGCTCGCACACGCTCTTTGATTGCATCTTCGATTCGCGCCAGAGAGGGCTGGACGGTCGCCGGTGCGGGGCAACCCGCGCGGGAGGAAAGTCCGGGCTCCACAGGGCAGGGTGCTGGCTAACGGCCAGGGGGGGCGACCCCACGGACCAGTGCCACAGAAAGCAAACCGCCGCCCGCAAGGTCGGTAAGGGTGAAACGGTGAGGTAAGAGCTCACCAGCGGCGCGGGTGACCGCGTCGGCTCGGTAAACCCCACCCGGAGCAAGGCCCAATAGGAGAGCGATCCTGTCCGCGAGGACAGGTGAAGCGCGGCCCGCGTGGCGCTCTCGGGTATGGCCGCTGGAGGCGCCGGGCAACCGGCGTCCTAGAGAAATGACCGTCTCCCCGGCTCACGCCGGGAGACAGGACCCGGCTTACAGGCCCTCTCTGGCGCGATTTTATTTTTCACGCCCTTAGCCTGCCAAAGTTATTGGGACCCCCAGGGGGGTACATAACCACTACGTGCGAATCCGACCTTCCAACGCCTGAATCGCCTGCCGCTGCCGCACTGCACTCACGCGCGTGTAGATCTCCGTCGTGGCCACCGACTCATGACCCAGGAGCCCCTGGATCACCAGCAGGTCCACGCCGAGCTCGTGCAGGCGCGTGGCGTACGTGTGGCGGAACAGGTGCGGGTGCAGGTGCGTCTGGAGCCGACGCCCGGCCCGCGTCACGGCCTTGGTGATGACCTTGGCCGTGATGCGACGCCCCCCGCTGACGACAAACATGGGCTCCTCCCGCTTCGCACCCGGACGCGTGGCCAAATACGCATCGATGGCCTCGACCGCCGGACTGGGCAGCCCGACCACGCGCTCCTTGTTGCCCTTGCCCCGCACGCGCAGCGCCACGTCTCCCTCTCGCTGCAGGCTGCCGATGTTGAGCCGCACAACCTCCCCACGCCGGAGCCCGCTGCCCACGAGCACGGCGAGGATCGCCCGATTTCGCGGCCTCGACTCCCCTGCCACCGCCTCTTCCGCCACGGACCACGGCACGACCGTCGGCAGGTGCTTCTCCCGCCGCGGGACCTCGATGTCGGCCAGCGGGTTGGC
>Ga0335070_10002472_pt1 | contig 21499 bp, 11 predicted proteins | sample Lox_Sample_13_FD_206722 | JGI IMG/M metagenome (GOLD analysis project Ga0335070, IMG submission 206722) | Soil microbial communities from Loxahatchee National Wildlife Refuge, Florida, United States - Lox_Sample_1.3 | ecosystem: Environmental > Terrestrial > Soil > Wetlands | place: USA...
AGAGGGGTAATACCGCACGATCGCGCCAGACGGTGGTGCTTGCAGCCCGGAACGACGCTGATGAGAAGGGCTGAACGATCTTGAGAGGAGGCTGCAGGGTGAGGATCCGCGTGGAGTATGCCCGACCCATACCCTTGATTCTGGCCACCATCTGGCTGTGTGCCCTCCTCGCGGGCGCGCGGTGTGCCGCCGATCAGCGGGGGCAAGAGGCACCTCCACAACGAGACCAGACCGAGGGGGCACTCGATACGGAGAAGCCCGAGGAGCGGATCAGGGAAGAGATCAAGGTCGTCGCACCCCCGATCGTGGAGGGGGATCGGCTCACACCTTTTGGGACGCAGGTGAGCAGCGTGAGTTCGCGACAGGTCGATGACCTCAACGCCGGGGACGTTGCCTCGGCGCTCCGCCGCATGCCAGGAGTGACGATATCCCGCTACAACCTCGTGGGCGGCTACGGTGGCGGCGACGGCGGAGCCGTTTACGTGCGGGGCCAGGGTTCGGGCCGCCCGGGTGCTGAGATCTCGACCACGATCGACGGGGTACCACGTTTCGTCGGCGTGTGGACGCACCCCCTCCTCGACACCTTGCCCAGCGACATGGCGGACCGGATCGATGTTTACAAGAGCGCCCAGCCGGTGCTGTTCGGCAACAGGTCGTTCGCAGCCATCGACCTGGTGCCGAAGCGTGCGGTCGGGCAGAGGATGTTCACCAGGGTCCTCGGTTCCTTCGGGCAGTACTCGACCGTGGGTGGGCTGGTCGAGAACGGCGCCAAGCTTGGCGATCTCGACTACTACGTCCTCGCAAGCCACCGCGCGAGCAATGGGCAACGGCAGAACGCCGACGGCATGGTCAACACGCTTTACGGGCGCCTGGGCTACGTCGTTGCTGAAGGCTGGGATCTCAGCGTCCAGGTCCACTCCAACAATGCCTGGGCCGACGATCCGGGAACACTCGGGACGCCGCAGCCTCCCCAACCCCCTCGCTTTGCAGTCAAGGACACGCTCTCGATCGCCACCCTGGCCGACGAGCACGGCAACCGCAGTGGCTATCTCAAGCTCTTCTACGACAGCGGGAACATTGACTGGCGCCAGTGGGACACTGCCACGACTCAGTATTTCACGACCCTCACCGACTTCAAGAGCTACGGTCTCCGCGCCCAGGAGCGCTTCCGGCTCGCAGGAAAGACCGAGCTCGTAGTCGGGTACGACAACGACAACTACGGCGGCTCGACCACCGAGGAGAGGGTTTCGAGGAGCTCGGTCTTCCCGCAACTATTGCTCCGTGACGACGGCCTCTACGCGATGGTGAGCCGGACCTTCGGAAGCGACGTCGCGCTCACGCCGTCGCTGGGCGTTCGCTACACTTACTCAAGGGACTTCGGCGGCAACTGGGGCGGCCAGGCGGGGTTCGTGGTGCGGCGCGGTCGGACCGAAATCCACCTCAACTACGCAAGGGCCTTCAACCTGCCCGGAGTCTACGCCGCGGTGATGTATGGCCAGTGGGGACGTGGCGATGCGTGGAAGGACCTCCGGCCGGAGATCCTGAACCACACGGAGATCGGCATCGGCCAGCAGGTTGCCCCGGCACTTCGTCTCGAGGCCACTGCCTTCTACGACCAGGTGACCAACGCCCTGCGCTTCGTACCGCCTCCTCCACCGCCGCCGTCGTTCGCAAACATCGGCGACTACACCGAGCAGGGCGCCGAGGCCAAGATCACCTTTGCCCCCAGCCCGGGAGTGGCGCTGTTCGCGGGCGCGACGTACCTCGACCCGACCCCCACCGACGTGCCGAACTCCCCCAGGTGGTCGCTGGTTGCGGGCGTTTCATGGGCGCCCGGCGAGAGTTTGCGCGTGAACACTGATGCCGAGTGGGTGGACGCGCAGGCCGTCCTCAACCCTCGTTTCTCCAGCACGCAGGCCTGGATCGCCAGCTACTTCCTCCTCAATTGCAGGGCCTCCTACCGCGTGAGGATCGTCTCGTCGCTCGCGAGCGAGCTTTTCGTGGCCGTGGAGAACCTCACAAACACCGCCTACGAGTACCGCCTAGGCTATCCGATGGCCGGACGAATGTTGTCAGGCGGGCTGGATCTGAGGTTTTGAGGTGGGCGGCTCCAGGGCGGTCTGGCTGATGGAGGAGCTCGGGGTTTGTCTGTGGGTCGAACGTTGTTCAGATTGGAGGAGGTAATGAACCGCCGTGTGCGAATTGCAGTATTTGTGGTCAGCGCTCTTGCGGTATTGCGCAGTATTCCTGCTCTGGCTGCCGAAACCCGCGAGACTCCAAGCCCACGCCTCAAGGTCGTGAAGCTCGACCCGGGCGACAAGACGTACCTTGTCCTCCTCAGCGGGCCGCCAGAGACCGGCTCGATGCGATCGGGTCTGGTCACGCTCGCACCCGGCAAGTCGATTGGCGCGCACAACACCGAGAGGAACGAGGAGATGCTCGTGCCCCTCGAAGGCGAGGGGGAACTGCGAATCACCGGGCAGCCCCCGGTGCGGATCATGCCGGGTCTGATCACCTATACCCCGTCCCACACGGAACACGACGTGACCAACACCGGTTCGAAACCCCTTCGTTACATTTTCATAGTTGCCAGGGTGGAGTAGCCGTGCCCCTGGTGCTCACCGCCGCGGCCGTCCCGGCGCCACCTCCACCGCAGTCGATCTAGAGCTCGAGCTTGCGAAGCCTCAAGGCGTTGGTGATGACCGACACGGAGGAAAAGCTCATCGCGGCGGCGGCGATCATGGGGGAGAGCAGCAGGCCGAAGAACGGGTAGAGCACCCCGGCCGCGATCGGGACGCCGACCGAGTTGTAACCGAACGCCCACAGCAGGTTTTGCCGGATGTTGCGCATGGTGGCGCGGGAGAGCTTGCGGGCCCGCGCCAGGCCCATGAGGTCGCCCTTGACCAGCGTGACCCCGGCCGACTCCATGGCGACGTCGGTGCCGGTGCCCATCGCGACTCCCACGTCGGCCTGGGCGAGGGCGGGAGCGTCGTTGATCCCGTCGCCGGCCATCGCCACCTTGCGGCCCTCCGCCTGCAACCTTTTCACCAACGCACCCTTCTGGTCGGGCGACACCTCCGCCTCGACCTCGTCGATCCCGAGCTTCGCGGCGACTGCCTCTGCCGCGGTGCGGCTGTCGCCGGTGAGCATCACGATGCGGATGCCGTCGGCGTGGAGGGCGCCGATGGCGGCCGGGGTGGTGGGCTTGACGGTGTCGGAGACGGCCAGCATCCCGGCCAACTGCCCGTCGAGCACCACGAACACCACGGTCATCCCCTCGGTGCGCAGCGCCTCGGCGCGCGCTGACAGCTCGGCCGGTGCGACGCCCAGCGTCGCCAGCAGCCGCTCGTTGCCGAGCGCCGCGCTGCGACCTGCGACCCTGCCCACCACACCCCTGCCGGGCAGCGTCTGGAAGTCGCTGCTGCCGGCCATGGTGACTCCCTGGTGCAGCGCGCCCGAGAGGATCGCCGAGGCGAGCGGGTGCTCGCTGCCCTTCTCGAGGGAGGCCGCGATCGACAGCAGCTCGTCCTCGGTGTGGCCACTCCCGGGCACGATGGCGGCGAGGCGGGGCTTTCCCTCGGTGAGGGTGCCGGTCTTGTCCACGACGATCGTGTCGATCCGCTCGAACGTCTCGAGCGCCTCGGCGTTTCGGATCAGCACGCCGCACGTGGCGCCCCGCCCCACGCCGACCATGATCGACATCGGGGTCGCGAGACCGAGGGCGCACGGGCAGGCGATGATCAAGACCGCCACGGCGTTGACCAGCGCGTGCGCCATCCTCGGCTCGGGGCCGAGGGTGGCCCAGGCGATGAAGGTGATCCCCGCAGTCGCGACCACGATAGGGACGAACACCGCGGAGATCCTGTCCGCGAGGCGCTGGATCGGGGCACGGCTGCGCTGAGCCTCGGAGACCATGCGAACGATCTGAGCGAGCAGGGTCTCTGAGCCCACGCGCTCGGCCCGCATCACGAAGCTGCCGGTGCCGTTCACCGTGGCGCCCGTGACCCTGGCCCCGGGGATCTTCTCGGCCGGTATCGGCTCGCCGGTGAGCATGGACTCGTCCACCGAACTCGCGCCCTCCACGACGACGCCGTCCACCGGCACCTTCTCACCCGGGCGCACGCGCAGGCGGTCGCCCCGCTTGACCTGCTCCAGCGGCACGTCGTGCTCGCCACCGCCTGGAAGAACGAGGCGGGCAGTCTTGGGCGCAAGGCCGAGGAGTGCGCGGATCGCGTTCCCGGTCCGGGCGCGGGCCCGCAACTCCAGCACCTGACCCAGCAGGACCAGGGCTGTGATCACGGCGGCGGCTTCGAAGTAGACCGCAACGTGGCCGTCCATGCGGAACGAGGCGGGGAAGATTCCGGGGATCAGCGTGGCGACGACGCTGTAGACGTACGCAGTACCGGTGCCGATCGCGATCAGCGTGAACATGTTCAGGCTTCGGTAGACGATCGAGTTCCAACCACGGACGAAGAACGGCCATCCGCCCCAGAGCACGACGGGCGTCGCGAGTGCGAGTTGCACCCACCCAGCCCACCGTACGGACAATACGGGCTTCAGGGAAGGGATCATGCCACCCATCGTGAGGAGGAGCAGCGGCACGGTGAGGACCAGACTCACCCAGAAACGCCTGGTCATGTCGAGGAGTTCTGGGTTGGCAGCTGCCGTCGCGACCGGCTCGACGGGCTCCAGCGCCATGCCGCACTTCGGACACGCCCCGGGCCCCTTCTGCCGCACCTCGGGGTCCATCGGGCACGTGTACCAGGACTCGGCGGCGACGGGGGAGAGTGGGGGAGCAAGGGCGTGCATCGGCTCACTGCCGGGGGCGTTGATGAAGCGCTCCGGCTCCGCGTCGAACTTGACCGCACATCCCGGGTTGCAGAAATAGTAGACGGTTCCCTTGTACTCGCGGCGGGGGACGTCCGGTTTCTCGAGCACCTTCATCCCGCACACCGGGTCGATGCCAAGCACACGTTTCTCCCCCTGTTGTCGTACTGGAAGGCTGGTGCGCTGGTGCTCCATGATTCGCTCCCTCGCGAGAGCTTAGCGCATGAGAGGAGCCTGATTATTCCGCAAGCGCCGGGGAGCGGACTGCCTTCAGTAGTCGCTGGTCATGATGAAGAGCGGCTTGGCCTCGAAGCGCTCGTAGATCGGGCGCAGGCGATCGGTGTTGTAGAACTTGCGCACGTCCACGGCCTTCTTGCGACTCGTCACTACATCGATGGGGACGTTGTCGTAGCGCCCGTTGCGAACGTTGACCAGGCGCCCGGAGATCCCGTCGAGGACCAGGTCCATGGCCAGGTTGCCGAACGCCATCGGCACGATAGAGTCGAGCGCATCGGGGTTGCCGCAGCGCACCAGATATCCGAGGCGCTGGTTGATTACGTCGATGCGCCTCCCGTTGTTGAACTTGGGTGAGAGATCGCGGAGCGCATGCGAGACCCGATCGCCGATGCCGCCGAGCTTCTTGTGACCGAAGGAGTCGACCTCGTGGTCCTCGAACACCATCTCGTCCATACCCTTGAATGTGGCCCCCTCGGACACGAGCACCACGCTGTACCTGCTGGGGTTGGTGTGGCGGTCGGTGGTGAGCAGCTCGCAAAGCCGCTCGATATCGAAGACGTGCTCGGGGATCACGCAGCGGTTGGCGGCACCGGCCATTGTCGGCAGTAGCGCGGTGAAGCCGGCGTAGCGCCCGAACACCTCGATCACCAGGAAGCGCTCGTGACTGCCCGCCGAGGTGCGCAGCGCATGAGTCATCTCGATCGTCCGGGTCACGCAGGTGGAGAAGCCGATGCAGTAGTCGGTCCCCGGAACATCGTTGTCCATCGTCTTGGGGATCGCGATGACCCGCACCCCCTCCTTGTGGAGCCGCACGCCGAAGGACAGCGTGTCGTCACCACCTATCGGGATGAGGGTGTCCACCCCCAGCCACTGGAGGTTGGCCAGGACCTCCTGAGTGACATCGACGATGTCGCCCGGGTACTTGTCCTTGAGGTGCGGAGGGAGCTGCGCTTGGGTGACCTTGGCGGGGTTGGTTCGTGAGGTGTGGAGGAAGGTCCCGCCCGTACGACCGGCCCTGTTGACGATCTCCTCGGAAAGCTCGGCGACCAGATCCTCCTGCGGCTTGTCCTTCTCCCGCTCCAACTCGACGAGGCCCGCCCACCCGTGACGGATGCCAAGCACGCGGTACCCCTCACGCAGCGCTCGGACGGTGATGGCGCGGATCGCAGGGTTGAGACCCGGCACATCCCCGCCGCCCGTCAGGATTGCTATCGTTCCCTTCTTCGCGTTCGCCTTGCTCATGCCGACTCCTCTTCTAACTGGCGGATTCTATCGCAGGGGCGCGGCCCCGGGGTCTGCTGCGCAAGACAGAGAGGCAGGGCCCGATCGGGTCACGTCGCGGGTACGGCAACGACGAGCGTGCTTTCGCCCCCGGCCCCCCGCGTGTTCACCCGCAGGGTGCGGGTCACCCCTTCGGCGACGCCCGCGGTCATCGCCGCCTCGAGCATGAAGGCGCCGAGCGCCCGAACGTGGTGGGTCTGCAACCACAGGTTGACCATCAGCGAAAAAACCTGATCCAGGGTGCCATTCTCCTCGGCATCGGCACTGACGGCATCGTGGAGGAGGCGCGCACCCGAGCGGAAGTCGTGCCACGCCGCGGCGGTGTTCTGATTGGCCACCCGTGCGAGGCCGACGAAGGTGCAAGTGGGCGCGAGCTTGAGGTAGTTCTCCTCCAGGAAGCCGAGCTGAGGCTCCTCGGCCTTGGTGAGGTGCTGGCGGGCAAGCGTCACCAGGGCGCGCGCCGGCGCGTCCGGGTTTTCAAGGACGTGCGCCCAGAGCGGCCCGTACAACTCCCGCCGCCGGCCGGGGTCGCCTCGCCCTTGCGACCCCGTTCGCCTCGGCATGGCGGCTCCAAGAGCGAAGGCAAAGTCCGCATCCCTTCCGGCTGCCAGGGCCGGCAGGACGGCGCGGAACGACCGGTCGTCGAGGCGCATCTGGGCGGTCAGATCGGAGGCGCGCCCGACGGCTGCCGTCAGGCGCCGTCTCAGATCGGTCGCGTGGGTGAGATCGAGCACGCCCCAGAGCACGGCGGCGTCCAGGACCTCGTCGAGTCTGTCCTCGGAGAGCACCTCCTGCCGCCAGTGCCACGCCAGATGGAAGCCGATTGAGAACTGGGACATGTGTAAGGCGCCGGCAGGCCCGAAACGGCGCATGTCCGCCTTGAGGTCGACGGTCCACTCGGCCACGCTGGTGAGCCACCGCCCCTCGTAGGCCCCGAGGCCCACGCAGCTGACCTTCAGCCGTCCGGCAACGTCCTCATCAATGACGCGGGTGAGCGCGCGTCGCTGCCTCCCCCTGGCTGCCCACGGGCCGAGGCCGAGGGTGAAACCCCACCCCTCGTCCCGCCCCAGCGTGCGGCGGTGCAGGTAGCCCTCGAGTTTGACACCCGCCTGACCCTGCAGGACCGCGCCGAGGATCGGCTCGAGGTCGCCGTTGCAGAGCGAAGCGTGATAGGTCGCGAGCGACCCGGCGTCCAGCACAACTTCCAGTAGGCTCGCACCGCTGGCGAGGCGGCTGTACTCGTACTCGAAACCGACCGACAGCTTCTCCGCCGCCAGCTCCGCAATGGCCTCGGCGATCGCCCCGTCGATCTGGCGCAGCTTGTCCCTGAGGCCCGCGAATGCACCCACCACCTCCGCTAGCCCCAGGCGGGCGGCCAACGCCTCGGCGGCCCACCTCTCGGCCTCCGAGAGCTCTGAGAGCGATGCCTTTTCGATGAGCGACCGAACGGTTGCGTAGTCCTCGCCGAGCAGACCGGTGAGTGCCTCGCGCACGGCCAGCTCCAGCTGTTGGGGATCGGCAAGCTCCACGGAGAGACCGAGGTCGGCGGCACCTTCGAAGGTGCGGGAAGCAGCCTTCCTGACCGTGACGCGTGTGCACCCATCCGAAAGGCGCGAAAAGATGACGGCGAACTCATCGCCAAGCGTGACTGTCCCGCTGACGCTTGCCGCGGCTGGAACCTCCACTGAGAGCGGCGCAGCGGCACCTACGATCCCGGCGAGGGCGCCGAGACCCCCCGCGAGCACCTCGGACCAGCTCACCTCCGCCCGCGCTCGCAGTGTCCCCGATGCCTGGAAGGCGAGCGCCTCGCGTGCCCGGAGTGCCTGGACATCCTCCAGACGCTGTGCGAAGCGCGGGTTGAGGAGATCCGATGTCACCGCGTGTGCTGCGTTCTCGCCGGCGTCATGCAGCCGGTAGTCGCTGAACGTCACCGGAGCCTCGGCGTGGAGATGAGAGCGTGCGCCCGCCAGACTCATGCCCTCCTCAAGCCCGACCTGTGCCCGGTGCTGGACCTTGAGCCAACACAAACCGGGCGTGAGCTCGATCTGACCGTCCCGATGGCCCGGTTGCCCCGCGTCAGGGGGCACGAGAACCAGATCCGGGTCGTGATCGGTGGGGGCGTTGAAGGCCCGGACGGAGACCTCACTGTCGGCCTCAACGCTGAACGTCACGCCAATCGACTCGTCGCTCACGATCGAGAGTCGCGACCCGAGCCGACACCGCAGTGGCTTCAGGACGGCCGACGCCGTGCCGACAGTCTCATCGGGCAGCAGCAGTCCCGGCACGTCGTCGAGCGTGATCTGCCTGGGCTCACCCGACGCCATGCTCATCGACCACCCCCGAACGATTGGCTCCCCCGGCGCAGCGGGCGCCCACGGCCCGGCAAGTTCGAAGCCGCGAGCATACTGCGGCGGCTCGGGCACGACGTCAAGCGCCGCTCGTCACGGGTGAGATCGGTCCGAGGGCGGTGTTCGCATGGGTCCCCACCGTGCCTCGCGCGGTGCTCCGAGAACTGGCGTCGTTTACAGTCACGCAGACTGGCTGGTACATTGGTTGTGAGGAATCCGATGGAGGCGGTCTCTCTTGCCTGGCGGTGGGGAGACGGCCCGGGGATGACGCCGTTCCCTTCCCCCAATGGCAGGGCCGCGAAGAGCGGCGCAGCGAGCGGGCGGTGATGAGGGGAGCGCGGTCGGGAACCCCCGGACCGTCGGTGGGTCCGAGTCGCAAGCCCACCGGTGCCTTTGTCCTGTTCATCGCCATCGGCGGAGCGCTGCTGGCCGGCACGCTGTACTTCCTTCTGGTCCATGCACCCGCAGAGCGGGCCCAGGTGGTCCAAGCGTGGGAGGCTCGGCTCCACGCGATGGCCGACGACCGTAGGGCGGCGATCAGCGCGTGGGTTGCGAACGGCGTCGCCGACGCCGTCACGGTGGCCGGTTTCCCGAGCGTGGTCGCGCTGGCCGGAGAGCACCCGGGCGGCCGGAGGGCGGCGCCGGACCAGGTGGACGCCGCGGATCACCTGCAGGGTGTAATCGACGGATTCGTCCGGGCCCACGGCCTGCGTGCGCTGTACGTCGTCGATCGCGCAGGAGCGATCGTTGCCCGCAGTTCGCGTGGTGCGGAAGCCGGCGGAGGCTGCCTGACGACCGCGCGGCGTCTCGCGATGAAGGAGAAGTCGTTCGCCGATTTCTGCAGCGGGCCGGATGGCACGACACTGGTGCTGTTCGGAGCTGCGATCGCGGGCGGCGGTTCGCCGAGCGGAGACGCCGCGCGCATCGGCGTGACGGTCATCGAGGTCGACCCCGCGCTTTGGCTGTATCCCCTGCTGGCGCGTGAGTCGGTGAGCACCGCGTCCGGTGAAGTCCTGCTCGCCCGGAGAGACGGTGACCTCATCGTGTTCGTGAGCCCCCTCCGGCACGCGGTCGTACGGCCGCTCTCCTTCAAGCTGCGGGTCGACACCCCAGCGCTGGCAGCTCGCGCCGCGCTCGCCGGGCAGGAGACCTTCGGGACGTTCGTCGACTACCGGGGCACGCCAGTGCTCGCCGCGGCGCGCCGCATCGTCGGCACACCCTGGGGCTTGGTCGCCAAGATCGACCTGAGCGAGGCACTAGCCGGCTACCGAGGAAAGATCCGCGGGGAGGCGCTTTTGGCCGCCGGGTTCGGCCTCGCGCTGCTGGGCACCGGCTTCGGCCTGTGGCGCGCTCGGCGGGCCGAGTACGAGGCTGCGCTCTCACAGAGTCAGGCACGCTCGGCACTGCTGCTCGATCATGCCAACGACGCGATCCTGTTCGTGGGCGCCGACGGGCAGATCCTCGACGCGAACAGGCGTGCCGAGACTCTCTACGGTTACACGCGTGAACAACTACTGGGGCTTTCCATCCGTAACCTTCGGGCCGACGCAGCCCGCGGCGTGATCATGGATCAGTTGACGAGTGCGGCCTCGCCGGGAGGCCAGGTCTTTCAAACCGCCCACGTTCGCAAGGATGGGAGCACCTTCCCGGTCGAGGTGAGCAGCCGACTCGCGGAGCTGGAGACGGGGCGGGCCTACCTCTCGATCGTACGCGACCTCTCCGAGAGGCAAGCGGCGGAGGAACAGATCCGCTTCCTCAACAGGTTGCTTCGCGCCGTCACCGAGATCGACGAGCTGATGGTGCGCGAGAGGGACACCGACCGAATGCTGGCGCAGGCATGTCGGATCGCGGTGGAGCACGGTCGGCTCCGAATGGCGTGGGTCGGCATGGCGAACTTCGAGACCGGCGAGGTGCAGCCCGTCGCCTCGGCCGGGTTCGAGGAGGGCTACCTGCAGGAGGTGCGCATCCGCTTTGACGACTCCCCTGAGGGTCGGGGGCCCACCGGGGCCGCGATCCGCGAGGGCCGCGCCGTGGTGGTCAACGACTGGGAGATCGCCGAGGCCATCGAGCCGTGGCGCGAGGCCGGCCAGAGGAGGTTCTTCCGATCCAGCGCTGCGTTCCCGATCGCCGTTGACGGTCAGGTGCGGGGCGCCTTCTCGGTGTATTCGGATGAGAAGAACGTCTTTTCTCCGGAGATCGTGAACGTGCTGAACGAACTCGCCCAGGATCTCGGCTTCGCGCTTCAGGTGGCCGAGGGTGAGCAACGGCGCGCCCGCGTGGAGAGCGACCTCCGCAAGAGCGAGGAGCGTTTCCGTACGCTCATCGAGAAGTCGGCTGATCTGCTGATCGTGCTCGACTCAAAGGGGACCATCACGTTTGCCGGCCCGTCGGTGACCGATGTACTCGGGTTTCCGCCGGAGGAGGTGCTGGGCGTCGGCGTCTTCGCGTTTGTGCATCCCGACGATGTAGTGCGGGTGCGAACTCAATTCAGGGAGCTGCGCGGTCAACCCGGCGTGGCCGCCCGCGTCGAGCTGCGCGCGCGGCACCGCAACGGCTCCTGGCGGGTGCTCGACGCCGTGCAGCGCAGCCTGTTTCACGTTGACGGTGTGGGGGGGATGGTTGTCAACGCGCGCGACATCACCGAGCGCAAGAAAGTGGAGGCGACGGTCCGGGAGAGCGAGGAGCGCTACCACAGCCTCGTGGACACCATGCAGGACGTGGTGTTCACGTTGTCTGTGACCGGTACGCTCACCTCACTCAACGCTGCTTTCGAGAGGATCACGGGGTGGTCGTGCGGCGAGTGGCTCGGGAAGTCGTTCGCGGAGCTCGTGCATCCGGACGACGTGCCGCGCGCGCTTGACATGTTCGCGAAGGTTCTTGGCCGGGGGTCGTCGGAGCTGTTCGATCTGCGGGTCAAAGCCCGTGACGGCGCCTGGCTGGATGGGGAGTTCTCCGGGGTCCAGGTGGTGGAAAACGGAGTCGTGGTCGGCGTGCTCGGGACGGTGCGCGATGTGACACAACGCAGGCTCGAAACCGAGGAGCGCAAGCGGTTGGCAGCTGCCGTCGAGCAGGCGGCCGAGATGATCATGATCACCGACGTCGCGTGGACGATCGAGTACGTCAACCCCGCCTTCGAGCGCATCACGGGCTACACAGCTGCCGAGGTGCTGGGAAAGACGCCCAACATCCTCAAGAGCGGCCAGCACGACGAGGCCTTCTACAGGCAAATGGGGGAAACGCTGGAGCGGGGGGAGGTCTGGTCCGGGCGCTTCGTCAATCGACGCAAGGACGGGTCACTTCTCGAGGAGGACGCGACCATCTCGCCGGTTCGGGACCCCTCGGGGAAGGTCGCGCACTTCGTGGCGGTGGAGCGTGACGTCACCCAGGAGGTGGCGCTTGAGAACCAGCTCCGCCAGATGCAGAGGCTCGAAGCGATCGGCAGGCTCGCCGGGGGTGTGGCGCACGACTTCAACAACCTCCTTCAGGCGATGCTCGGCCAGACACAACTGATACACGCATCGCCCGGCGATTCCAGTCGCGTAGCCGACACCGTTGCGGAGCTCGAGCAGCACATTCGTCGCGGCGCTGCGCTCTCCCGCCAGCTCTTGCTGTTCTCCAGGCGCGAGACGGCCAAGCCCGAACGGTTGGACCTTAACGACGTCGTGGGCGGCGCGGCCCAGCTGCTGCGGCGGCTGGTGCGGGAAAACATAGCGTTCGCCGTGACCCTCGCCGACGAGCCCCTGCCGGTGGTCGCCGATCGGGGCCAGCTTGATCAGGTCCTGATGAACCTGGTGGTCAATGCGGCCGACGCGATGCCAGAAGGTGGGCGCCTCGCGATCGGAACGGGGCGCGGCGACGGCGAGACGGTGTCGGTGTGGGTCGAGGACAGCGGCCACGGCGTTCCTTTGGAGATCCGTGACCGGATCTTCGAGCCGTTCTTCACGACCAAGGGCGCGGACAAGGGCTCGGGGCTCGGGCTGGCGGTGGTGCACGGGATTGTCACCCAGCACAACGGCAAGATCACCGTGTCGGATCGCGAGGGAGGCGGCACGGTATTCCGGATCGAGCTGCCTGGGGCGGGCGTCGGCGAGGGCCCCGTGCAGCCCCCGTCGCGGGTCGAGGCCGACGACCTGCCGCACGGCAGCGGCGAGCGCGTGATGGTGGTCGAGGACGAGGCAGGGGCGCGCGAGGGTCTGGTGGACCTGCTCACGATGCTGGGCTACGAAGTGGCAGCGGTGGGGAGCGCCGAGGAGGCACGCAAGCTTCCCCTCGAGCCCGCCTTCGATGTCCTGCTCTCCGACCTCCTGCTCCCGGATGTTTCGGGCGCTGAGTTGGCACGTAGCTTTCTGGAGCGCTGGCCCAGCCTCAAGGTGATCCTGATGTCGGGCTACACCGAGGACGAGGCGGTGCGTCGGGGGGTCGGAGCGGGCACGCTGCGTTTCTTGCAGAAGCCCTTTGACGTGAAGACCCTGGCGCGTGAGATCCGCACCGCCATCGCCGAGGGTGCGGCGGCGCGCTAGCGCCTGACCTCTCTACTTGGCACGGGTGTGCAGACCCACGGTGAGCGCAAGCGAGAAGCGGGGCCCGTCCCCGGACACGATGTGGGCGCTCAACTCGGGCGTCAGCAGGAGGTGCTCCCAACCCAGGGGGAACTCGAGGCCAGCTCCGAGCGTGAGCCCGAGATCGGTTCCCGAGTCGTCACCCGAGAGGTGGTAGAGGCCAACGCCGGCCTGGCCGTACCATTGCAGGCCTCCCGCGCTGAACGGGTGGATCGCGCTGGCGGTCAGGTATGTGATGTCGGCGCTGGCGTCGAACGGCTCGTCCCCGAGAGTGGGGTTGGCCCAGCCGAGCGCGAAGCGCATGCCGGTCGGAGACCACCAGTAGACGTCGGCGGTCGCGCGCAGGGTGAAGCTGGTGCTCGCGCCGCTCTCGAATGGTGCGAAAAGCCCGAGGTCACCACCGAAGGAAACCGGTGGCTCCCCGGCCGCCTGCGCCATCACCGGCACCGCGGCGAAAGCAACAACCAGCGCGAATGTTGCGATCGTTCTCATCATCAACTTGCAGGATAGCGGCCCTTGACCGGCCGTCTTGTGAGCCAGGACACACTTCGTTCACCTCACGCGCTGGCCTCATCTTCTGCGGGCAGGACGCCGAGCAGTTCAGCGGCGTCTGCGGCAGGGTCGCGGCCCTCGAGGGGGAGGCGCACGGCCTGAGCAGGTGTAAGGGTGGCCCCGGGGACCGCCGCGAGCAGACCCATCGCCGTGGGGTGGCTCCGTGGGTGTCCCGGGTCAAAACCGAGCTCGTAGGCGGTGGCGGCCCGACGGATGCGGACGAGACCGAGCCCTTCGGCACGGCGACGCAGGCGCTGGTGGAGCAGCAGATGCTCGAGCTGGTCCGGTGCAGGGCCGAATCGGTCCACGAGCTCCTGCCGGAGGTTCGCGAGGTCACGCTCGTCGCGGACAGCGGCGATCCTGCGGTAGACGGCAAGGCGCAACGTTTCCTCGCTGACGTAGCTCTCGGGGAGCCGAAGGTCGAGCCCGAGGCGGAGCTCCACCGCAATCGCCGGTGGCGGCGCAGCCTCCCCGCGCAGCTCGCGAACCGCCTCCTCGAGCAGGTGACAGTACGTCTCGTACCCCACCGCCCGCAGGTGGCCGTGCTGTTCGGCACCCAGGAGGTTCCCCGCGCCGCGGATCTCCAGGTCGCGCGCGGCGATGCGGAAGCCCGCACCTAGGTCGGCAAACTCCAGGATCGCGGCCAGGCGTTGCCGCGCCTCCTGCGAGAGCGAGCGCTCCGGCGGGACGAGCAAGTAGGCGAAAGCCAAGCGATCCGAGCGCCCGACGCGGCCACGGAGCTGGTAGAGCTGCGCCAGACCGAAGCGGTCGGCGCGGTTGACGATGAGCGTGTTGGCGTTCGGGATGTCGAGGCCGTTCTCGATGATCGCAGTGGCCACGAGCACGTCGGCCCGTCCCTCGAGGAACGAGTCCATCGCCCGTTCGAGTCGTCGTTCGTCCATCTGCCCGTGCGCCACGACGACGCGCGCCTCCGGCACCATCTCGCTGACCAAGGTCGCGATCGCAGAGATGGAGGCGACACGGTTGTGCACGAAGAAGACCTGCCCGCCGCGCGTGAGCTCTGTGAGGACCGCCTCCCGGAGCACCTCCTTGCGGAACGGCAGCACGTGGGTCTGCACGGCGAGGCGGTCGCGGGGCGGGGTCTCGACGACCGAAACATCGCGCAGGCCCATCAGGCCCAGGTTCAGCGTGCGCGGAATGGGGGTCGCCGACATTGCGAGCACGTCCACACTGGCCTTGAGCGCCTTGAGCCTCTCCTTCTGCGTCACCCCGAAACGCTGCTCTTCGTCCACGATCAGGAGGCCGAGATCGCGAAAGACGACGTCCTTGGCGAGGAGCCGGTGGGTGCCGATGACCACGTCTACGGTGCCCTCGGCAAGCCCAGCGATCACCTTCCTCTGCTCGGAGGGTGCGACGAAGCGTGAGAGCCAGCGGATCTCCAAGGGGAACCCCGCGAAGCGTCGCGCGAAGGTCCGGACGTGCTGTTCCGCCAGGATCGTCGTTGGCGCGAGCACCGCCACCTGTTTGCCGTCCATGACGGCCTTGAAGGTGGCCCGCATCGCCACCTCGGTCTTGCCGTACCCGACGTCGCCGACCAAAAGGCGGTCCATCGCTCGTCGGGACTCCATGTCGCGCTTGGTGTCGATGATGGCCTGCACCTGGTCCGACGTGGGCTCGTACTCGAACGCCTCCTCGAACTCGCGCTGCCACGGCGAGTCCTTGGAGAACGAAAAACCGGTTGCCAGCTCCCGCTGCGCCTGGACCCTCAGCAGCTCCTCTGCGAGGTCCTTGAGGGCACGCCTGACCCTCGCCTTGGTGCGCAACCATGTGCCCCCTCCCAGGCGGTCGAGGCGCGGGGGGGCGCCCTCGGAGGACGCGTACTTCTCCAGCACGTCGGCGCGCTCCAGCGGCACCAGCAGCTTTCCGCCGCCGGCGTACTCGAGCTCCACGCACTCATGGTCCTCGTCGTCGAGGTTGAGCATGCGGAAGCCAGCGAAGCGGGCGATGCCATGGTCCGTGTGCACAACGAAGTCCCCAACCTGGAGGTCGCGCATCTCCGCGAGGACCCGGGCGAGGGAACGACGCTGGCGTGAGGGCGCGGGCAGGGTCGTGAGATCGGCCCGGCCGAAAACCACCAGCCCGGCTTCGGGAAACGCGAAGCCGCGCTCGAGGCGCCCGGAGACGATGCCGACGATCCCCCCCAGCGGCCACCCCTGCCGCACCGGCAGCTGGGCCTCGGTGATCAGGTGGGCCAGGCGCTGTGCCTCACCCGCGGAGGCAGCCACCAGCACCACGTGCTGCCGCTCGGCCAGGCCGAGCCGGAGCTCCTCGAGCAGAGCCTGTGGACGGGTGGAGAGGTTCGGGGTGGGGGCAGTGGCGACCCGTGCCCACGGGGTGCCGTCCTCAACCGCCAGCTCCTCGACGCAATCGGCGTCTTCGAGGGCGCGCGCGCACCGTTCGGGGCCCGCGAGCCACGTCTCGGGCGGCGGCAGCACGACCTGGTCCCTGGCCAGCGTCTCGCGCCCGAGGTGGAGCGCGGCGAACACCCTGTCCACCTCGGCGCGCACCGCCCCGCGCTCGCACACAACGACGTGCGGGGCGAGCTCCCAGACGTGGCTGTGGTCCAGGGTCCAGCCCAGGAACCCCTCCCACAGGGCTGGGTCCGAGCCTGCGAGCGCGGCCGACGCCGCCCCAGAACAGCCCTGCCGCGCGAGGGCTTCTGCGATCCTCTCCCGGGCGTCCGCGTCGGAGGGGAACAGGCGCAGGGGCGGCACCGTGACCTCATCGAGAACCTCGCCCGAACGCTGACTCGCGGGGTCGAACTCCCGCAACGCCTCGACCGTGTCCACGTCGAGGACGACGCGCGCGAACCGTTCCGGCGTGGCGAGGTCGAGGACCTGACCCCGCACGGCGAAATCCCCCGCCTCCTCCACCACCTCGACGCGACGGTATCCGGCGTCGGCAAGGGTCAGAGCGAACCCCTGCGGCTCGAGGGTGTCACCCACCCGCACGACGGGGCAGCGCATTGTCAGCGACGCCGGGGGTGGAAGCGGGTAGGGCAGGATCCTTGCGGGGACGACAAGTACGCGCACCGCGCCGGTCGCGAGGCCCAGAAGCGCGGTCGCGGCTGTGGCCGTGGCGCCCAGCGGCGGTGTACGGCCGAGATACGCCTCGACGGCCTCCGCCGGGATCGCCGCCGCGGCAAGCTCGGGTGCCATGAACTCGAGCCCGGCGACCACCTCCTCGGCGTCGCGTTCAGTCGCGACCACCGCAACGGTGGCCGACCTTTCGGTCGTGAGCGCGGCGAGCGCGAGAGCCCGGGCGGCCGGGCACACCCCTCCCAGCGCGCGTGGCCCAGGGGTGGGGGGAAGCCTGCGGCGCACCCGCTCGATGGCAGAGGCAAGGATCTCCGGTCGGTCGGCCGAAACCACCTCCGGCGGCCCGCGACCGGGCCGGAGCGGATTCTACCCTCGCGGGGCAGGAGTTGCGTCAGGTCACGGGCGGCGGCCCCGCCAGAGCGGTGAGTCGTGGCGGAGGCGAGTCACTTCACGCACCACCGCATCAGCCACGATCTCGACGTCCCGAGCGGTGTTCGTGCGGCCGAGTGAGAATCTGATGCTGGCGTTGGCGAGCTCCTTGCTCCGGCCCATGGCGAGGAGGACGTGGGAAGGCCTCGGGTCAGCCGACGTGCACGCGGAGCCTGAGGCGACCGCAACCTCCTTGAGGCCGACGAGGAGCGCCGCGCCGTCCACCCCGGCGAACGAGAGGTTGACCGTGTTGGGCAGGCGCTCCGTGTGGTGACCGTTGAGGGTCACCCCCTCGAGCCGCGAGCGAATCGCACCGTCGAGCCGGTCGCGCAGCTCCGTCAGGCGGGCACTCTCCTGCGCCATCTCGTCGAGCGCGATCTCGACGGCACGGGCGAAGCCGACGACACCGGGGACGTTGAGGGTGCCCGAGCGCAGCCCCTGCTCGTGGCCCCCGCCGTCCAGGAGCGGAACGAGGATCAACCTCGGCTTCCGGCGGCGAACGTAGAGCGCCCCGACGCCCTTGGGTCCGTAAATCTTGTGGGCGGAGAAGGAGAGCAGGTCCACACCCAGGGAGTTGACGTCCACCGGGATCTTCCCGACCGCCTGGGTGGCGTCGCAGTGCAGCAGCACGCCGCGCGCCCGGCAGGCCCCGGCGATGTCGGGGATCGGCTGGAGCGTGCCGGTCTCGTTGTTGGCGAGCATGACGGAGGCAAGGGCCGACTCCCTGGTGAGCGCCGCGGCAAACCGCTCGGCGTCGAGACGGCCGTCGGCGTCGACCGGGAGGATGGTCGTCACGACGCCCTCGCGCAAGAGCACCTGGCAGGGATCGAGCACCGCCTTGTGCTCGGTGGCGCAGGTGACGATCTGGTTGCCACGCCGCCAGGAAGCGCGCGCCACGCCCTTGATGGCGAGGTTGTTGGACTCGGTGGCGCCGGAGGTGAAGATGATCTCCTCCGGGTGGGCGCCGATCGCGGCCGCGAGCAGTTCCCGTGCACCCTCGGCGAGCTTCGCCGCCTTCCAGCCGAAGGCGTGGGTGCGGGAGGCGGCGTTGCCGAAGTGTTCGGTCAGACACGGCAGCATCGCCTCCGCCACCCTGGGGTCCACCGGCGTGGTGGCGTTGTGGTCCATGTATATCGGCTGGCTCACGGGTCCCTCGTCATTCCCAGCCCCTGTCAGAACGCGGGCTCGGAGGGGAGCGTTCCTGTCGCGGTCACCAAGGTAGCAGAGGCGGCAACCGGGACCAACTCTCGGTCGTTGCCGTGGCGGGCGAGGAGCAACGCGATCTCGAAGCCATCGTGCGGGCCGGCCGCTGCCCCGCGGGTGCAGGCTGGCGGCAGCAGGGCGAAGAGGGTGCCCAGCGCGAGCAGGCTGTGGTAGCCTCCGCGCGAGCGGCGATGATTCACTTCGGGACTTCCGGATGGCGCGGCGTGGTAGGCCAGGATTTCACCTTCCGCAACGTGCGGCTGGTGCTGGACGCCACACTCGATGTGCTGAGAACTCGAGGCGAGGTCGGAGAGATCATCATTTCCTACGATACTCGCCTGCTGTCGGAAAAGTTCGCCCGGGAGGCAGTGGCGGTTTTCAGCCACTACGGGGTGGTGAGCATGATGTCGGAGCGGGATCTGCCGAGCCCGTGTCTGGCGTACGTGGTTCGTGAGCGCGGTGCAACGCTGGGGGTGATGTTCACCGCCTCTCACAACCCTGCCGAGTACAACGGCCTCAAGCTCTTCACGACCCACGGAACCCACGCGCCCAAGGAGCTCACGGACGCGATCGAGGCGGCGGTGGTGGCCAGGTCGGCGGCCTTCGAGGACTTCTACGTTCCGCAGGCACACCTCGCCAAGAGCGCACCGCTGACCGAGGGTTACCTCGCGAGTCTGGAGCGGGATCTGGACTGGGAGGCGATCGCCAGGAGCGGGTTGGTGGTTGCCGTGGATCCGTTGTTCGGAACCGCGCGCGAGTTCCTCGACCGCGTGCTGATCGCTCACGGTGTCACCACGCACGTACTCCACACCACCAAGGACCCTTACTTCGGCGGGTACGCCCCGGAATGTACCCCGCAGAACCTCGCGGGGTTGCGCGAGAAGGTACGCACCAGCGGCGCGCAGATCGGACTCGCCACCGACGGCGACGCCGATCGGTTCGGAGTCGTGGACGCGGCGTGCCGCGCGATCTCGCCCAACCTGATCATCGCTCTGCTGACCGAGTACCTCCTCGGGCGGCGTGCCACCGCGGGGGGAGTCGGGCGGACTGTGGCGACGACCCGCCTCGTTGACCGGGTCGCCCGCGCTGCGGACTGCGAGGTCGTCGAGACTCCAGTCGGCTTCCACAACTTTGGTCCGCTGTTCCTTTCCAAGCGCATCACGATCGCGACCGAGGAGTCGGCAGGCCTGGGCGTTGCCTCGCACCTGCCGGAGCGCGACGGCATCTACGCGGCCCTGCTGATGGCCGAGTTGGTCGCGGTCGAGGGGCGGTCGCTGGACGAGCTCGTGCGTCGGCTTTTCGCGCGCCACGGAACGCTCGTTTCGCGCCGGGTCCAGCTTCCGCTCAGGGAACGTACCCGCGCCGCGATCGAGAAGGTCAGTGGGCAATCGTTCAAGGAGTTTGCCGGCCAGAAGGTGACGCGCGCGGACCGCCGCGACGGCATCCTGCTGGAGCTGGCCGACGGGAGTTGGGTACTGGCGAGGGTTGCGCTGACCGAGCCCAAGCTGAGGATCTATGCGGAGGCGACGTCGAGCGGTCAGCTGCGCACCCTGGTGCAGGACGTCCGGCTCTTGCTGCGCCGGGCGGAGGAAGGAGCCACCCATGTTCGAGATTGAGGAGATCGTCGGTCGCGAAGTGCTGGACTCGCGTGGCAACCCCACAGTCGAGGCCGAGGTGCAGCTCTCCGGCGGTGCCGTGGGGACCGCAGTCGTGCCCTCCGGAGCCTCGACCGGGAGCCGCGAAGCGCTCGAGTTGCGCGACGGCGACAAGAGCCGGTTCAGGGGCAAGGGAGCGCTGAAGGCGGTGGGGCACGTCAACGACGAGATCGCCGAAGCGCTCGTCGGCCTCGACGCACGGGATCAGGCCGGGATCGACGGGACGCTGATCGAGCTGGACGGCAGCGAGGACAAGAGCCACCTGGGTGCAAACGCGATGCTTGCGGTCTCACTCGCGAACGCTCGCGCGGCTGCCGAGCAGAGCGGGCTCGCCCTCTACCGCTACCTGGGGGGAACGGGCGCACACGTGCTGCCGGTGCCGTGCATGAACCTGGTCAACGGTGGGGCACATGCGGACAACTCGCTGGACATTCAGGAATTCATGGTGGTGCCGCTGGGATTCACCGCGTACGCCGACGCGCTGCGCGCCGGCGTCGAGGTCTTCCACGCGCTGCGCGAGCGCCTCAAGGCAGCGAAGCACATTACGGCGGTGGGCGATGAGGGAGGGTTTGCGCCCAACCTCCCCAACAACCGGGCGGCACTCGAGTTCATGGTTGCGGCGATCAAGGACGCCGGGTACCGGCCCGGAGAGCAGGTGGCGATCGCCCTCGATGCCGCAGCCAGCGAACTGCGCACGGGCGAAGGCTACTTCCTCCCGGGTGAGGGTCGTCACGGTCTCTCCGCGGACGATCTGATCTCGCTCTACGAGGAGTGGATCGGCGAGTTCCCGATCGTGTCCATCGAGGACGGGCTGGCGGAGGACGACTGGGGGGGCTGGAAGAAGCTCCGCGAGCGCCTGGGTGAGAAGGTGCTGCTCGTCGGGGACGACATCTTCGTCACCAACCCCAAAATCATCGCCCGTGGCATCCGCGAGAACGTCGCCAACGCCGTGCTCATCAAGCTGAATCAGATCGGCACGCTCAGCGAGACGCAGGACGCGCTTCGGATGACGCTCCACCACGGCTGGAGGGCGATGATCTCCCACCGCTCCGGCGAGACCGAGGACACCACCATCGCGGATCTGGTGGTCGCGTGCGGCTGTGGTCTCATCAAAACGGGATCCGCTTCGCGCGGGGAGCGGATCGCCAAGTACAACCGGCTCCTGCGGATCGAAGAGGAGCTTGGGGACGCGGCCAGCTTTGCCGGCAGGGACCCGTTTGAGCGGTGAGACCCCTTGCCAGACGCTGGCTCTGGGCGCTGGTGCCGCTGCTGGTGGCGCTGGTTGGCTGGGGCTGGTGGCAGGCGGTGATCGCGGAGCGGGAGACGCGGCGGGAGCTCGTGGAGCTGCG
>Ga0335070_10002473_pt1 | contig 21499 bp, 16 predicted proteins | sample Lox_Sample_13_FD_206722 | JGI IMG/M metagenome (GOLD analysis project Ga0335070, IMG submission 206722) | Soil microbial communities from Loxahatchee National Wildlife Refuge, Florida, United States - Lox_Sample_1.3 | ecosystem: Environmental > Terrestrial > Soil > Wetlands | place: USA...
GCGGAACTGGAGAAACTCGGTAAGCTCGACTGTGTGATTACTCAAAACATCGACGGTCTTCACTTCAAGGCGGGAAATTCAGAAGAAAAGGTCATCCAGCTTCACGGGACAGCCATCTTCGTCTCCTGTTTGAGCTGTAAGAAGAGATATGGTCGCGATCAAATCCAAGAACGAATCATAAGAGGACAGAAGGCCCCACGCTGTGACGACTGTGGCGGGCTTCTCAAACCCGCCACGATCTCCTTCGGCCAGTCCATGCCCGAAAGAGAAACACAAGAGGCTTATGATCGATCCTCGACCTGCGACCTCTTTATCGTGGTCGGTTCCTCATTGGTTGTCCAACCCGCTGCCTCGATGCCCCTGGTGGCAAAGAGAAACGGGGCAAGACTGGCGATCATCAACCGTGACCCAACCCTTTATGATGACCTAGCGGATGTTGTCATTCATGGCCAGGCTTGTTCTGTCATGGCCACTATTCTGGAGTATGTGAAGAAGGACCTCGGGGGAGGAGAATGAAAATTTCTACTCTTGCCTGCCTCGGCCGGAAGTGTCTCAATGGGAGCGATGGGAGTTGTCTTTTTAAAGGCGGATTGCTCTAAGTCAATCAAGAACTACCTCTTAGATCCATCCTTACTCGTCCATTCTCTCACCTGCTAAGAAATTGGACATTTTGTGTACCTCGTGTACAATAAATTGGCACTTTCAGGGGATTAAATCAAGTTACTTTGTGGAAAAATTGTGTAAATTCAACTAATTAAAATATGCAAAATCTGGCACTTATTTTGCTAAACTCTACAATCATGGACGCCGTCCATCGGGTAAAACGCTCATGAAAGGCCTTCTGCTATCAATTTCAACTTTGTCCTTCCTGCTCGGGTGTGCAATTGTCGAGCCTATCACAAAGCCTGCTTCCCCTACACGGCCGACCTATGGACAGATTTTGAAAGAAAATTACAAAGGCCCTAAGGCAAGAGTGGCTGTCATAAGATTTGTCGATAAATCGGCAAGAGGCAAAGAGATGAGCCAGGTCGGGGATGGAATGGCCGAGATGGTACGGCATGCCTTATTGGTCACGAATCGGTATATTGTCCAGGTACGAAGATCTTCAGAGGACTCGGCCGGAGATCAGGATCTGGGAAACGGGAGTCGGGCTAATAAAGATAGGGAGATTGATCTTGTCGTCGAGGGAGAAATTAGGGAATTCAAACCCGGTATTCCGGGGGCTGGAGACGAAACATGGGGAGCGTCTTATATTACCGTCGTCGTAACGATGGCCGACCCGAGGACCAAGCAGATTCTCACCAGCGAAAAAGTTCGGATCAAGGCGACCGAATTTGGGGGATCCACCGGAAGGGCTGGTGGTGCCCTGCCGGAAGTATTCAAGGGCTTTTCAAAAACACTGATGGAAAAGGCCATACGCATGACCGTTGAGGAGTCAGCGAGTATCGTCGTGGCGAAGACGCCTCCCGACTGTTATAGGGTTGTTCCTGCAGTTGCACAGAAGGAAACCCCGAAACCTCCCCCGACACCTCAAAAAGCCGCCCCACCCCCTCCCCTTCGCACCACCAAGGTTGCGTGGGATTCCGTGAATCTCCGTGAAGGGCCGGGAACGGGTCATAAAGTGATCGGCACTGCGAAGAAAGGGACTTCCATAAAAATTCTAGAGACAAATGGCGATTGGCTGCATGTTCGACTCGAGAATGGACGTACGGGATGGGTGAGTATATCGGCTACTTCCGAGGCACCCAAACCTTCCCCCTCGTCAGCCTCTGTCCTCCCAACGCCCATGTGATACCAAAAAGCTAATTCAGAGGGGCATCCATGCTGGTCTGTAAGAATTGCAACATTGAATATGAGGAAGGTAAGAAGTTTTGCAAACATTGTGGCGACCCCCTTGTCCCGAAAGAAGAACCTCTAACAGCGCAAAAAAAGAAAAATAAGGTTGAAGAAGAGAATCCAGATGGAAAGTTGTTCTGCCCCGTCTGTAAGATTACTTATGAATTCGGCAGTTCTTGCATACAATGCGGGTCCCCTTTGGGACGTCAGGTCCCTGCCGGGGCAAGGGATGAGGCTGAAACCGCCCCGGGAGGAGGACCCGAAGAAAAAGGACCTCCGGTCCAAAGATTCCAAGGCCCGCAGATTGACGCATTCCGCGGAACACTCATCTGTCCTTCTTGTAAGATAACCTATGAACGCGGGGATTTTTGCATCGAGTGTGGGTCAGCCCTGCTTTCCCAAATTTCCTCTCAAGCGAAGGAAGAACCTGAAAAATCCCGCAACTCTGAAGCCGAAGGAAAACCCTTACAGGTAGGGACAGTCCAAGACCGGGTGGCCAAGGCATCCCGTGAGAAACTGATCTGTCCCACTTGTGGAATCATTTACGAACGCGGAGATTCTTGCGTAAGATGTGGCTCAAACCTTGTTCCGCAAGTTCCGTCCCGAGAAAAAGAAAAGCCTAAATCATCGGATCCTGAGGCCATACCTTCGAGTTCCCCTCCCGAAATCTCAGAGGAGATCTCTAAAATGGACTTAGACCAAGACCTCACGCTTGCCAGTAAGGAGCCTTCTCTCCCCAGCCCTAAGGAGCAAGACTTGGGCGTTAGCCAGCCCGTCGAAAGGAAAAAAATTGCAACGACCTTGGAAGAGCTTTTCCAGGACGAATCCCCTGAGCAACAACCCGCTAAGAAAGCAGCAGATCATGTCGAAAAGAGGGGAAGCTCTGCGAAGAAGCCCAAACGAGACTACCGCCGCTTGCTCTTGGAAGCAAGCGGTATGGCGGTCATGGCCCTGGCTGGAGGATACCTCCTTTGGTCAGTCTTTTCCCCTTCAACATCGAAACCCACTGAGTCGAAGGGACTCCCTTCCAAAGAGACCGCCAGCCAGATCCTTCCCGCCTCCTCTTCCGCTTCCAATCCCACTGCAACGGTGACCGAGTCAGGAGGATTGAAGAGCGGAGAGAAAAGTTCGGCTCTTTCTAAAGAAGCGTCTCCTCCTTCTCCCCTTTCTCCCCCGGATGATTCTAAAACACCTTCTGCCGAGATCCGAGAGATCCGAAGTATTAAAGCGCTCCTCGAGCACGTCCGACAGGCGAATTTACAGAAAGATATCGACCTCTTCGTCTCCTGTTATGCTTCTGATTTCCGAAACCTTGACGCAAGAAAGAGGGCAACGCTCGCCTACTGGGAAAAGTTCAATTACGTTGACCTATCCTATGATTTAAAGGACCCTTCTATCTCGGCAGAGACCGCCAAGGCAAGGGTCGAATGGGTGATCAAAACTTCTTCAAAGAGTGGAGGTCATCCCCAGGAGAACAAGTCCGTTTTGGACGTGGTATTTAAGAAAGAAGAAGGGGGATGGAGAATAAAGGAAGTGAAGCTGACGAAATAATCTCCGGAGAAGCCTGGTCAATTCCAACTTTCCTTGATTGCTTTTTTAGCCCCCACAAATCCTACAGATAGAATCTTTCATAAAACATCGAGCTAGGCCTTGTACCCGAAATAAAGATCCCGGATATCGGAAAGAGGTTGGGTTATCCTGCCAATGCCTCCGTCCTCAAGACTGAAAGGTTATAGATATTTCTTAAACCAACCCACACTAAGCTCGATGGCACGCTGGCGATGCGCCGGATCGGTCAAGCGGTGGTTCGCCTGCTCAATCACATGGATCCTCTTGGGCTCGGCTAAATGATAAAAGATCTCCCATGCCTGTTCGACAAGGACCAGTTCATCCTTTTCTCCATGAATAACCATGCAATGAGAAACCTTGCTCAGAAGAGGCAACAATCGATGTCTTGGGAGGTCCTCAAAAAAAGCCTCAGGTGGTAAAGGGGTTCTCTCAGTTCTTTCTTTCGTCTTGAGATCATCCAAGTGGTGAGGGGTGGCCCAGACCACGGTGGCCTTGACCTGTTTATCCACGGACGCCTTGATCAGGGAAACAAACCCTCCGAGACTCGAACCGAATAACCCGATACCCTCTCCCAGCCCAGGATAACTTCTCATGAAATCAACCGCCGCGCTCAGATCGGCAATCTTCTTGCTGACCGTATTGTCCGCCTCGCTCCCCTCACTCTCGCCAATTCCTCTGAAATCGAAGCGAAGCATGGCCATCCCTTCCGTTGAAATCCGTTCGCCGAGAGCGACATATTTTTCACTCTCCTTACTCGATAGAAGGCCATGAGAGGCAATTACGCCTGGAGGATTTTTTCGCACGGGCAGATGGAGGACTCCCGAAATGCTATAGGCTTCGCTTTGGAAGGATACTTTCTCGGTTTTCATTTTGTATCTCCCTGTTATCGTGACTGTGTCCCTGCCTACCGGCAGGCCCTGAACCTAGCATGGTACAGGGCAGGATAGCATAGTCCCATCTCTGAACTTTCTGCCTTCTGCCCTCCGCTTTCCGCTTACTGCCTTCTCACTATATGGTTACTCCTGCTTCTTTCATTGCTTTCAAATAGTCTTCCTTCAATTGTTCTTTCGAGATGCCGTGATCGATAAAATCCCAGGGGAAGATTTCATCCAGATCCCTTTTTCGATAGACATAGAAGTCCGCGTTAATACTCGTCTCTCGAAGGGCTTGCCTCCAATCTCCCCGAGACCGATGTGTGGCTGTCAATATCTTCCCCACCCTCCGGTCTCCCCTTGAAAGCAGGGCCTGAATATAGGCCCATTTGGGAAGGTCATGGATCATCTCCATCCCTCTTTCACCTTGAACCCCTTTTTGAATCATCCTTAACTTCTTCTTCAACTCCCCGACTTCTTCCAATGGCACCCACTGAAAGGGCGTAGCCGGTTTGGGGATGAAAGGGTTGACGCTTAAGACTATCCTCCATCTTTTTCCCCGGATCTTCTGATTGGAAAGAATCTGATGGCGAATCCGTTTAGCGAGCAGCAGAATCTGTTTAACATCCTCGTCGGTCTCAGAAGGAAGGCCGATTAGAAAATAGCACTTGATTTGAGAAAGACCATTCTCGACTAAAATATCGACGGATTTCAAAATCTCCTCTTCCGGATAACCCTTCTTCACCATCTTCCTGAGTCTTTCCGAACCCGCCTCAGGGGCAATGGCCACGGTGCGATCCTGCGCCTCTCTCAGACACTGAATCAGGGATGGAGAGACGGCATCCACCCTCAAGGAAGATAAGGAAATGCCTCCTCGCTGAGACAGGATCGTCTGACATAATGGGAGGAGATTGGGATGGTCGGAGACCGCGGTCCCGCTCAGGCCAATCCGATGCTCCTCTAAAAGGGCTTCCCTTGAAATCGATTCCAGAGAGGAAAGACTTCGGTTTCGAAAGGGATGGTAAACAAAACAAGCTGCGCAGAATCTGCACCCTCTGGGGCAACCCCGGTTCACCTCCACCAAAGCCATCTCTTTGAACTCCGTATCCGGAGTAAATAGCGTGGATTGGGTTGGAAATTGATCAAGGTTGGGGACCCATCTGCGTTTGACCTTTCTGGGGAATCCAGGGTTGGGATCCATCGCCTCTATCTTTCCGTTTTCGGCATAGGTCACTCGATAAAACTTTGGGACATAAACCCCTTCCACTCCTGCTAAATTTTTTAAAAATACGTCCCTCTCCCTTTTCTTCTTATCTGAAAGGGTTTGACGACAGACCGTCAAAAATTCTCCAATCACCTCTTCGGCTTCGCCAAGGATAAAAAGGTCAAAAAATTCACTAACGGGTTCCGGATTCAAGAAAACGGCAACCCCTCCGGCAATGACCCACGGATATCTTTCATCCCGAAGATGGCTCTCCGGCGGAATATGGGCTAATTCCAACAGCGTGAGGACGTTGAGAAAATCGTTTTCGAAAGAGATGGAGAAGGCTAAGATATCAAAGCTAGAGAGAGACTTCTGGGATTCTAACGAAAAAAGAGGGGTTTGGCTATTGCGATATTCTTCCACATCTTCGTGCTCAGGAAGGAAGGCTCTTTCACAGACCATATCGTCATCGGCGTTTAAAATCCGATAGAGGGTCTGGAATCCGAGATTGGACATTCCCACATGGTAAGCGTTGGGATAGAGAAGACAAATGGTAATTTTCCCGCCCCATGGTTTTTGGACAACTCCTCTCTCTTTTTCAAGAATACCTTTGGCCTTCTGAATCAGTTTCCAGGAAGTCATCTGTTAGTGATTCGTGTTTCGTGTTGGTGATTCGTTAAAAAAATTATTCTACCACAAAGAAAAAAGCTTAACCACCTATTGGTCTTTTATCACGGATCACGATTCACCAGACGCCAGTCACGAGCTTCAGTCGGCCTGTTTTCTTAAAAAAGTGGGGATGTCAAAACGATCCTCATCCTCGACAGAGAAATCCGACGGTGGGTCCAATTTAAGCTCGTCGAAACGCTCGGTCGCCTTTCCCCTCCTCATAAAAGCGGGGATGTCCCTATTATTTTCCTTGTTGCTGAAAGAAAAGCGGGGAATGTCCTTGTTCGGCTCCCGTAGGCCGAAGGAGATCGGAGCCACTTTCTTAAACTGAGACGTTCGCTTATCCTCTTTCTTGCCGAAACCCGTAGCGATCACGGTCACTCGAATCTCTTCCTTCATGGCTTTGTCGACCACCATCCCCCAGATCACCGTGGCATCTTCATGGGCTTCCTTCTGAATGAGCGTCGTCGCCTCATTGATTTCGCTGAGGGTCATATTCTCCCCTCCGGTGATGTTGATGAGAAGCCCCCTGGCCCCTTCAATCGTAATATCTTCCAGGAGAGGGCTGGAAATCGCTCTCTGTCCGGCCTCCACGGATCGATTCTCACCCGAGGCAATCCCCGTTCCCATCAATGCCATTCCTGTCTCTGCCATGACGGTCCGGACATCAGCAAAGTCCAGATTGATGATTCCATGGCCAACGATGATATCCGAAATTCCTTTCGAAGCATGGTAAAGAACCTCATCCGCCTTTTTGAAGGCCTCGAGCAATGTCATGCTCTTCCCGCCAATGCCGAGAAGCCGCTGGTTCGGGATGGTGATGAGGGCATCCGCTGTCATCTTCAGATTGGTCAGCCCTTCCTCCGCCTGTTTCATCCTCTTCTTTCCCTCGAAGTGGAAGGGTTTGGTCACGATCGCCACGGTGAGAGCACCCATTTCACGCGCCACCTCCGCAATCACCGGCGCGCCGCCCGTTCCGGTCCCGCCCCCTAATCCGGCCGTAATGAAGACCATGTCCGCCCCTTTCAGGGCCTCGCGGATCCTCTCTACATCCTCAAGGGCAGCTTTCCTTCCTATCTCCGGATTGGCTCCGGCTCCCAAGCCCTTGGTCAAGTTCTCGCCTAATTGCAATTTCATGGTAGCCATATTTGCCGCCAAGGCCTGCGCATCGGTATTGGCTGCGATAAACTCGACGCCGGAGAGCTGGTAGGAAATCATGGTATTCAAGGCATTATTCCCTCCTCCTCCAATTCCGATGATCTTGACTTTCGCGGCCAAATTTTTATTTTCGTCGAATTCGATCATATCCTCCCTCCTTTTTTAGTTAGAGTGTTCAAGGATTCGAGGGTTCATGGGTTCGAGTGTTTTATAATGATGTGCCCTTATTCCTATGCGTTTCACTTGGCCCCTTGAACCCTTGACCCCATGAATCCTTTAGTAATTAAAAGAATTCTTCAACCCATTCCCTCATCCGGCGGGTGACCTTGCTGAAGACATTGCCCTCCCCTACCTTAAACCGACTCTGCCCTTTCTTTCGACTTCCATAGAGAACCAGGCCCACCCCAGTCGCATACATCGGACTCGCGACCAGGTCTACTAACCCTCCGATACCGACGGGCGCCCCTCTCCGAACGGGCAGATTAAAAATCTGTTCGGCCAGCTCAGGGATGCCCTCCAGGATGGCGCTCCCGCCGGTGAGGACAATTCCAGAGGCAAGCAGATCAGCAAATCCCGTCTTGACCACTTCATTATGAACTAACGCCAGAATCTCCTCGACCCTCGGTTCGACGATCTCCCCCAAGGTCTGCCTGGAAAGGACCCGAGGCTTTCTGCCTCCCACACTCGGAACTTCAATGGTTTCGTCCTTCCGGATCATGGAAGTCAGAGCGCACCCATATCTGATCTTGATCTTCTCTGCCTCCTCCACCGGTGTCCGAAGTCCCATCGAGATATCATTGGTGATATGGCTGCCTGCCAATGAAAAAACGGAGGTGTGCTTGATCGCGCCGTTTGAAAAGATCACCAGATCCGTTGTTCCTCCTCCGATATCGATGATGGCCACTCCCAGATCCTTCTCCTCAGCGGTGACGACCGCTTCGCTCGACGCCAACTGTTCCAGAACGATGTCGTCCACGTCGAGCCCCGCCTTGTTGGCGCATTTGATGATGTTCTGGGCAGAGGTAATGGCACCGGTGACAATATGGACTCTTCCCTCCAGTCTCACCCCCGACATCCCGACGGGGTCTTTGATTCCGTCCTGATCGTCTACGATGAATTCCTGGGGGATGATGTGAATCACCTCTCGATCCATGGGCATGGCCACGGCGCTGGCGGCATCGATCACCCGCTTCACATCATTTGGACCGATCTCTCTGTTTTTTACGGCGATCACCCCATGACTGTTAATCCCTTTGATATGCCCGCCCGCGATCCCTGCATAGACAGAGGTGAGATGGTAGCCCGCCATCAATTCCGCTTCTTCAACCGCCTTTTTGATCGAATGAACCGTGCTCTCGATATTGATAACCACCCCTTTTCGCAACCCCTTCGACGGAAAAGTTCCAAGGCCGATAACGTTCACCTGACCCTCGGAAACCTCTCCGACCACGGTACAGATTTTTGTTGTTCCGATGTCCAACCCGATGACTAATGAATCTTTCTTCGCCACCTTTTCATCACCTCCTTTCACCCCTCTTCAGGGGGCCTTTTTGACCACCATCCTTTTCAAGTCAGTGCAATCGATCGAAACCGCTGAAAAACCTTTCTTTCGGAGGTCTGCCCAGATGAGAGACAATTTCCCGAGCTTCTCTCCAAAATCCTCCCATCCCATTTTGACCTCGACTCCTTCGGTTCTGGTAAAGCAATGGATCCCGAACGCCTTCTCCATATGGATCTCAGATATCTCCTTCAAGGGAGGCAATTTTTCTTGTCTCGCAATCCTCAGAATCTCCAGGGCCTTCGAGATCAGGCGCTTCGCCTCCATCGGGTCCTTTTCTAAGACCCGACGGGTCAAGCCGGTGAGATAAGGATAGTTGTATTCATCTCCCTCTCCTACGGGAGAAAAGATTTCCCCTTGGGTATCGATATAGTAAAGCTCTTCCAATTGAATGATGGCCATCGGCTTTCTCTCTTCTATCTGAATCAATATCTTATCGGGAAAAACCTTCCCGACCCGAACCTGTTCAATCCAGGGATGGGTCTCCAATCGTTTGATAACTTCTTTCAACCTGACCGAGAAGAGATTGGGCATCCCCTCGATCACCGTGAGAGAGAGAAGGGTTTCTTTTGGAATCTTTCGACCTCCTTCCACCTTGATTTCCCTCACCCGAAAATGGGGATCCTCCAAGAGATGGACATAAACCCAATGGCCCACGAAGAGGAAAAAAGAGAGGATAAGGAGCTGAAGCGCCAGACGGACCGTTTTTGTTAAGACCCTCAGAAATTTTTCCGCCCCTTTGTCTTCCCGTCTTCTTCTTGGCCGGAGAAACTTTCCATCTCGTAAGGTAATCGTCTCTCCCATCTCTCCTCGAATGTGGAGCGTAGAGGGTGGACAGTGGTTTTTTCAAAAATCCACAATCGACCTTCTACTTTCCGCTCTCCATTTTTAAAGATGCCCCCAGCAAAATGCGTTCCACTAAGTCTTCAAACGGAATGCCTGCGTAACGGGCTGCCATCGGCAAGAGACTCGTCTCGGTCATGCCGGGCATCGTGTTGACATCGATCACAAACGGATTTTCATTTTCATCCGTCATCAGATCGACTCGCGCTACACCTGTACAACCCAGCTTTTGAAAGGCTTTAAGGCTCATTTCCTGCGCATAGAGGTACTTTTCTCTTGGAATTCGAGCGGGGAGGATGTATTGTGTCTCACCCTTTGTATATTTAGAGTGGTAATCGTAAAAACCGCTCTTGGGTGCGATCTCAATGACGGGTAGAGGAATGTTTTCAAGAATGCCGACGGTGATCTCCCTCCCTTTCATAAATTCCTCTACCAATATCTCTTCATCGTATTCTCCTGCCTTCGCTAGGGCAGGACCCAGCTCTTCATCCTTTCGAACGATTGAAACACCGATCGTCGATCCTTCTCTGGCCGGTTTGACCACGATTGGCAGGGGAAGGGAGATTTTTCCAGGCAGTTCTTTCTTTATCTCCTCTCGCTGAAAAACCTCATAGCGAGGCGTCGGAATCTTTTCACAAAGGAAGAATTTCTTGGACATGACTTTGTGCATGGCCAAAGCGCTGGCTAGAACTCCTGACCCGGTATAAGGAATCCTCATCAACTCCAACATTCCCTGAATCGTTCCATCTTCTCCAAATCTTCCGTGAAGAGCCAAAAAGGCACATTCAATCTTTTCTTTGACCAATTTTTCCGCAATATCGTCCCCCACATCGATAGGGGCCGCGGTATATCCTTTCTCGGTGAGAGCCTTCAAGATGGCCTTCCCCGTCTTTATGGAAATCTCCCTCTCCTTGGAAAGGCCGCCCATCATCACAGCGACCCTCTTCTTCTTGAGGGCTGATTCCTTCACTCGCCCACCACCTTCACCTCCCTTTCAAGCGAGATGCCTTGTTCTTCATAGATCTTCTTTTCAACGAATTCCATCAAACGGATCACCTCTTCGGCCTTGGCCTTTCCCAGATTGATGATAAAATTGGCATGACGCTCTGAAACCATCGCCCGACCTATCCGAAAGCCTTTTAGCCCGGCTTCTTCGATCCATTTTCCTGCCGGGCCTTCTTTGGGATTTTTGAAAATGGACCCCGCACTGGGATAGTCTAAGGGTTGCCTTCTCTTCCTCATCTCCGAATAAGATTTCACCCTTTCAAGAATTTCTTCCTTCTTTCCCGTCTTCAGCTTAAATCGGCCTTTGAGAATAATCCAAGACGGCGGAATGGCCAACCCTCGATAAGAGAATCGAAGCCTCGAACGGGACCTCTCCGCAATTTCTCCGTCTTCCTTCATCAACGCCACCGAGAGAAGGACATCCTTCAATTCGGCACCCCAGGCTCCGGCATTCATTGCCAAGCCCCCTCCTACCGTCCCGGGAATGCCGAAGAAGGGTTCGAGTCCTGTGAGCCCCTTCCGGATCGAGAATTGAACCAGCCGTTGCAGGGAGAGACCCGCTTCCGCGTCTACAACCTCTCCATCCATCTGTATCTTCCTCATTCCTTGGGTCAAACTGATTACCCATCCACGAACTCCTTTATCCCTCACCACTAAATTTGTTCCCTTCCCTAAAATCAAGAAGGGAATTTTTTTTCTCCTCGCATACTGAACTACCTTTTCCAGCTCATCCACATTCCTGGGAAACAAAAGGCTGTCCGCAGGACCTCCCACCTGCATCGACGTGAACTGTCTCATCGGCGCATCGAAAAGAACCTTTCCCCTGATCAGCCCCGACGCCCATTTTTGGTAGTCCCTATCCATCATTCGATTGCGGATTGCAGATTGCGGATTGCGGAATTAGAATCTAAAACCCAAAATTACGAATTAAAAGTTTTTCATATTCCGAAATCCGCACTCCGAAATCCGAATTCAAAGTTTTTTTACTAACTCCTCTGAAACCTGCCAGACGTCTCCTGCTCCCAGGGTGATCACCATATCCCCCGGAGAGATAATATGGAGGAGATGCTCGACGATCTCCTTCTTATCGGCTAAATAAGTCACGTCTTTATGACCGTACTCCCGGAGGCCCTCAAAGAGGGCTTTCGATTCCACGCCTTCTATCCGATCCTCTCCCGCCGGGTAGATCTCTGTAAGAATGAGAACATCGGCGTCATAAAAAGCCGTGAGAAAATCCTTGAACAGGGCCTGGGTCCTCGTGTAGCGATGGGGCTGAAATACGGCGATGATCCTTTTCCCCCAGCCGGTCCGGGCTGCCTTTAGGGTGGCCATAATCTCCACAGGATGATGACCATAGTCGTCCACAACAAGGACTCCTCTCTTCTCTCCTTTGATCTGAAACCGTCTCTGAATCCCGCTAAAATCGCGCAGCGTTTCCTGGACGACTTGGAAGGGAATATCCAGTTCAAAAGCTGTAGCTAAAGCGGCGAGGGCATTGTAGACATTGTGGAGCCCCGGCATCCGCAGGCTCAGTCTGCCTATCTCCTGACGCTGGCGAATTACATCAAAGGAGGTAGAGAGCCCTTCGAATACAATCTCTTTGGCCTGAAAGTCGGCCTGTGGGGTCAACCCGTAAGTGGTAAATCGCTTCTTCAACCTCGGAAGAAGGCTCTGAATGTTTGGATGATCGAGACAGAGGACGGCAAGCCCGAAAAACGGAATCTTGTTCAAAAAACTGAGGAAAGTCTCTTTGATCTCGTCGATGCCTTTATAATAATCAAGGTGTTCCGGATCGATGTTCGTCACCACGGCAATGGTGGGCATCAGTTTGAGAAAGGAGCCGTCGCTCTCATCGGCTTCCGCCACCAGGAATTCACCCTGCCCCAGCCTCGCATTGCTTCCGATGCTGTTGAGCCTCCCACCAATCACAACCGTGGGATCGAGACCGGCCGCCGCCAGGAGGGTAGAAATGAGGGAGGTGGTTGTGGTCTTGCCATGGGTCCCTGCGATTGCAATCCCGATTTTCATCCGCATCAACTCTGCCAGCATCTCTGCCCTTGGAATCACGGGGATGAGCCTCTCTTCGGCGGCTTCGACCTCAGGGTTTCGTGGCCGGATGGCGGAAGAGATGACCACCACGTCCGCCTCTTTCAGATTTTCCCTCCGGTGGCCGTGAGAAATTTCGCACCCCAAAGACCGCAGTCTTCGGGTCACCTCTGTCTCTTTGACGTCGGACCCGCTGATTTGGTAACCGAGGTTGAGCAACACTTCGGCAATCCCGCTCATGCCGATTCCACCGATGCCTACAAAATGAATATGTTGGATCTTTCCTCTTCGGTACATCTCAGTTTCTCGTGTTCTCAGTTTATTGAGTTCGTTGAGTTAACCCAATAAACTCAATAAACCCAATGAACTCAAAGCCCATTTTTTTCTTCTGCAACCAACGCATAACAATGATCCACAATCTCCTCTGCCGCTCTCGGTCTGCCCAACCGACGAATTGCCTCTTCCATCCTGGCACGCTCCTCGGGATGCCCGTAAAGACGAAGGATGAGCTGGGCGACTATCCCTCCCGTTAGCTCCCGATCCAAAATCATTCTGGCCGCGCCCAGATCGACCAGTTTCTTGGCGTTGATCAATTGATGGTCATGAGCCGCATAAGGATAAGGGATGAGGAGGGCAGCCTTTCCGCAGACCGCCAGCTCAGCTACGGTGCTCGCTCCTGATCTGCAGATCACCATGTCAGAGGTCTGGTAATAAGTGGCAAGGTCCCCGAAGAAAGGCCTAACCAATGCTTCGAACCCTTTTTCTCGGTACGCTTTTGATACAACATCGAAGTCTTCATCCCCTGTTTGATGAACGATTTTCAGGGAGGACCTGATTCCCAGAAGATGGTCCAGAGCTTCTACCATCGCCTGATTGATTCGGTGTGCCCCGGCACTTCCTCCAAAGATAAGCAGGGTAAAGCGATCCTTCATCTTCATCGATCGCTCGTCTTCCCTCAAAAGAGCAAGGAATTCTTTCCTGATCGGGTTTCCGGTCACAAGGGTCTTCTTCTCAGGGAAATATTTCCTCGCCTCTTCGAAGGAGACGAAGATCCGTTGGCTGAACCACTTTAAAATTCGATTCGTCATTCCAGGCATCACGTTCTGTTCCTGGATGGCCCTCTTCTTCCCGAGAAGGAAGGCGGCCAAGAGAGTAGGCCCGGAGGCGTATCCTCCCACGCCCAATACGAGCTGGGGTTGAAACTCTTCTAAGATCGAGCAAGCCTCGGAGATAGCCTTCGGTAAGCTCCAAATGGCCCTGCCCTTCTCCAGGAGTGATTTCCCCTGAATGGGTTTGGCTCGAATTGTTCTCAAAAGAAATTTGCCTCCTGGTAGAACTTTAGCTTCGATCCCTCTCTCGGTTCCAATGAATAGAACTTCATTCCCTTTCTCTCTTGCAACGAAGGCCTCTGCAATCGCCATGCCCGGGAAAAGATGCCCTCCTGTACCTCCTCCAGCGATCACACACCTCATCGTCTTTCCACACGGGTCGAAAGGTGAACGAGTATCCCCATCCCCGCTAAATTGGCGATCAACGAAGTCCCCCCGTAACTGATGAAGGGAAGCGTCAACCCTTTTGTCGGTAGGAGTCCCAGGACCACTCCCATATTGATCACGGCTTGAAGGGAGACGATCAAAGTGACCCCCAATGCCAAATAGACACCGAACCGATCCTCCAGGGAAAGCGCGATCTGAATCCCTCTGAGGGTCAGAATGAAAAAGAGGAGCACAACCACCGTCGCACCCACCAGGCCTAACTCCTCCCCGATGACTGAAAAGATGAAGTCTGTGTGGGGAGCGGGAAGGAAGAAGAGTTTCTGTCTTCCTTCTCCCAGCCCTAATCCGAACAGGCCCCCAGAACCGAAGGAGAGAAAGGATTGAATAATTTGAAAACCCGCCCCGCTGGGGTCTTCCCAGGGCCGGATGAAACTCATCAGCCTTTTATAACGATATCCCACGTTCATCAAAAGAGCGTAGGCGACCGGAATGGCGATCAAAAAGGCACCCGCCATGTAGATCACCCTGGCACCGCCGATGAAGAGAAGGAGGAAGACCATCACGGTGAGAAGAAAAGCTGCCCCAAAATCGGGCTCCTTCATCACCAGAGCGATGACGAGGCCGGAGAGGAGAACCGGGGGAAGAAACCCAAAAGAGAAGCTCCGAATCTTCTCCTCTTTCTTAGCCAAGAGGTACGCGAGAAAGATCACCAAGCCCAGCTTGGCAAACTCCGAAGGTTGAAAGGAGAAAGACTGGATCTTCAGCCAGCGCATCGCCCCACCGGTTCGGTGTCCGATCCCCGGAACCAACACGACCATCAAGAGAAGAACAGAAAAGATGAGAATGGGATAGGCAAACCGCTTCAGAATTTCGTAAGGGAAAAACATCATGACGAGCATCAGAACGAAACCCACCGCTGCATAAAGGGCCTGCCTCCTTAGAAAATAGTAAGGGTCTCCGAAGCGATCCCCGGCGATGATCGCACTGGTGCTGTAGACCATTACAATCCCGATCCCCACGAGGGCGAGGACTGTAAACAACAGAATAATGTCAAGCCTTCTCTTACTCTTCATTGATTTGACTTAACCTTTTCACCGAGATAAGGAACCTATCTAAAATCCCAAATCCCAATGCCCCCCCTCACCCCATCCCTCTCCCCCTTGGGGAGAGAGGAAGGGTGAGGGGGTTTGGAATTTTGGTCGTTGGAACTTACTTGTTATTTGGTGCTTGGGATTTGGTGCTTAACCCAAATACCGCCTCTTTAAATACTCTTCCCCTCTCCTTATAGTCCTTGAACATATCAAAGCTCGAACAGGCCGGTGAGAGAAGAACTACCTCTCCCGCTTTCGCCTTTTGATGAGCGAGGAGCACGGCTTCTTCCATAGTCTTGGCCATTGTCGTATCGGTCAATCGTCCAAGCTCGCGGTTCATCCTCTCCCTGGCCTCTCCGATCAAGATCAAATGTTTGACCCGTTTCTGAATCAATTCCCCGAGGGGACTTAAATCCCCGTTTTTATCCTTCCCTCCCGCAATCAGGATCACCGGCTCTGAGAAACTCTGAAGAGATTTAACCACTGAACCGACATTCGTTCCTTTGGAGTCATTGTAGAAGCGAACCCCTCCGACTTCCCGGACAAATTCGAGGCGGTGTTCGAGACCTTCAAACCGATTGAGGATAGCCTGGACCGCTTTTTTCGAACAACCAAAGCTCCTGGCCGTGGTGACGGCTGCCATCATATTCTCCACATTGTGGATTCCCTTCAAGGGCGCTTTGGCTAAGGAATATTTTTCTCTTTTTCCTCCAAGCCTGAGGAAGATCCATTGGCCATCGGAGAATGCGCCTTCGTCAGACTTCTCGCTCAGACTGAAAAGAAGTTTTCTCGCTCTCAACCCCTCTCCAAACTGCATCACAATAGGATCATCCCTATTCAGAACAGCCAGATCCTCGGGATTCTGATTCGCAAAGATCCTCACCTTCGCCTTGATATAGTCCGTGTAACTGGGATAACGGTCCAGATGATCCTCCGTAATATTGAGAAGTACAGAGATGCAGGGACGAAAATCCTCAATGGCCTCTAATTGAAAGCTAGAGATCTCAACCACCAACACTTCCCATCGATCTCTTCCGTCTGCAAAAAGGACCAGTGGCTCTCCGACATTGCCTCCCACCCCGGCTTTTTTCCCATCCTCTTTCAGCATCTCGCCAATCAATACCGTGGTCGTGGTCTTTCCGTTGGTTCCCGTGACCGAGATGATGGGGACCTGGATGAAATGGTAAGCGAGCTCAATTTCGCTGATCACGCGGACCTTTCTCTCGAGGGCCCTCCGGATGGGCCCGATGCCCAGGTCCACACCTGGGCTCACTACAATCATATCCTGTTTGAGAAAGGTCTCCGCTCGATGCCCCCCCCATTCTGTGGAGATGCCCATGCCCTTCAGTTCCTGAACGGCCTCTTTCATCTCCTCTTCCGGCTTCATCTCTGTCGTGGAGACAAATGAACCTTTTGACCTAAGGAATTTTGCTGTCGCTATTCCCGTTCGGGCCATGCCCACCACCAATACTTTTTTTCCGTGAAGATCCATCTCTCTAGCCTTAAAGAAAATGTTAAATGTCAAAGCTCAAACGTCAAATCAATGTCACATGCCAAATTGAAGTTTTGAACTTTGAAATTTGGATTTCATTTGTCCTTTGAACTTTGTCATTTGAACTTTTGCCTGATGGGTCATCTCAACTTCAATGTGCTGATCGCGATCAGTCCGAGAATAATGGCAATGATCCAGAATCGAACGATGATCTTCGGTTCAGCCCAGCCCTTCAGCTCAAAATGGTGGTGAATGGGTGCCATCCTGAAAACCCGTTTCTTCCGAACCTTATAAGAAGCGACCTGGATGATGACGGAAAGCGCCTCGATCACAAAAATCCCGCCCACAATGACTAAGAGGAATTCTTGTTTTGTGATCACCGCAATCGTTCCAAGGGCTGCCCCCAGGGATAAAGAACCCACGTCACCCATAAAAACCTGAGCTGGGTAGGTGTTGAACCAGAGGAACCCCAGGCCTGAGCCGACCAGGGCCCCGCATAAAACAGTCAATTCTCCGCTCCCTTTAACAAAAGGAATTTGGAGATAGGTGGCGAATTTGAAGTTCCCCGCAAGATAGCAGAAGAGCATGAAGGTCGCGCTGGCGATGAGCACGGGGCCGATGGCCAACCCATCCAACCCATCGGTCAGGTTGACCGCATTCGCTGAACCGACGATGACAAACATCGCGAATAGAATGTACCAGTTTCCAAGGTCCGGCATCAGCTTCTTAAAAAAAGGAAAGATCAACCTGGAATCGTGGTCAATCGTGTTGAACAGGATAAAGCTGACCACAAGGCCTATGGCCACCTGAATAGGAAACTTGTATCGAGCTCGAATGCCGATGCCTTTCTTATCCCTGAGCTTTTTATAGTCATCCCAAAATCCGAGAAGGCCGAACGCCAACGTGGTCACCAAAACGATCCAGACGTATGGATTCGTCAGGTCGGACCAGAAGAGGGTTGGAATAAGAATGGCGGCCAGGATGAGGCTCCCCCCCATGGTAGGAGTCCCGTTCTTAGCCAGGTGCCGAGAGGGAACATCCTCCCTCACCACCTGTCGAATCTGAAAGACCGTCAATTTCTTGATCAACCAGGGCCCGATGATAAAACTGATCAGAAGGGCCGTTAGAATCGAACAGATGGTCCTGAAGGTGATATACCGGAAGACATTGAAGAAGGAAAACAGCTCATGAAGAGGATAGAGGAGATGATACAGCATGCTTTAGACCCTCCCCCCCGCCAGGCCCGCTACGATCTCTTCCATTGCCATCCTCCTTGAACCTTTGACCAATATCCAATCCCCGTTCTGAATCATCTGCCTCAACAGGGAGACGGCCTCTGAATGGCTTTCTACAATCCTTGCCGTTTCCGCTGGAAGCCCATGACGAATCGCTGACTCGACGACGACGGATGCTTGCTCTCCCATGGCGAGGAGGAAGTCGATCGAGAGTTCACTCACCCTTTTTCCTATTTGTTCGTGAGCTTCCTTCGTAAGCCTTCCCAGTTCCAACATATCCCCCAGCACCGCGATAGCCCTTCCCATCCCCTTCGCCTCTGCAAGGGTCTCGAGGGCGGCCCCCGTCGAGTGAGGATTGGCATTGTACACATCATTGATCAGGGTCTCTCCCCCTTTGAGGCGAAGGACCTCCATCCTCATGGGGAAGGGTTGAAAATCCTCCAGGGCCTCCCTGGCCCGGCTCACCTCCACTCCCAAAAGGCAGGCGACAGCGATGGCGGAGAGAGCATTCGGAACAAAATGCCTTCCCAACAGCCGGAGATGAATCTCCATCGCCTCCCCTTCCAAAATCAAAGTGAAAGAGGTTCCTTCCGCTCCATGAAGCCGAATCTCTTTAGCCATGACGTCCGCAGGATGTCCGATCCCAAACGTAATCTTTTGACCGGGGTAATCCGCTGCCAGATCCACCACTCGCAGATCATCCTGATTCACCAATAGGGTTCCATCCCTTCTCATCCCCCGGAACAGTTCTCCCTTCTCCTCCCCTAGTCTCTCCAGACTTCCCATGCCTTCGAGATGAACGGACTGGATATTAGTGATCAATCCCACATCGGGTTCTGCGATCTCGGTCAGCCTTCGGATTTCACCCGGCACATTCATGCCCATCTCGAGGACAACGACCCTTTCCTTCTCAGTGAGCGTGAGGAGCGTTAGCGGAACCCCGATAAGGTTGTTCAAATTCCCTTTCGTCTTGAGAACGGGAAAAGTCGTCTCAAGGCATGCAGCCATCATTTCTTTCGTCGTTGTCTTACCGTTGCTTCCTGTCAGTGCGACGAGCGGAGTATTGTATTTGTGTCTCCAATCCCGAGCCATGTTTCCTAAAGCCGAGAGGGTATCGTCAACCGCGATCACCGCTCCGGACCGATAACCGTTCCACCGAATGTCTCCTACCTTCTCTTTCTCGATCAGCACTCCCCCTGCTTTTTTTCTCAGTGCTTCTAAGGCATAGTGATGGCCGTCAAAGCGGGGTCCTTTCAAGGCGATAAAAAGTTCTCCTTCGGCCACCGTTCTCGAATCCGTGGAAATCCCTTGAAAGGAGAAGTCTCCCTTCCCCTGTAAGAGTTTCCCTCCTGTAGCTCTCAAAACTTCTTCAACGGTAAGGATCACCTTTCCTCCAGGGCCTTTTTGGCCTCGACGCGGTCTTCAAAGGGAAATTTCTTCTTTCCGACAATCTGATAATCCTCATGCCCTTTTCCGGCAATGAGGACGGTATCCGATGGAAGGGCCAATCGGATCGCGACCCGAATCGCTTCCCTCCGATCCGGAACTCTTAAATATCCCCTTCTCGATCTCCACAACTTGATCTCATCCCGGCCCCACTCTTTTAGATGGAGAGATCTTAATCCCTTTTCCACCTCATCCATGATGGCCAAAGGGTCTTCTGTCCTTGGATTGTCCGAAGTAAGAATCGCGAGATCGCTATACCTCCCCGCCACTTGGCCCATCAATGGTCGCTTTGTCCGATCCCGGTCCCCACCGCACCCGAAGACAGTGATCATCTTCCCGCTATTCTGTGTTCCGCCCTCCAAGATATGCTTCAATCCCAACAAGACCCGTTCCAAGGCATCGTGGGTATGCGCATAGTCAATAATCACATGGATGCCCTTCTTATTCTCGACCTTCTCGAATCTTCCTGAAACGCCTTCTAATCCCTCCACCCCCTCTTTTAATGTCTCTAACGGGACTCCCATGGTCGTCCCCACCGCCACAGCCGCCAGGATGTTATAGAGATTGAAGTCCCCCGTTAGTTTCGAGTGGATCGAAAGATCACCCCTTGGAGTTTTGATCCGACAGGAAAGGCCTTCAAAAGAGGAGGTCACTCGATCTGCCGTTACATCGCAGGAAGGGGTCAATCCATAGCGGATGATGGGAAGGTTAATCCCCTTGACCATCTCCTCCCCTCTGGGGTCGTCATGATTCGTCACTGCAAACCGTCCTTCCTTAAGGCTCTTTATCAAATGATCCGAGAAAAGTCTCTTCTTGCTTTCAAAATATCGCTCTAGGGTCTTGTGATAATCGAGATGTTCGGAGGTCAGGTTCGTAAACACCACGCCATCAAATTGGCACCCCAAAACGCGGCTCAGATCGAGCCCATGGGACGAAACTTCCATAATCACATGAGAGGTCATCTCCCTGACCATCTCCCAAAGGATTCTTTGCAGATCCAACGACTCCGGCGTAGTGTTGGGAGCAGGCGTTGTCTTTTGCCCGAACCGATAATTGATCGTTCCAATGACGCCCACGTTCCAACCCGCCTTTTTAAAAATGGACTCTAAGAGATACGTCGTGGTGGTCTTCCCGTTTGTTCCAGTGATACCGATGAGAATGACCTTAGACGAAGGATCACCATAAAAGTTGGAAGAAATCTTTGCCAGGGCCCGGCGGCTGTCGGGAACTAAAACCATGGTCCGGTTGGAGACTTCTTGCTCTTCTTCCAAGACAACAGCCTCTGCCCCTCTCTCGATCGCCTCTTTGACAAATTGATGTCCGTCTGCCTCGGCCCCCCGAATGGCCGCAAAAAGGAAGTCCTTTCCTACCTGTTTCGAATGGTAAGCAATCCCGTTGATCTCTTTCCGTGGATCTCCGGCGATTTTTTTGATTTCAACACCTTCTATTAGTCTTGTTAATTCCATCTTCTAAACGCTCTGCACGATGTCCTATGCGGTCCTTTAATTAAGATGGGGATCGAAACTTTAGGAAACAGATATCTCCTTTCTCGATCACTGCCCCGGGCTTGGGAGTCTGCTCGACGACCTTCCCATTCCCTGAGACCTTAATGATTATCCCCCTCCCTTCCATACGGCTCAAGGCATTCCGCATGGATAACCCGGTGAGGTCCGGCATCACAACCGTCCCTGCTCCTTTACCCACCTTGATCCCATCGATGGTGGGTTGGGTTCCCGACGCCTCTTTTCTGGGAGCAGAATCGAGTTCGTTCTTCACAACCACCGTCTCCTTCGGAACCACATGAAGGTAAGGAAGAACCTTTTCCATAATCGCTTTAAATATCGGAGCAGCAACCACTCCTCCGTAGCTTCCTCCCCGGGGCTCATCGATGACGACTAGGAGCACGATCTTAGGGGCCTCGGCAGGGGCAAATCCCATAAAGCCGCTGGTATATCGATCGTCAGAGTACCCGCCCAATA
>Ga0335070_10002474_pt1 | contig 21496 bp, 21 predicted proteins | sample Lox_Sample_13_FD_206722 | JGI IMG/M metagenome (GOLD analysis project Ga0335070, IMG submission 206722) | Soil microbial communities from Loxahatchee National Wildlife Refuge, Florida, United States - Lox_Sample_1.3 | ecosystem: Environmental > Terrestrial > Soil > Wetlands | place: USA...
GCACGGACATCGTCGGAAACGGATTGGGGCGCTGGAAGACCATTCCGACCCGTCGCCGCAGGACGACCGGGTCCACCTGGCGGCTCAGCAGATCCTCGCCGTCGAGCAGCAGGGTCCCCTCCGCCCGGGCCCCGGGGACGAGCTCGTGCATCCGGTTCAGACAGCGCAGGAAGGTCGACTTTCCGCACCCCGAGGGGCCGATCGCCGCCATCACGCTGCGGGGCGGGACGACGAGGCTCACGTCCCGCAGTGCGTGGTTCTGTCCGTACCAGGCGTTCAGGCCGGAGATGCGGAGCTTCGGCTGCTCCTCGTCCGCGGCGCCGCTCCTCGAGGGCGGGTTCGGGGGGGCGACGGTCGGCTTCGGGGGCGCCGGCCGCTCGTCCCGGTGTTGCGGTGCGACCCGCGTCGCGACGTCCTGGGCCAGGGTCATCGGGCGCCCTCCATCCGGTTGCGCGAGAGCAGCCGCGCGAGCAGGTTCAAGAGCCCCACGAGCAATAACAGGACGAGCGCAGCCGTCCACGCCTTGTTGTGCCAGTCCTCGTAGGGGCTTATGGCGTAGTTGAAGATCTGCACCGTCAGCGACGCCGTCGGCTGGTCGGCGCGGAAGTTCCAGTACTGGTTGTTGAGCGCCGTGAAGAGCAGCGGGGCCGTCTCGCCCGCCGCACGCGCGACCGCGAGCAGCACCGCCGTGATGATCCCCCCGGCGGCGGTCCGCAGGATCACGAGCAGGCTCGTCTTCCACTTCGGCACGCCGAGAGCGAGGGACGCCTCGCGAAGCGCTCCCGGGACCAACCGAACGAACTCCTCGGTCGATCGCGCCAGCGTGGGCACCATCAAGAGCGCCAGTGCAAAGCCGCCGGCGAGCGCGGAGAAGCGCTTCATGGGAGCGACGACGAGGCCGTAGGCGACGATGCCGATGACGATGGACGGGACCCCGGAGAGCACTTCGGTCACGAAGCGAATGACGTCGCCGGCCCGCCCGTTGCCCTTCTCGGCCAGGAACACGCCTGCGCCGATGCCGACCGGGAGCGCGATCACGCTCGCGAGGGCGACGAGGAGGAGCGTTCCGAGAATGCCGTTGCCCACGCCACCGCCGGTCTCGCCGACGGGCGCGGGCAGGTTCGTGAAGAACCCGAGCGACAGGCCGGCCGCCCCGTGGGAGACGACCAGCCACAGGAGCGACGCGAGCGGCACGAGCGCGGCGACGACACCCGCTGCGCTCGCAACGGTCCAGAAGCGGTTCACGAACCGGCGCCAGCCCAGCGATCTCACGCCGCCCTCCGGGGCATGCCGCGGTTCACCGCCCGGATGAGGAGCTGGGCGAGGGCGTTCAGAAGGACCGTGATCCCGAAGAGGACGAGGCCGAGCGCCGCGAGCGCGCCGATGTGGACGTCGCCGGTCGCCTCCGCGAACTCGTTCGCGATCACGGCCGGCAGAGAGTAGCCCGGCGCGAATAGGGAGGCGTGGATCTCGGGAGAGTTGCCGATGACCATGGTGACGGCCATCGTCTCGCCGAGTGCCCGCCCCAGGCCGAGGAGCGCGGCTCCGACGATGCCGGGGCGCGCGTAGGGAAGGACCGACATGCGGATCGCTTCCCAGCGCGTGGCACCGAGCGCCAGCGCCCCCTCCTTGAGCGGCAGGGGTACGGTCTTCAGCACCTCGAGGGTCACCGACGCGATCGTGGGCAGGATCATCACCGCCAGGATGAGACCGGCCGCGAGATAGCCGAGCCCGATCGTCGGGCCCTGGAAGAGGGGGAGGAAGCCGAACGCCACCTGGAGGGCGGGCTCGACCGTGCCGCGCAGCCAGGGGACCATGACGAACAGCCCCCACAGGCCGAAGATGACGCTGGGGATGGCGGCGAGCACCTCGATGGCGAATCCCACCGGGCGCTTGAGCGGCTTGGGCCCCATCTCCGACAGGAACAGGGCGAGTCCCACCGACACCGGCACGGCCACGAGGATGGCGATGAGGCTCGTGACGACCGTTCCGTAGATGAACGGGAGCGCGCCGAACCTGTCCTGGACCGGGTCCCAGTCGGTCCCGAAGAGGAAGGGGAGGAGGCCGAGCTTCCTCCAGGCGACGACCGAGACCCCGGACAGCTCCGCGAGGATCAGGCCCGCGACGACGAGGATGGAGGCGCCGAGGACGGACACCCCGAGCCCCCAGGCGCGGTCTCCCCAGGGGGAGACGCGCGCCCGGGCGAGCGGGCCGCCCCCGCCGACGACCGCGATCTCAGTTGGCGGTGGCAACGGAGACCGGCTTGCCCTGGACCTGCAGGCCCTGGACGGTCTTCTCGACGAGCGACACCACCGCCTTCGGCAACGGCGCGTAGTCGAGCGGCGGAGCGAGCTTCTGCCCGTCGTGAATGGCCCACCACAGGAACTTCACGATCGCCTCCCCCTTCGCCTGGTCCTTCGCGTCGCGGTGGATGAGGAGGTAGGTGAAGGCGGCGATCGGGTAGGCGTTCGCGCCGGCCGCGTTCGTGAGCGAGACGCGGTAGTCCGCCGGCATCTGCACGCCGGCCGCCGCGGCCGAAGTGCTCTCGAGCGACGGCGCGACGAAGTTCCCGTCGCGGTTTTGGAGGAGGGCGACCGGGAGCTTGTTCTGGTTCGCGTAGGCGAGCTCCACGTACCCGATCGAGCCCGGCGTCTGCTTGATGAGCCCGGTGACGCCCTCGTTGCCCTTCCCGCCAAGCCCGGCCGGCCAGCTCACGCTCTTTCCGACGCCCACCTTGTCCTTCCACCCCTCCGACACCTTCGACAGGTAGTCGGTGAACACGTAGGTGGTTCCCGACCCGTCCGATCGGCGCACCACGGTGATGGGCATGTCCGGGAACTTGATGCCCGGGTTCACCTTGGCGAGGGCCGGGTCGCTCCACCTCGCCACCTTCCCGAGGTAGATCGAGGCGAGCAGGTCCGGGGTGAGCCGTAGGCCCGTGAAGGGCGCGTTGTAGGTGACGACCACCGCACCGAGGACCGTGGGGATGTGGACGGCATCCGGGGCCTTCGCGAGCTCCTCGGCGCTCATGGGTGCGTCGGTCGCGCCGAACTCCACGGTCCCGTTCGTGAACTGCTGGATGCCGCCACCCGACCCGATGGACTGGTAGTTGAAGCGGATGTCGGGGAAGAGCTTGTTGTACTCGGCAAACCACTTGGAATAGAGCGGGAACGGGAAGGTGGCCCCGGCTCCCGTGACGAGAATCGGTGCGGCGCTCGCCTTGCCTGCGAGGAGCAGGAGCGCGCCAAGCGCAAGTTTCTTCATCGGAATCGCCTTTCTGGGTCGTCTCGTATCCGTGGAGGACCCTGTGTAACGGTGATCGGTGACGGTACGGTGACGCGCCCGGAAACAAGGTGTGGCGCGGCAGGGCCGTCCCGCCCGGGACCGGCGCCCTCGAGGGAGCCGTGGCACCACGCGTCGCACCCTAGGCGAGCGCGATGGCGGCGCCGAGGGTGCCCGGTCACGAGTGCGTGACGGCCTCGCCGAGCACCGGGGCCGGCCGGGCCTCCTGCGCCGGCTGCGCGAGCTTCACCCAGAACCGGGTTCCCCCCGAGCCACTTTCCACGCCCACGTCGCCGCCCTGCGCCTGGACGAGGTGCTTCACGATGGCGAGACCGAGGCCGGTGCCCCCCGAGTCTCGCGAGCGGCCGGGGTCGACGCGATAGAAGCGCTCGAAGATCCGGGCCAGGTGGTGGCGCTCGATGCCCGGCCCCGTGTCCATCACCGAGATCGTCACCGAGTCGCCGGCGGACTGGGCCGTCACGGTGACCTTGCCCCCCTCCGAGCTGTACTTCACGGCATTGTCGAGGAGGTTCACGAGCACGTGCTCGAGCGCCCGGGCGTCCGCGCTCACGAGCGTGTCGGGCGGCACGTCGGACCGCACCTCGATCCGCCTGCGCCGCGCCGGCTCCGCGCACACCTCGAGAGCGTGGCGGACGAGCGCGTCGACCGGCACCGGCTCGAGACGGATCGGCCACTGGCGCGACTCCACGCGCGAAAGGTCGAGGAGGTCTCTCGTGAGATGCGCGAGACGCTCCGCGTTCCGGGCGATGATGTCGATGAACACCCGGGCCTGGGGCGGGTCGTTCATCGCGCCCGCGAGCAGGGTCTCGGCGGCGCCCGCGATGGCCGTCACCGGCGTCCGGAGCTCGTGGCTCGCGTTCGCGACGAAGTCGCGCCGGGTCGAGTCGACGAGCCTCTGCTCGGTGACGTCACGCAAGAGCAGGAGGACCTCGCCGCGGACCAGCGGGACGAGGTGGGCGAGGAACGCCCGGCGCCCGAGCTGGACCTCCAGGCGCTTCGCCGTGCCCTCGAGCGCTCTCCGCCCCGCATCGGCGAGCTCGGCGCTCCGCGTGAGCTCGAGGACCGTGAGGCCGATGGCGCGACCCCCGGGCGCCATCCCCTCCAAGGCCGCGTTGGCGGCGCGGACGACCCCATCCCTCGCGACGAGGCCGGCCGCGTCTGGAACCGCGGCGAGGAGCTCGCGCTCCGGCTGGGCGCGCTCGAGCGCCCGCAGGCGGGCTTCCCGCTCGAGCAGGAGCGCGGCGAGGCGCTCGACGTCGGGCGACAGGTCCGCTCTCGGGCCGCCGGAGAGCTCGGCCTCGAGGTCGCGGACCGCCGCGACGACCGGGTCTCGAAAGACCGACAACGTTCACCCCTGGTCTGCGGGGTCCACCAGCCGGTATCCCACGCCCCGCACCGTCTCGAGAAGGTCCCTCGCGGGCCCCATCTTCTCGCGCAGGCGCTTTACGTGGGTGTCCACCGTCCGGGTCTCCAGCTCGCTCGACATCTCCCACACGTCGGTGAGAAGCCGCTCCCGCGATTGCACCCGGCCCGCGCGCGACATGAGGGTGGCGAGAAGCCGGAACTCCAGCGGAGTGAGCTCCACCTCGCTCCCGGCGATGTAGCAGCGGTGGGCGTCCACGTCGAGCCGGATCGGGCCGAGCTCGCTGCGCGGCCTGTCGCCGCCCTGCTGCGCGGCGCGGCGAAGGACGGCCTTCACCCTCAGCATGAGCTCGCGCATGCTGAACGGCTTCACGACGTAGTCGTCCGCACCGAGCTCGAACCCGACCACCCGGTCGAGCTCCTCGCCCTTCGCGGTGAGCATGATGACGGGCAGCCCCTTCGTGCGTGGGTCGGACTTGAGCTGACGACACACGTCGGTGCCGGAGAGGTCCGGCAGCATGAGGTCGAGGAGGACGAGGTCCGGCACGCGCCGCCTCGCCGCCTGGAGGGCCTGCTCGCCGCTGTAGGCGACCGTTGTCTCGAAACCCGCCTGCCGGAGGTTGAAGTCGAGCAGGCTAACGAGGTCGCGCTCGTCGTCGACTACGAGGACGTTTGCCACGAGCCAGCCATAATCCACGTTTACGTGACATTCCCGTGACCAAGGTGGGGCTAACGCGTGAAAAGACACCGGTTCCGGGTGCTTGTGGGCGCTTGGCGGCGACCGGACCCGGCGCGCCCGGGCGATGAAAATACCCGCTTTAGAGGTACCATGTTCGGGTATGGGCCTTGCCGCCGCGGCACTCGCGGGCGCTCTCGCTGCATCGTCGCCGCCCTCCCCCGGGGGGGGAGCGCCGCCAGCCCCTGGCGGGGTGCGCTGCATCCTCGTCGCTCCCGTGGAGAACGATTCGGAGATGCCCGAGGCCGCTCCTGTCGTGAACGAGGTCCTCCACGCGGCGGACGGTGCGCTGCGCGGGCGGGCGCTCCCCGAGCGAGACCTCCGCGCCTTGTTCGCTGGCTCCCCGCTCGAACTGCCGGACGGCGTACCCCCCTCCATCGCCCTCGACCTCGCCGAACTCCTCGGGGCAGACGCGGTCCTGTTCGGCTCGGTGACCGGATACCCGGGAAACCTCGCGGTCCCGTTGCGCGTCGAACTGCAGCTCGGCCTCTCCGGCTCGCGCAGCGTCGCGCGCACCGCGTCGGCCGCGGCCATCCCGAGGGCCGGCGAGGACCCGGTCGCCGCGCTCCGCCGGGCCGCTGCCGAGGCGGCCGCCCAGGCGACGGCGGCCGTGGGCGGCCCGCCGCTCCCCACGTGCTTCGACCCCGCCCGGCTCGAGCGGGTGCGCGCCGCCGCCCTCGCGGCGGGAGGGGCGCACGTCGCGCCGCGCCGGGCCGTCGCCCGAGCGTCCCCGCGCCAGGCGGACTGGTCCTCGCGCCTCGCGTCGGGGGCGCGCTTCCTCTTGGAAGGGGTGGCGTTCGACGGTCGCAGCGCCCGGATCCTGCGGTCGGGCGGGCTCGATGACCTCGCCGGTGCGCTGCGCGCCTCGCCGGGCGTGCGCCTGCGGCTCGAGGGATTCGTCGACGCGAGCGGGAGCGCGTCGGACGACGCACAACTCTCCCTCGCGATGGCGCACGCGGCAGCCGATCGCCTCGTGGCGCTCGGGATCCCGGTCGATCGGATCACCTGGGCCGGACGCGGCGGCGACGCGCCGCTCCTGCCCAACTTCACGGCGCGCGGTCGCGCCCGCAACCGCCGCCTCGAGGCGGTGCCACTCCTGGAGACGGCCTCTCGCCCCTGAGGGGTACGGCGCGGAACGGAGCTCGCCGGCGCTTGACGTGCCGGGGCGGGGGCGCTCTCTGTAAGGGGGCGGGATGTCGCAAGCCGGGAGGGCACGGCCACGGTGGCGGGAACCCAGGAGCGAGGCGGCGGCGCGCCGCGCGAGGAGACGACTGCGGTCCACGAGCTGCGCCGCGAGGTGCGGGAGTGGTTCCAGGGCTTCTCACCCGGCGGGGCCACCGCCATCGCGGCCGGGCTGCTCGCGTGCGTCGCCGCCGCGGACGTCTACGTGGGCCCCGGCGTCGACCTCACGCTCCTCTACCTCGGCCCGATCGGCTTCGGCACCATCTTCGCCGGACTGCGTGCGGGCGCCGCCCTGTCGGTGCTCGCCGCGGTCGGCTCCCTCGAGGCATCCCGGATCTCCGGCGAGCGCCTGCCCGCCGCGGTGATCGCCTGGAACGTCGCACAGCAGCTCGGGGTCTTCCTTGTGCTCGCGGCGGTCGTGGACGCCTTCAAGAAGCGCCTGCTTCACGAGCAGCAAGCCGCTCGCACGGACCCCTTGACGGGTGTCGCCAACCGGCGCGCCTTCGTCGAGGCCGCCTGGCTCGAGATGGAACGCTCGCGGCGCCACGGGCGGCCGCTGTCGCTCCTCTACCTGGACTGCGACGACTTCAAGGCCGTCAACGACCGCTTGGGCCACGTCGGCGGCGACGAGGTGCTGGCCGCCGTGGGCGGCGCCGTTCGCGACGCGGTCCGGGCGCACGACACCGTGGCGCGCCTCGGCGGCGACGAGTTCGGCGTGCTGCTCCCGGAGATCGACAGCGCCGGCGCCATCGCGCTCGCCGAGCGCCTACGCACCCGCCTGAAGGATTCGCCCGGCGGCCACGGGATCACCTTCAGCATCGGGATCGCAACGTTCCTCACCCCTCCGGCCTCGGTGGACGAGATGATCCTTCGCGCGGACCACCTCATGTACGAGGCCAAGCGGTCCGGGAAGAACGCCTGGCGTGCCGAGGTGGCCGGTCCGGCCGCCGGTGTGGCATGAGCGGCGCCCCGGCAAGGCCGCTCCGGCTGCTCGCCACCTGCGCGCGCGGTACCGAGGGGGCCCTCCGGACCGAGCTCGTCTCGCTGGGATTGAAGCACGTCCGCGGGGAGCGGGGCGCGGCCTCTTTCGTCGGCCGCCTCGAGGACGGGATGCGCGCGTGCCTGTGGTCTCGAACGGCGATGCGCGTGCTCCTCCCTCTCGCCCGCTTCCCGGCGGCCGACGCGGACGCGCTCTACGCCGGCACGCGGTCCGTGGACTGGACGGAGTGGCTGAGCGACCGCACCACGCTCGCAGTGGACGCAAGCGGGTCCTCGGCGGCCCTCAAGCATACGGGCTTCGCGGCCCTCAAGGTCAAGGACGCCGTCGTCGACGTGCTCCGGGAGAGGCTCGGGGCCCGGCCCGACGTGGACCCGCGAGACCCCGACGTGCGCATCGTCCTGCACATCGCCCGGGACGAGGCAGAGCTCTCGCTCGACCTCGCCGGCGGCCCGCTTCACCGGCGCGGGTACCGCGCCGTCGCCGCCGAAGCCCCCCTGAAGGAGACGCTCGCCGCCTCGGTCCTGGTGCTCGGGGCGGTCGCCGCCGACCGGCCGTTCGTCGATCCGATGTGCGGGTCCGGGACGCTCGCGATCGAGCAGGCCCTTGCCGCCCGGAAGGTCGCGCCAGGGCTCAGACGCGCCTTCGGCTTCCAGAGGTGGCCGCGCTACCGCGGGGAGCTCCAGTCCACCTGGGACCGAATGAAGGAGGAGGCTCGCGCCGCCTCCCTCCCCCGCGCGCCCGCTCCCATCTGGGCGAGCGACCGCTCCGCCGAGGCCCTCGAGGCGGCCAGGCGGAACGCGCGCGCGGCAGGCGTCGAGGGAGACGTCGCGTGGGCGGAGGCGGACGCGCGGGACGCGGTGCCGCCCGCGGCCGCCGGAACGCTCTGCACGAACCCGCCCTACGGGGAGCGGCTCGGCGCCCGCCCCCTCCAGCTCGCGGGCTTCTACCGGGGTCTCGGCGAGGCCTTCCGCCGGTTCTCCGGCTGGGACCTCGTGCTCCTGTCCGGAAATCCCCTCCTCGAGCGGGAGATGGGACTGCGCCCGGAGTATTCGCACCGCCTCTGGAACGGCCCGCTCGAGGTGAGGCTTCTCCGCTACCGCGTCCCGTAGCTCCCCCAGGGCCGCCGGCCCGGGGGGTGCAGAGATACGGCTCGCCTTCCCTCGGGAACGTGGTGTAAACGATGGGGCCAACGCCCGCTTCCCGAAAGGACCTACGATGACTCGCGCGTTCCGCACGGCCGCCATGGCTCTCGCCACCCTGGCCATCACCTCCTGCGCCTCGACCAACATGGTCCAGGTCTGGCGCGACCCGAATTACGTGGCCACGCCCGTCAACCGCATCTTCGTCGTCGGCGTCGTGCCCAACGAGAGCTACCGGGTGACCTTCGAGAATGCCATCGCCCAGGCGCTGATCGCGAAGGGCTTCCAGTCCGCCACCTCGAGCGCCGTGTTCCCGCCCGGCCAGCTCGACAAGGAGCGGGTGGTCGCCTACGTGAAGGAGAACAACGTCGACCTCGTCGTCGTGCAGCGGCTCGCCAAGCAGACGCAGGTCGACTACGTGCCGCCGTCGGTCGCCTACGTGCCCCCCGCTCCCTACTACGGCGGGTGGTACGGGTACTACGGGTACGGCTACGGGGCCGCGTACACGCCCGGGTACTACGCCGAGAACACGATCGTCCAGGCGGAGACGAACGTGTACGCCGCGAAGCCGGCGGAGTCGCTCATCTGGAGCGGCAACTCGAACACCTTCAACTTCAGCTCGGCCCAGGAGGCTGCGACCTCCGTCGCCGCGTCGCTGGTGAGCGACCTCATCAAGGCGGGGATCCTCGTCCACTAGGCCTTCCCCCCGGAAGCCCTCCGCGCCGAGGCCCGATGCGCCTCCTCGCCGCCTGCGGTCTCGCCGCGACGAGCGTCGCCCTCGTCGCGTGGCCCGCGCCCTCCCGCGCTTGAGGGGTATCGACGGCCGTGGGTCCCACGGCCATCGCGAAGGACTACTGCGGCCTCCGGGAGGACGAGGGGACCCCGTGGCGGGTGGCCGCCTCCTACGGCTGGCTCTCGTCGGAGCTCCGGTTCGGGAGCACGTCGGCGCCCTTCTACCAGCGCTCCGTCGCCGTCTCCCTCACCCGCCAGCTCGGGGAGCGCTTCTCCGTCCAGGTGGGAGCCGGCGCGGTCATCGGCGGGGGCATCGAAGCCGGGGACGTCGACTACACCATGCAGCCGGGCTGGCTCGTCCGCCTCGGCGGCACGTGGCTCGCCCTCGACGGGCGGGGCGCGTGGCCGTTCGTGGCGGTCTCCCTCGGCCTCGCGGCCTCCGGGGTCGCGGCCACGGCTTTGGGGGCCCCCTCCGAGCCGCTCACGGCCCTGGACGTCGGCCTCTCGGCGAGCGTGGGCAAGGCCCTCTTCGGCGCGGTCGCGCCGTACCTCGGCGCCCGCGTCTTTGGCGGCCCGGTCGCCTGGACGCTCGCGGGAAAGGCCGTCACCGGCACCGACGTCGACCACTGGCAGGTGGCGTTCGGGGTGGCGGCCTCCCTGCCGCTCGGCCTCGACGTCCTCGTCGAGTGGGCGCCGTTCGGCGAACGGTCGGCCGTCGCCCAGGCGGGCTGGGCTTTCTAGCGGACCTTCACGCCCATCGCCAGGCCCTCGGCCGTCGGCACGAGGGTCGAGCGGAAGCGCCCGCCGCCGGCCAGTCGTTCGAGGAACCGGCGCATCGGCTCGACCGCCTCGCCGTCCGCGTCCGCGTGTCCGGGCTCGTGCACGTGGCCGAAGGCGAATGCGTTGTCGCCGAGCACGACGCCGCCCACGCGGAGATGGTCCTCGGCCCAGGCCAGGTAGTCCGGGTAGCCACCCTTGTCGGCATCGATGAACACGAGGTCGAAGGGTCCTGCTCCTTCCAGCGCCCGCAGCGTGTCGCGCGCCGGGCCGACGTGGATCTTGACCTGCGCCCCCAGGCCCGCCCGCTCGAAGGACTCGCGCGCGAGCGCCGCGTGCCGCGGGTCCCGCTCCAGCGTGTGGAGCAGGCCCTCCGCTCCCATGCCGCGCAGGATGCAGATCCCGGAGAGGCCCGCGAGCGTCCCGATCTCCACGGCCCTCCTCGCGCCGCAGGCCCGCGCGATGACCTCGAGGTGCAGGCCGTCCATCGGCCCGACGTGGATCGGCGGCAGGCCGGCCGCAACGGCGCGCCGGCGGACGTCGGCCAGCACGGCGTCGGTCGGCGCGAACAGCCGCTCGACCCAGGAGGCGATCCCGGGGTTCCCTTGCCCGTAGCCCTTCACGGCCGGAGAGCCCATCACGACTCCTCGAGCTGCTTCAGCTTGGTCTCGAGGCGCTTCTCGAGCCGCGGGTTCCGTTGCGAGTCCGGCAGGCTTGACGAGTAATGGATGGCGTCCACGAGGACGTGACGCGCGCCCTCGCGATCGCCCTGGCTCTCGAGGATCGTGGCGCGCTGGCTCAGCACGCGGACCTTGCGCGGGCCGTAGGCGAGCTTGACAGCGCGGTCCGAGGCCGCGAGCGCCTCGGAATAGCGTCCCAGCTCGATGTAGAGCGCGGCCAGGCGGTAGGGCGGGTTGTAGTCCCTCGGCGCCGCGCGCTCCGACGCCTTCAGGAGCGGAACGGCGCGAGCCGGGTCTCCGAGTGCCAGCGCCGCGCTCACGATCCAGGAGTCGAGCATCACCTGCGCCGCCGCCCCGCGTGCACGCTTCCGCTGGTCGACGAGGAATGCCCACCAATCCTCCGCGATCCGCCTCGCGCCGGCCTCGTCCTTGGCGAGCTTTCGGGCTTCCACGAGGCCGTCGTAGAGCCCGGCGCGGTCGTCGGCGAGGATGCCGGGGAGCTTCACGGCCTCCGCGGCGAGCGGCTCGAGAGCGCCGAGCGCCTGGGGTGCCCAGGGCTCCTCCGCCGCGGACGTGGCACAGGAGAGCCCGACGGAGACCACGTTGGCGAACGATTGCGTCCGCTTCATGGCGGGCGCCTCGTGCACCGCCAGATCGGCGCACTCCTGCGTCCGATCGGAGGCCTGCAGGGCCATGGCCAGCGACTCGAGGACGCGGGATCTCCGCTCCCAGGACGGCCCCGCGCGCACGAGCGCCTCGCGCCACAGGTCCACCGCGCGGGCGACGTCGCCGGATCCGTTGGCACGGTCGGCACGCGCCAGGAGCGCCGCGGGGTCCTTCCCCTCCGGCCCCTTCACGGCGCGCTCCCCGTCCCCGAGCAACTTCGCCAGATCCGAGGCCGTGGCGGTGCCGAGCCACTTCAGGGCCACCTTCTCCGTCGCGGGGTCGACGACGAGGAACGTCGGCCACACCTCCACCGGAAACCTCTCGAGGAAGCCCGCGTTCCCCGGCTTCTCCGTGTCGATCTCGAGCCAGACGAACCGCCCGGCCAACTTCACGAGCGCCGGGTCCCTGAGGACCGTGGCGCGCATGAAGTTGCACGTCTTTCACCACGGAGCCCACGCGTCGACGAAGAGCGGGACTTGCCGCGCCTTGGCCTCGGCGAGCGCCTTCGGGTAGTCGTCGGCCACCCAGCCCGGCCCGGCCCCGGCAGCGAGGACCGGGATGGCGGCGAGGGAAGCGGCGAGGAGGGCGGGTGCTGTGCGCATGCCCTGCGTTCTAGCCGGGAGCCGGCCTCCCGTCCACGGGGCGGGCCGAACCGTCACCGGCGCTTCATGGTGAGTCCCATGGTGAATCGGGCGACCGGCTCGGGTCCGTACTTCGAGGGCACCGTCGCCACGACCGCCACGGGGAGGTTGACGCGCTCCCCGGTGGCCCGCGTCTGGGCGACCGCCGCGGCCACCGCCTGCCCCTCGGTGGAGCGGAAATGGACGTCGCCATCGGCCCGCTTGAGGAAGTCCGCATGGAGGTCCTTGAAGAGGAGGTCGATGCGCTCGCCGCCCGCGAAGATGTGGCGCGCCGCGCCCATCCCGGCGGCGAGGTCGGCACCGGCGCAGAGCGCACCCACGTACATGACCCCGAGGTGGTTCCGGGTGCGCCATGTCAGCGGGATCCGGATCTCCGCGACCTCGTCGTCGACGTGGACGATGCGCGGGCCCACGAACCACAGGATGGGGATCTTGAGCTTGAGGAAGCGGAGGATGGTCCGGTCGGTCATCTGGGGGCGAAGCGTAGACGAGAAACGGGTGCCGCCGAGAGCGAATTCCGGGGGACCGGCGGACGTCGCAGGCGGGCGCTATAAGCCCCATCGATGCTGGCTGGATTCCACCCCCTGGTCGCGGGCTGGTTCGAGCGGCGATTCGGAACGCCGACCGAGCCACAGGCGCTCGGGTGGCCGGCCATCCAGGAAGGACGCGACGTCCTCCTCTCGGCCCCCACGGGTTCCGGCAAGACCTTCGCCGCGTTCCTTCACGGGCTCGACCGGCTCTTCCGGGAGGCGCTCGCGGGCGAGCTCGCCGACGAGACGCGGATCCTCTACGTCTCCCCCCTCAAGGCCCTGTCGAACGACATCGAGGTGAACCTCCGCGAGCCCCTCGCGTCGCTGCGGGCCGCGGCCGCCCAGGCGGGCCTCGAGGCCCCCGCCGTCCGCGCGGCGGTTCGGACCGGGGACACCCCGGCGTCGCGACGGCAGGCGCTCCTTCGACGGCCGCCACACGTGCTCGTGACCACGCCCGAGTCGTTCTACCTGCTGCTCACGAGCGAGAAGGGGCGTCGGGCGCTCCGCGGGGTTCGCGAGGTGATCGTGGACGAGATCCACGCGATCGCGAGGGACAAGCGGGGCAGCCACCTCGCGCTGTCGCTCGAACGGCTCGAGGCCTTGACCGGGCGCCGCCCCCAGCGGATCGGACTCTCCGCCACCGTGAACCCCGTCGAGGACATGGCTCGGTTCCTGGTGGGATCGGGGCGGGTGGATCGCGAAGGGGCGCCCGACTGCGCGCTGGTCGAGGTGGGGCGTCGCCGCCCGCTCGACCTGGCGATCGAGATCCCGCGGGACGAGCTCTCGTCGGTGGCATCGAACGAGCAGTGGGCCGAGACCTACGACCGCATCGCGGAATTCGTGAAGGAGCACCGCACGACCCTCGTCTTCGTGAACACCCGCCGCCTGGCCGAGCGGGCCTGCCACGCCCTCTCGGAGCGGCTCGGCGAGGCGGCAGTCGCGGCCCACCACGGGAGCCTCTCTCGCGCGCGCCGGCTCGAGGCCGAGCAGCGCCTCAAGTCCGGTGAGCTCCGGGCCGTCGTGGCGACGGCCTCGCTGGAGCTCGGCATCGACATCGGCACCGTCGACCTCGTGGTTCAGCTCTCTTCCCCCGGCTCTTTGCACGTGGCGCTGCAGCGGGCCGGCCGGTCGGGCCACTGGCGGGGCGCGACCCCCAAGGCGCGCCTCTTCCCCATGAGCCGCGACGAACTCCTCGAGTGCGCCGCGCTCGTCCGGGGCCTTCGCGAAGGGCGGCTCGAGCGGATCGCCGTCCCCCGGCACCCGCTCGACGTGCTCTCGCAGCAGGTCGTGGCCGAGGCAGCGAGCCAGCCGGAGGGCATCGGAGAGGACGACCTCTACGAGCTGTCGCGGCGGGCCTGGCCCTACCGGGACCTGCCTCGCCGCGACTTCGATTCGGTCCTCGAGATGCTCTCGGAGGGTGCCGCCACCCGCAGGGGGCGGGCCGGGGCGCTCTTGCATCGCGACGCGGTCCACCGGCGGGTCCGCGGCCGCCGAGGGGCCCGCATCGCCGCCCTCACCGGGGCCGGGACTATCCCCGACAGCGCGCAATACAAGGTAGTGGCCGAGCCCGAGGGCGCAGTTGTCGGCATGCTGGACGAGGACTTCGCGGTGGAGAGCCTGGCCGGCGACGTCTTCCTGCTGGGGAACCGCTCCTGGCGGATCCGGCGCATCGAGGCCGGCGTGGTCCGCGTCGAAGACGCCGGGGGCGCGGCACCGGGCCTGCCATTCTGGCTCGGGGATGCGCCCGGGCGGAGCGCCGAGCTCTCCTCCGAGGTGGCGCGACTGCGCGCGGACATCGAGGGGCGCCTCGGCGATCGCGACGCGGCCATCTCCTGGCTCGCCGCGGAGGGTGCGATGCCCGACGCCGGGGCGCGGCAGGCCATCGACTACCTCGCCGCCGCCCGGACCGCGCTCACGGTCCTGCCCACGCAGGACACGATCGTCGCGGAGCGCTTCTTCGACGAGTCGGGCGGCATGCAGCTCGTCCTGCACGCACCCTTCGGCGCCCGCCTGAACCGCGCGCTCGGTCTTGCCCTTCGCAAGAGGTTCTGCCGGAGCTTCGACTTCGAGCTCCAGGCTGCCGCCACCGACGACGGTGTGCTCCTGTCCCTCGGCCCGCAGCACAGCTTCCCTCTCGAGTCGATCTTCTCCTTCCTGGCCGAGGAGCGCATCGGCGAGATCCTGACCCAGGCGGCGCTCCAGTCCCCCATGTTCCCCGTGCGCTGGCGCTGGGACGCGACCCGCGCCCTGGCCCTCCCGCGCGTGCTCGGCGGCCGGAAGGTTCCCCCGAACGTGGCGCGCATGCGCGCCGACGACCTCCTCGCCGCCGTGTTCCCACTCGCGGTGGGGTGCCAGGACAACGCCGACCTCCGGAGTGCGGCCATCGAGCCGCCCGATCACCCGCTCGTGAACGAGGCACTGCGGGACTGCCTCGAGGAGGCGATGGACATCGGCGGGCTTCGCGACCTGCTCCGGCGCATCGCGGCGGGCGGGGTGCGCCTCGTTGCGCGGGACCTCGCGGAGCCCTCTCCCATGAGCCACGAGATCCTGGGCGCCCGGCCCTGGGCCTTTCTCGACGACGCGCCGCTCGAGGAGCGCCGCGCGCGCGCGGTCGCATTGCGGCGCGCGCTTCCGCCCGCTGAGGCTCAGGGGCTCGGGGCACTCGACCCCGAGGCGGTGGGCCTCGTGACGGCCCAGGCATGGCCCGAGCCGAGGGATGCCGACGAGCTCCACGACGTCCTCCTCGACCTGGGCTTCCTCCCCGCTTCGGAGGGCAGTCCGTGGGCACCGCTCTTCGGGGCTCTCGTCGGCGCCGGGCGCGCCGCGCGGGGCAGCCTTTCGGGCGCGGAGGTCTGGGTCGCGGCGGAGCGCGTGCGTGCCTGGCGCGCGCTCCAAGCGGGCATTCCCGACGGAAATCCTTCGCTCGCTCCGGACCTGGCCCCGCTCGCCTCCGAGGACGCACCGCCATCCGCCGAGGAGGCGGTCGCGCGCGCCCTGCGCGGCTGGATGCCTCGGCTCGGCCCGGTGACCCTCACCGGCCTGGCCCGGCGCCTCCATCTGCCTCCCGCGCTCGTCGACTACGCGCTCCACCGGCTCGAGTCGGAGGGCCTCGTCCTGCGCGGTTCCTTCCTCTCCGGGGAGGGCTTCTCGCCGAGCACCCCTCACTGGTGCGAGCGGAGCCTCCTCGCGCGGATCCACCGCCTCACGCTCGGCCGGCTGCGAAGCGAGATCGAGCCGGTCTCCACGGCCGACCTGGTGCGCTTCTACCTCCGCTGGCAGCACGTCGCCCCGGGCACACGGCTCCACGGCGTGCGCGGGCTCGCGGAGGTCGTCGGGCAGCTGCAGGGATTCCAGGCCGCGGCGGGGGCCTGGGAGCGGGAGATCCTGCCCTCCCGGGTCGCGGGCTACGATCCGGCGCACCTCGATCAGCTGTGCCTATCCGGAGAGGTCGCCTTCGGGCGGCTCGTGGTCGCGGCCGAGCCCGGGGAGGCGCCCCGCCGGCGAGCCGCTCCGACGCGCCACGCGCCCATCACGCTCGCGCTCCGGGCGGACCTCCCCTGGCTCCTCGCGTCGACGGAGGGAGAGCCGCCGGCTCTCGGGGCCTCCGCCCGTCAGCTCGTCGGGGTACTCACCCGCTGCGGGGCATGCTTCCTGCCGGACTTGGCGGCGATGACCGGTCGCCTGCCCGGCGAGGTCGAGGCGGCGCTCTGGGAGCTCGTTTCCGCCGGCCTCGTCACCTGCGACGGATTCGCCGGCCTCCGGACCCTCATCGCGCCGGGTCCCCGCGGTCTGGCTCGCAAGCCGGCCCACGGGGGCGGGCGGTGGGCTCTCCTGCGGCCCTCGCCCGCGGGCACGGGGGAGGGCCCCCGCCCGCAGCCGCGCCCGGCCGAACCCGCCGGCCGTCAGCTCCTTCGACGCTGGGGCGTCGTCCTGCGGGACGTGCTCGCGCGAGAAGCGTGCGCGCCGCCGTGGCGGGACCTCTTGCCGGTCTACCGCGCGCTCGAGGCACGCGGGGAGGTGCGTGGCGGGCGATTCGTCGCGGGCTTCTCCGGCGAGCAGTTCGCGCTTCCCGAGGCCGTCGAGGCGCTGCGGGCCGTGCGCCGCGCTCCGCGGGAGGGCGAGGTGGTGGACCTCTCCGCCTCCGATCCCCTGAACCTCGTCGGGATCCTCACGCCGGGTGCCCGGATCCCGGCGAGCCTCGGAGGGCGCGTCTCCTACGAGGACGGCGCTCCGCGGCCGCCTGCCCCTACCGCGGTGCGCGCTCGCTAGGGACCTGCGGGTTCGCCCTCGGGCAGCGGCGCGACGGGCCGGTACCTTCGGGCGACGGCCGAGAAGGCCAAGGCCCCGAGCACCATCAGCGCCGCGAAGAATCCGAAGTACCAAGCGCCGTGGAAGCGGTTGAGCTTCGCCACGACCGCGGTGAGGACGTTCCCGGCGGCGATGGTGACGTACCAGAGGCTCATGATCACGCTCTTCATGGACCGCGGGGCCTGCGTGTAGGCGAACTCGAGTGCCGTCACCGAGACGAGCACCTCGCCCACGGAGAGGAAGAGGTACGCGGGCACCTGCCAAAGGACGTGCGGCCGGAGCCCGCCGTCGAGGGCCACCTGGATCCCCATCACCCACAGGAAAGACAGGACGGTCACGAACATCCCGACCCGCATTTTCCGCAGCGGCTCGACCTTCAGCCCGTGCCGGGCGAGAAACGGGTAGAACCAGCCCGCGAGCACGGGGATGGTCACGAGCACGAACATCGCATTGAGCGACGACATCTGCGACGCCTTCACCTCGTAGCCGAAGAGGTTCCGGCTCATCCGGTCCGCCTGCAGGACCCAGGAGGACCCGTACTGAAAGAAGAGTGACCAGAACGCGGCGATGGGGGCGAATACCGACAGGATGCGGAAGACCGCCTTGGCACCGTCCACGGCCTCTCGCGGGAACCGGTCGCCTGCCGCCTCGAGCCAGTGCTCCCCTGGTCTGCCGGTCCCGAGCCGGTGGAGCGCGTACCGGACGACGCGGAAGAAGCCGTGCGGGTTCGGTCCGGTGGGGGGCAAGTTCACGTACGTGCGCCGGCCGCCCCAGAAGATCGCCAGCGCGAGCGCCATGAGCACCCCGGGAACGGCGAAGGCGACCCTCGGCCCGAAGCGGGCGAGCATTTCGGGAATGCACAGCGTCGAGAGGAGCGAGCCGAAGTTGATCATCCAGTAATAGAGGTCGTAGACCTTCTGGATGAGGTTGCGGTTGGCGGCGGTGAACTGGTCTCCGACGTACGCCGCCGCGCAGGGCTTGATGCCGCCCGCCCCTGCCGCGATGAGCGAGAGCCCGAGCAGCAGCCCGAGGTCGGTGTCCAGCAGGGCGATGGCGGCGTGGCCGAACACGTAGCCCAGCGATAGCCAGAGGATCACCCGGTAGCGCCCGAGGAACCGGTCGGCGAGCCACGCGCCGGCGAGGGGGGTGACGTACACGGCGAATACGAAGAGATGGAAGTTCGCCTCGGCATCGGAATCCCGCAGGCCGAGGAAGCTCACCATGTAGATGGTGAGGATCGAGCTCATCCCGTAGAACGAGAAGCGCTCGCACCCCTCGTTCAGGGCGAGGTACTTGATCTGGGGAGGGAAACGGTCCGTCGCCGGTTCGCGGCTCATGGGGCGAGCGGGAGTCTAGCCCGCGATGCCGGCCCGCCCCAGTTCCTGGCCGTGCCCGCCTCCCGCCTCCCCGTTAAGAAGCGGCCATGCCCGTCGTACGCGTCGGCCCCGAGGAGGCGAGCCACCTGCTCGCCGAGGGCGACGTCGACCTCGTCGACGTCCGCGAGCCGGACGAGTGGGCGCTCGGCCACATGCCCGGCGCCCGCCACGTCCCGCTCGGCTTGCTCCTCCGGGAACCGGACCGCCACCTCCGCCAGGACCGGGTGATCTTCGTATGTGGCCACGGCGTCCGCAGCCTCACGGCGGCCCACGTCGCCACGAGCCGCGGATACGCGAAGGTCTTCAGCCTGGACGGGGGAGTCGACGGTTGGCACTCGGCCGGCTTCCCGATCGAGCGCAGCTAGGCCTTGCGGAGCGCCGCCCAGGCGAGCGATGCCCAGCCTGCCAGGAAGGCCACTCCCCCGAGCGGCGTCACCGCCCCGAGCCAGCGCGTGCCCGTGAGCGCGAGCGCGTACAGGCTGCCGGAGAACACGAGCGTCCCTGCGACGAAGAGCCAGCCAGCCCACGCAGCAGCCGGGCCCGGCCAGCGGGTCGTGGCCCAGGCGGCCGCGAGGAGCGCGAGCGCGTGGTACATCTGGTAGCGGGCGGCGGTCTCGAAGATGGCCAGGAGATCGGGAGCGAGGCGTGCGCGGAGTCCGTGCGCCCCGAAGGCCCCCGCCGCGACCGCCACGAGCCCGGACGCCGCGCCGAGCGCGAAGAAGACCCTTTCCATGGGGCCGGAGCATAGCGCCGCCTCCGGTGCGGCGCTCCCCGAACGGTGCTCGCGCCGGACTCCCGACCCCGCTATCTCGGACCCATGGACCTTTCTCGCAAGCGGTGTGTGCCGTGCGAGGGCGGCGTTCCGAAGCTCGCCGGGGAGGAGCTCCGGGGCTACCTGCGCTCGGCGGACGGCTGGGACCTCCGGGAGGAACGGATCCACCGCCACTTTCGGTTCCCGGACTTCCGGGCCGCCATGGCCTTCGTGAACGCGATGGCCGACCTCGCGGAGGCCGAGGGGCACCACCCGGACTTCGCGGTCCACTACAACGCCGTCGACGTCACCCTGTGGACTCACGCGGTCGGCGGCCTCTCCGAGAACGACTTCATCCTCGCCGCGAAGATCGACCGCCTCCCGGGAGCCGCGCCCGCGCCGTAGGCGTTCGTCGGTGGCAGGAAGGCTGTCGCTGCGTTAAGAATGCACCGCCTTGCCGCGCTTCGCCCAGTTCGCCATCTTCCTCCTCGTCCTGCTGGTGGTGCTCGGCGGCATGCACTACTACCTCTGGGCACGCCTCGTGCGCGACCCTGCGCTCGCCGAGCCGTGGCGGCGCTTCCTCACCGTGGGCCTGGTCGTGGCGGCCGTCGCCATCCCGGCCTCCATCTTCCTCCTCCGTGCACCGGCGAGCCGGATCGCCGACGGGGTGGTACTCGTGGGGATGACGTGGCTCGGCGTCGCGTTCCTTCTCGTCTCGGCGCTCCTCCTCGCGGACATCCTCCGCCTCGGCGGGGCCGCGCTCGCGAGCGCGTGGGACTGGCTCCGGCACGAGCCCGCTCCCCCGCCGGACCCGGGACGCAGGGAGCTCCTCGCACGCGCCATCGCCGGGGGTGCCGTGCTCGCCGTCGGCGGGGCGAGCGCCTTCGCGGTCCGCAGCGCCCTCGCCGAACCGGAGATCCACGAGGTCCCGCTGCAGCTCGAGCGCTTGCCCCGGGCGCTATCCGGCCTCTCCATCGCCCAGATCTCCGACCTGCACGTGGGCCCGACGATCGGGGAGGACGAGGTCCGTCGAGTGGTGGCGGCAACGAACCGCCTGAAGCCCGACGTCATCGCCATCACGGGCGACCTGGTCGACGGCACCGTACCCGGGCTCGGGCGGGCGGTCTCGCATCTCGGCGCTCTCGAGGCCCGCTACGGCGTCTACTTCGTCACGGGCAACCACGAATACTACTCGGGCGTCCAGCCCTGGATGGCCTTCCTCGAGCGGCTCGGCATCCACGTGCTCCACAACAGGCGGGTCGCGGTCGGCGACCCCGGTGCCTCCTTCGACCTGGCCGGCATCGACGACTGGCGCTCCACCGGGCTCGCCCCGGGACACGGCCCGGACCTCCCCAAGGCCCTCGCCGGGCGCGACCCCGACCGCTCGCTCGTCCTGCTCGCCCACCAGCCGAAGGGCGTGGGGGAGGCCGTCCGCGCCGGCGTGGAGCTCCAGCTCTCCGGGCACACGCACGGGGGCCAGATCTTCCCTTTCAACCTCGTGACGGCCCTTGCCTACCCCTACCTGCGCGGCCTGTACCGGCACGTGGAGGGGGACCGGTCGGGCTACGTCTTCGTCTCCCGGGGTACCGGATACTGGGGCCCGCCCATGCGGCTCGGGAACGCGCCCGAGATCGCGCGCCTCACCCTCGCGTCCGGGGCCTGACCCGTGAGCCCTCGGCTGAACGTGGTCGGGAAGGCCCATGAGGCGAAGCCCTCGGCGGGCTTCGTCTGGTTCGTCTACGGGTCGTCGCTCGACCGGGAGGCCTTCGCGGCCTGGGCCTCCGAGCACGGCTACCGGGTGCCCGACTTCTCCCACGCCCGCCGCGCACGGCTGCGCGGCTTCCGTCTCTCCTTCGACGCACCGAGCCGCAGCTGGGGCGGGGCGGTGGGGAGCCTCGTCGAGTCCCCGGGGGATGTCGTGGAGGGGCTCGCCGTTCCCATGCCCGGGGAGGCGCGGGGCCTCGTCGATCACAAGGAGGGCGCGATCTCCGGGCTCTACGTGCCCTTCGAGGTCGCGATCGAGGCGGGAGCGGAGGGTGTGCCGCTCACGGCGCTTGCCTATCGCACGGCACCGACGCGGCGCCTTCCATCCGAGGAGCCGCCCGCCACCGCCTACCTGGAGGTCCTCCTGCGCGGCGCCCGCGCCTCGGGCCTCTCGCCGGAGTGGCTCGCGCGCCTCGAGTCGCTTCGCCGCTAGGAGCGTGTCGGCGTAAAGGTCTGGCCCCATTTACTTTGGGGCCTCGGCATGATCTTTTGCCGGGGCGATGAAGACCTTTCGGCCGTACTCGCCCCGCCAGAGCTACCTGCTGCCGC
>Ga0335070_10002475_pt1 | contig 21494 bp, 21 predicted proteins | sample Lox_Sample_13_FD_206722 | JGI IMG/M metagenome (GOLD analysis project Ga0335070, IMG submission 206722) | Soil microbial communities from Loxahatchee National Wildlife Refuge, Florida, United States - Lox_Sample_1.3 | ecosystem: Environmental > Terrestrial > Soil > Wetlands | place: USA...
CGAGGCCCATCAGCTTGTTGATGAAGATCCTGCGGTCGAGATCGGCGTCGGTGAAGCCGTGGGAGCGGTAGTCGAGCTCGGGATGGTATTTGAGGCCCTCGAGGCCGAGCGGATCGAGCTTGGCCTGGAGATGGCCGCGCACGCGATAGGACCGGATGAGGGTGAAGGCGTGGATCGAGTCGAGCGCCGCCGAGCGCACCTCGTCGGCCGTGGCGGGCGCGCCGTTGGCGCGTGGCGTCGGCGCCGCGGGCGCGATCGCCGCCCGGCCATTACCGTTGCCGATGATCGCCGTACCGCGCGGCGACCAGCTCGGCCCCTCGACGTCGCGCAGCACCGCGCGCGCGTCGTCGCCGAGCGAGGCGAAGAAATCCTGCCAGCTCGCGTCGACCGACTGCGGATCCTCGACGAAGCGCTGATACAGCTCCGCCACGAAACGCTCATTGGCGCCGGAGAGAAAGCTCGTGCTCGCTCGATCGCTGTTCATTGTCCGATGTCACACCCTGTCGACCGCATCGTCACAACCGGCTGGCCGGGGTGCCGGGGGCCCTAGCCCTTCATCGACTTCAACATCGTGCTGCCGATGCTCGCCGGCGAGTCTGCAATTTGGATGCCAGCGCGCTTCATCGCCTCGATCTTGGAGGCGGCCGTGCCCTGGCCGCCCGAGATGATGGCGCCGGCATGGCCCATGCGCCGGCCCGGCGGGGCGGTCATGCCGGCGATGAAGCCGACGACCGGCTTCTTGGTCTTGGAGGTGCGGACGAGCTCCGCCGCGTCCTCCTCGGCCGTGCCGCCGATCTCGCCGATCATGATGATGCCCTGGGTCTCGGGATCGCCCAGGAACATGTCGAGGCAGTCGATGAAGTTGGTGCCGTTGACCGGGTCGCCGCCGATGCCGATGCAGGTCGTCTGGCCGAGCCCGGCGGCGGTGGTCTGCGCCACCGCCTCGTATGTAAGCGTTCCCGAGCGCGATACAATGCCGATCTTGCCGCGCCGATGGATGTGGCCGGGCATGATGCCGATCTTGCACTCGTCGGGCGTGATGACGCCCGGGCAATTGGGGCCGACGAGCCGCGTCTTGGAGCCGGACAGCACGCGCTTGACCCGCACCATGTCGAGCACGGGGATGCCCTCGGTGATGCAGACCACGAGCTTCAGCCCCGCGTCGATCGCCTCGAGGACGCTGTCGGCCGCGAACGGCGGCGGCACGTAGATGACCGAGGCGTCGGCGCCGGTCTTGGCGACCGCCTCGGCGACCGTGTTGAAGACCGGCAGGTCGAGATGCTTCGTGCCGCCTTTGCCCGGCGTGACGCCGCCCACCATCTTGGTGCCGTAGGCGATCGCCTGCTCGGAATGGAAGGTGCCCTGGGCGCCGGTGAAGCCCTGGCAGATGACCTTGGTGTCGCGATTGACCAGGACCGCCATCAGGCCGCCTCCTTCACCGCCTTGACCACCTTCTCGGCGGCGTCGGCGAGGTTGTCGGCCGAAACGATGGGCAGGCCGGATTCGGCGAGGATCTTCTTGCCGAGCTCGACATTGGTGCCTTCGAGGCGCACGACCAGCGGCACGTGCAGGCTGACCTCGCGCGCGGCGGCGACCACGCCCTCGGCGATGACGTCGCAGCGCATGATGCCGCCGAAGATATTGACCAGGATGCCTTCGACGTTGGGGTCCGAGAGGATGATCTTGAACGCCGTGGTGACGCGCTCCTTGGTCGCGCCGCCGCCGACGTCGAGGAAGTTGGCCGGCTCGCCGCCATAGAGCTTGATGATGTCCATGGTCGCCATCGCCAGGCCCGCGCCGTTGACCATGCAGCCGATGGCGCCGTCGAGCTTGATGTAGTTGAGGCCGTGCTTGCCGGCCTCGAGCTCGGCCGGGTCCTCCTCGTCCTCGTCGCGCAGCTCCTCGACCTGGCGGTGACGGAAGAGGGCGTTGTCGTCGAAGTTCATCTTGGCGTCGAGCGCGATGACCTCGCCCGCGCCGGTCACCACCAGCGGATTGATCTCGACGAGACTGGCGTCGAGGCTGGTGAAGGCGTCGTACATCGCCGAGAGGAACTTGACCGCCGAGCCGATCTGAGACCCGGTCAGGCCGAGCGCGAAGGCGATCTTGCGCGCGTAGAACGCCGACATGCCGACCGCGGGATCGATCGCGATCCGGACGATGGCGCCCGGGTTGCGCGCCGCGACCTCCTCGATCTCCATGCCGCCCTCGGTCGAGGCCATGACCGTGACGCGGCTGGTGGCGCGGTCGATCAAGAGCGACAGATAGAGCTCGCGCTTGATGTCGCAGCCTTCCTCGACATAGACGCGCTTGACCTCGCGGCCGGCGGCGCCGGTCTGCTTGGTGACCAGCACATGGCCGAGCATGGCGGCGGCGGCGGCCTTGACCTCGTCGACCGACTTGACGACGCGCACGCCGCCCTTGCCCTTCGGGTCGTCCTTGAAGCGGCCGGCGCCGCGGCCGCCGGCGTGGATCTGCGACTTGACGACCCAGACCGGGCCGCCCAGCTCGCGCGCGACCTTCTCGGCCTCGGCGGGCGTATAGGCGACGCCGCCGCGCGGCACGGCGACGCCATATTTCCGCATCAGGTCTTTCGCCTGGTATTCGTGGATGTTCATGGCAGGAGCGGCGCGGTCAGAGCATGGTCTTGGTGACGTCGATCAGGCCGCGCACCGCGGCGACCGACTTGTCGAACGCCGCCTTCTCGGCCGGGTTCAGCTCGATCTCGACGATGCGCTCGACGCCGCCGGCGCCGATCACGACCGGCACGCCGACATAGGTGTCCTTGACGCCATACTGGCCATTCAGCCAGGCGGCGCAGGGCAGCACGCGCTTCTTGTCGCGCAGATAGGACTCGGCCATGGCGATCGCCGAGGCGGCCGGCGCGTAGAACGCCGAGCCGGTCTTGAGCAGGTTGACGATCTCGGCGCCGCCGTCGCGGGTGCGCTGGACGATCTTGTCGAGCTTCTCCTGCGTCGTCCATCCCATCTTGACCAGATCGGGCAGCGGGATGCCGGCGACCGTCGAATAGCGCGGCAGCGGCACCATGGTGTCGCCATGGCCGCCGAGCACGAACGCCGTCACGTCCTCGACCGAGACGCCGAACTCCTCGGCCAGGAAATAGCGGAAGCGCGCCGAGTCGAGCACGCCGGCCATGCCGACCACCTTGTTGTGCGGCAGGCCGCAGACCTCGCGCAGCGCCCACACCATGGCGTCGAGCGGATTGGTGATGCAGATGACGAAGGCCTTGGGCGCGTATTTCTTGATGCCGTCGCCGACCGCCTTCATGACCTTGGCGTTGGTGCCGATCAGGTCGTCGCGGCTCATGCCCGGCTTGCGCGGCACGCCGGCGGTGACGATGACGACGTCGGCGCCCTTGATCGCCTCGTAGCTGCTGGCGCCGGCATAGCGGACGTCGAAGCCCTCGACCGGCGAGGCCTCGGCAATGTCCAGCGACTTGCCCTGGGGCACGCCGTCGACGATGTCGAACAGCACGACGTCGCCCAGCTCCTTCAGCCCGGCCAGCAGGGCTAGGGTGCCCCCGATCTGGCCCGCGCCGATGAGCGCAATTTTATTTCTTGCCATGGGTGAAAAGTCCCCAAATCGAAGAGAGGCGGGCGTCCGCAGGTTCGGGGCGCCGCGCGGGGTAAGTACCCCGATTCCCACCCGAGGGCAAGCGGGACGGCCGGAATCCCACAGCTTGGGACGGTGAATTCCCGTGGACGGCGGCGGGCCCGGCCAGTACCGTCGCGGCAAAGGCGGAAAAGCCCGCCGATCGCCGGGAGGAGCCATGTTTGCCAGAACCTTAGCCGCCGCGGCCGCGCTCGTGGTCGCGCTTGGTCTGAACGCCGCGGACGCCGCCGACAAGATCGCCGTCGGCTCGCTGCCCTTCGTCTCGGCCTCGCCGGTGTTCATCGCCAAGGAGCGCGGCTATTTCGCCGCCGAGGGGCTGGACGTCGAGGTCAAGGCATTCCAGGCGGCCCAGGCCGTGGCGGTCGCCACCGCCTCGGGCGACATCGACGTCGGCGTCGGCGGTCTGACCGCCGGCTTCTACAATCTCGCCGGCAAGGGCGCGCTCAAGATCGTCGCGGCCCAGAGCCGCGAGGAGCCGGGCTACGACTTCGTCGCCTACGTCGCCTCGATGAAGGCCTATCAGGCGGGCTTCACCTCGGTCGCCCAGTTCCCGGGCAAGACCGTCGGCATCACGACCATCGGCTCGACCTTCCACTACAATCTCGGCAAGCTCGCCGACAAGCGCGGCTTCAAGCTCGATTCGCTGACTCTCAAGCCGCTGCAGTCGGTGCCCAACATGTCGGCGGCGCTGACCGGCAACCAGGTCGACGCGATCCTGACCGTGGCGCCGGCCGCGCTCAAGCTGCAGCAGGAGGGCGCGGGCAAGATCATCGGCTGGGTGTGGCAGGAGACGCCGTGGCAGTTGGGCGCCGTCTTCGTCGGCACCAAGATGATCGAGCAGCGCCGCCCGGTGGTCGAGCGGTTCCTGCGCGCCTACGTCAAGGGCTGCGCCGACTACGCTGACGCCTATCTGCAGAAGGACGCCAGCGGCAAGCGCGTGTTCGGCGCCAAGGCCGAGGCGCTCTATCCGATCATGAAGAAATACGTCCAGCCCGAGCCGACGCCGCAGCAGGTCATCGCCGGCGCCAATTTCATCGACCCCCAGGGCCGGCTGCTGGTCAAGGACATCTACGATCAGGTCGCCTGGTACCAGTCCCAGGGCCTGGTCGACAAATCGGTCGACGCCAAGGCCCTGCTCGACCTGAGCTTCATCAAGGGCCATCTCGACGTGCCCAAGAACTAGCCTGACGCGCGCGTCATGGAGCTGGTCGTCCGCGGCGTCTCGCATCGCTACGACGAACTGCACGCGCTCGACGACATCTCGCTGACCGTCCGGCCGGGCGAGACCTTCGTCATCATCGGTCCCTCGGGCTGCGGCAAGTCGACCCTGCTCGGCATCATGGGCGGCATGCTCGAGCCGAGCGCGGGCACGGTCGAGGTGCAGGGCGCGCTGCCCGAAGGCTGTCTCAACCCCTTCACCTACGTCTTCCAGGATTTCGCGCTCCTGCCCTGGCGCACCGCGCGCGGCAACGTCGCCCTCGCGCTCGAGCACCACCCTCTGAGCGCGGCCGAGCGCGCGGCGCGCATCGACGAGGTGCTGGCGCTGTGCGGCCTCGCCGACTTCGCCGATGCCTATCCCAAGCAGCTCTCGGGCGGCATGCGCCAGCGCGTCGGGATAGCCCGCGCCATCGCGGTCAGGCCCGCCGTCCTGTTCCTCGACGAGCCGCTCTCGGCGCTCGACGCCCAGACGCGCGAGCTCCTGATGGAAGACCTGCTGGCGATCTGGGCGCGCGAGCGCACCATGAGCCTCTACGTCACGCACAATCTGCACGAGGCGCATCGGCGTCTTGTCGCGCCGGCCGGGCCGGCTCAAGCAGATCGTCGAGGTCGACATTCCGCGCGATCGGCGCGCCCGGCCCGAGCACGCGGCGCGGCTCGCCCTGCTGCACGACTCGCTGTGGGCCTCGATCCGCGGCGAGGCGCAGGTCGCCGACCGCGAGGTGCAGAATGTCTGAGGCGCGGCGCGTCGCCTTCCGCGGCGGCGGCTTCGCGCCGGGCGGCCGCAGCTGGGCGCCGTGGCTCGCCTTCGTCGTGATCCTGGCGCTCTGGCAGGCGGCGTCGTCGACCAACGTGCTGCCGGCGCTGTTCATGCCCTCGCCGGTCGCGGTGCTCGCCGCTCTGCACGACCTGCTGGTCTCGGGCAAGCTCGTCGTACACCTCGCCGCCTCGCTCAAGCGCATCCTCGCCGGCTGGGTGCTCGGCACGGCGGCGGGGCTCGCGATCGGCGTTTCCATGGGCATCTTCAGTGTCGCGCGCGCCATCGGCGTGCCGATCACCGCGTCCTTGTTCCCGATCCCCAAGATCGCGCTGCTGCCGCTCTTCATCCTGTGGTTCGGCATCGGCGAGCCGTCGAAGATCGCGACAATTGCGCTCGGCGTGCTGTTCCCCACGATCATCAGCGCCTACAGCGCCGTCGACGGCGTGCCGCGCAATCTGATCCGCATGGCGCAGAGCTTCGACCTGCCGCCCGCCGACATCGTGCGCAAGATCATCCTGCCCGGCGCCATGCCCGGCATCCTCGCCGGCTTCCGCATCTCGTCGTCGATCGCGCTCATCCTGGTGGTCGCGGCCGAGATGATCGGCGCCCAGACCGGCATCGGCGCCTTCGTGCTCGCGGCGGGCAACCTGATGCAGACGGACCAGCTCGTCGCCGGCGTCGTGATGCTGTCGGTGCTCGGCCTTGCCATCAGCTTCGCGCTGACGCGGCTCGAGCGCTGGCTGCTGCGCTGGCGCTGATTCCGACGGAGGTCGACCATGAGCGGAAGCAAGAGCAAGCGCCCGGCCGGCGAGCCGGACCCGAGCGGCCCCGCGCTCTGGGACCTTCCCGATGACGCGAAGGCCGCGCGCGTCGCCTCGCTCGCCGAGGTGCGTGACAACATCGACCGCATCGACCGCGCCGTGATCGCGCTGCTGTCCGAGCGATTGGGTTACACGCGGGCCGCCGCGCGCTTCAAGGCCAACCCGCAGGAGGTCGCCGCGCCGGCGCGCGTCGAGGAGGTCATCGCCAAGGTGCGCGCGCTCGCCGCCGAGCACGGCCTGCCGCCCGAGATCGCCGAGGCCGCCTATCGCCCGCTGGTCGCCGCCTACATCGCCGACCAGCAGCGCCTGTTCGAGCGGATCGGCGGCAGGCGCGGCAGCTGAATGGCCTAGACCGCCGGCGCCCGCGCGTCCTGGCGCTTGTGGCGCGGGCGAACCAGCTCGGTCGCGAGACCCAGCCGCTCCAGCAGCCAGATCAGATAGTAGGTGAAATCGAGCTCCCACCAGCGGTGCTGCGTGGTGACGCTCGCCTGGTCGTGATGATGGTTGTTGTGCCAACCCTCGCCGACGGCGATGAGGCCGACCAGCCAGTTGTTGCGGCTGTTGTCGGCGGTGGCGTAGCGGCGATAGCCGAACAGATGGGTCAGCGAATTGACCGACCACGTGATGTGCCACACCGCGACCGTGCGCAGAATCGCGCCCCACACCAGGAAGCTCAGGCCGAGCCGGAGGCCGGCCGCGGCGTCATCGGCCGCCCAGCCGAGGGCGAAGCCGGCGGCGAAGAACAGCGCGGCGTGCGCCAGATAGATCAGATAGGGCAGCGCCGGCTGCTGCTCCAAGCGGCGATAGAAGCGATCCTGGAGGATATCCTGGGCGTACCGGCGATAGCCGCCGAGCGCGCCGCCGGGCTCGCGCGGGAAGGCCAACCAGGCGACGTGGCCCCACAGGAACGACACCAGCGGGCTGTGCGGATCGCCGGCGCCGTCCGAATGCGCGTGGTGCGCGCGGTGCCACGCCACCCACTTGAACGGCGTCTCCTGCAGGCAGCACAGCGCGAGGATGACGAAGCCATGCTCGAGCCAGCGCGGCAGCTTGAGGCTGCGATGGGTCAGGAGCCGATGATAGCCGAGGTTGATGCCCTGGCCGAAGGCGAACACGCCGGCGATCGCCAGGACCACGGCGCGCCAGTCGAACAGCCATGGCAGGACCGCCAGGCAGGCCAGGCCGTGCATGGCGCCGAGTCCCAACGCATAGGGCCAGGCGACAGCGCGCCACCCGGCGCGGGCCGCCTCTCTCTCCCCGGATTGGTCCATCAAACCCCGATTCTTCTGTCCGCGTGCTTAGCACGAATCGGGCGAGCCGCGTGGCAAATTGTCATCCGCCCGGGCGGCCGGGTCCGGACGCCGCCTGTGCCCGCTCGCGCCATGCGCTCATAAGTCGAGCGAGATTCTCGGCGGACATGCCGTAGGTGTCGGGCAGCGCCGCTTCGACGCCGGTCAAGATGCGCGCGAAGCGCGCGCCGCGTCGCGCGTTGACGTCGATGAAGTTGAACACGACCAGCCGGCGTCCGCCGACGCGGGCGACGCCGAATCCGGCGACCGCCGACCAGGGCGTGAAATGCGTGCGCCAGAGCGAGCGGATGCGGAAGCCGTCACGGGTCAGGCGCAGATCGGCCGCGCCGGGCAGGAGCAGGGCCAGGAAGAACAGCGCGCACACGCCGCCGAAGCCGGCGACGAACCAGCCGCCGCGGTCGCCGTCGCGGATCATGGCGACGCCGATGACCGCGAAGGCGGCCGTCAGCGCGCCATAGAGCGCCATCTTCAGCCGCCGCGGCCGGAGCACCAGGATGCCGCCCTCGCCCCCGGCCATCGCGCGCCTCAAGTCAGATGCGGCTGGTCGATGTAGTCGGCCGACTGCATCTCGATCAGGCGCGAGGCGGTGCGCTTGAACTCGGCGGCGATCGGCCCCTCGGTGCAGAGCGCGTCGGGCGCCGCCGCGGCCGAGCACACGAGATTGGAGCGGTGCTCGTAGAGCGCGTCGATCAGGGTGGCGAAACGCCGCGCCTCGTTGCGCTTCTCCGGGGGCAGCAGCGGAATGCCGGCGAGGATCAGCGTGTGATAGTGCGTCGCCAGCGCCAGATAGTCGGCCGCGCCGAGCGCCGTCTCGCACAGCTCGGCGAAGTCGAAGCGCGCGACGCCGCGCGCCGCGCGCGGCACGACCAGCGTGCGCCCCTGCACCGCGAGCGTCGCGCGCGCGCCCGCCGCGCCGTCGGTCAGGTCGGCGAAGGCCTGGTCGAGCGCCCGGTCGGCCTCGGGCCCCGGCGGCACGTGGTACACCTTCATGCTCTTGAGCCGCGCGCGCCGATGGTCGACGCCGCCGTCGAGCAGCAGCAGGTCGAGCTTGTCGCGGATCAGCGCGACGAACGGCAGGAACAGCTCGCGCTGCAGCCCGTCCTTGTAGAGCTCGTCGGGCGGCGTGTTCGAGGTCGCGACCACGACCACGCCGAGCGCGAACAGCGCCTCGAACAAACGCCCGAGGATCATCGCGTCGGCGATATTCGTGACCTGGAACTCGTCGAAGCAGAGCAGCCAGGTCTCGGCCGCGATCTCGGCCGCCACCGGGCCGATCATGTCGTCGCTTTTCGGCTTGCCCTTGCGCTCGGTGCGCCGGTTGTGCAGCCGGTCGTGCACCTCGAGCATGAAGGCGTGGAAGTGCACGCGGCGCTTCTTCTCGACCGGCGCGTTCTCGAAGAACAGGTCCATGAGCATGGACTTGCCGCGCCCGACCGGACCGGCGATGTAGAGCCCCTGGGGCGCGGTCTCGCGCCGGCGCGCCAGGCCGAAGCGCTCGGCCCAGCCGCCGCCGTTCGATGCCGGCTGGTAGCCGGCCAGCGCATTGGCCAGGCTCTGCAGCTTCTCGGCCGCCAGCTCCTGGGCCGGATCGGCGGTCAGCGTGCCGGTGTGCCGGAGCGCGCGATAGGCCTGGAGCGGTCCTGCGGTCATGAAGGGGGGTCGGCGGCGGTGGCGGTCGGGGCTGCCGCTGTTGATAGCGGATTGGGCGGCGGCGTCAACCGCCGCGGCGCCGTCGCGCCGGGGTGCGCGCCGCTATTGCGCCGCGGCCGGCGTCGCCTCGGCGCTATAGGCCGCTTCGAGCTCGCGCCGCACGCGCGCCGCGCCGGCCGAGCGGTCGATCTCGACGTCGGCATAGCGCAGCACGGCGCCCGCCGCGACCGGCGTCTTGATCTTGACGCGGTGCGCCAGGCCGATCGGCAGCGCGCCGCGCGCCAGCGAGTCGGCGGCCGGCATGAGCCGGCCCCACACCATGTAGCCGCCCTCGCCGTCGAGCGTCTCGCCGGGCTTGAGCGCGCGCTTGGCGACGGCGACCGCGTCGGCGCGGAAGCCGGCCGGCGCGCCGGTCGGCTCGCGGCGCAGCGCCACCGAGGCGACGCTGATGCCGAGCTCGAGCCCGATCAGGTGGAAGGGCTTGTACATCGCGGTGTAGCGGCCGCTCTCGTCGGTCACGAGGCCGTATTCGCCGAAGCAGCGCGCGACATAGTCGGTGGGCGCCTCGAGCACGACATAGACGCCCCAGCGCAGGTCGCGGGCCACGGGCGAGCCGTCGCGGTTGAGGCTCGAGATGACCTCGACCTGGCCCTTGTGCGCCAAGGTGCCGCCGGCCGAGCGCGGTCTGAGCACGCGCGGCAAGTCGTCGACGCCGGCCGCCGGGAAGCCGAGGCCGCCGGGCGCGGGCTCGAGGCCGGTCGCATTGGCGACCGCCGCCATCTCGATCGCCGATTTGGTGCCGTCGAGGAAGGAATTGAACATTTGCGGGTTCATGCCGCCCGCCGCCGCGGCCTCGGCCGTCAAGCCGTAATAGGGCCAGACCGTGTCGGGCGTCGAGGCGTGGTATTCGGGCAGGTATTTCGTGCCCTTGCCGGCCGCGACGACCTCGAAGCCGGCGGCGCGCGCCCAGTCGACCTGCTCGGCGATGAGCGCCGGCTGGTCGCCATAGGCGAGCGAATAGACGACGCCGGCCGAGGCGGCGCGCCGCGCGAGCAGCGGCCCGGCCAGCGCATCGGCCTCGACGTTGACCATGACGATGTGCTTGCCCGCGTCGCAGGCCGCGAGCGCGTGGCGGATGCCGGCGGCGGGGTCGCCGGTCGCGTCGACGACGACGTCGAGGCCGCCGGCCTTGATCAGCGCCATCGAATCGTCGCCGATATGAGTCGTGCCGTCCTTCAACGCGGCGTCGAGCGAGCGCGCGGCGTAGCGGTCCTCGGTCCAGCCGACGCGCGCCAGCGTCGCCCGGGCGCGCGCCGGATCGAGATCGGCGATGCCAAGCACGTGCAGGCCGGGCGTGCGGCCGGCCTGGGCCAGGAACATGGCGCCGAACTTGCCGGCGCCGATCAGGCCGACGCGCACCGGCCGGTCGGCGAGCGCGCGCTGGCACAGCATGCGGTGGAGGTTCATGGCGCGGCTCCTATACGGCGGCCTCGCGCGCCAGCTCGAGCAGGCAGTCGTCGGCGAGCGGCACGATCGGCGCGAAATCGCGATGGGCGATCCACTCCGGCCGCTTGAACTGCCGGATGTGGTTCTCGACGTGGCACAGGCTCAGATAGACGATCGTGCGGTCGAACGGCGAGAGATTGCCCGGCGAGGCGTGCACCAGATTGCAGTGGAACATCAGCATCGAGCCGGCCGGGCCCTTGGGTGCCACGAGCCCGCCCTCCTTGACCAGCTTGGTCACCGTGTCCTTGTCGAGCGTCCACAAGGGATAGCTCGTCGTCACGGTGTCGTGGCCGGCCTCGAGCACGCCGCGCTTGTGGCTCTTCGGGATGAACATCAGCGCGCCGTTGAACTCGGTGACGTCATCGAGGAACACCGCGATGTTCATGGCGCGCGTCGTCGGCATCAAATCGTCGCGCGCCCAGGTGCCGTAGTCCTGGTGCCACTGCCAGACGTCGCCGTCGAACGCCGCCTTGGCGTTGATCTTGTACTGGTGCATGTAGACCGGCCCGCCGACCAGCTGCATGACCGGCTCGATCATGCGCGGATGACGGCCGAGGCGCCGATAGGCCTCGTTGAAGGTGTGCGCGGCGAAGGTCGTGCGCACGGTCTTGCCGTCCTTCTCGCGCACGTTCTCCTTGCGGTCCTGGGCGAAGATGCCGGGCAACTCGCGCTTGAGCACGCCGACCTCGGCGCGCGTGAACTGGTTGGGGAGGAGCAGATAGCCCTCTTCCTCGAACGCGCGGATCTGTTCTTGTGTCAGTTTCATGGCTGTCTCCTCCGGGGACCGGGGTCGGGCAGGACAGTCCCGGTGCCTATCTGATCAATTATGCCCCAAGCCGGCCGATCAAGGAAACGGCGGCTTGACGGCGCTCGGTCCGCGGCACAGGTTGAGGGCGATTCGCATCCGCGCCTTGGCCGGAGCGGCCGCCACCCGAATGACAGGGAGCCTGCCATGGACGAGGAAGTCTTCAACATCGAGATCCGCAAGTTCCTCAAGGAGGTCGGCGTCACCTCGCAACGCGCCATCGAGCAGGCGGTGCGCGACGCGGTCAAGTCGGGCAAGCTCAAGGGCGGCGAGGCGCTCAAGGCGCGCATGGTGCTGACCGTCGATGCCATCGGCGTCAAGCACAGCGTCGACGGCACGATAAAACTCGGCTGAGGCGGGCGGCCGCTCAGGCGGCGTGGCCGATCGGCGGCTCCTGGGTCGGCGGCTGTTGCGTCGGCGGCGGCTGGGTCGGCTGATCCTGGGCGCGCGGGTCGAGCGCCGCGGCGGCGGGCGTGGCGCGCAAGGTCGGCGCGGTGACGAATTCCGGCCGCGCCGAGACCGGGATCGGCAGGCGCTCGCGCATGCGGTAGGACAGGAAGGCGCCCAGCGCGATGTGCACGAGCGCGACGAAGACGAACAGCCCCGAGGCGCCGTTGGTCTCGATCAGCACCGCCGCGAGCAGCGGCCCGACGACCGAGCCGAGGCCGTAGATGAGCATCAGCCCGCCGCTCGCCTCGACGAAATTCCGGCCGCCGACGAAGTCGTTGGTGTGCGCGACGCACAGCGCGTAGAGCGGATAGATGAAGGCGCCGAGCAGCCCGGCGAGCACGATGAACAGCGTCGGCGGCGAGATCGGCAGCAGGCGCAGCAGCTCCTGGACCTCCGCGATCTGCGCGCCGGCGAGCGCCAAGGCGGCCGCGACGATCACCGCGGCGAAGGACACGATCAGCATGACGCGCCGCCGGTCGACCAGATCGGAGACGCGGCCCAGTGGATATTGCGCGAAGGCGCCGCCGATCACCGCGATGCTCATGAACAGGGCGACGCCCGCGATCGACAGGCCCTCGCGCGTCGCGAACACCGGGCCGAGGCCGCCGAACGCGCCGTTCGACAGGCCGACGAAGAAACAGCCGGCGACGCCGGCCGGCGACATCTCGTAGAGCCGCTTCGGCCGCAGCTTGACCTCGGCGATCGGCTGCGGCGCGGCCGAGCGCGTGAGCCCGATCGGCACGAGCGACAGCGTGATGGCGATGCTGACTACGGCGAACAGCGGGAACTGCCCCGGATCGCCCAAAGGCAGCATGAGCTGGCCAACGGTCACGGCGAGCAGGTTGATCACCATGTAGATCGAGAAGATGCGGCCGCGCGTCTCGTTGGTCGCCTTCTCGTTGAGCCAGCTCTCGACCACCATGGCGAGGCCGGCGAGGCTGAAGCCGCTGACCGCGCGCAGCGCCATCCACATCAGGGGATGCGCGACCAGCGCCAGGACGAGCACGACGACCGAGGCGACGGCGGCGAGCACGGCGAAGGTGCGGATGTGGCCGACGCGCCTGACGATCACCGGCGTCGCGAAGCAGCTCAGCACGAAGCCGATCCAATAGGCGGTCATGAGCAGGCCGATGGTGATCGTGCCGAACTGCTCGATGGTGGCGCGTATCGGCACCAGGATGCCCTGGAGCCCGGCGCCGACCAGCAGGATCGCGACGCCGAGCAGCAGCGCCGAGACCGGCAGCAGCGAGGCGCGCATCGGTCGGGGCTGCGGCGTCGGCGGCGTGGTGGTCTGCGTCATCGGGCCAGGCACCCCTTGCCGTGATGCGTCGGCGCGGCACGGCGCTCCGGCGCACGCGCGTCGTTAGCCAACGGCTGGCAGGTCGAATTGTTCCGGGCCGCCGCAGGGCGGCGGCGCCGGCCGGCTGCTAGCGCCGCGCCACCATGAGCTTCTTGATCTCGGCGATCGCCTTGGCCGGATTGAGGCTCTTGGGGCAGGTCTTGGTGCAGTTCATGATGGTGTGGCAGCGATAGAGCCGGAACGGATCCTCGAGCGCGTCGAGGCGCTCGCCGGTGTACTCGTCGCGGCTGTCGGCGATCCAGCGATAGGCCTGCAGCAGGATCGCCGGCCCCAGATAGCGGTCGCCGTTCCACCAATAGCTCGGGCACGCGGTCTGGCAGCAGAAGCACAGGATGCATTCCCAGAGCCCGTTGAGCTTCGAGCGGTCCTCTTCCGTCTGCAGGCGCTCGCGCTCGGGCGGCGGCGATTTGGTCTTGAGCCACGGCTCGATCGTCGCGAGCTGGGCGTAGGGCATCGAGAGATCGGGCACCAGGTCCTTGACCACCGGCATGTGCGGCAGCGGGTAGATCTTCACCTCGCCCTCGTGCGTCGGAATGTAGGACGTGCACGCGAGCGTGTTGACGCCGTCGATATTGAAGGCGCACGAGCCGCACACGCCCTCGCGGCACGAGCGGCGGAAGGTGAGCGTGGCGTCGACCTCGTTCTTGATCTTGATGAGGGCGTCGAGAATCATCGGCCCGCATTTGTCGAGATCGACGTCGTAGCTGTCGGTGCGCGGCGTCTCGCCGCTCTCGGGATCCCAGCGATAGACGCGGAAGCGCTTGACGCGCGTGGCGCCGGCCGGCGCGGGGTAGTGCTTGCCCGGGCGGACCTTTGAGTTGGCAGGCAGGGTGAACTCGGCCATCGCGTCGTTGTCCTAAGCTTCTGCTGGATTGCTCAGTACACCCGCGCCTTGGGCGGGAAGGACTGGACCTCGTTGGTCAGCGGCTGCAGGTGCACGGGGCGATAGTCGAGCCTGACCCTGCCCTGCTCGTCGCACCACGAGACCGTGTGCTTGAGCCATTTCTTGTCGTCGCGCTCGGGGAAGTCCTCGCGCGCCTGGGCGCCGCGCGATTCCTGGCGGTTGAACGCCGAGGTGATCGTCACCATCGCCTGGTACATGAGGTTGTCGAGCTCGAGCGTCTCGACCAGGTCGGAATTCCAGATCAGCGAGCGGTCGGAGACGCGGATGTCGCCGCGCTTGCTCCACGCCTGGTGCATCAGGTCGACGCCCTCCTTCAGCACCTCGCCGGTGCGGAAGACGGCGCAGTTGCTCTGCATGATCTTCTGCATCTCCAGGCGCAGCGCGGCGGTCGGCGTCGCGCCCTCGGCGTGGCGGAAGCGGTCGAGCCGGTCGAGCCCGGCCTCGGCATTGCCGTTGGCGAGCGGCCGGTGCTTCTCGCCCGGCTTGACCATCTCGGCGCAATGGTTGGCGGCGGCGCGGCCGAACACCACGAGATCGAGCAGCGAATTGGAGCCGAGCCGGTTGGCGCCGTGCACCGAGACGCAGGCGGCCTCGCCGATCGCCATCAGGCCGGGCACGACGCTGTCGGGGTCGCCGCCCTTCACGGTCAGCGCCTCGCCGCGATAGTTCGCCGGGATGCCGCCCATGTTGTAGTGGCAGGTCGGCAGCACCGGGATCGGCTCCTTGGTCACGTCGACGCCGGCGAAGATGCGCGCCGTCTCGGAGATGCCGGGCAGGCGCTCGTGCAAGAGCTCGGGCGACAGGTGCTCGAGATGCAGGTGGATGTGGTCCTTGTGCGGGCCGACGCCGCGGCCCTCGCGGATCTCCATGGTCATCGAGCGGCTGACCACGTCGCGCGACGCCAGGTCCTTGGCCGAGGGCGCATAGCGCTCCATGAAGCGCTCGCCCTCGGAGTTGGTGAGATAGCCGCCCTCGCCGCGCGCGCCCTCGGTGATCAGGCAGCCCGCGCCGTAGATGCCGGTCGGGTGGAACTGCACGAACTCCATGTCCTGGAGCGGCAGGCCGGCGCGCAGCACCATGCCGTTGCCGTCGCCGGTCTGGGTGTGGGCGCCGGTGCACGAGAAATAGGCGCGTCCGTAGCCGCCGGTCGCGACGATGGTCATCTGCGCGCGGAAGCGATGGATGCTGCCGTCGTCGAGATTCCACGCGGTGACGCCGAGACACGTGCCGTCGTCGTCCATGATCAGGTCGAGCGCGAAATACTCGATGAAGAACTCGGCGTTGTGCTTGAGGCTCTGCTGGTAAAGCGTGTGCAGCATGGCGTGGCCGGTGCGGTCGGCCGCGGCGCAGGTGCGCTGGGCGATGCCCTTGCCGAACTCCGTGGTCATGCCGCCGAACGGCCGCTGGTAGATCTTGCCCTCGGGCGTGCGCGAGAACGGCACGCCGTAATGCTCGAGCTCGATCACTGCCGGCGCCGCCTCGCGGCACATGAACTCGATGGCGTCCTGGTCGCCCAACCAGTCCGAGCCCTTGACCGTGTCGTACATATGCCAGCGCCAATCGTCCGGCCCCATATTGCCGAGCGCGGCGCTGATGCCGCCCTGGGCCGCGACGGTATGGCTGCGCGTCGGGAACACCTTGGTGATGCAGGCGGTGCGCAGGCCCTTCTCGGCCAGGCCGAAGGTGGCGCGCAGACCCGCGCCGCCCGCGCCGATCACCACGACGTCGTAGAAATGCTCGGTGATGTCGTAGGCCTTGGGCATCGCGCTCAGCTCCCGAAGACGATCGACAGCACGGCCAAGACGGCGGCCAGCCCGAGGACCAGGGCGGCGAACTTGACCAGGATGATCGAGGCGAGCTTGGCCGCCTCGTTATGGACATAGTCCTCGATGACGACCTGAACACCCAGCTGGGCGTGATGGAAGGTCGCGACGATCAAGAGGATCATGAGGCCCGCCGGGATCGGCGACTGCAGCCAGTCGACCACGGCGGCGCGGCCGGCGCCGACATGGCTCACGACCGAGATGACGAACCACAGCACGAGGGGCACGAGCGCCAGCGCGGTCAGGCGCTGCGCCCACCAATGGGCGACGCCCTCCTTGGCCGAGCCGAGGCCGCGCGCGCGACCGATGGGGGTGCGATAGCTCATGGGCGCTCCTAGCCGCGGACGCTGTAGCCGACGATCCAGGCGATCAGCGTCAGGACGACGGCGCCCGCGACCACGAGCCAGCCGGTCGCCGTCACCGTCTTGAGCTCGAAGCCCCGGCCGGCGTCCCAGGCCAGATGGCGGATGCCGTTGCAGAGATGGAAGAACAGGGCGAAGGTCCAGCCGAGCAGGAGCAGCCGGCCGAGCCACGAGGCGACGAAGCCGTCGGCCGCGGCGAAGGCGTCGCGCCCGCTCGCCGCCGCGATCAGCCACCACACCAGCAGCAGCGTGCCGACGGCAAGCGCGACGCCGGTGATGCGGTGCAGAATCGACAGCACCGAGGTGATCTGCGGCCGGTAAATCTGGAGATGCGGGGACAGGGGACGCGACGATTTGTTCATGATTCTTCGGCGAGGGCTCCCCGACTGGCCGGCGCTGCGGCGGCGCCGTGCTGCCGGACGCGGCCGGCAACGGTGAAATCGTGTTTAGACCCGACCTCCCGGCAAGTCAACGCCGCGTCCCACCGCCGTTCATGACGTCCGCGCCGGCCCGCGACTGCGCGCGCGGCATGGCGCGGCCGCCCGCCCCGCCGCCGGATCGGCCGCGCCGCCGCTTGCGTCCGAGGAGCCGGCCCCTCCACCACATCTGGTGGGCACTGTAATAAAACTACGGGCCACCTTTGGGAATGTGCATAAGTCTGTGGATAGAGTGTTGAGAAGATGTGAGTATTCGCGACCCTTATGCACAAGAAATTACTAGTAAGATCGATTTTTTTATTGCAGTTTTCTTCAATATTAGTAATGATCACCCACGGTACGCGGAAGCGTATGAGCTAATTCTTCGGGTTCTCGGCAGGATCTTCGGATCGTGTTTTGGACCCGGTGGATTACTCGGAAGGCGGATCGGTTTCGCAAGAGATCGGTCGGCCGGGCCGCAGCGGCCCAAGGCGTGAGGCGTCGGCGATCCGCAAGGGTCGTCGTCCCGCCGGTGAAGCCCGCGAGGGTGGTGCACGGCGGGGGTTCGCCCGGAGGAGCGGTTCGCGAGAACGGTTTCGAGGGGCGGGCGCGCGGCGGGCCTGGGGTCGGTGGGCGGAGGCCAAGTCTCGGTCGCGAGACGGGCTTTCCCGCGGGGCCGACGCAGGGCGAGGCGGGCGACCGCAGCGCCGGCAGAGGCCGCCGGGACGGCGGCTCCCTAGAAAGCGCTTCGGCGCCGGACGGGGAGTGCGGCTGGCAAACCCAGGACGCGCCGCTCTTCGGAGCGCGCGACGCAGGGCGAACCTTCGGGGGATCTCTGTGGGCGATGAGACTGGAGGCGCCGCTCAGGGCGATCCGCACAACGGATCGCGGCGTCCATCCTCGAGCGTCGGGTTCTTCCGGGAACGGGCGCTCACACGAGGCGGGATGTTGATGCGGTCAGCTTCGCGTGCCAGGGACCGAGGCTGGAGCTTCACGGCCTACAGCTTGGACCCAGAGGCGTCAGGGAGTGTCTCCGCCGGACATGTAGCGCCGACCCCCCGGTCGCGCCCCTGACGCCTCTATCTTTATCAAACCCCGACACGTCGCGCAACAAGTAATTGTGGCCTCGGTCGCAAAATCTCAAGATATTGCGATTTTGTGTCAGCGGTTGTCCGGTGCAGACCCGGCGCGATGGCGCAAGAAAGCATGGCGCCGATCGGCTGCGTTGCCCGCGGCGCGCCGACGGGAATGCCCCGCCATCGTCATGGTCGCGCTCGTCGCGACCATCCACGACTTTTTTGGCGCCGCCGCATCCTGCCGGAGCCGAAAGGAGACGTGGATGGTCGGCCTACGCCGACCATGACGGCTGTGTGTGACAGGAGCGACCACGCGAAACGGTCAGCGACTTGCGGGGCGTGTCCTCGACCGGACAATCATGCTTCCGTGTCAGCGGCGCTTGATCAGGACCGTGTAGTCGAGGTCGAGGACGACCGCCGGATCGTAGGCGCCGGCGTCATCGCGATAGGGGAAGTCGCCGCACGGCCGGTTTTTGGTCGCGATTGTGCGCAGGCGCAGGGCGCCCAGATCCTTGTGCCGCGGCAGCTCGAGCGTCGCCAGGACCGCCGACCAGGCGTAGACGGTATCGCCGGCGAACACCGGCGCCACATGGCTGCCGCCGTTGAGCGCGGCGATGCGGAAGGCATTGGCCAGGCCGTTGAAGCTCAACGCGCGCGCCAGGCTGATGACGTGGCCGCCATAGATCAGACGGCGGCCGAAGCGGCCCTTCGATTCGCTGTGCTGGTTGAAGTGGACGCGCGCGGTGTTCTGATAGAGCCGCGTCGCGAGCGCGTGCTCGGCCTCCTCGATCGTCATGCCGTCGACATGGTCGATGCGCTCGCCCTGAGCGTAGTCCTCCCACAGCGCGGCGCTGCCGGCCGCGTCGGCGTCGTAGCCGCGGAGGTCGAGGTCCGGCGGCACCAGCAGCTCAGCGGCCGGCACCGCCTCGGGCAATGACGGCACCACGGTTTCGGGCGCGGGCGAGGCGGCATCGCGCTTGTTGACCATGACCCAGCGGACATAGTCGAGCACGGTCTCGCCGCGCTGATTGGTGCCGTGCGTGCGGACATAGACGACGCCGGTCTTGCGGTTCGAGTTCTCCTTGACCCCGATCACCGTCGAGCGCGCCTCGAGCGTGTCGCCCGGGAAGATCGGCAGGCCGAACCGGCCGCCGGCATAGCCGAGATTGGCCACGGCGTTGAGCGAGATATCGGGCACCGTCTTGCCGAACACGACATGGAAAGCGAGCCAATCGTCGATCGGCGCCGCGTGCAGACCGAGCGCGCGCGCGAAATCGTCCGAGCAGTTGAGCGCGAAGCGGCTGCCGTAGAGGGCGGTGTACAGCGCGGCGTCGCCCGTCGTCAGCGTGCGCGGCGTGGCGTGGCGCAGCTCCTGGCCGACGCGGAAGTCCTCGAAGAAATTGCCGGCGCTGGTCTTGGCGCCCGGTGCCGTGCGCTCGCTCATGGTCGCTCGCTAGGGTCCCGTTCCGGAATGAGGCGCAGCATAACAGGCCGCGCCGGCCGGGCGAGTCAACCGCCAACCGGCCGCTTCGATCCGGGAATCGAAGCTGGCGCGGTATCCGGCCTTGTCCAGGGCCCTCGGTCTAGGTCACTTGGCAGAGCAAACTATTTCGGTAACAATTCCATCCTAGTCTCCGGCTTCGCCCGACCTCAGCCGCTCTCGACGAGGAACACGCCATGCTCCGCCCAAGCCGTCGCCCTGCCTCCCTGCTTCGCTTCCTGGCGCTCGGCGCCACGCTCGCGCTCATGGCTCAGCCGGCGCTCGCCGGCAGCCTCAACAGCAACGACATGGAGGACCTCAAGACCGGGCTGAAGGCCGCCGATCCGCAGCCCGACGCCGGCGCGCTCAAGCCGGGCCTGGCCGTCGCCTACCATATGGGCCGGTTCAACACCCTCGCCGAGATGATGGGCATCATCGGCAAGGCCGAGGGCGACAAGGGCAGGCCGCTGTCGATGCTCGACTATCAGGGCGCCGAGGGCACTAAAGTGATGACCAGCGACCGCAGCGACACCGTCGGCGCGATCATCAACGGCTTCATCAAGTTTCCCGAGCCCGGCACCTACGTGTTCAAGGTGATGTCGAACGACGGCATCTCGCTCGACATCGGCGGCAGAACCATCTTCGAAGACGGCTCCGTGCACATCACCGACTACTCCGACGGCCTGCCGGTCAAGATCGACACGGCCGGCTGGTACCCGCTCAGCATCAAGTATTTCCAGAAGAAGGGCGGCTACGCGCTCGGCCTCTATTGGCGCACGCCCAACGGCGCCGGCAACTATGTCGCGGTGCCGGCCGAAATGTACGCGCATCTGGAGAAGTAGGCCGGCTTCAGCCGGCCCCGGCCGCCACCAGCGCCGCGATCGCCTCCGCCAGCGCGAGCAGCCGCCGCGCGTTCTCGACGTGCAGGTTCTCGACCAGCCGGCCGTCGACCACGACGACGCCCTTGCCGGCGCTTTCCGCCTCGCGGTGCGCGGCGATGATCTTCCGCGCCTGATCGAGCTCGGCCGCGGACGGCGCGAAGATGCGGTTGGCCGCGGCGATCTGCTTGGGATGGATCAGCGTCTTGCCGTCGAAGCCGAGCTCGAGGCCCTGGCGGCAGGCGTGCTCGAGGCCCGCCTCGTCGTCGAGCGCGAGATGCACGCCGTCGACGATGGCGAGGCCATGGGCGCGCGCGGCGAGCAGACAGAGCCCGAGGCTGGTCAGCAGCGGCAGCCGCTCGCGCGTGTGCGCGGCGTGCAGGTCCTTGGCCAGATCCGACGTGCCCATGACGAAGCAGGCCAGGCGCGGATGAGCGGCGGCGATCTCGGCCGCGTTGAGCACGCCGAGCGGCGTCTCGATCATGCACCACAGCGTCTGGCCGGCCGGGCTGCCATGACGCTGCATCAGCACGGCCGCCTCGTCGACCTGCGCCGCGCTCTCGACCTTGGGCAGGAGAATCGCGTCGCAGCCCGAGGTCGCGGCGGCGGCGAGATCGTCGCGGCCCCACGGGCTCGCGAGCGCATTGACGCGGATCGCGACCTCGCGCCGGCCATAGGGGCGGCGGCTCGCGATGGCCGAGACCTGCGCGCGCGCCTCGACCTTGGCGTCGGGCGCCACGGCGTCCTCGAGATCGAGGATCAGCGCGTCGGCCGGCAGCGTGGCGGCCTTCTCGAGCGCACGGGCGTTTGAGCCCGGCATGTAGAGCACGCTGCGGCGCGGACGGACGGGGCGCGACGTCATGACGCAGTCTCCTGCGAGAACGAGATCGGCCGACCCTATCGAGCTTTCCGGCTGCGGCGCAAGGCGGACGCGAGGCCGCCCGGCAATGCGACAATTGGACATATCGCGCGCCATCCGGCGGCGCCTATATGAGTGGCATCGGAGCGACGCTGAAACCCCGGGGACTGCCTGTGCCGATCG
>Ga0335070_10002476_pt1 | contig 21493 bp, 15 predicted proteins | sample Lox_Sample_13_FD_206722 | JGI IMG/M metagenome (GOLD analysis project Ga0335070, IMG submission 206722) | Soil microbial communities from Loxahatchee National Wildlife Refuge, Florida, United States - Lox_Sample_1.3 | ecosystem: Environmental > Terrestrial > Soil > Wetlands | place: USA...
GATGGGGCGAGGCCCATACCCAATCATCCGGACCGGTGTACATGCTTTCCTGCCGCCATGCGATCAACGCGCGCACAACGTTTTCATCGATGACGACCGGCTTCTGAGATGCTTCCGTTTTGCACTTTCCCACTGCTTGGTCCACGACTGATCTCGTAATCTCGATGCGACTGGAGATGAAGTCTACGTCTCTCCATTTCAGTCCCATGAGTTCACTCCGGCGTATCCCGGTCAGGGCTTCGATCATGATCATTGCCCGTTCCCGGACGCCCAATTGATCAAACAGTCGTTGCAATTCAAAGGCATCCAAGATTACTGGAACATGCCTCCGCTTCGCTGACTGGCGAACAGCCTTAATTGGGTTCTTGTCGGCGATCTCGAACCGAATTGCGTGAGAAAACAGAGCCGACATGATGTTTCTGATCTTCGCTTTGCTTCCGTCGCTCAGACTTTCGAGAGACCGAAGCCATTGCTCGACTGCTACCGATTTGATCAGGTGTAGGTGCAGTGCCCCCCATCTGGGAAGGATCCACTTCGTCAGATAAACCAAGTACGTCTTTCGAGTTTTGGGTGTTTTGTTTGCCGCCAGGAGTTCCGTCTGGCAGTAGTGATCTGCTAAGGCTTGGAACGTCAACATGGGCGAAACATCGTGATCCTTGTTGATATTCAACCTCATTGTGTGGAGTTGGTTCATTGCTTCTCGGTGGCTTGGAAGCCTTTGCACGTCTCCGACTGTGAGAGTCCGTTGTCGCCTAGTGCCGTTTGGTCCAGGTTCTCGCCACAGAAACTCCCAAACATCAGGTCCGCGCTTACGCTTCGCAATCCGGAGATGCCCATTCTGGTACCGTTGCGCCATCTTTATTTTCCTTTCGTATGGCGCACGGGCGGGTGAACACCATTTAACTGTTCCTGCAGATGTTTGTCCAGTTCCGAAAGCTTGAAGCGCCATCGGTGCCTTTTGCCCCCTGCCAACGGATGTGCAGGGAGGGAACCAGACCGAGCCATCCGGATCAACTGTAGGCGGTTTACGTTTAGAAACTCCGCGGCACGGTCTGGGCTGACGTAAGGCTCCGGCAGTTCCACGTTCTGCTTTGCTTGTACCGAGTTCGTCATTGGTTCAAATCCTCGTAGAAAATCCTATAATTAACTTTCCAGTCTCAACATACACATTACAGATGAAGACCGCCAGACATCAGCCAGAACCGCGGGGCCAGTTTCTAAAATCTTCTACGCCCCCGTTCGATGCGCGTTGGTGGCGAGCGAAGATTAGTTCGGAAGATCTTTCTTGGGCGCGACAGAACCTGGCGCGCGGTTCGGACGCGAGTCGTGGATTTCCCTTTTTTGACCAGAACATCCGTCTCTGGACGGCGCTCTATGACGGTATCCCTTGGAATGAAAGGGTTGCATTCGTAAAGGGCGAACGTGGGCCGCGGGTACTACTGCAGCTGGGGAGCCCTTACAACTATCGGACCGCGTATCACCAGGCCTTGGACAAACGTGACCCCTACCTTAGCCCTCACGGTCAATTCCGATGGTTGGAACCTGATTTTCACAAACACGCATTTCAGTTCATGCAGCAGTTTGGGCCGCTCTTTATTGACACCGAGACGCGGCTTCCAAGTGAGAGTCTGTGGGTGAATCTTTCAGATTTCTGGGACAAGCACGCTCGCTTTGTTGCCGTGTCGAAGCTGTGGGAGGAGAGGTTCGACCCAGAAAAGCTGCGGGCTAACTGGGAGGCAATAGGGGGACAGCATGAACGACTGGATAATGCCGCCGCGGCCCCACTGGGTCACATACCTGACCCGAAGCATGGCCATGTTCGATTGTGTCCCAGCCTGCCCTGGGAATGGGACACACATGAGCAAGCGTCATTTGCGTCCAGCGATCATCTCCGGGGTCTGGTTCATGACCTTGTGTACTGCGAATTGATCCTACACACTCAGGACTGCGTCCTGAGCTGGACCCGAAGGCCGGTTCGAGACGGCGAATCGACTGAAGATGAATTGTTTGAGCCTAGCCGAGCATTCACGTCCCTTTGGTCGGCGATCTGGGAACTCTTCGGCTTGGACACCCGCAGATATGGCTGGAGGGTGTGTCAAATCTGTGGGCTTCTGTTCTACCCGAAGGATCGCAGAAGCGTGTGTTGCACCACGGAGCATCAATCGAGGTGGAGCAAGCGAGAGTGGGCGCGACGGCACAGAACCGGAACATTACCTGCCAAGCGGAATGTAAGTCATAAGAAGCGAGACAAAGAATGGCTGCCGAAATCGGTGAAGAGACTTCAGATCGCTGAGGGTTCAGATATTGACAGTGTGCACCAAAGGTGTACACTTAGTGCGATGCCGAGCCGCACCCAGGCCGTCTCTGTTTGGATTTGCAGCCGGTGCGGGCACGAGTGGCAATCGAAGGACAACGCCAAGCCAGTACGTTGCGCAAAATGTAAGACTCCCTATTGGGATCGCGTGAAGGAACTGGACAGAAAGACAAAGCCAACTAAACGAGTGTAAACAAGAACGCGCCGCATCGGTGCTGGTAACACTGACACGGCGCTAACCACAGTCGCCTAAACCGGAGGCAACCATGTCTAGACAGCAACGTAGCACCATCCTCGCTCAAGAATCTACTCAAGCCATCACCCGGGTCGCGGTCTACGCCCGAGTCAGCACCCTCAACAATCAAGATCCAGAAATGCAGCTCGCGGAACTGCGAGAATACGCGGGGCGACGCGGCTGGCAGGTTGTCGAAGAGTTCACTGACCAAGGTGTGTCTGGCAGCAAAGAGTCCCGGCCCGCGTTGAATAGACTCATGTCGGATGCCTACCGCAGACGGTTCGACGCAATTCTGGTGTGGAAGATCGATCGGTTCGGGAGGTCCCTGAAGCACTTGGTCAACTCTCTAGCCGAGCTTGCTGCTCTGGGAGTGGCCTTCGTCAGTCTGAGAGACAACCTGGATTTAAGCACTCCTTCCGGTCGATTGATGTTTCAGATTATCGGTGCGATGGCAGAGTTTGAGCGGGCGCTGATTCAGGAACGGGTCCGGGCGGGCATAAGAAACGCACGCGCCAAAGGGAGACGCCTCGGACGCCCGCGCGTCATTGTGGACAGCTCACGGATTGCCACTCTCCGCGCCTCTGGTAACTCGTGGTCGCAAATCCAGGCTGAACTAGGGGTGAGCAAGGGCACGGCGCAGCGGGCCTTCGCAGGCTTGCCCCAAACCGGATAGCGGAGGATTTGGACCCTCCTTGCCAGTCAATGTTTCTCTACACCGTGCCGACTGGCTGATTTCCGGATTGAGCGATCGTTACAGCGGCTTCAAACGCCCTCGTCTTGATCCGATAGCTTTCTCCAAACCAGACGCTGTCCAACCACTTGCTGTCGCGTGCGCTTGTGACGCCGAAATCTGCGTGCTGAACAACTCCGTTATAGGCAGCCCAAAGCGTTCCTTGCACAGCTTTCACATCATTACCAAGAGCGCCTTCCCAGAGACGCTGGGAAGCTTCCCGATTGCGCTGAGTTTTTGCCCGAGCACGCTCGAACTGCTTGGCATCGTCGCACGGCACAGGGTCGGGAAAGACCGTCTGCAAGTACTTTTCGAAACTCTGCGTGTTGAGGCGAACTCCAGCCATCTCTTTGAATACTGCTTCGACCTTCTTGGCTTGCGAAAGTACTGCAGCAAGACCGTCAGAAGCCTTCTTCAGCCTCGCGTGCATGGATTTCGTGTGGGCCACACGGAAACTTGGCCCCTCGCTCAGGGCCTGATTCAGCGTGTTCTGGCAGACGACGCGAACTGGGGTGAACTTCACCTGAATGGCGCCGGTTCCGTCGTGCCTGTGGGTCAATAGAAGGTATCGCGCTATCACATCGTCCTTCACCACTTCAAAATGCTTGCGGAGACTGGCCATCACCCACACACATTTCCCGTGATAGAGCGCGCCGGCAGACTCGTAACAGGCCTCTTGTTTCTCAATCATCGAGTCAAAGAACTGGAAAGCATCAATATTCTGCAACGGTTCGTAATCCTCGCTGACCTGCCCAAATATCGCTTCCTCCTCGCCTAGCTTCCATCGATCTTCCCGGACGATAGCGAACTCTCCCGCGAATGGCCGTTGTTCCTCTCCGACGTAGAGCTGCTTCTTATCCACTTGCCACGTAAGGTGCGCAACCCCGATTGCGTCTGCAGCGGTTTCCGGAGCCCTTTTGAGAGTTGTCCCGAGTCGATGCCATGGCATTTCGCCTGCAAACATCCCTTCCCAACTTCCGTCAGGATTTCTGGAGAGACCGTGCGGCATGGGTAACCTCCATGTGTCTTGCCAAGCGGACCAACTCTCCGCCCACGCGAAAGCAGATTTCGTCGAACATTCGACAAGTCACATCACGCCTCGATTGTCCGCCTTAGCCAGCGTTTCAGCAAGATAAGTGAATACTATGGTCGGTCGCACAATAGTATTCACTGCCTCGATGATCGTGCCGTATGGCGAAGCTCACGGCGCCGTCAGGAGGTGGAAACAGCCCCGAGAGAGCATTCGGGCGGGTGCTAAGGAACGTCCGCGAGAGCCGCGGTCTATCTCAGGAGGGTCTCGCCGCGCGAGCCGGCTACCACCGGACGTACATCGGGCAACTAGAGCGCGGTGAGAAGTCGCCATCTCTACGAACAATATTTAATCTCTCTTCGACACTGGGAATTGGCCCTTCAACGCTCGTCCGAAGGGTTGAGCGGTTGGGGTGAAATCTCTCGCATTGCGGATGTTCCACCCAGAACCCGATCATTTGCTTCCCATAAGCCCATTTCTGGACAACTTCCGGTTGGCCGACCAACCGGGAGTTACCGCGTGACGCGTGATGACCTGCCTCTTGTTGTTTTACGTCCGCGCTGCTGGCGTCCTCTAGCCCGCGAGTGCTGTTTGGCGCCGATCAATTCATTTAGCTTGCCGAGTATAAAGCGATCTCTTACTCTGAATTTCTCCACTATCCCTCATGCAAGAGCTCTCAAGCCGCCGCCGCTTTCTTAAAAAGGCAGCCTTCGCAGGCGGCGGTGCGTTGCTCGGAACCGTCGGCCTGAACCAGATCTCTCCCAGGATCTGGCGTGAACCGTTGGAGTTTGAGCCCAACCGCAGTTATTGGGCGAGAAGTCAGCCGCTGCAGAATCCACCGTTGAAGGAAGATATCGCTGTGGATGTCGCGGTACTCGGCGGCGGCTTCACGGGACTCTCCGCTGCCTATTACATCCGCAGCATCTCCCCGCACAAGCGCGTCGTCGTCCTGGAAGCGAAGGGCTGTGGGAACGGAGCCTCGGGACGAAACGGCGCCATGGTGCTGACCATGACCGCAGATCGGTATATGCATTTCAGCTCAACGCCGGCCATCGACAAGAAGATCTACGACGTGACGGCCGAGAACATCCGGACGCTGTCGAAGCTCAGTGCGGCCACCGGCATCGACTGCGAGTTGGAGACAAATGGGGCTCTGCAAGTGCTGGGTACCTCCGAGGACATGCAAGCGGCGAAGGCCTATGTGCAGCAGGCACGGTCCCTCGGCATGCCGGTTGAGTTCTGGGATAAGCAGCGACTGGTTGACGCCATTGGCACTGAAGTTTACGAGGCAGCCTTCTTCGACCCCAACGGTGGACACATCCATCCCATGAAACTGGTGTACGTGTTCAAGGCCGCTGCCGAGAACGCGGGTGCGGAGATTTACGAAAACACAACCGTGGCCAGCATTGAGGAAGGGCGGGAGAACCTTCTTCACACGAGCAGCGGACATTCGATCAAGGCAAAGTCGCTGGTGTTGGCGACTAACGCCTTTACCTCAAGACTGGGATTCTTCCGAAACTCGATTGTCCCCGTCCATGAATACGTGGCAGTGACACAGCCCTTCAGCGAGCAGCAACTGGCCGAGATCGGATGGCGCAAGCGAGTCCCGTTCAATGACAGCCGCACCGAAGTCTTCTATTTCGGCTTGACCGAAGACGGTCGTATCCACATTGGTGGAGGCAGCCCCAGCTACATTTTCAATAGCGGGGTTGGCGATGCCAGCAACGGAGCTTCCCATTTTGCTCAACTCCAGCGTGAGCTGGTACGAGTCTACCCCAGCCTATCGGGAGTCAAGTTCGAAGCAGGTTGGAATGGAGTAGTTGACTGGTCTCTCGACGAGTCACCCTCTGTCGGCTGCACCGGAAGCAATAAGAACATCTTCTATGGACTCGGCTACAGCGGACATGGCGTGAATCTGACCTCAGTCTTTGGGAGAATCATTGCCGATCTGGAGGCCGGCCGTGAGCAACCCTGGAAACAATTTCCCTTCCTCAATGCCAGGCTGGATTACGTTCCGAATGAGCCTTTTCGGTGGCTGGGTGCACAAACCGGACTGGCATGGTATCGCCTAACGGAGTCTTAGTTTGATTATGCGACCCTGGATTGTCCCGATCTCGTTCGTTGATCAGAAGCAAGGTAGAGTCTGTCGACATCGTGCGAGTGAGACCTACGCGGAGCAATCCATTAGGTAAGAGTTGCCGACTATCCAGGACTAACCTCCTGATGGCCAGACGCCATCCTGATTGCCACAATACGACCAAAATCGCTGCCGCAATCACCACTCCATCCGTCACACTCCGAGATGGGCTCCGCCCCGCTCTCCGCTTTCCATCCCGCTACCAACCTCCGTTTGCTAGTGGTATAAACACTCATTCAAGCAACACCATACGAAATTTCGGCTGGCTAGATGGCTCAACAGATACCCGACGTACCGCGCGTTGCCCCGGCGCCGGCAACTCCTGCGAATCTGTTCATCACAAGACGCGGCACTTTTGTATGGCTTGCACTTCTTCTGGTTACGCTGGCAATCCTGCGTTCGGCCATAACAACCCGCCTCGATGGCTTTACCATCGATGAGGCCTACCACATCGCCGCTGGCGTCTCATACGTGAAGTACCACGATTTCCGAATCAATCCCGAGCACCCGCCTCTTGTGAAACTTTGGGTGGGGATTGTCATGTATGCAACCGGATTTCGACTGGACTCCCTTCGCCAATTCAATGACAAGCCGGGAGAACGGGCCTTTGCGAATCTTGCCGTCTTCCGACAAAATGACCCCGATTTTGTCCAGCGGCGCGCAAGAGTGGCGATGTACGGGTTGAACGGCCTTCTGTTGCTCGCTTTGGCTTTTGCGCTGAAACGTGTTTTTAACGCAGGTGTTTCTCTAGGTACTCTTCTCTTCCTCGCTATCGATCCGACGGTCGCGGCGCACCTGCCCGTTGTCATGACCGATCTGCCGGTGGCGCTCCTCTCGACTACGGCTGTTGTCCTCGCCGCAAGAGCCCTTCGTGATTGGATCTGGACCGACCTCGCCGCTTGCTCCGCGTTTCTCGGGCTTGCTTTGACCGCAAAGCATTCTGCACCCGTTGTTGCGGTGGGCATAGCTCTCATTGGTGCCGTCGTTGCCATTGTCCAGCCGCTTAAATCCCCAAGCCGCTCGCGCTGGCTTAGAGTTGTGAAACTTGGCGCGGTACTGGGCGGAGCGATGCTGGTGCTATGGGCTTCCTATCTGTTCCGATATTCCGAGTCTCCCGCTGCCCAGGAATCGTTCAACCGCCCGTTGGTTGACAAGATCAACGACGTTGCTTCGCCCACCTATCACTTCATGCTAGCCGCGATGGCCCCGACTCACGTGGTGCCCCGCGCCTACCTCTGGGGCTTTGCAGACACCATCCGTGCCGGAATGGAGGGTCGCGAGAGTCCCCAATTGTTTTTTGGCAAGGTGTACGACTTTCGAGGCCCCAGATGGTTCTTCCCTGCGACGATTGGGGTTAAAGTACCCATCGGTCTGATGGTAGTGATGCTGATCGGATTGTTTCTCTTCTCTACCCGCCGCATTCCGCCGGACTGGATATTGCCTGGTGCGATTGTGCTTTCCGCGGCGGTACTGTTTTTGCTTGTGCTTTCGAGGGGCGCGACCTATGCAGGAATTCGTCACGCTTTGCCGGTGGTTGTTCTGCTTTCCGTTTTCGCGGGCGTCGCCTTTGAGATGTCGCTAACCTCCGGATCTCGGCAACTCAAGATCCTTGTGGCGCTCGCTTTCGTTGCCGCCTTAGTGTCAGCGTTACCGCAGATGCGCCCCTGGGAGTATTTCAATGAATTCGTTGGTGGCTCTGCGAACGCTTACAAATATTTCAGAGACGAAGGTGTGGACCTCGGACAGAGATCGAAGGAATTCGCGGAGTACTACAAGCGCGAGGTGAAACCCAATGGCCCCCGGCCTGTCTGTCTCTACTGGATTTGGGACGAAGAAAAAGTCGCAAGAGGTATCGATTGTCTTGGCAGCGACGAGAAACGCGATTCTGCGCTCATCGAACTCCCCGAAAGATCGGGGACCATCTTTGCCGGACCATCCGACTTAATTCACAGCAGCTATTGGGATACTGCTGCTCTGCGGGAAACCAAGCCCGTGAAAAGATTTGGGAATCTGTTCATCTTCAGCGGGACCTTCTACCTACCCGGACAGGCGGCCTCGGAGCTTTACTGGCGTGGATTTCGCGAGATTTACGGCTCGAAACCTTCTGATGAGGAAGCAGAAAGGGCGTTTCATCGCTCTGTGGAACTCGACCCGACGGCCTATTTCGTTCACATTCAGCTCGGAAATCTCTACCTCAAGAGCCGATCTCGCGAGAAGTGTGTGCGGGCATATTCCGAAGCTCTCAAGTACGCGCCGGCAGACCCCGAGATTCGTTCTGCACTTCAGAATCAGATTCAGCGTCTATCCCGCGAGGATTTAGCGAAGGTCAATCCACTGCGAGATCCTCACATGGAATGACCGCTCGGGAAGAGTCTGGCGCCCTTGGCGATCATGTCTGGTTAACGGGCAAACCGGACTCATCAAAATAGATCGTCAGTTTCCAGGTTGCCGACGATGCCGGGAGTTATCGCGTGGTGGCTTAATCTGAGATGCTGGATGTGGCCACTTCTAGCTTGTTGTACAGTCGGATACAGTCGATAGGCCCGGGAAGTCAAAGCCGAAATCGGGGACAATTAAATAGGAGGCACAAACAATGGTCCAATCGGGTGCGCGCAAGAAAGAATGCCTGAGGATTCTGTTTTGGCTAATCGCCTGCGCCTTATTGTTCACCGCGGCTCCTCCGCCCGCAGCGGCACAGTTCAAGGCTTGGGTCATGGCCAAGCTCCCCGACACGCCTGAGGGTCTGGGAGTCGATTCGCATGGCAACCTCTACGCGACCCTGATGCATATTGGAGAAGTCGTCATGCTGAAGGATGACGGCAGCTACGATCACATCGCGTGGGTGCCGTCGAAGGAAGAAAGCGGAAATGGAGACCTGATCGGACTGGATCTTGACCAGGCTGGCAACATTTACGTCGCCTACACGGGCCACTCGAAACATGACTTTAGGAAGGACTTGGCAGATCCGTTTCATCCCGCTTGCCGGGACGCGACGGTGACCCAATCTGGCGTTTATAAGATCGACGCTAAAACCCGAAAGGTAACGCCCCTCGCGACAAAAGCGGAGGGTTGGCCATTTTGCTATCCCGACGATATTGCGATCGACTCCGGCGGCAACGTGTACATGACGGATCTTACGTACTCCGGAATTTGGAAAATCTCTCGTGATGGGAAAAAGGTGGACCTGTGGTCAGCACATGCTCTGCTTAATTGGTCTTCCAAGACCTATTCGGGATTCCCCCTAGGCGTCAATGATCTCGTGCTCGATAAGCAAGAGAAGAACATCTATGCCGTGACCGACGGTGATCCCTTGGTACTCAGGATCCCGATTAAAGACGATGGAACGGCCGGTGAACCCGTTCCGTTGCCTTACGGATTCTCAGCATTCGATGGGATCGAGTTGGACGCCAAAGGCAACATCTACGTATCGGAGATTTTGCTCAACCAGATCTGGGTCCTTTCGCCCGACGGTTCGCAGCGCATCCTGATAGCCACTAAGCAGAACGCGCCGCTGGACAACAACACTAGCCTGGTCTTAAGAGGGGATGTTCTTTGTACAGCCAACCTTGGCTTCACCCACGCGAAACCCGAGGAAGCAGACCGAACGGTGGTCTGCATGAAGGGTTTCCCCCTGCCGAGATAGTTGGGTTGGATTATGGAAGAGTAGCCGACAAACCACCTGGAATTCTCTCAATGAGCGCTAGGCCCTGAAGTCATCAATCGAGACCGAGAATTTTCCTGTCCCCGTACTCCCGGCGCCCTAAGCGATTTAACGGGCATCCACGTCGACGCTCGGTCGGGCCGAGTCGCCGCAAGTTCAGACCTCCACCGACGTGTATCGGATTCCCTGCACTTGTCAGGTTCTCTGCAGCCAGGCGACTGCGTTGCCTATCAATGCCGATTGCGCAACGACAGGAACAACCAGTTGCAAGGCGATCATGAGCACCACGCCACACATGGTGGCTCGATGCAATGAACGTCGAGTCCAGAGATCGTAGACCACCAGAAGCGCAGGAAGGCTATTCAGGAAAATGTGAAAGATTACAGGGTTGTCCGATATCGGCCAACGCGCAATCGCAGGGCCGATAATCAGAAATGTGGCGAACAGTATAAGCCGTTTGTGCGTTGCTGGATCACGCCGAGCAAGAAATGCCCATGAGATGAGAAACGCAAAGAGGGACAGGAGCAGAGTGTCTACAGACGCAATGTCTTGAAGGACAGGCGGAGGGACGAATCTTCTCTTTATTGCAGCAATCAATGTGGCGAAGCCGGTAATTACCATCAACGGGGCCAAGAACACTCCGGCAATACCTAGTCGCATGTGCCAGCGTGTACGCCCGCTTGCGACAAGGGCGACTTGGCCCACGAGCAAGGCAATCCAAAGCGTGAATAACGCACCGTGCAAATGAACCATTACACTGGGGAGTTTCGCCCAGAACACGCCGGCCAGGAAGTAGGTTCGCGCAAAGCCGACTGAGACAGCGATCAGGACCAGTAAGGCTATTCCGGAGAAGAACACCCTATCTTGTTGCCCGGTCCGCTCTGAGAGCTTAGTTTGCGAAACCGGCGCTGTTGCCATGTAGATGCTCCTCTCAATCAACAATTTCTCAATTAGCCGTGGTTGCGCATACGAAACGAGCCCGCTCTGTGACGAACTCAGTTTAGGAAGATCTACCGGAGGCGTGATAGTAAGAAAACGACATGGAGGTTTCGAACGGGTGTATATTTCGCGCACGGCCATGTTCCCCGTTCACTTCCACATCCCGACTCTAGCGCTGCGGCCCTTCATCCAGTTCTACACACAGGTGGAGGTGAGCCTTCGGGATCCTTTGGTGATCCGCCCAATTCCTGCCCGCGCAAGCCCGATGATCGAATTCGTATTTGGGGACCGTTTCAAGGTTCGCTACTGGGAGTCACGAGACGAGGTGACCACGCCCGCTGCAGCTCTGGTCGGCATGTTGACGCGTCCGCACGCCACTCTCCTGCACCAGGGCACGTTTCACTCCTTCGTAATTATGTTTCAGGTTCATGGCCTGACGGACCTCTTTGGTGTTCCATCGAGTGAGCTCACTAATCACACTTATGATGCTGAAGCTGTCCTGGGCAAGCTTATCAGGGTATTAGAGCAGCGCCTCGGCAACTGCGAGACCTTCCAGCAGCGAGTTTCAGTTGCAAACCACTTCTTCGCGGAACGTTTGAAGCATCCAAACAATGTTGATCGGATGGCTCTCGCCGCCGATCGGATTCTGAGCTCTAGTGGGAAGTTGCCCAGCGCGAACCTGGCTAGGCAAGCTGGGGTTGGCGTCCGCCAGTTCCAGCGCGAGTTTTCTGCGCGTTTCGGGGCCAGCCCGAAACTCTTCTCACGCATCGTGCGATTCCAGAATGCATTGGACACCAAAGCGCGTAGCTCAACGAAATCTTGGACCGATGTCGCACATGAACTCGGGTACTACGATCAGATGCACATGGTGCATGACTTCAGGGAGTTCACGGGCGAATCTCCCACCGAAACATTGTGCCAGCTGGAACTTCTTTTTCGAGCACAGATTGACGCGGTCCGCGCGGGCCGAGCAGCGGAGCATTCCAATATGGTTCACCGCTTTGTGCTCTAAAATTTGAGTCAGCTCGAAGACGGTAAAGATTTCGCAGATTCGTGAAAATCCTGTATGAGTGCCCAATCGCCAATTCACTCATCGAAGCGGGATTGGGCTACCGAGCGGTTGACGGGCAACCCGGAAGTTAAACTACGTAAGGTCAGCGGGCCAGAAGTCCTCTTCTGGGACATTTGCTGACGACCATGGAGCCGCGTCTTGGCTGGGTCGGCGCGCCGCCAAAGCTGCCCAAAATCCCCTTTCATAGTCAGCTTTGCAAGCAACTGAATCTACGAGGCCAGAAAATCTGGTGCTGTACTGCCCACAAACAGGCGTTTATGAGAGCGTTTTGAAACGCGCTCAGATGTGAACGGGTTTTTTTCGAAACCGGCACGCGCTCTACACCCCGTGAGTGACGGACGAGTTGGAACGACAACTGCTTTCAAGAAAGGTTGACCGATCGGGCGTAAGCCGTCTTTGATCAGCGGGGTGCAGTGATATTCGAGGATCTTGTTACCAAAACCATCTGTTTGTGGGCAACAACTTTCCCGACAGTGTAACCCGTAAAGTGAAGTACTTCGAAACGATCGATGCTGAGGAATTTTGGGCAACCTCGAAACTAGAGGCGCAGACTGTCATCATTTATTGTTGGTGCCGAGGGGCCGTTTGTCACACCCAAGGAGATCAATGAGCCTAATCGGGCTTTCTGACCAGATGTCGGCAGCAGAGCAGGTTGCCCATTGGACCCCGCCACAGACCCGCGTAGTACTACGGTTGGTAGTTTATGAAAAACTTTGGCAGTCTAGCGTGCATGCGTGCACGCGACTTTCTTCTGCGGATTTTCGTTCTATCAGTCATCTGCTTCTCAACTATCAACCTTAACGCTCAGACTCCTGACACAGCCGTTCTACAAGGGTCAGTCGTGGATCAGAGCCATGCCATCGTTGTCGGGGCCGACATTACCATCACCAGCAAGCGCACCACACTTAAGCGAACTACGAAGACGGACGCGAATGGGAGATTCTCTGTGGGCGGTCTTCCGATCGGAGGAGATTATGAGATCTCCGCTCAAAAAGAAGGGTTTGCCACTGCCACCTCTAATGTCAACCTGATAGGGGGCGCAACCGCCGATATCAACTTTCAGCTTGCACCCACCCCGGAGAGAGTCGAGGTGCTGGTTACGGGAGCGGCTGGCGAGGTCCGAACCGACTTGCCGCAGATTGGCGACCGGTTGAGCACATTTCAGATAGACGAAACCCCGCTGCTTAATCGCCGAATTACTTACCTGCCCATGCTGAATGCCGCCAACCGGCCAGCCATCAACCAGGGCGATGTCTTCATGAATCAGAACCTGTTTACGACGAACGGTACGGGACGGCGCCAGACGTGGTTTGAGGTCGATGGCGGAAATTCCGTCGATCTCTGGGGGCGCCAGACGATCTTCACCAACTTGCCAGTAGATTCGGTCGACGAAATGAACGTCCTGAGCAGTCCGTTTTCGGCCGAATACGGATCGAGCGCGGGCAGCGGCATCAACGTCGTCACGCGCAGCGGCGGCAATCAATATCATGGGAGCGTCACCGGTAATTTCCGCCCCGCGACTACCGCTGCTGATCTCTGGGGATTCACCTCCCAGAATGCGACCAGCGGCAACCAGCTGACCAGCGATCAGCTTTACCAGCCAGCATTCTCCTTCGGCGGTCCGATTGGCAGTGCCCGCCGCACGCACTTCTTCACTGCGGGCGAATACAGTTGGGAAAACAAGGTCTCCCCGATCACAAATGTGCTTGAGCCCGGAGGATTCGAGGGGAAGTATCGTGACTGGATGGCGGTGGCGCGACTCGATCATCAGATTAACAATGCGAACAGCATCTTTTTACGAGCCAATGCGGACCACTATGTCGACACCAATCCTAATGGGACCGTGGGGGGCAATAATCTCCCTAACGTCGACCGCGTCTTCCGGCGTAACACGTACACGCTCGCACTCGGCGAGACGGCCGTGATTTCGCCGAACTGGGTGAATAACGTTCGCGCCCAGTTCGAGTTGGCTTCGCCGATTACGCAGTTCAATCCAGTGATTAACAGCACGCAATTTGTCGTTCCGATTGCCGGCGCCGCAACCTTCACCAGCGGGACTTCGCAGTCCGCTTTGTTGCTGAACCATCAATATGAATTCAACGACACAGTAGCCGCGACATTCGGCCGGCACAGCATCCGCTTCGGCGGGCAGGTCATTCACTCTCGCACTGGCGGCAATAGCAAGGAATTCGGCGGCCCGATCTACCTAGGCCGATTTACCTACAACACTTGCAATTTCACACCCGACGTCTGTGAGACTACCTACATCCAAGACATCAACAACGTCGCCAGCTATACCCAGAGCTTCGGCAACGCGGATTACGTCGTGGATGACTCGCTTTGGAGCGTCTTCGTACAGGACGACTTTCGCGTTCGCCCGAACCTAACCGTGAACCTCGGCCTGCGCTACGAGGGCCAGACCTTCACCGATTCCACCAAGAATTTCGGTCCGCGCGTCGGTTTTGTTTGGGACCCGCGCGGCGATGGCCGCATGGTCGTCCGCTCCGGCTTCGGCATCTACTACTCACAGGTCGTCGACAACAACCAGGCGAACTATGCTCTAACCGGGCCCACCGGGGTATTCAACTTCACTGCGACACCTGGCCAGATTGGTTTTCCCGATAGCATCCAGGACGCGCCACTCCCCGACTTCCCCCCAGGAGCACCCGTGCCGCTGCGTAGCCTCTACATTCGTCCAGGTAACTCGAGTTACTATGACCAGTTTTTTCCAACCTCGACGCTTCTTGGCTATCAGGGCGGACTTTGGAGCCCGTACACGGAGCAATGGACTTTCGGCGTTGAGAACCAGCTCGCACGGAAGTGGGTGCTTAGTCTCGACTACGTTGGCGCTCACACCGTCAAGATCAATCGGCCGCTCGACCTCGATCCGCCCGTGTCATATTTCCCGACGAACCCGGGCGACATCCGAAAAGCACAGGTCGCCAACTGCACTCGACCTCTATGGGTATATTTCTATGAACAAAATGGACTGACTTGCGATAGCGGTCCAACTCAAGGCAAGCCGGGTTCCGTACCAATCCCCGCGTATTCTGTCATCCAGGGTGATGTGAACAACGGGTTCCTCTTCTACAATGCCCTGGACGTCAACCTGAAGCACCGCTTTTCCCGCCGTCTCGAAATGCTTGCCAGCTACGTCTGGTCGCATGCCATCGACAACGTCGATCCCGATATTCCTGGACAGAATCCCAATGATCCCAGGCTTACGGGCATTCAGGAAAAAGGCAACGCTATTTTCGATCAGCGCCATCGCTTCGTCCTGAGCGGCGTGTTCACTGCTCCTTTCAAGATCAACTTTGGCGGAGTGGGGACCTTCGGCTCCGGCCTTCCCTATAACATCGTCACTGGCTCCACCAACAGCGGAGACACCGGCGCGACCACGGACCGTCCGGTGGTCGATGGGGTGACACTTCCGCGTAACTTCGGACGGGGTCGGCCGATCTACGACGTCTCTCCTTTCGTAGAACGCGAGTTCCCATTTGCCGGAGACCGAATGAAATTTGTCGGGCGAGTGGAGGCATTTAACCTCCTCAATCACCCGAATTTCGCAGGCTACATAGGGACTTGGGGTACAAACCCGACACCGGCCGCAAACCTTGGCGCGCCGAATACCGGCATCACGAACCAACTTCCGCAGCGTTCACTCCAGTTCCAGGCGAAGTTTGTATTCTAGGGGCATGCGGAAGAAGTTCAGGATGCAGGCAGTGTCGTGGAAGAGCGGCCCCTCGGGGCCGCGTCAATCGCATCGACTCGCCGAGAGCTTCAGCCCCGACGGTCGTATTCTTGCGAGAGAAAATCGTCCTCGTGGCCGCTTTGAGCGCTTTGGAACGCGGCGGTTTTGCTCCAACAGGCATTGGGGCGCCGTCGCTGTTCTCCTGCTTGTAATTTCTCTCCCCAATGCACCCTGCCGAGCGCAATCCGCCGCCGGCGGCACCATCACCGGCTCCGTCGTCGATCCCGATCATCGCGTCATCCCCGGAGCAACCGTCACCATCCGTAACAATGACTTCACCTCCGAGCGCACCTTCACCACCGACGCAACAGGCAATTTCGTTGCGATCTCCCTTCCCGCCGGCACCTACACGGTTCAAGCCTCCGCGAGCGGCTTCAAGCCCAAGAAGGCTAATCGTATTCTCCTGAGCGTAGGCAGCAGCGTCCGCGTCAAGTTTCAACTCGATCTTGCCAGCGCGACCCAGACCGTCACTGTCACCGGCCGCGCTAGCACGCTCGAGGGCAATACCGTGTCGCCCGCCACGAATAAAGACGAGCCGGAATCCGGAAACTTCTTCGCTGGTCTCACGGTGACATATCTTCCGAATCGCGACCGCGATTTCACCGAGTTCGCCGAACTGAGCGCGGGGGTCGACAGCGGCGTGACCACCGGCTTAGTCGTCGCCGGCCAGCGCCCAAGTGCCCTTCAAACCGAAATTGACGGCGCAAGCTTCAATGACCCACTTCAAGGTGGTACGCGGGGCGGCGACGATAATGCCATGTTCTTCCCGCAGACCGTAGTGCGCGAATTCCAGGTTGTCCATTCCGGCGCAGATGCCGATATCGGTGGCACCAACGCGGGACTCATGAACATCGTCACCAAGCAAGGCAGCAACAAGCTGCACGGCGAGGGCTTCTACATCGGACGCCCAACCGCGCTCAGTTCACGCGACGCCTTTGGCCATTCCATCGACAACGAGCAGAACGAATTCGGTGGCTCTCTAGGCGGCCCAATCCGCAAGAATAGTTCTTTTTTTTATGCCGGATTCGAACAGGACTTCCTGCACGTCCCTTACTGGACAGAATTCCAGCAGCAGGCTCCCGGCATCGTAATCCCTGATGAGCTCGCCGCCTTGCAAAATCAAATTGTCGAACGCAACAATCCCACTGCGTTCTTCGCGCGCACCGATTTTCTCCTGAACGGAAAGAACACCTTGAATCTGGCCTTCAACTTCAACCGCCTGAATGCCTCGGGCGTTGGCAATCAAGGATCAACGCGCACCGAGGCCGTGGCGCTACATTCCGACACGCTCACCGGCAATAGTGAGTGGGCCCGCGGCAACCTCAGCACGGTCCTGCGTAACAATTTCATCAACCAATTCCTATTAGGATGGTCGCGAGATCGCCGTGATCTAACTGCCAACTCCCTTGACCCCGAAATTTTCATCAACGGCTTCGGCCAATTCGGCGGAGACGGACTCGCTCCGCACAACTTCACCTCGTCGCAACTTCAAACCAGTGACGACGTTGCCTTCAGCCATGGCTCCATCATCGTCCACCTCGGCGCCAGCTTCGCCTACGATCCCGCCACCGAACTCCAGGAGCCATACCTCAACGGCCGCTTCGATTTCAATTCTCTCGACGATTTTCTAGCGCTGAGTCCCCGCCGCTTTCAGCAAACATTCATCGCGGGCAACTCGCGTTATTACGCTTCCCTGCGCGAGCTAGGCCTCTACGCCACGGTCAAGTTCACCCCGGCCAAACACCTCGCCATAACGCCAGGCCTACGCTGGGATGGCCAGTGGAATCCGAAACCCTCCACGCCAAACTTTGCGATCGCGCAAACCGCGCACATCCCCAATGACCTCAACCAATGGCAGCCGCGCCTGGGCGTGGCCTGGAACCCGCGCGCAACGACAGTCATCCGCCTCTCCTCCGGCATCTATGACGCCCCGACGCCCGCCACAATGTTTCATAGGGTCTTCACCGACAATGGCGCCAACGTCATTTACGCCGACAGCTATTTCGACCCCGAGCTTCTCCCGCTCGTGACTACCGGCGGCCTGCACTCGCTCTCCGCTCCTCCCACTCTCGCCGTTCCAGCGGCCCTGGTCATCGCGATCGACCCCAACTTCCGCAATCCCCGTTCATTCCAGTTCTCCGGAAGCATCGACCAGCAACTCACTCCCAAAACAAATCTCACCGCCGGCTTCGTTCACAACAGCACGTGGGACTTGCAGCGCCGCCTCGACCGCAACCTTTTCCCGCCCGTCACCGACCTAGACGGCCTCCCGATCTTTGGCTCCCGCCCCGATCCAGATATCGGCCGCCTGCTCGTCAACGAATCCAACGCCCACTCCACCTACAGCGGCCTGCTGCTGACCTCAAACTTCCAACTCTCTCGCCGCACCCAGGTCACGGCCAACTACACTCTGGCCAGCGCCCGCGACGACGACTCCAATCTCGGCCCATTCACCATCGACTCCGCGGTCAATCCTTTCGACCCCGCCGCCGAGCGCGCCTATTCCTCGCTCGACATTCGCCACACCTTCAACTTGAGCGCCATCGTCAACCTGCCCCTCGGGTTCAAGATCAATCCCGCGCTCATCGCCCGCTCAGGCCTGCCCTACACGCCCATCGTCGGTCTCGATCTTCAAAACGACGCCAACGACTTAAACGACCGCGCCCTTCTTAACAGCGCCATGGTCCCCCGCAACAGTGAGCGCCAGCCGAACTTCGCCAATCTTGACATCCGGTTCGTCAAAGACATCACACTCTGCGGCGAGGGCCACCACCTCGACCTCTTCCTTGATGTCTTCAATGTCACGGGCGCCCAAAACATGAACTTCGGCCTCAACCCCATCAGCTTCTTCGGCCCACCCGCCGACCCAATCTTCACCGCCGGCCATCCGCTCTTCGCCCCTGACACCAATCATTTCGGCGGCGCCCGCCAGGTACAATTCACCGCGCGAATCGTCGCCTTTTAACACACGCTTATAAGACGCGACGGCATCTCTCATTTCCTTGACGTATAGGAAAAACAAAAATCCATCTCTTAAGGATGGAATAGGGGGATGCCACTCGATTCAACAGCGGCATGGTAATAACGTGTCGCTGGGTGGTGGGAGCAGTAGACCTGATTGCGATCAGGAAGGATCACGGTACACCCCTCCCGGGTACCAAGCGGGGCGACAATTTCCAGATAATTCTCATTTAGGTCAAGGGCGGGAGTGCAGCTATGCCGACTGCGGAGGACGGGAGCCGCCTGCGCGCAGTAGCTCGACGCCATCGCGCCTATGAACTACTGCTAGCGGTATGGACTAAAGGGAAAGCTGCACGATTCTTTCGCTTGCGAAAGAGGTACGCCAAGGGCTCTAGTGATTTGGATTGCAGTGAGGGATCTTAACCTGATCTTCAGATAGCACGATTGATCAAGGGAAATCCCGCCAACCTACCCTGAAGGCGTCGAAGGTTCCGACGGTCGTAGCAAGCTCATCCGATTTCGACGGTGATGATGCCATGTTGGCAGACGGGGCGGGCTCAGATATCGGTTTTTGAGACTCTGGACCTAACGTCAGGCGTCCTCGCGCGTTCGTTGGTATAGGGGACTGATCAAATGCTCCTAGATGCTGCCCAACTCAGGGGTAGATTCTCGCAGGCAGCGGAAGAATCATAGAAAATGGTGCTCTCCCCCCATACCCCCCCATGTTTTTACACCCGATTCGGGAAAGAAGCACGCGAAAAATGGAAGCCTCCATCCGCGCGACGGAGGTTGGATCGAGTTTCTCAATTTCATTAAGTATCCGCCGTCGTTGGTCTTCTCTCTGTTCATGCTGGGTGCGAACCTGATGTTGGCGCGTACCGTCCGCGGTGATTGGTTGCGCACAATCGGGCAGGTTCCGCTGTTCTTCTACCTCGCTCACCTCTACCTCTACGCCGTCGTAGGTGCTCTGTTCTTCCGCGAGGGTACAGGGCTAGGGGGGCTGTATGGGGTGTGGGTAGCGGGACTCGTCCCTCTGTACTTCGCCTGCTGCTGGTACAAGAGCTTCAAGGAGGCGAAGCCGGCTGATTCGTTTTGGCGCTTCTTCTAGCGCAACCCCATTTGCCGGGCTGGGTTCCAGGATGCGGCGCACGCGCCGCGCGGGGTTTGGCGGCATAGTAATCTCGGGATGGACGCCTTCCGGCAACGCGGCAAACATCCCCATGCCAACAGACTCCTTCGAATCGGTCTCGCGAGAGTATTGTCGGCAAACAAGAAACTGCCGACGGTTCCGTTGAGTTCCGGCCTGCCCGTGACTTGCCAACAATCGGGCGAGCGACCTTTCCGGCGATGAGAATGATAGCCTTATCGCTGTGCAGGTTGATCGCGTGCTCGCAGCACCATTACCCCAGGACGTTCTCGCCCAGTACTTAGCGGTTTTGCACGTGGCTCGGGCGGATCCTGGCACGGAAGCTCTTCGCGATCTAGTGGCCGCCCATCTGACTCATATCCCCTTTGAGAATATCTCCAAGCTTTACTACCGCAAGCGCCTCGGTTTGGTGGACCTGCGGAAGCTTAGGCGGTGTTCCAATGCCATTGCCTGCCACGGTACGCGTGTCGCTCTTCGTCGATGAAGAGCTTGCATGGATGCTGCCGAACTTAAAGGCTCGACATTTTAGCTGGTACCGGTCGCAGCAAGCGCCGTGCAGCCCAGAATCTGCTTCCCAGAGGCCCGTGTTATCCGTACTGTTGTGGGGTGTGCTCGCGGTGATGAGGATTTCTGTATTCGCCTGGTGCCGGAGCAAGTAATTTTCGGGTTGGAGACGACCAATCCGTATACTCTTCTCGGGTATCAAAGTCTTTGAGGAGTTGGGTATCATCGACAAGCTTCCACGCGGTGGCTGCTAGACACTGCCTGAAAGAGTAGTCCTATGCCTATGGCACACGCAGAAACTAAATCCATGGACGAGCGACTCAAGGCACTCAAGTCGCTTCAGCAGGTGATCTGTGTGGCCGGTGCAGCGGTGCTAGCGTTTGCTGTGACCACGGATCGATCCAAGGATTATCGAGCTGCGCTCGACGAACTTAAAGTTTTCAGGAAAGTCGATCTGAAGAATTACCCCTTGTATGTGAAGCGACATTTTGCCAGTCAAGAAGAGGCGAACCGTGATCTTCTGCTGAAGGCTGCTAAGGAAGCACATCTGACAGTTCGCGGTTCTACAGTGTTTTCCGAGCCCTTTGAAGGACGCAAGACATATGTCTCGCCGTCCCAAGCCACATATTGATTGCTGTCTGGTCGCACCCCATAGATCGTTGCGCCGGGGAGCAGCTTTCCCGCGTATGCTTTTCGCGTTACGTGCTGGATCGTCCTCGGCCTTTGAGGGCCCCTTAGCCCTTGTTGACCGCTTCTTTGGCATCGCGATATTCCGTGCCGCCTACCCAAGCAATGACTTTCACTAGTTTGGTTACTCATGAAAGAGCTGTTTTACTCGTCGGGAAAACGTCTGTTAAGTATAGGGGGGCGGGGGTCATTTGTAATAGGGAAAGGCTTCGACGGTAGTGTGGTTGTAGGCAATTCGCTTATCCTGGCGTCCTGGGCAAATTGCAGGGCCGCGGAAAACATTGTGCGAGCATGGCCATAAAAAGTCTGCATCAAGAGTTTCCCG
>Ga0335070_10002477_pt1 | contig 21482 bp, 21 predicted proteins | sample Lox_Sample_13_FD_206722 | JGI IMG/M metagenome (GOLD analysis project Ga0335070, IMG submission 206722) | Soil microbial communities from Loxahatchee National Wildlife Refuge, Florida, United States - Lox_Sample_1.3 | ecosystem: Environmental > Terrestrial > Soil > Wetlands | place: USA...
TGGCAAGGGGGCCTTTGCACTCGGCGGTGCTGTCGTCGGCGGTCTCGGCTATGTGTTTTCGGGAGGAGACTACGACACCGCGAAGACCGTCTGGACCAAAAGCATCTATGGTACGTACATTATTCGACCAGCGCATCTGAGAGGCGAAGAGCCTGTGCATTTCCTGGGAAAAGCTGATGAAAGCCAAACTGAGGTTGCGCCCCCTCCCGATAAGCCCACGTCAGAGACGCCCGATTCCACCAAGAAGTAACTTCTAGGGATCAACCGAGGCGTCATTAACAGGGGCGCACCGTCGCATCCTTCGTGTCGTCTTTAACATACACATAGAGACAGCCTCGGCTCGCTGCGTTTTGGGGGTGCTGCTCAAACAAAACGGACCATTCCCTCGCGTGCGAGTCAAAAATCAGGCTCGTGATCTCGTAGTCATAGATCTTCTGCCGGACCACCTTCCGTGCGGTTGTTTTGGCGAGGGCAAGTACCTCAGGCTGGGTCAACTGCGCTGGACCCTCGCTCGGAGACGCCTCCTGCCGTAAAAGCTGGGCAGAACCCGTGTCAGTGGACACAAGACCAGTGAGACACAGCACAAGAGTTGCTGCTCCAAGAACCACTGAGGCTCGCATCTGATGACGCTCCGCGTGTGATCGCGGGATCCAATCCTGTGTCTGCCTCGCCACAGTCTGATCCTTGAACTGGTCGCACGTCCGCAACCGCTTGAATGTAAAAGCCAACTGGCCTTCTGTCAAGCGTGGTTCGGGCATTTGCTAGACTTCTCAGTAACGTTAAGAAATCACTGCTTACAAGGAGGAACCATCATGAGGAAATCGTCACGGAGAGTGCTGGCAGCAGCTATGCTAGCGGCGATCGTATGCAGCGGTCCCGTCTATGCCCAGAACGGCTCCTTGGAAGGGGATCCAGGCCAGGATCGTGAAGATTCGCGACAAGACAGACGGGATATGCGCCAGGATCGGCAGGACCTTCGTGGAGACCGCAGGGATATGCGCGGAGATCGGCGCGATCTCCGGCAAGACAACCGAGACATTCGGGCTGACCGTCAGGACATTCGGCAAGACGAAGGAGCGTTTCGTCATGACCGGCAACAATTGCAAAAAGATGAACGCTCAGGAGCCAACGCGGGACAGCTGCAGCAAGATCGGCAAAACCTCCAGCACGATCGTCAAGATGTGCGAGGCGATCGTCGGGATCTCAGAGCCGACCGCCAAGACCGGCGTGGAGATCGTCGTGATCTCCGAGGGGATCGCCGGGATATGCGCCAAGATCGGCGGGACGTGAGAGCAGACCGTCAGGATTTCCGAGGGGACCATCCCCAACAGACAGGCCACCGTCGGTAGGGCATCGGACAGGATTCAGGACGTAGAAAAGACGCGGAGCGTCACAAGTTGCTCCGCGTCTTTCTTTTTCCCACTCTGGTATCACCTCAGTGTGTCGTCCCCTTCCCCACCGCTCACCCAATAGAATGAGTGTCTTACCTTTGATGGTTTCCGCTCTGACGTGTGGACTCCACGTCCGCTTCTAACTTCACGCTTGCGGCTCTTCTTCTGTGGCTTTCTCGGCATGAGGTAAAAGAATGAGCGCATTCGACGTTCCCACCAGTTTTTGAGGTCGCTAAATTGAAGGGAACCCCTGGCTATATAGATGGGAACTGGCCCGGTAAGCGGAGTGCAGCGAAATTTGAAAACCCTCCAGCCAGCGAGACTATAGACCGCGATCTGCTCTCATCGGTTCAATCTCAATCATCTACAGAAGAATCAGAGGCAGGGGAGGAACCGATTAAACCGGATGGGGCACGATAGTTCTGCCACAGTTTAGCCACAGGTCAGCGCTTGTGCCTATAAATATCCGGTGGTCTGATGATCTTTAGTTCCTTGCTGTAGCGGTCGAAATCGTTATCGTGGGTAACGAGCGGGAGGTTTTCAACCCTGGCGATGCAGGCATAGAGCAGGTCAGCGCCTCGGAGAGAGCTGAATATGTCGTAAAGCCCCAACTCATACACCTTTTTCAGAAACTTTTTGGTTATGTGATATAGCTCCGTGTTCGTATAGACCAACGGGGCATTTCGAAACACTGGATGGCCGGGACGGCGCTCACGATAACGTCTGGATTGAGTAGCTTGATACTCAAAAAAGATGACACCAGGAACGACCCATATCGCCCTGTCGTCATTGTGAAGATTTTGAAAGAAGGAGTAGCAACTAAAGTGTTCGGTATCGTCGGAGTTAACTATTGATACAAGGACACTCGTGTCGAGCACGTAGCGTTTTCGCATTATTGCTGAGGAACGTAATGGGTAAGCAGTTTGGCTCCTTTTCTGGCGTTGCATGGCTGGCAGGCAGGCACGATGTTCTCTTTTGTGTGAAGGCCGGACTTTGACACGGGGACGAGGTGATCTCTGGTAAGTTTCACTGAGGCGGATTCGGGGATTCCGCAGTACGCACAGGCGTTATGGAACTGGCGTTTGATCTCCCGCCATTGAGCCGGGGTGAGCAATTGCTTCGTGGGGGTCCGCATGACGGCTGCTCGACGCTGATAATTCCGTCGGACCATATATTCCTTGCCTTCGGGAGTGCGTAGCCACTCGCGAATATATTTCTCCTGCTTCTCCTTGTTCGCCTCCCGATACGCGCGTAGGCGCGCCCTCGACTTCTCACTCTGCCAATTACGCTTCTTTGTTTGCTTGCCCTTCTCGGATTTGTCGTAACGTTCCAACGATCGCTTGCGTGCTTCCGACTGCCGATAACGTTGTTCGTAGAGCTTGCCTTCCTCGGTTTGCCGAAAACGTTGCGTGGCCCTTCGAGCCGTCGCCTTGCCTTTCTCGGATTGGTGGTAACGCCGTTGTTGGATCTTGAACTTTTCGCTCTTGGTGTACTTCGCTAAAGACGGACGCCGATCGTACCGCTGCGCTGTTTGCTTGCCCTTTTCGGATTGCCGATACCGCTGCTTTATGGCTTTCGAACAGATCCGGCAGGCATATTGAAGCCCATCAGGTGAGCTTCTGTCCCGTGCAAACCTGTCCAGGGGTAACATCTTTTGACAGCGTGGGCAGCGTTTCATGGGCGAGATTATATTACGGTATGTGCAAAAGCACCATTAACTGAGGCTCCTGTGCTAAGTACCGGAGCAGCGGCTTGCACATTCGTAGCCTTGTCGTAACTCCAAGATATTGAAAGAGAAGAATTGAGGCTGTGGCGAATATGTGGTTGATCCCTGGAGATCTGCAAACGGGATAATAATGGCGGCATCTGCAAATGAGGATGTCCAGTCGAGGACCTGTTGAGATCATTACCTTACACTGCGCCTGCGAAGCGGGCTGCCTATAATTCCGGCGGCTGATACAATCCTTGCTGGTCGCACGGCTCGCACGATGACAACGCAGCTCTCTCGACGTCGATTTCTTGCCGCTGCCGGCACTGTCTCAGCATGGTTCGCCCTGCGACCGCTTCCCAGTCTGGCCGGCCTTCTCGACAAATTGTTCGGTCATAAGCACGCTGGCCCGACTCCGCCCATTACGCCCAACGAGAATTTCTACGTCACCTCCTATCGCAGCCCGCCGACCGTGCGGGTCGGCGAGTGGTCGGTGCTGGTTCATGGGTTGGTCGAACGTCCAGTCACGTTGGACTACGCTCAGCTTCTCGCCAAGCCGACCGTCTCGCAGATCGTGACGCTCGAATGTGTCGGGAACACCGTAGCCGATGAATTCATCAGCACGGCTGAGTGGAAAGGCATCCCGCTACGAGCGCTGCTGGAAGAAACGGGCGCGAGTGCCGAGGCCTATGATGTGGTCTTTCGCGCCGCGGACGGCTATTCGGACAGCATCCGGCTGGATCGCGCCATGGCCGGCGACGTGCTGATCGCCCATACGATGAACGGCGTTCCCTTACCTCAGGGACACGGCTTTCCCGCGCGCATCATCGTGCCCGGTGTCTATGGCATGAAGAGTGTGCAGTGGCTCACGGAGATCGAAGTCGTCGCGCAGGACTATAAAGGGTATTATCAGCAGAAGGGTTGGTCGGATGAAGCGCTGGTCAAAACCATGTCCCGCATCGATGTGCCGGGACATGGCGCGACCGTCCATGGTCTCACTCAGTTGGTGCAGGGCCTCGCCTTTGCCGGTTCGAGAGGCATTCATCTCGTCGAGGTCAGTACTGACGGCGGTGAGCAATGGCACGCTGCCACCCTCGCTCCTCCGCTCTCCTCATCAAGCTGGGTGTTCTGGACCTATGAATGGATTGTGCCTGGGCCGGGACGGCATCAGCTGGTCGTCCGGGCGACAGATGGGACCGGGAAACTGCAGACGTCGATTGAACAGGACCCCGCTCCGGGCGGAGCCTCAGGGCTCCATGAGATCACCGTGAACGTGGAAGCGTAACTCTCCCCGTCCTCGCTCGCGTTCCTCGACTACCCAATGGCCTTTCATGAATCTGGCGTGGCTAGTTCGTTTATGTCAGAATCCGCCCGCAAACCGGATGTGGCCGCGGGTGCAGGTCTCGATCGATAGGGAGGCTACGATGAGGGAAGGAGACTGGAGATCGACGGCGCGATGGGTCATGGCTGCCTGCTGTGTCCTGGCCACGTTGTGTGCCGCGCCACCTCCACTTTTCGCCGAAACGACCGCTCCTGCGGTCGCTCAAGCTCCCCCCACCCCCGCCGCCGGCACGCCGGTGAAGTTCGAGGATGTCACCCTCTTCGCAATCTATGACACGGTCGGATCATTCACACCTCAAGACAGGGCCAAAGCCATTGAAGATCGCCTGGGTCGGCTTTCCCGGGATCTCCAAATCCCGCTCGACGAGATTAGGATCAGTGTCATCGAAAACATCGCGGTGATCAGCGCCGGCGACACCATCATCATGGCGCTGACCGATCGAGACGTGGCTCCGCTGGGTCAAACACGCCAGGAAGTCGCCAAGGATTACGCCGCGAAGATCCGCGCGGCGCTCGCGAAATCCCGTGAGCAGGTCACGCTGCGAGCGCTTCTCATCGACGTCTCCCTGGCCGTGCTGGACACCGCGATCCTCGTGGTCCTTCTGGTGCTGTTCCACAAAGCTTTTCCGAAGATCTACGCCAGGATCGACGCCTGGCGCGGGACGATCATTCGACCGATCAAGATTCAACGCGTGGAACTGCTCTCTACAGACCGAATCGCCGGGGGGCTCATCGCATTGACCAAGGGCATCCGCATTGCCGCGGTCCTCTTCCTGTTTTACAGCTACATCACGACCGTCTTGGGCATTTTCCCGTGGACGCGGGGCATCTCCGCGTCGTTGCTCACCGCGGTTCTCTCTACGCTGCATACCATCGGCCAGGCCTTTGCCAGGTTTATCCCCGATGTGATTTCTATCGCGATAATCATCGTCGTCACCCGCTACATTATCAAGCTGATTGCGCTGTTCTTCACCAGCATCGAGCGTGGAGCGATCAGCTTCCCGGGGTTCTATCGTGAATGGGCGCAACCCACCTATAAGATTGTGCGCTTAATGGTGATCATGTTTGCGGCTATCGCCGTCTTTCCCTACATCCCCGGCTCTCGTTCCGAAGGCTTTCGCGGAATTTCCGTCTTCCTGGGCCTGCTCCTTTCCCTTGCCTCAGCCGCCGCGATCGGCAACCTCATCGCCGGTGTGATTCTCACCTATATGCGCCCCTTCCGTATCGGAGACCGTGTGAGGATTGCCGATACCACTGGCGATGTGATGGAGAAAACGCTCCTTGTCACGCGAGTCCGCACCATCAAAAACGTGGACGTCACCATTCCGAACGCCATGGTCCTCGGCAGCCACCTCATCAACTTTAGCTCCTGTGCGCAAGACCAGGGCCTCATCCTTCACACCAGCGTCACGATCGGGTACAACGCGCCGTGGAGAACAGTCCACGAGCTTTTGATCGCCGCAGCCCGGGCGACAACGCACATCCTCGCGAAGCCGGAGCCTTTTGTGCTTCAAACCGCTCTCAATGATTTCTATGTCACATATGAAATCAACGCCTATACTGATCAACCCAATCTGATGGCGGATATCTACGCCGAACTTCATCAACACATCCAGGACAAATTCAATGAAGCCGGCGTGGAGATCATGTCCCCTCACTACGCGCAGATCCGCGACGGCAACAAGACGACCATCCCGGACCAGTACCTGCCCAAACACTATCAGGCACCGGGCCTTCGGATCTGGCCGTTAGGTCCGCTCCAACAGAATCCGGAATCCTCACCGTCCGGGAAGAGCGGCAGCGGTCCGTAGTCCTAGATCGAGGAATTCTCGTTACCCTCTTCCTCTGTCGAGGAGAGGCATTCCGGAAGGAGGTGCGCCCGGCCGAGGGGTAAGAGGGAGGAACCGTTGAACAGTGATCAACTTTCGCTCAGCGAACCACCAGCACGGAGCAGCTGCTATGCTGGACGAGCTTGGTCGAGACACTGCCTAACAGAAAGCGCGCGACCGCCCCCAACCCTTTGGCGCCGGTGACGATCAGATCGGTTTTCTTCTGAGACGCAACTTTCAGGATTTCTTCAGCGGGTTTCCCGAGCTTGAAGGCTTCGCCCACGACAAATCCGCCCTTGATTAATCTGTTCGCCGTTTGCTCGACCAGTTTGACTCCGGCCTGTTTAATCTCCGGGTACTTCAGAAACGGCATCACATGGACGACATCCACTTCGATCGCCGTCTGTCCGCCGTTCTGGCCCGGCACGTTCGGTCGGAGCTTCTTCAGGAGAAAGTCGAGCGCCTTCTCCGAGGACTTGGACCCGTCGGTCGCGAACACAATGCGATTGAGCATGCGGGCCTCTTCCTTTACGACCAACACGGAACAGGGTGCGTGGGTCGTCACATGACCGGAAACGCTCCCGAGCATGAATCGATCGAGCGCGTCGAGACCCCGGCTGCCGACGACGACCAGCCCGTCCCGTTTCGGCGCACGTTTGAGGATGCTCACCGCCACGGCGTTCTGCTCCTTGACGACTTTTCCCTTGAGTTTGAGCGAGGTCATCACGGTCCTGGCCTCCGCCACGGCTTTTTTGCCTCGCTCCTCCAGCCGCTGAATCTCCTCGCGGATGTAGCGTTCGTTGCCGACGATCACCGGCTGCGCCATGAACGGAGCTCGCAGCGCTGCGACGTCGATGACATGCAGCGCGGTCACCTGAGGCGGAGCCGCAAGCGGCAGGTGCGCGATCCATTCGAGCCCCCAGCGCCCATATTTTGATCCGTCGATCGCAACAAGGACTTTCATCGTACGTATCCTTTCGTCAACACACCGTCCATTCTCGTGACACGCGTTAACTCACACGACAGAACCGAATCGCGTCCGAAATGCTTCTGGAGATAAGCCCACCACTGACGCGCATCGTCCCAGCGTCGGCCCATCGATCAGATCGTCCTGAGACAGGCGGATCATATACTGGCGCGCAACCTGGTAGGACTCCGACTCGACGTCCACCATCCGGACCCTCGCCCGGCCTGTTGCCGGATCCAACATCTCCTTGAAAGGGATCGGCGTGAATCGACCCTGTTGAATCGACATCATCGCCGCAGTGCCGCCGTCAAGCAGATACTGTGCGGCACAGTACCCGAGATCGCGCGTGTATTCCATGTCGAACGGGATCGGATCGGCGCAGCGCAACTCGTACCCGATGTTCTTGGCCACGATGGTGGTCTTGAGGTTGAAGCCCCCTAGCACTTTCGCGACCTCCCGTTTCAGGACTTCACCAATATCGACTTCTGAGAGCCGAATATGACCGTGCTGGTCCCGCTCCACGTGATCCAGCCCGCCCAGGCCCTGAGGATCCAGCACTTCGACCAGCCCTTCGGCCAATATGGCGACTCCATCGAACCGCCCCTCACTCGCCCGTTTGATCATCGCCGCCGCCAGCGTATCAACCAATTGCGTCAGCGGCACAGGACGCCGGCGAAACTCCTCGGGAATGAGAGTCAGCGTCGCCCCGGCGGCTTTCCCGATCCCCAGTGCGAGGTGGCCGGCTTTCCGTCCCATCGTCACGACGAAGTACCAGCGGTTAGTCGTCTGGGCATCCACCATCAGATTCTTCACGATGTCCACGCCGATATGACGGGCCGTTTGAAACCCGAAGGTCGGGATACTGTACGGAAGATCCAGATCATTGTCGATCGTCTTCGGGACATGCACGACCTGGAGACGACCGGCCGCCTTCTCTTCCACTTTCAGTGCCGAAAACGCCGTGTCGTCCCCGCCAATGGTGATGAGCCTGGTGACACCGAGCCCGGTCAATGCCGACACAACCTGGTTGAGATGCTCTGGTTTCTTCGTGGGATTTGCCCGCGAGGTCCCGAGCAATGAGCCGCCGCGGAAATGGAGGCGACTGACTTCCTCGATCGAAAGGGGCTGCACATGACTCGTGTTCCCCTGCATCAGCCACTCGAACCCATTGATGAAACCGAAGACCTCACAGCCGGCCAGAAGGCTCCGAATCGTGGCGGCTCCGATGACGCTATTGATGCCGGGGGCAGGACCGCCACCGACGAGGATGCCAACGGTCGGGCGCGGATGGGTCACGATTCCCTCCTTCTTTCGACTCGTGTCATTTCACCTCTTTTACGCATGAATCAAATGGACTCACGCACGAGAATTGTTCCCTCGAGAATTGAGTCTTCATTATTATAAAGGAGGCAGCCCTCTTCGTTCACTCTCGCCGAGGACACGGGTGCCCTTATCTTACCCGGTACCATCGCCTACACGCCAACCGAAAACTCGATCGCCGGTATTTGCCCGGTGCTTGGCCGGATGCCGCCGGCTGGATACGACGGTGCACCTCATAGGCAGAGGTCACGGCGAAAGAGTAAGATACGATTCGATGACGATCTCAGCGCAATTTCCCCAGGAACAGTCCGACGAAGGTGAATTCATCCGACAGGCGGATGCCTTTCGCGAATGGGTCACAGCGGACGGCAGTTCCGGTTTTCCTGCCGTCAAGGGCCGTTACCACCTCTATGTGTCGTGGGCTTGCCCGTGGGCCCATCGTACGATCATCGTGCGGAAGTTGAAACAACTTGAAGATGTCATCGGCATGACCGTCGTGGACCCGATCCGCGATGAACGCGGCTGGGCCTTCCGTGAAGGATCCGGCCATTCCCTCGATCCCATCAATGGATTCCGGTTCCTTAGCGACGCGTACCGTGCGACTGATTCACATTATCGGGGGCGCGTGACCGTGCCGGTTCTGTGGGATACCGTCCGCAAACGCATCGTGACAAATTCCGACGACGATCTTATGCGCATGTTCAACGGTGAATTCAACCGCTTTTCCGAGAGCACTATCGACCTGTATCCGGATCGCCTCAGGAAGGAGATCGACGATCTTAATACGTTCATTTACGAGAACGTGAACGACGGGGTCTATCGAGCCGGCTTCTCGACATCGCAACGCGTCTATGAGAAGGCCGCGCGACGTCTCTTCGACGCGCTCGATCAGTTGGATGCGCGTCTCGCAACCCGACGGTACCTTTTCGGCCCGCAGTTCGTCGAAACCGATTGGCGCTTGTTCGTGACGCTTATTCGCTTCGACGCCGTCTACCACGGCCATTTCAAATGCAACATCCGGCGGATCATCGATTACCCGAATCTCTTCGGCTACCTCAAGGATCTCTATCAAGTCGACGGCATCGCCGACACAGTCAATTTCGACCACATCAAGCGCCACTACTACATCACCCACGACGACATTAATCCCACACGCATCGTGCCGGTCGGCCCGGTACAAGATCTCTCAACACCGCACGGCCGCGACACAGTCCGATAGTCCTTCGCGATCGTGCTCGCGCAGGCGCCGTTCCGGCCAAAAATTACGTGCCTATCGTGATGATTCGACTGTCGTTGTTGCGCTTCCTCGCGGGGGAGTGATGGTCAGCCTCGAGATCAGCCATGCGTTGTACCGCGCTCTCAACCTCATCTATCTGACCTTCGAAAAGTCGGTCTCGAACTCACTCATCTTGCCATCAGGGAAAAAGACCATGACTTTCGTTTTAGCGCTCGGATCAAAACTCTCATATGCAAATCGTGCGGTGAACCGCGAACGGTAGGGAGGTCCACTGCCCTCGTTTTTCCTGCCTCGCTCCGCCGGGCTCACGTCCACCGGCTTGATATTCTTGTTGCCTTGCTGGAACGCCACTTGTGCCCCCTCGGCAAAGTACTCGTCATCACCGCAGAGTTGCACTTCGACTTCCATGTTCGGCATGTCGATCACTTTCTTGATGAATTCGTCCGGCATCCGGACTTCCGACTTTTTCTTCTTGCTTTCGGCTGCTTCCTGACGACCGAACGCTTCCAGCCGATACCGTTTAGTTCGGAGAATGGCGCTCGTTCCGCAAGGATCTTTCTCGGGATCGGCTCCGACTCGCGTCACCATTGAAGCTTGCTGGAGCACTTTCTTCACGTCTTCGGGCGAGTTGGCCTTCTCCATCGGTGCGCGACCGGCTTCGAGGGCCTTCTGAGCATCATCCATCGTGAGTTTCACGTCGATTGCGTCGACCGGTTGACTGACGGCGGAAGCTACCACGACCATTGCCGCACTGCTGATGATTCCGACCAGTTTAATGCCCATGACTCCCCCCGTAAGATAGCGACAAATAAGTGGCCGCATTCTACGAAAACCTCCACCCCAATGCAATCAGCCAGCCCGCCTGATCCATCGTGTGCACAATGAAATTTGGAGAATTCTCGCGTGATGAGTGCGCGCGATCACAAAGGAGCGATGTGGCCTTGAGACGTTACGTTGAATAACTGAACGGTGAACCGGCCCGCGAGTCATATTCAACAGGTAACTAGGGTCGTCACAGCCTCGTCTATGAGGTCGCAGGACAAATTTTCATGACGTCGACGCGTTCGAGAAGCGGGCCCAGTTGGGGTAGGGTTTCGTTGCGTAGAGGACTTCCATCTCGACCGGTACCGTCAGGCCTGCTTGCGTGAAAAGCATCGCGACGAGTCGAAGGGGTAATCCGACAACGGTAGTGAAATCTCCCTCAATCGATGCAATGAGCTCACCACCTTGGCCCTGGATCGAATAGGCTCCTGCTTTCCCCAGGCTTTCCCCGGTGGCGAGGTATCGTTCGTGGACCTGTTCATCGTAGCCCTTCATCCACACAGTCGCCGTAGAGAGAGCCATCTCTTCGAACTTCCGCATCACGCTTACGAGCGCAACCGCCGTATGCACGTGATGACTGCGACCGGCGAGGCGTTGCAACATCGACCGGGCCTGCGCCGCATCAGCGGGCTTCCCAAGCACATGGTGATCCAGTTCGATAACTGTATCGCTCCCCAGTACAAAGGCCGCCGGCTCCTGCATGGCTACAGACCGAGCCTTGTCGATGGCAAAACTTTTGACCTGCTCGATGGCAGATTGATCGGACTGCAGTTGTTCATCGAATGACGGGCTTCTCACTTCGAAAGGAAGCTTGAAGAGAGTGAGCAACTCGCGCCGGCGAGGTGAGGTCGACGCAAGGATTAGTTGCATCGAGACAGGAGCGGTTCAGCAACAGTGCCGTGATCGGCGTGGCTAACAGAACATTCTTCGGCCGGTGCCAACGCAGTAGCACGATACTCGGTGAGTGCCTGCTCGACTTCCGCGACCGACGAAACCCGGAACATCCTGGCGCGGAGCGCCGCCGCATGAGGGAAGCCCTTACAGTACCACCCAAGATGCTTGCGCATGCGCCGGAACTGATCCCGTCCGGAGAGTGTTTCGAATCGGCGTGCGTGATCGAGCAGAATCTCAAATCGGGTCTCCAAGGTTGGCTCCCAGATCTGCATCCCCTGATCATCGTTGGCGTGGTCGGCTCCACATCTCGTTGCTTCCTTCTGCCGAAAGAACCAGGGCACACCAAGCGCAGCCCGCCCAATTAATACTCCGTCCACCCCAGTCTCTCGAATCCGACGCATGCCATCGGCAAGACTCTGCACGTCGCCGTTGCCGAGCAAGAGCGTGCCGCTGCCTCGCACGACATCTGCCGCCCGTGCAATGGCACGCCAGTCCGCTTCGCCCCGATACATTTGCTGTAACGTTCGACCATGGAGGGAAATCACAGCTGGGTGCTCGGCCAGCAGATGCTCGATCCACCGGTCGACAATGACGGCATCATACCCGAGACGGGTTTTGACAGATAACGGGATCGTTCGCTTGATGGCTCGATAAGGCTGCGACCACTGCTGGTTCATCCGTTGAATGGCGGCGATTCGAGCCGGCTTGAGGCCGGCGCTTTCCAGGCTCTGACCAGTGGCCCAGTCGGTGATGCCTTGTCGGGCCGCTCGCATGATCTCATGGGCCAGATCCGGGGTCCGGATGAGCCCAGCACCAGACCCGGAGGACGCAACGTTGCGGGACGGGCAGCCCATGTTGATGTCGAGACCGTCGAACCCCAGCTCACAGACCACGTGAGCCGCCTGATAGAACAGGGCGGGATCCTTGCCATAGAGTTGCGCAACGATCGGCCGTTCGACTTCACTGTAGAACAAAGACTCCAGCAAAAACTCCGGTCCTCGACAGACGTCGTGGACATGGGTGAACTCACTATATGTGACGTCCGGCTTGCCGTGTATCGCAACCGTGTAGCGAAACGAGGCGTCCGTCACGCCGTCCATTGGCGCCAGGCCGATGATCGGCGTGGGAAGTGTTTTCCAAAAATTCATCCCGCACTCCTCGCGATTGGCGTGACCGGCTCGTTGGCCTCGGCATAAGCGGTGCGTAAGCTCGCCGCTTCTTGCTCCGCACAGGCGGTCAGCCCGGGCGCCCGCTCTCGCACAAATTCCACGAATCGTTCGATCTTGAGGAGAAAGAAATCATAGGCCTGGGTAATCGGCCGTGGCTCTCGAAACCAGAATGCAACGAAATCCTCGAGTTCAATCCCACATTGGCGTAAGCCACGACAGGTCTCGGAGAACATGTCCGTGAGCGCGCCCCCCCACTCAAGAATCTCATAACGCAGATAGGATGTGCGGTACCGCTCAAGTCCCTCGAGGTCATGCGCGGCCGCTTTCCACTCGTCCCCTAATGGAACAGCGAGCCCTGACACGATCTTGGCGTATTGTTCATAGTCGCTACACAACTGATTTCGATCGGACTGACTGACGAGAGATGATCGATATCCGCCGTGGGGCGATTGTTCGGAGAGGAGATTCATCGTCATTCCTCTGACTATCGCCTCCTGAATCATCGGAGTAAACTGCCGTGACACCTGTTCAAACTCGTCGACAATCACGTCGATCGGTTTGGTGTCGACTTCCAATGCCACGCCCTTCAGACTCGTCAGACTCCTGTGGGCAAGCACTTGATCCAGCATTTCAAAAAGGACCGGTGGAATCGGAGCTGCATGGGCATCGAGCCATTCTGGCAGTTCGGAGTTGATCTCGCGCGCGTGAATTGCTTCGTGCGTGGCTAAGCCTGCGACATGGATCTCCACGACACGGTCCGTCGGGAATACATCGAGGAATTCCTGGACGAATTGGCCCAGCGACATTCGTTTCCACATCCCGGTGTAGCGATATACCGTCCAGAGATGGCCTATATCCAGCACGAGGCCGCAAGGAACACGCTCTGTAATCAGTCGGAAAAATTTCGTGATCGGAATTGTGCCGGCTCCGAAGTAGGTCAGCGGCGGCATTTCCAAAAGAAACAATGGGGTCGACCCGTTAGGTCTGCGACATTGGGCATCCAGCGCAGCCTGCACCACGATAATGTTCTGAGCCACGACTTCGGCGCTCACTGGCGTGAAGAGCGGAGGCAAGTAGGTGCCGAACGAATAGCCTGCCATCTGCTTCGTTGCGCATTCATGGTTCAGCCAAGGGCTCTGGAGTACATTAAGATGTGCCGCCGCCTCGGCCATGGCGTTATCAAACGTAGGATGATCACGGCTTTCTGGCTGAGTCACCCACAATCCTTCGCCATGATAGGAGAGGGCGATGCCCGATAGGTGCTGCCATATGAACCTCAGCGCGCTCGTCGAGGCTTTAAAAATCTCGAGATAACCCGGCAAGAGCCTTCGATGTGCGAGGCAGTCCACGAGTTCGATCAGGTCGGGAGAATAGACGTCCACCGAGAGTCCAAGGCCCTGGGGGGAAATCCCTCGGACCCGATCCGCAAAAGCTCGGTTTGCATTTCCAAAGACAGTCAAGAATCCACCCTTGTGCTGTGCCAAAATTTGGCCTAGTCTAGTCGCCAAACCCGTTGTTTGACAAGGGAAGACCTTGATCCTGGCTAAGAGTTCCCGTCTGCTATACTTGGCTTACGCCGACGGGGGCGAAACCCTCATGAACCGGGGAAAACCGCGACAGGAGCGGTTTCGAACCCATGTCAACAGCTGATAAGTATCCCCCTCGGACCACGAATCCAACACCGACGGTGGTTGCACATATGATGACACCAGGGGTCGTACAGATTCCGGGCGACGTCTCCGTGAGTGAGGCGGCGCTCATGCTCGAACGCGAACAGACGCCCTGTCTTCTGGTGAAAGATAGCGACACACTATTTGGACTCATGACTCCAACCGACATCGTTAAGAAAGTGGTCGCACAGGGGCTGGAGCCCCATGATATTGAGGCTCGTACGATTATGACGCAACCGGTCCAGTTCATCGAATACGACCGTGCGTTGGAAGAGGCCACCGCACTCATGACGTCGACGGGAGCCTCTCATTTGATCGTCACAAAAGACAACCAGCCGGTCGGCGTTCTTAGCGCACGCGATCTCATGTTGACTCCGCCGCCGCGTCGTACTCGGATTCCCGCAATGCTCAGCTTGTCACAGAACGGGAGCGTGGCAGGAACGGCTCCGCACAGTGCCACCATTATCCAACTCGGCCATCTTGGGGCGCAGCTTGAGTCAGGCACTCCGCTGGATGCTGGAACGAACATCCTCCTCGTATTTTCGTTGCCCGGCCAGCACACACCTTTGACGATTCAGGGGACGGTGCTTGCCAGCAAGAAAGACCGTGTGGGTAACGCTTCGAACATTGTCGATATCCAATTCACAAATGTGGCGACGACGGACCAGACACGTATCAAAGCCTGGGCACTGCAAACACTTCCACATCCTCAAGATCGCTCCTGACTGGTCTCCTCCATTGCTTTGACCAATCACGAATCAGCTGATAGAATTTTGTCTCTACCACGAACCGCGTATAATGCTGTGATGAATGATCCGATGAAATCCACGCCACCTCGTCCTCGAAGCACATTGTCGAAGGAGGAAACTCTCGACCAAATCCGTCTCCTCCTCGATCGCCCCGACGATGATCTTCCCGCCGCGCTTTTGAAAGAACTTCTCGGAGGGGTCCTTCGCCTGCACGAGGCCCATCTCGACGTCCTGGACCTGAAAATCCTGAATCGGGCGATGAAGGAACTCCGCCACGCATTTCGCGTGTTCCACAACTATCGGGGTCGCCGAAAGGTGAGCATCTTCGGATCGGCGCGCACGATGTCGAGCGATCCCAACTATCAATTGGCGTTCCTCTTCGCCGAACGTATCGTGGAAGCCGGTTTCATGGTTATCACAGGCGGTGCGGACGGAATCATGCGAGCTGCGCAGGAAGGAGCCGGTCGCGAGAACAGCTTCGGCGTCAACATTATGCTGCCCTTCGAACAGGGGCCCAATGCGACGATTGCCGATGATCCCAAGTTGGTCACGTTTAAATATTTCTTTACGCGCAAACTCATGTTTCAAAAGGAAGCCAATGCCATCGCCCTATTCCCTGGTGGATTTGGCACCCATGATGAGGGATTTGAGATTTTGACCTTGGCGCAAACGGGCAAGAGCGATCCCATGCCGATCGTGTGCCTTCAGGCGTCGGGATGCGATTATTGGGACCAATGGGCAGCCTTCATCAAAGCTCAGCTGCTCGGCCGGAAGCTGATCAACGAAGAGGATTTGAACCTGTTTAAGATCGTCACATCCGCGGATGAGGCTGTGACGGAAATCATGGCCTTCTACCGACGGTTCCACTCGATTCGATATGTGGGACGACAATTGGCCATGCGCCTCACGCAAGCTCCCTCGCGCGAGCAGGTCGCGAACCTCCACACACGGTTCGCGGATCTCCTGTCTGAAGGAACCTTCGAACTCCGCGGGCCGCTTCCTGAAGAACTGGACGAGCCGGACCTCATCGACCTCCCTCGTTTGGTGTTCACTTCAAACCGTCGGAGTGCCGGCCGGCTACGCCAGTTGATCAACCACCTCAACACACTTTAACTGAATTCCCCAAGAGACTTTAGTCCTGTCGGAGTGCCGTGGTATGCTCCCAAGACTATGGCCGGTCCGCACCAACCTCATCGTTTCTCCAAACCTCCGACTGCCATTCTCTATCACGCCGAATGCGCGGATGGCTTTGGGGCTGCATGGGCGATTTGGAAACAATTTCCCGGCGCGCACTTTATTCCGGTGAAACACGGCAATCCGCCTCCTCCCAAGTTGACCACACAGCGCGTCGTGATTGTCGACTTCAGTTACGACCGACCCACGCTTGAACACATGGCTTCCGAGACACAGGCCCTGTTGGTTCTCGATCACCATATCACTGCAGAGAAAGCGTTGGCCGGTCTCCCCTATGCTTATTTCGACATGAAGAAGTCCGGGGCGGTGCTGGCATGGGAATGGGCCCATGACCATCCGGTACCGTGGCTGCTCGACTATATTCAGGACAAGGACTTATGGACGTGGGCGCTTCCTTCGAGTCGAGAAATCAACGCCGCCGTCGCGTCCCACCCGTTTGATTTCGACCTCTGGGACGGATTCAAGCAGAAGGAGTTGGAACAGGAAGGCCGCGCCATCCTGCGGTACGAGCAGGAGTTGGTGAATAAACTTGCCGCCCAGGCCGTCTTGGTCGAGTTTCAGGGGGCTGTTGTCCCTTCCGTGCAAAGCGCAGTCTTGACCAGTCAGATCGGCGAACGACTCTCCGCCGATTACCCGTTCTGCATTATCTGGCACGACCGCGAGGGACGACGGTATTACAGCATGCGGTCTCGAGAAGATGGATCTGATGTCGGCGCCATTGCAGCCTCGTTTGGCGGGGGTGGCCATACACACGCCGCTGGTTTTTCAATCCCTCTGGGCCCGGATGGGTCCTTACCCGACAATCCGGCTCTTCCCCGCTCGATCGTCGACCGTCGACGTTCTTCCGCCTCGTGAGGGCTCCATGATTCCGCTCCACGACGACAATCCGACGGAGCACACACCCGTCGTCACGATCACGTTCATCGTTGCCTGTGTCTTCGTGTTTCTGTATCAAGCCAGTTTGTCCGACAAGTTCGGAGAATTGTTTGTCTTTCAATACGGCGCTATTCCTGCTGTTGTATTTGGCCAAGCCGACCTTCCCGAAGACGCGAGTAGGATTCCGGCCTATGCCACACTCTTGACCAGCATGTTCTTGCACGGCAGTTGGATGCACTTGTTCGGCAACATGCTCTATCTCTGGGTCTTCGGAAACAATATCGAAGATGTCATGGGTCATGCGAAGTACGTCGTCTTCTACGTCACGTGTGGGATCCTCGCAGCGTTAAGTCATGCGATGACCGATCCCTCGTCGACCATTCCGATGGTGGGAGCCAGCGGAGCGATTTCGGGTGTGCTGGGGGCGTACGTGCTGTTATTTCCCCGCGCCCACGTGCTCGTGCTGATGCCGGGACTGGGCATGACGCAGGTCGCGGCTGCAGTTGTGCTCGGGATGTGGTTTGTGCTGCAACTACTCAGCGGCGGGATGAGCTTGGCAAGTTCGGGGGGCGGAGTCGCCTTCTTCGCTCATATCGGAGGTTTTGTCGCCGGAATGGCGCTCATCGGATTCTTCAAACGACCGGATGTTCCGTTCTTTGCCCCGAGACGAACAAACCGATGGGATATCTAGCGCCGTCGGTGCACGGCGAGTAAATCCCTCTCAAGCGTCCAGAAGCTCCCGAACTTTTTCTACAAGCCCGGCCTGCCGATAGGGGCGCCTCAGCAAGTATTGTCGATTGATACGATGCGAGAGAATCGCCTCGTCGTCATACCCAGATACAAACAAGGCTTTCATCGTGGGGTACTGCTTGATCAACCGCCGCGCGAGATCGCGCCCGCTAAGCTCCGACATAACCAGATCGCTCACGGTAAGATGGACCGGACCGGGATGTTGCTGTGTCACCAAGAGCGCTTCGACAGGAGAGCCGGCTTCCAACACGTGATAGCGATGTCGTAGAAGTGTCGAGAGGGCGAGTTTCCGGCCGATTTCGTTTGGCTCGACCAGCAATACGGTTTCGTTGCCTTTCGCCGTGATAGCCTTCGATAATGGCAGGGCCGTGTGACGGGCCTGAACCGCGAGCGGCAAGAAGACGCGAACGATAGTGCCTTGTCCCGGTTGGCTGGCCACCTCGACGTGCCCGGCGCTCTGTTTCACGATGCCGTAAACCGCCGTTAGCCCAAGCCCAACGTTGGTTTCTTTCGTCGAAAAGAACGGCTCAAACATGCGTGACTGCGTGTCACGATTCATCCCGCTACCAGTATCACGTACTTGAATGAGTACCCAGGGGCTCTGATTCTGGAGAACAGTGGGCTGCCTTGCGTCCGAACTCCCTGAAACTTGCTTGACCTCGATGTGCAGGCGACCACCCTTCGGCATGGCATCGCGTGCGTTGACTGTAAGTTGGAACAGCACTTGCTCCAGCCCCTCCCGATCCACTTCCACCAAGAGAGGTGTGTCCTCTACCACAATCTGCAGATCGATACGACCAGACAACAGACCCCTGATGACCCTGTGGGTCTCTGCAAGTACGGTCTTGAGGGACAGCACTTGACGGACTTGGCCCTCTTGAATACCGAGCGTCGCCAGTTGTGCCGTCAACGCCGAGGCTTGCTCTCCAGTACGAAAAATCTCGTCGACGGGCCTATAGAGCGGGTCATCCGGTTTGAGGCGGGACAGCACCACCCCCGTCTGCTTTCCGATCACCGAGAGGAGATGGCTGAACTCATTCGCGATATTGCCGGCAATCCGTCCGAGCGCCTCCATTTTCTGCACATCTTGCAATTGGCGTTCGAGTCCCTCTCGTTCTGTTTTCTCTTGTCTGACGTGCTCATTTGCTCGCGAAATGTCGTGTTTAAGGCCATTGACGCGGGCCTGGAGATCATCGCGAGACGCCTGCAAGATCCGTTCGGTTTTTCGAAGCGAGTCAATACTCTCGAGCAAGAGAGTCTTCTGTTGCCGTTCGATCCCGATCGATTCCAAAGCCATGCCGTATAACACGGCCATCACCAGCATCACCGGGGCACCAAGCAGATGGCCCACCGATAATGTCCCAGTCTGGATTATGCCTCCGTATAAGATGAATCCATATCCCGCACACAACACAAGAGAAAATCCGATAATATGAGTAAGGCGGCGGAGCGAGGCTGCAATCAGCATCAAGATAAAATAGGAGAGATAGAGGTCGGACCGTGCATTTCCAGACAGGTAAATCGTCGCGGTCACGAAGGCTGTATCCACTCCGACGAGTCCTGCGTTGAACCAGGTCGCTTGGAGGATCGTCTTGGGGACAAGCAGAAGCGTCATGAGCATGACCGCGAGCCCGAACAGGATCAATCCGCTGAGACTCCGGATGGCAATCGGTTCGACGCCAAACCAGAGTTGATAGCCCAAGACGATGCCGACCAGCGTTTGCAGAACGAGATAGTGCGTGCGGGAGACGGGAAACGCCTCGGAGGCAGTGACTGCAGTGTCATCGACTGGTGGGGATTCGAGAAGTCTTGCCGCGCTCACAATGGCATAGGCCCTTGTTCTGGAAACTGAGAGACCAGCAATTCTTGTACCGATGGTGCAACCAGGCAGAGCCTCGTTTTTGTTACGACATTCCGAGCGGGGGAGCGGAGTGGTTGGAACAAGTCCTACAGCAGGTAACAAAATCGAACGAAATTAGAGGGTCAAAAATTGGCCTAGAACTATCTGCGCGGAGATGAATCTTCTTCCTCTGTCCTCGAGCGAGTTGGACAAAGAAGTGAGCTGGCCCTGATTAATGAGAGATTCGCACAATGTTTAAGTCTTCAGACCACTAGCCAACCGGCGACGGAGTTGCTGCGCACGCTCCTGTGCGAGGTTCAACGAATCGGCAACGAACGTCACATGGCCCATCTTTCGTCGAGATCGCATGGTCCGCTTCCCATAAAGATGAAGAAATGTTCCGGGCGTGTCGAGCAGGGCTTCACAGCTCGGTTCGCTTATGGTCGTCGCATCGTTTCCAAGAAGATTCACCATGGCAGCAGCATTCAGGAGACGAATCTCACCGAGGGGAAGGCCACAAAGTGCCCGTACCTGTTGCTCAAATTGAGACACGCTGCAACCATCGAGCGTGTAATGTCCCGAGTTGTGGGGCCGAGGAGCAATTTCGTTGATCAGCAATTCCCCGGTAGCTAGATGAAACAGCTCGAGACAGAACACGCCGACGCCCTGAAGCGCCTCCACCACTTGTCGGGCGAGCACCGCTGCACGGGCGGCAATCTCCGAAGAAACTCGCGCCGGTACGAGAGTCGTGCGTAGGATACCCTCTTCATGTTCGTTCTCGGCAAGGGGATAGACTCCGGTCTGCCCGTCCATTCCGCGGACGATGAGAATCGAGAGTTCTCGGTCAAACGCGACGAGTCCTTCAACGATCCATCTGATTCCAGGACGAGCCGAGTCATACAAGGCTCGTTCGACTTGCTCGGCGTCAGACTTACCGGTGATTCGCCACTGCCCCTTCCCGTCGTAGCCCGCCGTGGCCGTCTTCACGAGCGCGGGATACCCGATCTTCCCCACCACAGCCGGCAACTGCTCCGGATTCGTCAAGGGAAGAAACGGCACGACAGGAAATCCTCGGGCGGCCAAAAAACCCTTCTGCTCGAGGCGGTCCTGAATGATGTGAAGAACGGCGCTCGACGGCCGAACCGGCTTCGTCGCCTCCAGCGTCCTGCACAAACTCACCGGAACATTTTCCCATTCATAGGTCACGCCGCTGACCAAGTCGAGGAACTGACCGAGCACGAGTTGGTCGGAAAAAGAAGTAGGAAAGGATCGCTGGGCCAACCGGTGGGCTGGTGCATCCGGATCGGGATCCCAGACTGCCACCTGGTAACCCATTCGTTGGGCAGCCATCGTGAACATAGCACCCAACTGCCCACCACCGAGCACACCAAGAATACTTCCGGGTTCAATCACCGTGAATGTCACGACCGGCGACTCGGATGACGAGGCGTGGTGCCCCCAGTCACCATGCCTTTCGCTTCAGGTGAATGGAGAACCCCCTCGGTTTGCCTTTTTCGGAAGGCCTTGACGCGCGCTTCAATCTCTGGATATCGGCCGGCAAGAATTTGAGCCGCGAGCAGCCCCGCATTCTCTGCACCTCCGATCGCCACTGTTGCCACGGGAATTCCGCGTGGCATCTGGACGATAGAAAGCAACGAGTCGAGCCCTCGGAGATTTTCCGTCGGGATCGGGATGCCGATGACGGGAAGGTGTGTTTTTGCGGCG
>Ga0335070_10002478_pt1 | contig 21479 bp, 17 predicted proteins | sample Lox_Sample_13_FD_206722 | JGI IMG/M metagenome (GOLD analysis project Ga0335070, IMG submission 206722) | Soil microbial communities from Loxahatchee National Wildlife Refuge, Florida, United States - Lox_Sample_1.3 | ecosystem: Environmental > Terrestrial > Soil > Wetlands | place: USA...
TGTAGAGTTCTTACCGCGTCCCCGCCAACCGGGGCTCTCTCGGGATCATTTCGAGGCGGGTCCCTGGCTCCGGCCCCAACCGGCGATAATGGCTCCCTTTATCACCGGCCCGCACACTGTAGAGCTAGCACTGCTAATTTTGCCAGTAGGCGCGCCTGCCTTGGAATCCTAATCTTGTGTTGAAACCTGACTGAACCGGTCCGAATCGGTCCGCTTCCTTGAGCACGCCATCCACACGCCGGGGGAAAGATTTTCGCCCGGCGTGTCCCGCCCAAGCGATCCGGGACCGAATGTTCAGAACGGAACTGAGGAAAAGGTATGCACAAAACTTTCAGAGCTTTCGTAGCTTGCGCCGCTATCCTCTGTGGCTTGACGGTTTCAGTCGCACTCGGCGCCACAAACGGGGAAAAGATTAAAACCAGCGGCTTGATCATAGCTCGCAACGGAGAAAAGTTGACTTTGCGAACTACCGCTATGGGGGACCTTATCGTTGTACTTACCGAAACAACGAAAGTTCAGATTCCCAAAGGACTGTTGAAAGTAAGAAAGGAGAACATGGCCGTTACCGCGTTGATTCCTGGCCTCAGCATTCGCCTGGAGGGCGTTGCAGGCGAGGAGAACCGCGTAGTAGCGACCGTGATCAAGTTCTCCAGAGATGACCTTGAAACCGCCGAACAGATCCAGGCTGGATTGGTTCCCACTCAAGAGAAAGTCCAGGAAAACCAGCAGAATATTGCCCAGAACCGCCGAGACATCCAAAGCAACAAAGAGAATATTGCCGCTAATCAACAGAACATCAATGACATTAACCAGCGTTTCTCGCAACTGACCGATTACGACGTGAAAGCCAGCAGTTCTGTTTATTTCGATGTCGGCAGCAGCAAACTTTCGCCAAAAGGACAATCTGAACTGATGGACCTGGCAATCAACGCGAGAAATCTGAAGGGATATCTGATTCAGATCGAAGGCTTCGCCGATTCCTCTGGCGATGCCGCTCGGAACCAGGAATTGAGTATGCAAAGGGCAGCTGCGGTTGTGGCCTATCTGGCGCAAAACGGGAACATCCCGCTGATCCACATCCTCGCACCCGGGGCGATGGGGACCTCTAATCCGGTCGCTTCTAACGAAACTGCGCAGGGCCGCGCCGAAAATCGACGCGTGCAGGTGAAGGTTCTTGTCAATCGTGGACTGGCCGCGAGTGCTGCCGTCCAATAAGCGCGGGGGGCGATCGTTCTAACGGCCACCGGAGAGCGCTGAGAGAAAGTTTCAGTACTTGCGAATGGAGGATACAAATGCGTACCAGACTGTTTCTAGGAATATCGGTTCTACTGTTGGGACTTGTTGCCGTGGCACAGGAGTACCCCCGCGCGGAGGTGGCGGGAACGTACTCGTATGTGCGCTATGCTCCCAGCGCTGAATCCACAAAAGGTCATAGCCTAAACGGAGGCGGCGGTTCGGTGACCTATAATTTCAACGACTATGTTGGCATCAAAGGGGATTTGCAGGGTTTCGGAAGTAACGAAACCAACTTCGTGATCCCTGCCGGCACCGCGAACTTTCCCGGCGGAGCCACAGGCAAGGTCCAGGGCAATCTGTTCACCTACATGTTTGGACCTCAGATCAAGTTCCGAACGCCCAAAGTTCATCCATTTGGCCATCTGCTGTTTGGGGGAGCACACTCCAATGTGTATGGCAATGCATTCAAAACGCTTTGCCAACCTATCGCAGGAGGATGCGGATTATCGAGATCTCCTTCAGGGGATGCGTTTGCGATGGCATTTGGCGGCGGCGCTGACGTGCCGGTGAACCATATGGTCTCAATCAGAGTTGGCGAAGTGGATTACCTGCTTACCCGTTTCAACAATTCCTTCACCGACTCAAATCAGAGCAATTTCCGCTACTCGGGAGGCGTGGTCTTCAGTTTCGGATCGCGAGTACACCAGTAGAAAGGAACGAGCTTCCACAACCCGGCTACTTCGAGTCGACGATCTATTCGGCCGGCACGAAGTAGCTTTTTTTGTAAGCCAGGTGTAAGGCAGGATTTCGGGACGGCACTACTTTTACTTTGATCACTCGTTTGCGCTTGCGTTGACCAGGCTTTTCAGGCCGATAGGCGATCTGGTACTGGTTACGCAATTCCCAGCTAATCGAGGCAGCAGCTTCCGAAAGTCTATCAAGGTTGTCCAGCACAAGCGTCCGGCCACCTGTGGCGTCGGTGATTTCCTCCAGCCACTTTTTCCCCATGAGTTCTTCAAAGGGTTTGAACAAGGCGGTATCAAACAGCCCGATAGCGTAGATCTGTACATCGGCTTCTTCGGCCAGTTCCTTAATCTGTTTCAGCCTGTAGCGACTGTTATTGTCTCCGCCATCAGAAATGATCAGGAGAGCACGCCGTTCATATTGCGCAGAACGCATTTTGCTCAAGGCCAGGTAAACAGCGTCGAGCAACGCAGTCGTTCCTTGCGGTGTCTCCAACGCCAGCTTCGCTTCGATGCGGTCCGCTGACTTTGTCGAGTCGCTGACGATTCTTGGGCGGCTCGAAACTCCGATCACGAAGTAATCGTCTTGAGAGTTGGCGCTTTTGAGGAACTCCGATACGGCTGCTCGTTCTCGACCGATCTTGCTGCTCATGCTGCTGCTGAGATCGAGGATGAGACCCACCGAGATTGGCTGGTCGTCTTTAGAGAAATACCGAATTGCTTGCTGTTTCTCATCTTCGTAAATCACGAAATTATCTTCTTCCAAGTTCGTCACGGGTTGATTTTTTGCATCGACTACGGTTACAGGAACAAGCACCAAATCCACGCCCACCCGTACAGAACTCGTGTGAATATCGGTAGAGAGCTGGCCGCCTGCACCCGCAAACGTCGGTGTGCTGTGCTCCTGGGTAGCTTGAGTTGCCAAAGGAGGCATGGGCTGACCTGCGGACGCGGCATGCAGGATTGCGAGTGCAATGAGATACAGTGCAACTCTTGGCAGACCAGCACGCCAGCGGACAGCTAAATCAACCATCAATAGAATCCCGAATATGGAGGAGCGTCTAATCCTGCCGGGGAATTTTAGCATGGCGTTAGCGAATGACATCGATGCCAGCAAGCACAGGCGGTCTGCCTTTAATTCGCGCTTCCACCCGACCTTAGATGATTCTCCGCCGGATTAGGCAGCCCTCAGGGCATTTGTAGCGAATTTCAACACTTGACAGAACAGGCTCCAAGAAGGGATGCGCCTGTAGCGCTCAGGGCTGTGTTGCGAGAGGCTGGAACGAGTCACCAGTGAAGCTCGAATCATCAGCAGATTTCCAATCGGAGTCGCTGATGCCCATCAGATTTGACACCCGCCTTTTCATTTCCTGAAATTCACTGGTATCGATGATGTGCTGAGTCCGGGTGGGCAGGTAGCGAGCAATGTCGGATTGTGCGTGGCGGATGCGTGCGTCCGTTAGCGGATGACTATCAGTGAGCCTGGTCAAGAGCGACGCCTTTTCGACGCCTTCGTCAACCACCTTTAACAGACGTAAGAACTCATCGGGATCGTAGCCGGCCGCATACTGATATTCGAGACCCAACAGATCTGCCTCGAACTCAGAATTGCGCATAGATTTCATCAAGAATATTGGCAGCGCCTTCTTCACGAAAAGGTATCCTGCTGGTCCGCCAAAGGCCAGGGACAACACTTTCCATGTTTTCTGTCTGGTGATTAGGCGTGTCATATGGCGCGCGGCAAGGTGTCCGGTTTCATGTGCCAAGACGGCTGCGAGTTCGGCCTCGTTCTCCGCGGCCAGAATGATTCCTGTTTGCACATAGATAAGACCTCCTGGCAGAGAATAGGCGTTGGTATCAACATCCTTTACGATTTTTACCGTTAAGGGTCCCCGGTAGTCGGAGTTGTGAGCAATTCTTTGTTCCAGACGATCTACGTACTCTGTAATGACAGGATCAACGATGAGATCCGATTGTTGCTCCACTATCCTTGCAAGTTTTTCCCCCAACTCTTTCTCGGCTTCCCAAGAATAGAGATTCGTGCCCCGGGCAATGTTTCGTCTTCCAATACCGGAGAACTCGTATTTGTTGTGGTTGTGTTTTCTCGCGGACTGCGGAATCGTTTGGGAAGGAACTCCTATCGCGATTGTCAGCACTCCTGCCGATTCGAGCTTTGCTGGAGGTCTGGCTTGGGCAATGGTGAAGCTGACCAAAACATTCACTACTGCCAGATTGCACCACAATGCCGTAGTTCGTGAACACATATTCTGCCTGTTCGCCACACTCACTCGTCCGACGGACAGTTAGACAGGCAGCCGATCAGCTCAGAAGATCGGCAGCCCACAGCTACGTGCGGGAGGCGCACGTTAGCTTTCGATGGATTTCAGCAGTGTTCAATAGCGCGGATAACTGTTAGAGATGACAGGGGACTGCGCAATCCTCGGGGTTCAACGGCCAGAGGGATACTCTCGAAACATCTTTTCGATAGACTTGTTCACTAGCTCGAATACTTGTTTTTTATTATCAAATTTCCCGGTGGCTATGCCACGCCATCTCAGTTGCTTGGCATGTGGATCAGCAATGTCGATTACCAGTGTTCCTTTTTTGATGTAGACCGCGCTACTACTGCCTGGAATCCAGGCTCCCTGCGCCCACCAGACGGGACCATAGAGGCCGGGCATGACGTACATGGATTCGTGCCAGGATACATTGAGGTCACTGTCCACTGCTCCAAATCCGGTTACGATCAAGTCAGCCTCTTCCTCTACTCTCGTTAGGCCTTTTGCCTGCAGTTGCTCATCCACGGCTCCTATGACGTTGAACGCCAGAAGAGGACGTTGGTAAAACTCTTCTGTTTTCCAAGAGTAGGTCTTATAAGCTGCAAAACTTTGCTTGGGGTTGTACTCAACTTTGACTTTCTGCCCTTCGACACCTGTCACCAGAACTAGCAAAACCACAAGACGATAAAAGCTAGCTGTATGGCAAAGCATGGCAGCCCCTCGGATCTATCAACTACTACATCGACACCACTCTTGAAGCATTTATTTTCCACCCGGACCTTCGGTAGGTCGAACTGTCACAACTACCAGTGTCTCAGATGACAGGTATCGCTCAGTCTGAGTGGTGGAGCCTTGCCGCCGAGAGGGAATATCTGCGTGTCCTGAAAGCAAGAGGTGAATGAACAACATGCGCGTGGTCTACCGTCGCGGATACCAAAGGCACGGTTGGGGAGTGCTGCTGATTCTGGTTGGAGTCTCAGCGGTAATAGGAAGCCTTGCCGGGTTGGCCTGCGTATATCTTGCCGATGTTCCTCAAATGAATGATCTCGAGCACTATCGTCCCATCTCGAATACACTGCTCTACGACGACGAAGGACGCGTATTTGCATCCTTCGCTCTGCAGCGTCGGGTAATTGCGCGCTACGAGGACTACCCCAAGGTTCTGTATGACGCCGTCCTTTCAATTGAAGATAAGAACTTTGAGAAGCATTCGGGCTTCGAGCTTTCACGTATGGCCACTGCTGCTTATCGCGACCTCGTCTCTCGTGAGAATGCTCAAGGTGCGTCAACCTTGACCATGCAATTGGCGCGTAATTTGTTTCTCTCGTCAGAACGCACCTACACTCGCAAACTTCGAGAACTTCTACTGGCGGTTCAGATTGAACGACATTTCACGAAACAACAGATTTTTACTCTGTATGCCAACCAGATATACCTCGGCCACGGGATTTACGGCTTTGCGACCGGCGCAGAATTCTACTTCGGCAAACCTGCCACGGAGCTCACCTTGGAAGAAGCCGCACTACTGGCGGCCTTACCAAAAGCTCCTAACTCTTACTCCCCAATCCGAAACCCTGAAAAAGCCTTACGCCGTCGCAACCTAGTGATCACTTCCATGTTGGCAGCGGGCAAGATCAGCGCCATTGAAGCGACAGTGGCGAAGCAGAAGCCAATTCAATTGCACGTTCAAGATGATCCAAACTCGATCGCGCCTTACTTTGTGGAAGAGATTCGGCAATATCTGGAAAAGAAGTACGGTACAGATCAGGTTCACGAAGCCGGCCTTAGAGTCTACACAACTCTGAACATCGATTTGCAACAGGCCGCAAACGCTGCAGTATTAGATGGGCTCGCTGTTTATGAACGCCGCCACGGGTGGCGCGCTCGATTGCATAATGTAGAGGAGTTTGGCAGCACGGAGGATTCGTTCAGCGCCCCCGAGTGGACCCAGCAAGTCGAGGTTGGCAACTACGTTCGTGCCGTTGTGGTGTCGGTCTCGCCGTCGAGCGCTTGCTTGAGACTTGGGCCATATCAGGCCACCATTACTTCCAAGGACATCACGTGGACGAAAGAGTCACTTCCGCAACTGTTCCACCTAGGCGACGTAGCTTACGTAAAAGTTATTTCCGTGGGGCCGGAGTTGAAAGCTCGGGTCAGGGTCGAGGAGGACTCTGGGGCTCAGGGCGCACTGCTGGCCATCGATAATGCCAGCGGTGACGTCAAGGCCATGGTAGGCGGTCGCGATTTCAGGCAGTCGAAGTTCAATCGGGCCACCCAAGCACTTCGGCAAGTGGGTTCGTCTTTCAAGCCCTACGTGTACACCGCGGTCATCGACCAAGGCGCCACTCCCGAAGATACCGTGGTGGACACTCCGGTAACGTTTATGACAGCCTCTGGCGCCTACACTCCGCGCAATTACGATGAGAAATTCGAAGGGACTATCACTTTGCGGCATGCTCTGGCGGAGTCGAGGAATATTCCAGCGATTAAACTGGCCCACAGCATTGGCATGAAGACGGTGATTAATTACACACACCGTTTTGGCATTAAGGAAAAGATCCCGGCGTATCTGCCCGTTGCTCTGGGAGCAGCAGAGCTAACGCTGTTGGAGCACACCTCTGCATTCAGTACCTTTCCAAATGATGGCCTTCGCCTTACACCACGGTATGTCCTCAGAGTGACAGACTTCGATGGCCGAGTGCTGGAGCAAAATTATCCGTCCGCGCACGATGTCATCAGTGAGCATACGGCACGTGTAATGACGTCGATGCTTCGGGAAGTCGTATTGCACGGAACAGGGGTTGCCGCGAACCGGCTGAAGTATCCAGTTGCAGGTAAGACCGGGACGACCAACGACTTCACGGATGCATGGTTCGTCGGGTTTTCACCTTCTTTGACCTGCGGCGTCTGGGTTGGGTTCGACGAGAAGAAAACCTTGGGCAACAAGGAGACAGGAGCCGTTGCGGCTCTGCCTATCTGGATGGATTTTATGGCGAAAGCCTTGCCACGGCAACCTTCCAACCGGGATTTCCTTCCTCTTCCTGAAGAGATCGACCGACTATTGGCGCGCAAGAGTCTTCGTAGTACGCCCGATACAACGGGGAGGTTGACAGTGGCGAACAAGCCGAGTGAGGTTTTGGTCAACGCCGCCAGCCAAACGAATGTCGATCACGCAGTTTCCGGGCAAGCACATTAACACACAACCAAAGACACACATGCCACTGAATGGTCGGCAACGCTCACCTGAGAGTGCGGCCTATGCCACTCCGATCTGGCATGCGTCCCCTGCGCTCAGGGATATGACCAGGGGCTCTCCGCGTATATCTGACATGATCGTCATCATCGATGCGCACCGATCGCAGAGCCAGAAACATTGTGTTGCCGAGCATGCTTCACGAAAATCACGGTCATTCTGAATGGATAATGGATCAAAAAGAAAGAGCTTTCCTCCTCGATCGTATTCAAATGATTCCGGGCAACACGGATTGGCACACTTACTAAGCATAAAAGCACCACCATCTAGGCAAGCGGAGTGCGCTGCATTCCCCAAAATATCGCCTGCAGTGTTACAAGTTCTATTGCCGCTTCAGAGTCTCAACGGCCACGCTGGTGCCTAGAACTGCCAGTTCTGCCAGTCCCTGAACGCACGTGTAGTACGTAATATTGTCCTCGGGAATCCCGGGACGGATCGTAAGGCCGAACCTGCGTTTGTCTCCGAGTCCTTTCCTAGTCCCTTATTTTTTACGGAGTTGCAAGCAACGAACAGCCTAAGTACATTGCCGGTGTCCAAACGCCTCGAGTCGCGATTTCTTCGAGGCTTGTCAACGTGCGCCTTAGACGCGGTCATTGCCGCTGCTAGCCGATGGCAGATCCCTGCAGATGGAGTAGTTGTTCATGAGGGCGATGCCGCTGACCGTATGTTCTTGCTGGTCAGTGGATCAGGCAGATACGTTTTTTACTCACAAAGCGGTCGCAAGCTTTTGCTCATTTGGCTGTTACCTGGCGACTTGTTTGGAGGTTCGGCGCTGCTGGAGGAACCCTCGCGGTATCTATGCAGTGTCGAATTGGTTAAGGGCAGCAGTGTGCTTGTATGGGAGCGCGATACTATTCGGGATCTCGCTGCGCGCTTTCCCAAGTTACTGGAAAATGCACTCTCGGTAGCGAGCGATTACTTAGTTTGGTATGTCGCTACCCACGTCGCCCTCACCTGCAACACCGCCGCTGAACGGGTTGCGCAAGTGTTGGTTAATTTGGCTCGCGGCATAGGGAAGCAAGTGCCGGGTGGGATTGCATTGGACATAACGAACGAACAATTAGCTGACGCATCGAATGTAACGCCGTTTACCGTAAGCCGCCTTACCTCCGAGTGGCGGAGGAGAAGTCTCATTACTAAGCATCGTGGCAGAATTGTGGTTCGCTTCCCTGAACGACTCCTCACCAGCATGCACGCAAAACGTCGAGCGGAAGAACCGTTGAACTCTGCATCCAGCCGCTCTCAATTAGCGAGACAACACGAATGAGTGCTCCTGGCAGAGATCGCGGATGTGCTCACAATCTTCATCGCCATGGAAATTGGTGACGTCATACGCACACAAGATGTCCACATCCTGCCGGGCCGCCAACTGATTCCATAATTGTTCCACCCGCATTGCCCCCCGGGTCTCGCCTGCCGCCCACAATCGGGATGTGTACTCGGCAAAAACAGCCACCCGCGGCCGACGGCAATGCGATGCCCGGGCCGCTGCCCTGATGAGGCCGCCCATGAATTCCATAAACCGGACTACATCCAGCGTACCATTCGGCATAAACAGGGACACAACCTCTTTTACGTCCAAGGCTATATGCTTTCCTTCTCGTAGCGCAGCTTTTATCTCGATCCCTGTCGCCAGCAAGGAAGGTAACAGCCGCGCTCTAAGCGCTGCGGTCGCTATAACTATCGCCGCTTGGCCGGCGCGAATTGCATTACCCACAAAGCAAGTAGCACCTTGCAAGAGAATATCTTCGCTCGAATGGACCTGCAGATTGTGACGACCGGTGAGTTGGACAGCAGTTTGACGGCGCAAGGATGTGGTCCTCGAATCCGTGCACTCAGGTAGGCTCTGGCGATCGTCAACCGCCGGCGAACAGTCCATCGCGAGACCACTGCTCGTGAAGCGTTTGCCTCCCAGTACCGATTTCACGGCGCGTAGCAGATCAGGAACAAGGCGCTCTTTTAGCACGTAACCACGTGCTCCGATACCGAGACTCTCACGAACACACTCGGCTGACGAGTCGTGGGTCACGACCAGAATCCTGCATTGAGATAAACTCGCAAGGATTTGTTTCGCAGCTTCGATTCCATTCAGCTTAGGTAATCCAATGTCGAGCAAGATCAAGTCGGGCTTCAACTCCTGAGCCTTGCGAACGCCTTCCTCCCCGTCCGCTGCTAGCCCTACTATCTGCAACTGCTGATCCTCTTCAAGGATCCACTGGATCAATCGTTGAAACGGTATGAAATCTTCGATTATTAGAACGCGAATTCGCGAATTCTTCGTGACCGCACTTTACCTCCATTCAAGTCCTGCACTGAAGCATCTGATCGCCAAAAACGCACACGAACACATTTGCATATATTCGATTTCACTTCGTTGCGTCGGCACACTGTTGGAACTGCTCTAGGACAATCTGGCGACGTCTTCCGTTTTGAGGAGCAGCTTTCGCGCTTGCGACGCTTCTGGCACTTCTGACAGCTATTAGCCTAGTGGCTAATCATCCGTTCCAGAGTCGATCTCGTGCTTGTCCCCGTTACGGTTCATGACGCAATGGATAGGCAAGTTCTAGGGCTGGAAAAAGAAACCTTTGAGCTGTGTGCGTGCCGCGCGGAATCACGGCGCTGTTGGACAGTATTGACGTGAACGAGATGAAAACGGCCAGGTACAGCATTCAATCAAATTGCCAAATCATGCCGATGTGCGGCTAGGGCGAGCTATGTCCAACACCATACTACAATTCTCTCAGGAGAATCATCACGCATGCACAAAGGCTGGAACCAAGCATGATGCAAGCACATGGCACCAACCAAGATGACCACTTTATGTCGTCTTGAAAGGTAAAATCACGGTATTTGGAGAGCTCGGTCGTACTGGTTGGCAGGTATTCGCGGTAGTCGTCGGGTGAGTCAAGGTATTGGATTTGCGCCCAAATGTAACAGTCGCTGACATGAAGTGCTGTTCCTCCGATTTGCCCTTTATACGTTCGTCCGTCCATATGAGGCGACTCTCCGACGCTGAGGAGTATTTACCTGTCGATCTCATCTAAATTCAACTGGCAAGTCTGACAGTGAAAGTCTTCGTTTGTGAGCATGCCCTCGGCAGGTCAGTGCTCCTTTGCCTCTATACTCACCGCTTACTCCGAAAAGACAGGGATGTGGGAGTGATTACTCTGACAGTGTCGTAGCGGAACACGGGTCTTTTATTTTTGATTCGAGGGATAACTATGCGAGCCAGTTCCCATGTCATCATGATCGTGTGTTCCATCGCATTCGCGATCTGCGTGAGCGCTCAGGAAAGCAGCCCGGGCAGCCACGATTGGGGATATGAGGGCGCTGAAGGGCCGTCACACTGGGGCGATCTCAAACCGGAATATAAGGCCTGCAAGCTCGGTCAGCACCAATCTCCGATTAATATCCGTGCTGCGCAGAAACTTGCGATGCCTCGAATTGAATTCCACTATAAAGCTTCGCCTCTCAATCTAATCAACAACGGACATGCGATTCAGATAAATTATGCCCCTGGTAGTTTCATCGTGATCGGCGACAAACGATACGAACTGCGGCAATTCCATTTCCACCACCCTAGCGAAGAGGAAGTGAACGGAAATGGGTTCGAGATGGAGGCTCATCTCGTCCACTCTGATGCTGGGGGACGTCTGGCGGTAGTTGCAGTGTTGTTCTCGGAAGGCAGCAGCAATGCCACGTTGGCAAAAATTTGGCGGTATCTACCTGATGAAGTAGGAAAGGAGAGGTCGGTAACGGGTGAGACTATCAACGCAGCTTCGCTGCTTCCGCAGGTAACCGGATATTATGGCTTTGACGGCTCACTGACAACTCCACCTTGCAGCGAGCCTGTCAGCTGGATCGTGTTGAAAACACCCGTAACCGCATCCGCGGAGCAAGTGGCTGGTTTCGCGAAACTCTATCTTCATAACACACGACCGATTCAGCCGCTCAATGGCCGCACAGTTCTGGAGAGTCAATGATGCAACGAGTTAGCTGCGACAGCGGCTTCCTCGACTAGAAGAAGGAATCCTGTTGCGGAACTGCTCGTTCTTGTAGAAAGTGCACCACCAGCGCCTGATTGTCGGAACCCTCGGAACACTGTTGTGACGTGAATCACAGCACTCGTGTGACTTAAATCACAATAAAGAAGAATGCTGGCAGGATTTGTCGCGATCGATCGAGTCCCTCGAAAAGCTTACATCGCTCATTCCCGACTTCTTAACTTTTGGGACCTTGTTATCAGCAGTCAGCAGCAGACTGTTAGTTCTAGCAGGTCTCATTTGCTCGTGTGCTCGCGATAATAGGGCGTAAGGCCGCAACGGCGGCATCAACGCTACGAACTACACGAGCGTTCGAGGAGAGTGAGCAATGAGCAGGCGAATAAGAGTTGTAACAAGTGTATTGGCAGTGTGTCTTCTGGCCGTAGTGTCGGTGTTTGCCGTCAACGATGGCGAGAAGGTCAAATCCAAGGGAGTCATCACCAATCGCACTGGAGACACGTTAACAGTGAAGACTGCGGATGGACCTTACACAGTAATTCTCACTAGCGACACCAAGGTGCAACGTCCTGTGGGGCTCGGCGCCCGTCATAAAGACATGCCCCCTGAGGTCCTGATTCCGGGGCTCAGAATGAAGTTCGAAGGAGTGGGCGATAACCAGGGTCAGGTCGTGGCAAAAAGCATAGAGTTTGACAACGACGATCTCGCTTTGGCCGAAGTAATTCAGGCGGGTTTGAATCCCACCGCGCAACAGCAAGCGAAGAACATGGAGACTTACGAGGCCAACAAGCAGGCGACCGATGCAGCCATCGCCGCCAACAAACAGGAGATTGAAGCCAACAAGCAGAGAGTCGCTGCCAATGAACAGAACCTTCAGGAGGTTGCGCAGGCAACCGCGAAGCGTTTCAGCGAGCTGACTGACTGGGTCGCCAAAAAGGAAGCGGTTGTGCATTTCGCAGTGGGTGATTCCACAATTTCGGCGGAGCACAAGCAAGAAATTGCTGCTTTCGCACAAGGCGCGCTCAACTATAAGGGCTATGTGATCGAAGTAAAGGGGTTTGCTGATTCAACGGGCGACGCTGCTGACAACCAACAACTCAGCAAGGATCGTGCTGAATCGGTGGTCGCCTATTTGCTGCAGGAGTGCCACGTTCCGGTGAAAAATATTGTTGCTCCCGGAGCGATGAGTGAAACCCACCCCGCAGCCTCTAACGAGACTGCATACGGACGAGCCGAAAACCGGAGGGTCAGTCTTAGGCTTCTGGTCAACAAGGGTGTCGCCGGTGAAGGCGGGAATTAGCATTTGTTCCGTCGGTTACAGGACCTATTTCGCTGTTGTTCGGTGCGGCGGCTTGGGGACTCTCTTTCCTCTCTTTTTCCCCCAGGCCGCCGGGTTCTTAGACCAAGCTGACCGGCGTAGACGATTCTCTGCATCGATGATCGGAACAGCCGTTTGGCCAATTCGAAACTGACAATATCGGCTTCTGTTACAAGTGACAGTTCGCAATAAATCCAGTACCTGCTGCAATATTGTATGTCTCTCTCCATTCGGAGCAATGGTGAGGAGCCACTTTTGTCGCAGAGCGCAAAGAACCGCAGGGCCATAACAGCGCTATTGCTTTTTACAATTTTCGTCGGGACCTTCATGCATTCCTGCTGGGCACAGGATCTCGCGCCTCGCGCCTACCTGATCACCCCACTTCATTCCAACGCGATCAACCTAACCTACTCCTTTTACCACGGAGGCCTGGATTTCAACGGGGTGGTTCCGGTTACAGGTGCCAGTGGCAATTACAGCGTGCCGATCTTCAGTCTTTATCATTCCTTCAGCTTCTTTGGTCGCTCCGCCAACATCGCAACGTGGCTGCCCTACGGCGTGGGAACATTTCGCGGGTCTGTGCTCGGGACGGACAAGCAGGTTTACCGCTCCGGTTTGTTCGATTCAGGATTTCGCTTTTCTGTGAATCTCAAGGGTGGTCCCGCGATGCCCATCTCGCAGTTCGCGAAGTGGAAGCAAACGGTGGTGTTGGGCGTCAGCCTAAAAGTAATTGCCCCGACCGGCCAGTATGATCCCACGAAAGTGCTCAACTGGGGGATTAACCGCTGGGCCTTCAAACCGGAGTTTGGCTATTCCCAGCGCTTTAGAGAGAAATGGGTTCTCGATGGTTACGCTGGGGCAGTCTTGTTCACCACCAATCAGCAATCCTTTTCGATTCCGACACCCCAGCCGCAGACGAAAAGCCCATACGGTTCATTCGAAGGCCACCTGAGTTACGACCTAAAGCATTATCGCGGGAAGCCGACACTTTGGATCTCGCTTGACGGCAATTTCTGGTTCGGCGGGACAACGAGTATGGGCGGCAAATCGAACCCCGCTAGCCGGCAGACGGCTTCCCGCATCGGGGTTACCACAGCCGTTCCGGTCAGCCGCCATCAGTCGATCAAGGCGAGCTTTAGTAGGGGAGACTATGTCCGTATAGGTGGCAATTTCGACACCTTGGCAGTCTCATGGCAGTACAGCTGGTTGGGCAGACCGAACTAGTTCGGGCCTTCGGCCCAATCGTGCGCTGGTGCAAAACCGTCAACTAGCGGGGGGCGTAACGGTTGGGGGCGGTGGGGAGGGGAAGCCAGATCTGCTGAACAGGTGACCGCTTTGGCGGACCACATTCGTCAGCGCGAGGTCCCGCTTTCAGCGGCTGACAGCAATCCGCTTCCCCCGGCAATTGCATCGGCGGGCCACTGGTCATCGGTACGGTGCCAACTCTTGTCCGGATTGTAGCGCTCCATGCTTTTGACGATATTGCGGGAGTCAGGTCCCAGGTCTTTCTCGTAGACAATTCGGTCGTAGCTGACCAGGAAAGTTTTGACACCGGTAACACGGTACTCTGCCGGTACCGCAACCAGCGCAAAGCCTCCAATCATGAGACCCTCGATTACGTAGTCCAGTTGTCCCAACGGCGCTGCAGGACCTTGGCCCTTCAGAACTTTGAAGTAGTAGCCGTGATACCCAGGCTTATCAGGAGAGTAGCCTTCCGCGATGGCTCGAGCCACAGCCTCGCTGATTGGACCACCCGAGGTCCCATCTGCATTCTGCCAATACAGACCATCGCGCTTGCCAGGCGTGCTGATAATTTTTTGGGCATACTGATTGACTCCCGAATTGTCGTGAACCTCCGCGGCGTACGCCTTCTGAGCCTCCACAAAGCCGCGACAAACCTGAATTGCGTCGAGTTCGTTGGCGCCAATGCGGCGGTAGAGAATCTCATCATGTCCTTGCTTCGAATCGAAATACCATTTCCCGACTCGCTTTACGATGGGAATCGGGAGCGGGAATTCGTCGTTCCCAACTGAGAGGATGGCTCGGGACCGGTTCTTCGGATCTATCGTTACCGTTTTCTTTTCCTGAGCCTTCGCGGCAAATGCTTGCGCACGGTTCTTGTCCAGGACAGGGTCCCCTGAAGATATTAAGTCTTTGCCGCCCGCACCGAACATCTCCAATAACGCAGGGACGTCATAGTTTTTGGCGGCCTCGAGCAGCGCATCTGCAGCCTGTTCAGGCGTAGCAAAAGATTTTTGTGCCTGGAACGCAGATCCAGAATTTTGCTTCTGCGATTTCGATTGCCCATAAAGACTAGCAGTGATAACACACGAAAAGATGGCAAATAGAAGCAGCCTTACGCTGTGCGCCATAACCTTAGATAACTGTGAGCTCATGTGTTCCTCCTGATTTATGGCTTAATTCACCGCCGTCGGCCGCCAGCGCCACTCCGTCCACCCCCACCACCACCTCGTCCGCCGCTGAAGCTAGAAGAGCCACGTGAACTGCTGGCTCGTGCGCTGCTTCCGCTGGACCCTCCGCCGCCAAAGGCGCCGGAGTTACGAGATCCACCACCGCTGGGCACACTGCGATCGCCCACGCGGTCTCCCCCACCGCGGTTCGCACTCCTGTCGCTCGCTCCTGCGCTAGCAGCGCGGTTGCCGGCATCTCTCGAGCCCGCACTGCGGTCGCTAACGCCCTGCTGCCGCCCGCCGGCACCGCTGCGGTCACCGACGCCCCCATTTTGTCGATTCGCCATTGAACTGCGATCGCTGACTCCTGCCTGTTGCCTGTCTCCCTGACGCCCTTGATTCTGGCGCGCCTGGGCTTGGCGGTTTGCCAGGGAATCCCCGCGAGTCGTACCACCATACTTGCCTGCCGTCGCTCTGTCGGAATAAGGAGCGCCGCCCCGGTGTTGCGGATTATGTTGCCAGGTTCGGTTGGCAGTATTAGAGCGGTTGGCAGTTCGGTTCGTATTACGATTGGAGTTGTTCACGAAGTTATTGCTGTTATTGATGTAAACATTGTTATTGGAACCCCAGCCGCTGTGGTAACCCCATCCGCCGCCCCAAGCTGCTCCCATGGCTACGCCAATTCCAAACGAAATTGCCATGCCCGCCGCGTAATACCCGGGCGGTGGATAGGTAATCGGGGGATACGCGTAAACCGGCGGACCATATACCACCGTAGGGTTGTAACTGGGAACGTAAACAACTTCCGGGTTGGCCTGCTCGATGATCACCACTTGCTTATTTTCGACGACTTTCGTCTCCACTTTCTGCTGCTCAGTGGATTTGAGATTTCCCTTCTCTTTCGCCTTTTGGCGCATGCGCTGCACCGCGTCCATCACATCGCTCTGCTGCGCAAGAAAGGCGTTGCCCAAGTCGGTGGTCCATTTGATGTTGTCCGCCATCTGTTTGACCACCTCCGGAAGTGCCGCCATAGCCTGAATACTAGGATCCCAATCCTGCTTCTTCACCGCATCCACCAGCGCCTTGTCTTTAAGACCCTTATTCTTCGTCAACCACTGCTGAAGTTGAATAATTTCTAACGGGTAAGTAGAGGCTACGAGCGTCTGGCTCAACATTGGATCCGGATAGAGAGCGATGGGAGCAACCAGAGAATCCAATTGTTCAGGCGGAAGCTTCGATACCTCCTGCCCTGCGGCAGGTGCAGATTCCTGCGGCGGGTGCGCGAGCACCAGGCTGTCTCCTGGTACAAGTACCAAGCTGCAGACAACGGCCACGAGAGCTTGAAAGATCTTGATCAGGAATTCTGACCGAGAGGGTTTCGCTTTCATAACGAACTTCCTTCCCTACTGGCAGCACCGGTCGTAATTTTGCTTGTGTTGGAGCGCATGACAGCCCGAGCACGTAACCGTGAGAGTGAGCAGGAGTAAATCTAATTCCATCGTTAAGTGTCTCCCGAAACTCTCGAATGCGTCAGTTCGGCGCGGGCACCGTTGTATTCCTCTGGGCAGCTGCGCTCATATGACTTCCAAGAGATGTACGTAATTACTTTAAAAGGCGGACGTGGGTGACAGGACTGGCAAATCTGACAGTCTGCAAGCGAAATGAGCTTCCATGGTGTTGGAAAATCGCCCGAGACTGCAACCCGGTACACCTGGCGGTCGGCAGATACTCATTCATGCCGTAAACTTTCGACAGGGTCCATCCTTGCAGCCCGAAGTCCCGGAAGAGCTCCGGCAGAGATACCTACAAGAGAAGAAACGCCTAGACCAACCAGCACAGACGTTCCCGATACCGGGAAATCGTAACTCGTGGTCAGTCGTATTGAAAAAGGTACTGACAAACCGGCAATGACTCCGACTGCGCCCCCTGCAAGTGAGATGAGCAGTGCCTCTGAAATGAACTGCAGGCATATCTCGCTTCGGGTTGCGCCTACTGCCCTTCGAATGCCAATCTCTCGAGTTCTGTCAACGACAGTGGCCAACATTATGTTCATGATACCCAGGCCGCTGACCAACAGAGTGACAGCGGAAATCAAGAGCAACACAAGGGTCAGAGCGTTTGCTGATTTGTTGGCAGCCCCGATCAGCTTCGTCAGGTTGCTCACCCAGTATGTGGATTCGGGACGATGGCGCGCCGCTAGTACAGAGTGAATCTGCTGCGTTGTCGGAACAATGGTGCTCGAATCAGCGACGGAAAAATAGAGCTGCTTGATTTGATCAGAGTTTGTAAACAGCCGGGCGGCGCTGTAGGGAATCAGCAACGTATACTCGTACACTTCGGACTGCCCGAATGTATCCACCCTTTCTTTGAACGTTCCTATAACCGTGAAGGGTAACCCATTCAGCTTTATATTCTGGCCCACGGCCGCATCATCGGAGCCATACATTTCTTGTGCGAGATGTTCCGTGATGACTGCCACCTTGCTGCGTGCTCGCAAATCTTGTTCGTCGAAAACACGGCCCGTCAGCACCAGCAGATTTCGGACGCGTACATACCCGGGAAATACCCCTAGAATGTAAATAGGACGCGTATGACCGCTGGCAATGCTCATTTGATCACGAATTTCTAGAATCGGCGATCCAGCAATGATTCCGGGCACCTCTTGCAGCACGGCATCAAAGTCTCTGAGAGTAAGAGGGTCGGCAGTACCAGGCAGCTCCTGAGCCCCTCCCTGGTATTCGGCGAAAATCCAGTTCACACCGATCGACTCTATTTGCTGCAATACGTATTGTTTGCCGGCAAGCCCGATTGTGACCACCCAAATAACGGATGCGGTGCCAATCACCATCCCTAATGCGGTGAGAGCAAACCGGGCCCAGTTGGCACGGAACGTGTCCGCGCAAAGTGTGACGATCTCGGCGAAAGCCAGGTGTTGCCGCCTCGCGGAAGTGCGGATGAGACTGGCGTCATTCATGTCGAACGCTTTCTGCTTTTATCCCGCTTCTGCGTATAACGCCAGCAGAATACCTAAAAGGCAGGTTGCCATCGGCCACAAGTACGGTACAAACGAACGACGCCAAAAACCACGGTCGTGTACAAACTTTAAGAACGCAATCGCCAAGCCGACCAGCGTAAACCAAAGATGTTGTTCCTGAACACGCAGCATTGAGGCTGTCATCACGTGCGATCCCTGTGCCGCTGACCGCGAACTTCCCACTGGTGACATCTCGTGATCCATCCCTTCCATGTCTCCATGTCCGCTCATGGCGGGCATGTCGCCCCCCGAGGGACTAGCACGATTTGTTAAATACGCCTGCTGAAGCGCTTCCGGAGAAGTACCAGTAATCTTGGCAATTTTCGCTAATTTCTCTGAATTATCCCAGCCTGCCGGCAAGCCAGAGTTGCCTCCGTGATCGTGCATCAACAATATGCCAGCGCCAAGAACAGCAAGCACGGGAAATGCCCAAGTTTTCCAGAACTGAGGCAGCCGCCCGGAAGATCGGAGGTACTCGATGATGCCCATCGCGAACAAAAGAATGGCGAAGAGCTTGTGCTGGCGAGCTTCTGCGTCGTGGTGAATGAGCCAGGTCCAAGCTAAAGCGCCTCTTGGCCATATCTCCTTGTCACTCCAGACGGCAAGGAACAGAGCTGCTCCTAAGAACAGACCGGGCCACAGTCGGTGGGCCGATGCAAGTTCAGGAAAACGGTAGGCAGCGAGCACCAGGAGGGAAATACCAATGAGGATGTATCCGGCAACATGGTGGTTCCATTCGGAGTCCAGAATATCTGGGTCAATGAAAACGACTGGTGACGAACTCTGAAGGTTTGGGCTGCTTACCCCCGCTGGTTCTGCGGCGGCTGCTGATCTCGGCACTGTCAAGCCACAAATCCAGAGCGCAAGGCTGAAGCCCAGGAGCAGCACGTGTACGTCATTTCTCATATTTCTTCTGCCTCGGTTTATGAACTTCAGCCTCATGGGTTCCTCATTTTATCTCTCCGGGTCTTTAGGCCTGCGCATATTACCGTGTCCAATCCCTGGGACGAACTGGCAGAATTGACAGTTGTCTCTCGGAGCAATTTGTGGGAGGAGCGAAACTATGCCTGCCGGTGCACAGCCATGATGAGACATCGCCGAAAGATCAAGAAAGTGCCCCATGTAAATTACCTGGCTCATTTCCTTATCGAAATGGGTGATCTGACGCTGCGTAAAGTTACCGCGCGAAACGCGTCATCAGAGACGTCTGTTCTCAACGATTATTCGGTGGGTTGGGACCTGAGTCAGAACACGCGATAGCCCGAGTGGAACATTGGACCTGGTAGGTATCCTCAGCGTGCAATGGTACTGGTACGAATCTGGAAACGGCCAACCAGCGCCGCCTTATGATCAGGCAACACTTAAGTGGAAGGCGAAGCCGGCTGATCTGCTCATTTCCTGTTATTTCTAGTATCATGCTAGCACGCTGGACTGAGGCATACGTTCTCTCCTAAGGTTCACCAATTATCGAGCGCGCTCTGTCGCATAGCTAAGCTGCGGAATGTAGTTGTGAGAGACCTCGGCGCTATCAATCGCGAGATTCCGAAATGTGTTCAACGACAATCGACGCCACCTGATGATTCTGGGAGGTTACGTTTTGACATGACACCCGATTCCACCAAGTCGAATCCGTCATGGTATCGGACTCTCAGGAGCCTTGCGGTCGGTCTTTGCGTCTTTTACCTTGGTTCGCTCGTGGCCACCTGGCTAACCTCACACCACGTTCATGGATTTTCAGCGTTGTTGGATGACCTTGTTGGCGGTCTTGCCGCCGGATTCATTGTTCTCGTGTATGAAGTGCGGCATCAGCAGGTGGTTGACGAGCTGTGCGCGAGTGAGGCTCGGGAAAGGACAAGAGCTAAGGAACTTGAGACTATACTGGATGCCACGCCGGCGGTTCTTATCGCACAGGACGTGGACTGTCGCCGGATCACCGGGAACCGGGCGGCGCACGAGCAACTGAGGGGGCCGCCCGGTGGAAACTTTTCCTTGAGCGCACCTAGCGAGGAGCGACCTGCGTTCCGAAATGTGGAGGACGGGGCAGAGATTCCGCCGGAGGTGCTGCCCATACAGACAGCGATAGCAACCGGTAAACCAGTATATGCACGCTTGATGACCATGCTGTTTGAGGACGGAACGGAGCGATACGAGACGGTGAATGCAATGCCATTGCTGGATGAGGTGGGCGACATTCGAGGCGCAGTGGCTTCATCGGTCGATATTACAGCTCTGAAGCAAACGGAACAGGCATTGCGTGACAGTGAAGATAAGCTTCGGTTGCTCCTTGACTCGACGGCCGAGGCTATCTTAGGAATTGATCTTGAGCACCGATGCACGTTCTCCAACCCTGCCAGCCTCCGCCTTTTGGGATATAAGCGCGCCAACGAAATGCTGGGAAAGAACATGCATGACCTGATGCATCATAGTCGTCCGGATGGTACCTTGCTGCCCATAGAGGAGTGCCGAATTCGCAGAGCAACAGAAACAGGTAGAGGAGTACACGTTGAGGACGAAGTGTTATGGAGATCCGATGGTACAAGTTTCCCTGCAGAGTATTGGTCGTATCCCCAATGGAAGGGGGGCCAAATTGTGGGGGCGGTCGTCGCCTTTGTCGATATCACCAAGCGCATGTTGGCGGAAGCCGCGGTCGCGGACGTAAACAGAAAATTGATTGCGGCACAAGAGCAGGAACGCACTCGAATCGGCAGAGAGTTGCACGACGACATCAACCAACGACTCGCGCTGTTGGCACTCGAACTCGAAAAACGACTCGAAGACAATCCTTCCGAGGTTCGGAACCGTGTGCGAGAACTTCGAATACAGACGAGTGACATTGCCAATGATGTGCAAGCCTTGTCCCACGAGTTGCACGCCTCAAAACTGGAATACCTCGGTGTCATCAGGGGCATGAAAAGCTGGTGCCAAGAATTCGGAGAGCGACGGTGACTACACATTCAATTCACGTGTCCTGAATCCCAGATGTCTCTGCCATCGGAAGTAGGACTTTCCGTTTTTCGAGTTCTACAGGAAGCCCTGAACAATGCAGCCAAGCACAGCGGAGTGAAAGAGATTGAGGTGCAACTCCGCGAAGAGTCAGGTGCGATTTGTAGTGCACCCCTGAAAACTAGACACAAGGGGCCATGTTTGAAGTAAGGGTTTGGGCGAACCGGGCGCGAGCGTCGTGCGGGGTTCGTCCGTGGAGTC
>Ga0335070_10002479_pt1 | contig 21469 bp, 19 predicted proteins | sample Lox_Sample_13_FD_206722 | JGI IMG/M metagenome (GOLD analysis project Ga0335070, IMG submission 206722) | Soil microbial communities from Loxahatchee National Wildlife Refuge, Florida, United States - Lox_Sample_1.3 | ecosystem: Environmental > Terrestrial > Soil > Wetlands | place: USA...
CTCAAGCGATTCCTTCACTTAGTCTCAGAAGCGCACCTTCTATGGTTGCTTTTGCTCTCTCTCTTCGCTTATTGTACTGTTCTTGCATTCTGCGGTACGCATCCAAAGTGTACGCGCCAGCTCTGTACCTTGCCATGGTTCTTCTCTCCTCGACCTCGATTCCTTCAAGCTCTGCCTCTGCGATTTCTAGGTCTTTCAGAATTTCTGCGTATCTTGATCCCATAGATTTTGCTCTTTGTTTGAGGTCTACTAGTTCTCTGTCGAGTCTGTAGATTTGGCTTTCTAGCATGCGTTTTCGTACTTTATAACGTCTGCGTGGTATACGTCCTTTCTGTGCTTGCCGCTCGAGCGATTCCAGTTCCAATAGGGCTTTTGTTCTTTCCTCATAAGAAGACACGAGTGCTTTGAGGCTCTGTGGCTTCGTAGCAACACTTGGGACGGATATGGGCGCAGTTGGCCTCTGTGCACGCCAAAATAGGGCTACTACAATTCCGACGGCTACGATTGCCGTCATCCACAGAGTAGGCCGAAATGAAGCCCAAAAGACCGAATAAACATATGGCAAGTGCAAGTCAATATTGTTATACGATGACACGTTGTAGACTGTTAAGGTGATTTCTTGCTGAAACGCATTGTTCTGCAGGTCACAATTGAGGTTTGGATATTCCTTTATGGATGCACCCTCGGGAAGTGAGATTTTAAGGGTCAGTTTCCCTATGACGCTGTCTAAACCTTTTGTGACAGGAATATTCAAGTCAAATCCGCTATTTCCAGTTTTATCCGTATAATTACCTGAAAGTAACAAATAATTCAGCGTAAATTGTGTAGAATTTCCTAGCTCAAGAGAAACCCCGAAACTTAGGCTGTACGTGGCTGTTGTCTTGTTCACGATTGTTGTGGCTAAAGAGTCTCCATGCGAATCGTATGCGGTAACATTGCCAGCGCCTGTCAGGAGGCTTACGTACATTGATGGCGCTGCTTGTGACAGGTGGCTTGTTACAGTGTAGGCATCTGTAATGAAGATGTTGCCTTGTCCATCAATTTCTGCGTGTCTTTCCAAATCATCGATTGTGATTAATTGATATACGCTGCCTGTTGATTCGCTGAAATTCAACCATCCAGGTGCATACGTTAGTGCTGGCAGCGGTCTACTTATCGCGCTTACAACTTGTCTTGTTCCTAATACTTCCTTAAAAGTAAGGTTTGAGGAAGGAGAACTGGTCTGATAAATAGTGTTTGGCGGAGTTATTACTGTGACATTCGCTAGAGATACGTTTTGCAGCAGGCTTGGAAACGCAGGGTAATTTATAGTTAGGATAGGTTCGGTTACATTAGTGCGGGGCGTGCCGGAGACCGGTTCGCTGAGATGCGTCCACGTGGAGGATATGACTAGGTCTGAGAAGACAAAAACCACAGTAAAACGGAACGAAGGCCCGCCAACGCGAAGTTGGACACCTACCTGTGGGAAGATGACTGTTACTCCGTAATAACCAATATTACTGCCTAATCCTGTGTCTAATGAAACATCGAATATTTGTGCCGGGTTTGAAGCGTTGAAGGCAGAGACGTACGCTAGGCGATACTTATATCCGTATGGAAAACCCAGCGGATATCCAGTTAGCGTCGTGTTTTGTTTTGCGGACAATTGCACCGTGTCGTTAATTCTGATGCTTCCAGCCTGCAGAAACGTGACCGCGTGGTCTATTTGATCCACTTGGACATTGTCAAGCGGAGATGCCTGCACAGTTATTTTCATTGTGGTGGCATTTGCTTTGAAGAAAATTAGGGTCGAGAATCCGAGAAAGAACAGGATAAATACTAAAGGCAACAATTTTGACTTTTTCATTGGATTTCCTTCTTTCACTGCTATATTGGGATATATATGCGCTGGTTTTTCCATTTGTCTTGCTATCTAATAACCGTTTTTCCTTATAACCATTCGTTTTTCTGAGAGTAGTCATATAAATCATTCATTTTTAAGAGAAACATAACAGTGTTTTGTCTTTTAATTCTACATAACGCCTTACCCTTCGTGCCAAATGAGCACCCACGATGCGCTCCAAATCTGAAAAATAACGGATTTTTCGTGTATCTCGTGCTTTAAGAATTCTCTTCGCTGTTATGGGACCCACATGGGGTATTCGTAAAATCTCCATGTAAGCTGCAGCGTTTAGGTCGATTGGAAACATATCGCGGTTCACTGTAGCAGCAGCGAGTTTCGGGTCTGCGTTGGGCAAGAATCCTTCGTCGTTCACGATTGATGCAAAAGAGTCTGGTGTCCATCCATAGTCTCTGAGCAGGAAGGAAGACTGATACAATCGATGCTCTCGCCAAAGAGGACAAGCCTGCCGCTTCTCTAAGGCTGTCTCTTGGACGGGTTCGAAACCGCTATAGTAAACCCGTTTGAGCCCAAGTTTTCTGTAAAGCCAACCAGTAACCTGCAAGTGCTCCCAGTCATTGTCGCCAACCGCGCCCACAATCATCTGAGTGTCAACCCCAGATTTCATGAAGCCAAACTCAGGCCTAAGCGCACTTTCTTTCGTTCTCTTTCCCTCGTCAATCAGCCAATCTAGCCTTTTCAGAACCGCCTCTTTCAGTCCTCCCTTGTCTGGGCACAACTCATCAAAAATACTCTTATTTGGTGCTTCCAAGTTGATTCCAACTCTATCTGCGAGTTCTACAGCCTCGTGAATGTAATGTCTACTCACGCCAGGCATCAACCTAAGATGGGCATAACCCGTGAACCGCATTTTCCTAAGCTGACGTAGCGTTTCGAGCTGTTCCTCCATGATAAAGTCTGGGTCCTTTGAAATAGAAGAGCTCAGAAAAAGACCACGAATCTTTCCAGTTTTCCATAGATGCATGGTTATTCTCGCGAGTTTTTGTGGTTCCCAAGAGATTCGTTGAATACTCCTCTTCGCCTGGAATGCACAGTAGGAGCATTCGTTCTTGCAACGATTGGTCAACAACGTCTTCAGCAACGGTACGCACTTTCCTCTCGCTGCTGCTTCATAAATGGGCACTGCATTCTGATCCCATTGTGCGTCTAAGCTGAGAAGATGCCACTTATCTCTTCTTTTGATTGGGTTGGTCACGTCTATTCGCTTGGATGATTAGCCCATAGCAGGATATCTTCTTTCAGCAAACAAAAATTGAAAAATCAACGTTACTATATGCGATGTTTACCTAAAACTTGTGCTGTTGCTAGTGTCCTGATTCTCTGAGGTAATAGCCTTCATCTCTCTTGGCACCGAAGCTTCTGACTCCCTGCTTCTCCAACTGTGTCCTCAGCTTCTGAGCGTATTTGTGGTCTATTTCGCCTCGTTTTTCCATGTAGTCAATGATTTCCTCAGCCTGTTTCCCAGTGTCGCATCTGCATAGAAAGTCTATCACGTTCGGGTTATAGTCATCGAAGCATTTGGAAGCCGCTGCCTTTTCTCCAGCTGCAGGATCAGACCGTACACTTTTGATGTTGATTTTCGATTTTCCTTCCTCCATCTCTTCGGCTAAGTGAGGAAACATCTTTTTGAACGTTCCCTTGTCTATCTGCATCTTTTCACTCGCCTTACATGGTTAAGGTTGACCTTAACTGGTTATTTGCCGTTGTGTGTGTCACTCTTTTCTATGTAAAAACAGATATTTAAGCGGAGTCAAACTCGGCGTCCAAAACAACCATGCCCTCGGTAGTTAATACGAAATGTTGCCATACGCAAACACGTGAAACAACACAAAAGTCATGCAGAAACACACTTTTAAGGAGCTAAGAATCGGCATTTATAAGCAACCAATCCATAAACAGATTAACTACAAACCATAATCTTCAAAGAATCAAAGAAAACATCATCAGGTCTGAGGCAAAACCGAATTGGCTATGGACCCCAAAATCGTGAGAGAAAAAATAACCGCGCTCAATGATGAACTTGCGCCACTGAAAGAGCAAAGAGAAAAACTGGAACATGAAGCCCTGCAGTGGATGGAGAAAAGAGACGAAATCCGCGAACAAATCAAAGAATTTCGCACAGAAATATCAAGCCTCAAGCAAAAGCGTGACGAAACTAATCAGAAAGTGAAAGACCTCAAAATCATACGTGACGAACTTGTTTCTGAAAGGAAGGAAAAACTCGCCAAAGTCGTCGAATTCAAACGCAAAGTCGCGTCTTTTAAGCAGATTCCATCCAAAGCCATCCAAAACATCCAAACCGAAATCCAGAACCTCGACTGGAAAATCCAAACGAGCTCTTTGACCTTACCGCAGGAAAAACGCATAATCGAACAAATAGCCGAACTCGAAAAACAGCTTGCGGCTTGTAAACAAGTGCAATCCATGTGGGCAGAAATCAAGACGTTACAGCATCAGTTGAGGAACATGCACACGCAAGAGAAGGAAACGCACAGACAAATCGCCCATCTCGCAGAGCAAAGCCGAGAGATTCATCAAACAATGAACGAGAAGGGCGCAACTATCCCCCAGTTAAAGACTGAAGCCGAGGAAGCACACAAAAAATACATAGAAATCAGAAGGCAAGCACAAAAAGCGTATCAGCAGTGCATGCCATTAATAGCCCAAATTCGCGCGTTGCTGTTCCAAATCAAAACGGAAGAAGAGAAAAAGAAAACAAAGCGGCAAACAGAGATCATGCAAGAACTGGAGAAGAATGCCTTGGAAAAAATGAAACGAGGAGAAAAACTGACCTGGGACGAATTCAAAATTCTCGCCGAGAAGGGGCTCCCCGAAACCTGAATTCTGCTCTTTTCCTAAAGTGTTGTCTCAAGAGATAATGCATATAAAACTATAAGAGGCGAACGATTCAATTTATTATGCGAACAGAATGACCAGTCAGCCTGAAAAGAAGGAAAACGTCCTCATTCTCTGCGTTGACCGAGACGGCGACATAAGCGCCAAAGCAAACCTAAAAACGCCCATCTTCGGAAGAGAAGAAAACCTAAACGCTGCGGTCGCCTTTGCTCTCAAAGACCCCGAGGAACCAGACGCAAACGCCATGTTCGAAGCCATAAGGGTGTTTGACCGCCTAAAAACAGAAGGCAAACCGCATGAAGACTTTCAGATAGCCACAATTTCAGGCTCTGAATTCGGCGATGTCAGCGCAGACAGAAAACTCGTCTCGGAACTGAACGAAGTCTTGACGAATTTCAGAGCAAACGAGGTAGTTCTGGTTACCGACGGCTACCAAGATGAACTGGTTCTCCCACTCATCGAGTCGCGAGTTCCTGTGTCATCCGTAAGAAGGATAGTTATAAAGCACAGCAAATCAATCGAAGAAACCGCGGCAGTTTTTTCGCGGTACTTAAAAATGGTAGTAGAAGACCCAAGGTATTCGCGACCCCTTTTGGGAATTCCTGGGATTCTGCTCATTGTGCTAGTCGTTCTTTCGTTCTACAACCTCTTGGGGCTAACATGGTTAGTCTTTCTCGTCATTCTAGGGGGAGCTCTTCTCATCAAAGGTTTCGGCGTTGACCGGGCAGTGAAAAGCGCCGTGAAATGGGCAAAGGACTATGAACCGCCGCCCGTTCCCGTTCAAATCGCCAGCTTTGCTACGGCAGCGGGTCTGCTTTCTGTGGCAATAGGGATCTATTTGGGCCTTAGCGAAGTGAGTCAGAGGCTCATAGCATTTCCCACTCTCGGCGAAATGCCCAGTTTGCTAGGAGAATTCATTCAGTATGCTGCGGTTTTGATTTTCATCGGCATTTGCGTTGTGCTTTCTGGAAGAGCAATAAAATGGTATTTTGAGCATGACGCGCGCTTGTTGCGAACGGTTGTCATAATCGCCGTCGCCGCTTGGTCGTCTCAAATCGCCCTGCAAGTCTCACAGATACTAATCAACCCATCCTCGGAATATACTGGTCTTGTTGTGAGCATTTTGGTGGGCATTTTGGTCGGTCTTTCCTCACTGCTTGCGGCTTTCTTGGTTCACAGAAGATACGCTGGCTTTTTCAGGAAGAAAGGGGTTGAGGTTGAAGAGTTCAACGAAGAAACCTGAAATCGCCATTATAGGCGGAACTGGACTCGAGAATTTCCTGAAGATTTCTGAACAGATTCGCATAGGAACTCCTTACGGCATTCCTCCTGCACTTTTCCTCGGGAATGTTGAAGAAAGAATGGTCATCTTCTTAGCTCGCCATGGCTTAGACCACAATATACCGCCACACAAAATTAATCATCGCGCCAACATACATGCTCTGCAACAATTGGGTGTAAAACGTATTATAGCCACAAACGCCGTTGGCGCTATCAATGAAACCTTCAAACCCGGAAACTTGCTTATTCCCCACGATTTTATAGATTTTACAAAATCTCATCCCACAACTTTCTATGAGGACACGCCAGTTATTCATGTGGACTTGTCACAGCCATATTGTCCAGAAATTCGAAAAACGCTCATCGCCGCTGCAAAAAGAAGTAAAATCGAGGTTTTTGCCCGTGCGATTCTGGTTTGCACCAGTGGACCTCGGTTTGAGACTCCTGCGGAAGTTGAGATGTTTCGTCGATTAGGTGGCGATTTGGTTGGAATGACAGGCGTTGCCGAGGCTATATTTTCGCGTGAGCTGGAAATGTGCTATGCGAATGTTTGCTTCGTCACGAACATGGCTGCTGGCTTGCAAAAGCGGTTAACCACGCGAGAGGTCGCAGACAACGCGGAGAAGATTCGTTCTGTCTTTGAGAAACTTTTAAGTGAAACGATTAGGACGATACCACATGACCGAAACTGCCCCTGCGTTCATGCATTAAAAAACGCGAGGTTCTGAGAGAGAATAGAATGCTAAAAACCCTCCTGTCGATTACTGGGATTTACAGGGTTTATGAAAAATGGTTATGGTACCAAATAAAGAACGGAAAAAGCCCAGAACACATCGCTGTGATTCTGGACGGAAACCGCCGCTGGGCAGAAGAGCACTCACTTCCGACATGGTTAGGTCACAAGGAGGGTGCTGATAAAATCGAAGACTTAATCGACTGGTGCTTCGATTACCTAAACGTAAAATCCGTCACGCTCTATTCATTTTCAACAGAGAATTTCTTGCGCGAATCTAGTGAAGTGGAGGGTATTATGAAGCTGGCCGAGGAGAAACTCACCAAAATTATCACAGACGCACGCATTCACAAGAATAAAGTTCACGTCAGGATAATTGGCAGACAGGAACTGCTTCCAAAACAGCTTCAAGAGTTGAGCAGAAGAGTGGAAGAAACAACAAAAGGCTATGACGAACACTTCCTCAACATTGCGTTGGCTTATGGTGGAAGAGCGGAAATCGTTGACGCTGCACGCAAACTAGCCCACGAAGTTGAAAAGGGAAAGTTGAAGCCAGATGCCATAGAGGAGGAACTGTTCGAAAAATATCTGTACACGGCACATTTGCCTAAGCAGGACCCGGACATGATTATTCGAACCAGCGGCGAAGAAAGACTCAGCGGCTTTCTCTTATGGCAAAGCGCCTACAGCGAACTCTTCTTCTTAGACATTTACTGGCCAGACTTTCGCCGCATCGACCTGTTGCGCGCGATTCGAACTTTCCAAAAACGAAAGAGACGCTTCGGCCAATAGAAAGAGAACAGTTGTCTTTTTAGGCGCGTTTTCTGGCGCTCACGATGGAGATAACATCGCCGTTTTTGAGCACATAATCCTCGCCGACGCGTTTTTTCTCGTGTGCCTCGACGCCGTAGATGAAGCCTTCTCCAAGTTCGGTGTGAATTCGGTAGGCTAGTTCGCGCGCCGTTGTCCCGTATGGCACGATGTAAGCGTCTGGCAATACTCTGCCTTCGTGGTCGCTGAGGTGTTCTATGTCTTCCACGGGGTATACGACTATGCCATTGAGGAGTTTGAAGTACGCCATATTAATCGCGTCCTGCACACCTGTAGTTCCAAATTTGGTCAGAATTCTCTCCTTGATCGTCTCCAAAGCCTTCTTCTGGGTGGGGGTTATACCTTGCGGGTTCATTATGTTGAAGTTGCAGTCGCCTGGACGGTAGTCGGTTAACTTCATTTCTGCCGACCTTCTCAAGGCAAGTTCGGCTTCGGCGCAGCAAGACACGATTAATTGATTGAGGTTTTTCAATCGTTCAAGATTATCCTCGGCACAGGGCAAATCAATCTTGTTCGCGGCTATTAGCATAGGTTTTGAGATACTTCTCAGTTTATCAACAAACTTTAGAAAATCTTCTTCGCTCCACAAGTGTGGCTTTTCCGCGTTCAAGCCTGTTGCACGTACAGCCTCGAACAGATGTGTTCTTCGTATGGCTAGCCCGCTTAGGCGTTCCTCGAGAAGCTTGAGTAAGTCCTCTTTTTCCGACTCGACTGAACGTGTCAATTTTTGCCAATCGCGTTTTAGGATGTTGGCCATCCACATGGTTATCTCTACTTCGAGGAAGCGAACGTCCTCAATAGGGTCTCGTTCGCCCGGCTTGCAGATTCTACCCTCGGCATCGGTTCCGCCAGAAGCGTCGACTATGTGAATTAACGCATCTGCTTTGCGTATTTCGTCTAAGAACTGGTTGCCCAAGCCTCTTCCCTGCCACGCGCCTGGCACTAGCCCCGCGCAGTCGATTAGTTCAACTGGGATTAGACGTATTCCGTCCATGCAGATTGAGTTTTTCGGGTTATCTTTCACGTTAAATTCTCTGCAGGCGCAAGGAGTCCGCACGTAGCCAATGCCTCGGTTGGGTTTTATCGTCGTAAACGGATAGTTGGCAATCTCGGCGGGCGCCAGAGTCGCGGCGCTAAAAAACGTAGACTTGCCCGTGTTAGGCTTGCCAACGATGCCAACCATCATGGAACCAATAATCTCCAAACTAATGTGGGATAATCTTGTAAATGAAACTTGCTAAAAAAGGCGGTTTAACGATTAGGAAAAGCATTTAGCCCAACTTATCTTTCGCTTGCAGGTTTTTCGATCCGTATCTGCTCGCCGATAATGACTCTCATTCCATCCACAGCGGCTGTCACTGGCACCTCGCTCTCTTTCGTAGCGTGAATGGCTTCTTTCTGTGGTCCTTTGAATATCATCTGCATGCCGAGATGCGTGAAAACAGCGGCTTCCGGTTTGGCAGCTTTCAAAATGTTTATCGCGTCATCGGTGGTCATATGCCCTTTCCACGGTTTTCCTCCAGGCCTCATGACACAGAGAATCAGTAGCCTCAAACCTGTGTAATTCTTGTCTATGTCCTCGTAGTATTCTGTGTCGCTCGTGTATGCAAAGTCTCCATAATCAGCCGTGGAAAAGCGGTATCCTACAGCGTCAGGATCCGTGTGTTGCGCTTTGACTACTGCAACTTTCAACGAGCCAACCTGAAAAACCATGCCCGGTGTGGCATTTATTGTCTGACTGGGCATCTTCTGATGGTATTTGGAAATGGACGCTTCGCATGTTGAATTGCCGTTTAAGACGCTGTTGGCGGCGGCGAGTATGCCGCGTTTCTGTAAAGTGCCCTTAGTCATGGCTTCTATGAGCACTTCGGCGTCTGTGTAATGGTCCGGATGCGAGTGAGAAACCAGCACAGCATTGAGTTTTTGTGGGTCTAACCCCGCGTTTACGGAATAAACCAATGCACCCGGTCCAGGGTCGAGGTGAATGTTCGTTTCGCTGTTGATTATGCGTATTCCTGCCGTTCGTCGTTTTTGTGTTATTGTTGCGAACCTGCCTCCGCCCGTGCCTAGAAACGTTAACGTAACTGGGTCTGGCATGAATAAGTAATTGTGTCTAGTGATGTTTTTGATTTTCTGTCGGGTTAGTTTTATTTTGTCGGAAGCTGTATTGTGTGAATGGAAAGTGCAAAAATTGCGTGTGGTCATTCGCGTAGGCGGCTCAGTGGTGGCTTCGCCAGTGAATACCGAATTGATTGGCGAATACGTTGATTTGCTGAAGAGATTACAAAAGTTGGGACACAAAATCGTTCTCGTCGTCGGCGGCGGCACCTTGGCTAGAGAATTCATCCAGTACGCTAAAGGTCTTGACTTGAAAGAAGCAGAACAAGACGAAGTCGCCATTTCTGTTTCGCGTCTAATCGCACAATTATTTATGCTGAAACTAGGCGCCTCAGGAATCGGCATGGTTCCAACATCGCTGGACGACGTGAGAAAAAAGGTAGAAACAGGCAAAATTATCGTGATGGGCGGCTTGAAGCCTGGAATGACCACTGACGCGGTTGCGGCCATGGCGGCAGAGAAAACCAAAGCTAACCTGATGGTGAAAGCAACCGACCAAGAAGGCGTTTACACGAGTGATCCACGGAAACACAAGAACGCCGAGAAAATCGACAGACTGAGCTTTGAGGATTTAACGCGGCTTTTTGAACAAAACAAACACAGGGCAGGTATACATCAAATCATCGACCCAGAAGCCGTCAAAATCCTTCGTACGAGCCGAACAAAAACCGTCGTGGTTTCTGGTTTCAAGCCCGAAAACGTCTCATTAGCCATAGAAGGCAAAAGAATCGGAACAGTAATCGAATGAACCTGCCTATTCAAAGCAGTAATGGACTTTCTGGAATTCGCTAGTAAGTTTTGTGGCGTCTTTCTTCACTTTCACGGGCTTCTCGTTGTCCATAATTACGCGCTTCATGAGCGTGGCGATTTGCTGCATCTCTTTTTCTTTCATCCCGCGTCTAGTAGTTTCACAGGTGCCGAGGCGGACGCCGCAGTCGGCGATTATGTTGGCTTTCTCCAGTCTCGTGGCAACGGCTCTTCCGTTTTTGTATTCACCATAGTCTAAAAATACTTGATGCGACTTTGTAAAGCCTAGGCTTGGACAAACAACAGGAAACCCATAATCACTCAACGCCTTTGCTAGCGCTTGCGCGTTTTTAACCACTTGCGCGGCATACTGCTCGCCAAAATTCTTCATTTCTGCCAAAGCCAAAGTTAATGCTGCAATACGGTTCCAATGGGCGTTGTCCACATAAGCGGGGAATATGCGTCTTTTCACTTTTTCTCCATACTCTTTCGAGGCGAGGAACATGCCACCCTGAGGACCAAAGAAACTCTTGTGCGTAGAACCAAAAAGCGCGTCCGCACCCTCTCTGAACGGGTCTTGAAACGTTTTGCCTGCAATCAAACCCATAACGTGTGAACCGTCGTATCCAACACGTGTGCCTGTTTCGTGTGCCACTTTGGCGAGTTCGCGAACTGGGTGGGGGAAAAGGATCAAACTCGCGCCGAAAACAATTACTTTAGGCTTTATGTGCTGAATTAATTCTTCTGCCTCTTCGGTCTTGATGTTTCTCTGTTCAGTTGAAAACGGAAACGCCACGAGTTTGTACCTCAAAAACTTGGGCAGTGCTCTTCGCCACATGCCAGGGTAGCCGCCGTCTTGCTCGGAAACGCAAACGACCGTGTCTCTTGGTTTGGTGAAGTTGGCGAAGAAAATCAAATCCGCGATATGTCCTGACAGAGGGCGCAAGTCGGCGGTTTCTGCGTTGAAGCCTTTTTTGGCTAATTCCTCTCCGTAGTCTTCTATTTTGTCGATGAATCGTGTACCCATGTAAAACCTGTAACTAGCCGTGTACCGATGCGCCAAGTCGGAAGACAAAAGTGCACGTGCTTGTGGGCTCATCACGTTTTCCGAAGGGATAAGGTTGATGCACTCGCGTCCACGCCATTGTTCGTGCCTTTCCACCATGCTCAGAATCTCGCTTATCAATGTTTATACGCTCTTGAGGACATTAGTAAAGCTAAAGGGATACTTGACAGTTACGTTTCCTACATTGACAAGGATAAAAGTTTAAAATGTACCTTTACTAACAAGTGTTCAAACTATCACATGAAACATGAAGAGGGAACACGTTTGCACCTTTCACTAAAACCGAAAAACCTCATAACGGTTGTTCTAATTGTCCTAACTTTAACGGTTAGTCTCTATCCCTTTTTGCCCGTTCATGCGGCAGTAACAGCGTTAACGGTCACGCCAACTAGTGGCACCGTGGGTCAAACCATATCGGTGAACGGAACAATTGTAACCCAGAACAAAGGCTTTAACATATTTTTCGATTCGACGCTAGTAAGAAACAGCACGGCTATTGTCAATAGTTTTTCCACGACTTTTATCGTCCCTCAGGCCACTAACGGAACTCATGTTATAACGTTGCAGGATGTGACTGCGAACAGTAACGTTACCCGGAATTTCATAGTGAAAACCTCCTATGCAGTTTCGCCCTTTGATCTACCAACAGCCCCAAAGCAATTACAGGAAGGCGATTCGGTTCAAATCAAAGCCCAAATATTCGGCGGAAGCTTTCCTATGACGTATAACAAGACCATAACTGTGAGGACGCCTACTAACGCAAATTATTCTGCCACCCTTGAGCTGACAACTAACCAAAGCGGAACAGCCGAGAACACCTTGTACTATCCCACAAATTTCGCCACTGCTGGTCGCAACATGAACTATACTGGCACTTATCATATTCGAATCTACGAAAATGCGTCAAGCTATAAAGAAAACTCCTTCTTTGTGGGATTAACAAATGCCACTTCTTATCACAGGTTTGACTTGGTGAACATCAAAGCCATGAACTACACCAAACCAAACGAATACGCCAATATAACCATAACCTCCGGTAGCATAACATGGAAAAAAACGAGCAACCAAACCACAAATGGTATACTCATCTACAACTGGCAAGTACCCGCAAACGCTTCAATAGGCACGTACACAGTTAGGGTTAAGTCACTAAACTCAACAGAAGGTACGGTCAAAGCGGTTCCAGACGTGCAGAACTTTACGGTGCCGGGCTTTGCCGTTAGCTTCTCAACTGTAAACCTTAACATGAAAAGCGTTAGCGGCGTGAATGCAACAGTCTACCAAATTGATCCATTTAACACAACCAGGAAGTCGCAGGTTGCCACGCATCTCACTAATTCGAGCGGAGAGATAACTTACGTGCTTGAACGCGGCAATTACACCGTGAAGGCTTATTGGAAAAACGTGCAAGTGAACGAAACCGCGTTGATTCAGATTCAAAACAGCAGTTCTTGGACCATTATTTGCCAGCTGACACGTATCGCTTTGACGGCTATTGATGGAAAAACTAACACTCCTTTGCCTTTCTTAGTATTCATACTTAATGTTACCTACCGCACGTCCTCGAATGTACTTCAGAATGAAACGCAAGGCGCAATAACCAACACGACGACAACGTGCATATTTGACAATCAACTAATTAACGCGAGCTATACAGCTGGCGCTTATAGGCCACGGTATGGGGCACAGTACCTGTTTGACAAGAAACCTTTACCTCCTATTCCGCTGGGCACGAAGGTGTTCAATTTTAGCCTGACCTGCCCTGTATTTAACTTGACAATTCACGCCGAGGATGCGAGACATGCCGCACTGAATGGCTATCCGATAAAGATTTACAACTATGCCGGAGGATTATATGACAACGCAACTACAGACAGCAATGGAAACCACACTTTTAGCCTTGCTTTTGGGCAGTACAAGGTTCGCCTTTACAACATTACAGGGGTTGTCTTACTTAATGAAACGGTCTTTACCCTCGTGAATGCGAGTTCACTTCTGCTTCGTAGTACCATTTTTAACGCCAACCTCTCAGTAAAAGTCACAGATTATCTTGGACAACCGTTACCTAACGTCAGAGTGAAACTCGAGCGTGAAGGTGTTGCCTCCCAAAACGCTACAACTAACGGCAACGGAGTGGCACTTTTCAGCGACATCGTCGGAGGCGATTCCTTTCTCTCAGTTTATGCTGGGGGCGAAACGCTAAGCGATACGACAAACGTATACGTAGAAGGAAACACAGCAGTGACCATTAGCCTTCGAAAATACGTAAGCATTCTAGGCATTATCATTGATACGACCCAATTCGCAGTTTTACTAACCTTCATAGTTTTCATAATAGTGTTCGCGTTATTCATCATTTATCAAAGAAGAAAACCGAAAACTTCAACGACGGAAGCCGCAGAGAAAAAGACTTGAAATCCAAAAAGCTTTATAACCTCAACAATGATAGCCATTTAATGTCTATGCTAGTACGCGAAGTTTTGCAATGTTGAACCAACCTTAATAGGAATGCATAAAATTGCCTGAAAAAAAGTGTTCTTCAACGTGTGAACTGTTCAAATGCGGAAAAAACGCATCAATTTTCCGTGGAAACACCGTTTGGTGCAAATGGACAGAAGACGACTGCGAGGTTGCAAACTGCCAGTACGCCGCTTGCATCAAAAGAAGACTATTGCCAGCAGGTGTCTGTGGAGAGACCGTGAAAAGAAGAACGGTTGAGAGCGAACCAGAAGAAACCATAAAACCTGCGGTGAGACTCAAAGGCAAAGCCTACAGGCGCATCGGAGAGAAAGAACTCTATTAGCCTCCTCTCTCAACTCCCAAGGAGACGTTAAAGAATTAAATAGCCACTTCACCGTATCGCCGTTAATGGCGAACAACTGTGACGAACAAAAAAATAGCTTGTCTTGCTGGTGGAGTGGGCGCTGCGAGGTTTCTGCAAGGAATCGTGAGGGTTTTTCCAGAAGAGAGCATATCCGTCGTGATCAACACTGGCGACGACATTGAACTCTATGGCTTGCACATTTCTCCAGACATCGACATCGTCACGTACACTTTAGCAGGCATCGTGAACGAAGAGAAAGGTTGGGGAATACGAAATGACACTTTCAACTGTCTCGCTATGCTGCAGCGCTATGGATATGAAACATGGTTCAACATCGGCGACAAAGACTTAGCTACACATCTCTATCGCACCGAACAGTTGAAAAAGGGATTCTCTCTTTCCGAGATTACGGCGAAACTCGCACAAATGCACAACCTTAAAGAAACAATCCTGCCTATGACAAACGATGAATTTGAAACCCGAATCATAACTGACAAGGGCGAGATGCATTTTCAGGAGTACATGGTAAAACAAGGCATGCAGGACAACGTTGTCGGTGTAATGTTTGAAAGCGCTGAGCGGGCAAAACCATGTCAACAAGTGTTAAACGCCATCGCTGAGGCTTCTGGGATAATCGTTTGCCCAAGCAACCCAATCGTCAGCATAGGCACCATACTCTCAATTAAGCAGATAAGAAACGCACTAAGAGAAACTAAGGCCAAGGTTGTTGCCATAAGCCCAATCATCGCTGGAACAGTCGTAAAAGGCCCAGCCGAAAAGCTGATGCGGGGTTTAGGTATGGAGGTTTCAGCTTTTTCGGTTGCAAATCTTTACCGAGACTTTCTGGATTTTTTCATTCTGGATGATGCTGACAAAGAACAAAAAGAGCGAGTAGAAACGCTGGGTGTCAAAGCCGTCGTAACTAACACGCTGATGAAAACCATTGAAGATAAGATGCGTTTGGCGGAAGTCGCACTGTCTTGTCTGTAGCAAACCTAAATGGCTTTAACTCTCTTAACCACGGGTGGCCTGATCTTTTTGAGGACGCGGAAACCACAAACCGTGCACTTCATTCCGCCGCCTCGGTGTTCTAGCTCTTCTGTGAACACTTGGGCGCCGCATCTCACGCATTCGTACACGAGCTTAACATTTTCTTCCTGTGCCATACTATTTCCCTTGATTCTGTTAACCAGACTGATTGTGAATTTAAACGTTTCCACATCACAGTATGACTTAAAAACCTTAATGTTCACTTACTTCAAAGCTAAAATGCGTTGAGGAGAAATCTTTGCCAGACAAGGATCTAAGCAACGGAGTCAAAGTTGCGCGGGGTGCCACTTATGTTTTCATACAAGGATTCTTGTCAGCAGCTCTCGGCGTGGTCTACATTGTCTTCCTGACACGCCTACTTTCGCCAGAAGAGATAGGAACCTTCGGCTTACTCACGTTCGTGCTCGGCTTAGTCCAAACGATAGGGTTGGTGTCTCTTCCATCAGCGTCGATTAAGTACATCGCCCAATTCCTCGCAGAAGGAAACAAAGAAAAAGCGAAAGCGGTCGTGACACGAGTTTTACAGGTTTCTGTTATTATTTCTGTCGCGGCTTTTGCGATAATCTTCGCTTTGTCAGGCTGGATTTCCAATACAAGTTCTTCTATGGTTGTTCAAGTGTCTGTTATTCAGGTTCTAGCTGTAGCCTCGTTTTTCGTCCTTTTTTATTATCAGGCATTAGGCTTCCTGCAAGGGCTTCAGAAATTACGGGATGTGGCTATAATAAATCTGCTTTACACAGTGATTCAGTATGGTTTGGCGCTTGCACTGGTCTACTTTGGATTTGGAGTTCTAGGCATAATTATCAGTTGGGCAGTTGCACTTGCTATTTGCTCTGCGTTGGCTTTAGCTCTGACGAAAAGAAGTTTAGGCATTGTTAGAAAGCCTTACGAATTAAAGCCTCTCTTAAATTTTGCATTTCCATTATACATCTCCGGCATCTTCAGCTTTCTCGTGGCCTGGATTGATCAGCTTTTCATACTCCCATACACGGACCTCGGAACTTTCGGCATGTACAACATAGCTAACCGTGCGGCAGTCGTGCCCGGATTGATATCAGGCGCATTGGTTGCGGCGTTGTATCCAAAACTTTCGCAATTGTACACAGAATCGGGAAAAAGTAGTCTGGAAAACGCTTTCACAGCCACGACGCGTTACGCGGTTTTCGTGGGTTTCCCCATTATACTGCTGGTCGCCATTCTTGCCTATCCAATCATTATTCTTTTTGCTGGACCACAGTACGCACCTGCGGCGTTTCCTTTGGCTATGCTTTGTCTCGCCACGCTCTTCGGAACAGTCGGCGTGGCAATCACTCCGGCTTTCTATACCATGGAACGAACCTGGGCAGCATCATTACCCGCGTTTGCCTCTGTTGTGACGGATACTCTTTTTTCATACATACTAATTGCCTCTTTCGGCATGGGTATGATCGGAGCCGCCATGGCAAAAATCATCGCGGCTGCCGTCGGTTTCATCCTTGGAGTAATTCTTCTTAGACAGTTTATCAGAGTGAAGTTCGACATGGAAATGCTCTGGAAAGTTACGCTTGCCTGTGTCGTCATGATAATTGCCCTTTTAGGCTTTGACGTTCTCAGGCAAATAGTAATAGGTCCACCCCACAGTTTTCTCGTATTCCGCCTTCTTCTCCTCCCAGTTTACATAGTCATAGGCATAATCGTATACTTCCTCGCTATAATCGCCTTGCGCGCAATCAGAAAAGAAGACATCGACCTTTTCCGCGAATACCTGCCTGGTAGACTGAAGAAAATAGCGGCATTGGTTGAGCGCTTTATCCTGAACACAAAGGCGGAAGGAGAACCCCGTTGAGAAAACATGGTCTCTTGAACCTGCTCAAAGACAAACTGAGTCCAGAAGAGCTAAGACTCGTTTGCCAATCCTATGACATTATCAGTGACATCGCCATAATCCGTGTTCCAGAAAAACTGAAAGGTGAGAGCGCCATCATTGCGGAGGCGTTGATGGGGCTTCATAAGCACGTGAGGGCTGTTTGGCGGCAATCTGGCGCTGTAGGTGGAGAGTTTCGTTTGCGAGGCCTTGATCATGTGGCGGGCGAAAAGAGAACGGTGACCACTTATAAAGAGCATGGTTGTGTCTTTAGGGTTGATTTGCTGAATTGTTATTTTTCTCCGAGACTTGCCTACGAAAGAATGCGAATTGCACAGTTCATCGAGCCGAATGAAGTCATCGTCAACATGTTCGCTGGCGTCGGCAGTTTTTCCATAATAATCGCCAAACATTCCCAATCGGAGAGAGTTTACTCGATAGATGTCAACCCGATGGCATTCGCGTATATGCAGGAAAATGTCTTGTTCAACCATGCTGTAAACCGTGTGATTCCTTTGAAGAGCGACGCAAAAACAGTTATCATGGAAAGACTTCAGAACACGGCTGACAGGGTATTAATGCCGCTACCCGAGAAAGCCTACGAATACCTCGACTACGCGGTTGCGGCGTTAAAGCCAAACGGCGGTTGGATTCATTACTACGCTTTCGAGCATATAAGAAAAGATGAAAATCCGATTGAGAAAGTGAAAACGAAGGTTTCTCGGAAACTGTCACGACTAGGCATTGATTTTGCTCTGCCGTTCGGTCGCGTAGTGCGTGACACTGGTCCGAGATGGCAACAGGTCGTTGTTGACATCCAAATTCGAAGGAAAAATTAACTTGCGACAAATCTTTTATGTTTCACAGTCGATAGAAACATCCACAAAAGGAGGAACAAGAAATCAAGAAAACCCTCATGGACATACTCGCCTGCCCCATCGACAAGTATTATCCGCTTGAGTTGCATGTTTTCGAGGAAAAAAACGAAATCGTGGAAGGCTTAATCGTCTGCCCACAGTGCCAGCGCTGGTATCCTATTCGTGAAGAAATTCCAGAGATGCTACCCGACGAACTGCGCGACGAAAAAGACGAACTGCCCTTCCTGAAAAAGTGGAAAGAAAAGGTTCCGAAACAGGTTCTAGAAGAAGGTAAGCCATTCAACCTCAAAGCGAAAACGAAGACAAAGGCGAAAGAAGCCTAATCGCTAATCGCTTAGTCTTAGCTTGACTGCTCTGTTTTGTTTTGAAGACTTGAAAGCGGCTTCTGCAATCTGAAGTGCCTTTAGCCCATCGGCTCCTGTCACGTTGGGCGTTCTGTAGTTTAGCACGCTCTCGGCAAAGTGTTTGAGTTCCAATTTTAGTGGTTCCTGCCAAGCATGCCGAGGTGTGGTACTTTGACCCGCTGTTTCTATGGTGATTTCTTGTGTTAAGTAATTGAGGTTTAGTATAGCGCGGCTTCCTGTGATTAGCAGGTTTCTTGTCTTATACGGTGTTAACCAGTTTGCCTCGATAAAGGCTGTTTTGCCTTTTTCAAAAGTAAACATAATCTGCGCATAATCTTCGTACTTCGTGTGTCTCAGGTTACCGATTTTGGCGAAAACAGTTGAAGGTTCATCATCGAAAATATATCGCATGAGGTCGATGTCGTGAATCGCCGTGTCCTTCACCACTCCAACATCGCCTATTCTTTCAGGCCACTCCGAAACACGCTTAGAAGTCGCCGAAACCAACGTGCCGATTTCGTCCCTGTAAACCATGTTCTTCGCCGTTTGCACTCCAGGGTTGAATCTTTCGATGAAACCCACCATGAGCCGAGTGTTCCTTCTCTCCGCCAAATTGACGATTCTCTTAGCCTCTCTAACAGTACTCGCTATGGGTTTTTCCACCAGCAGATCCTTCCCTGCTCTGATGGCTCGTAATGCCTCTTCAGCGTGCATGGTTGTCCATGTGCATATGCTGACGGCTTGGATGTCTTTTCTTTTCAAGAGTTGTCTGCTGTCAGTGTAAGCGTCCACTTTGTACTGGTTTGCCATGGCTTCAGCGCGCTCTTTGTTGACGTCGCACACCGCCTTAAGTTCAGTTTCGGGAAGTTCACTGAAGACTCTCACGTGGTTTCTACCCCAGAAGCCTATGCCTATCACTGCGACGCCGAGCTTCTTCACTTCGTCCACACTCCTCTTCCAAAACCGCGGTAAACTATTTCTTCTTTCTCAGCCCTCGCTGGGTTAATAACGTGTCCCATGTCCACCACAGCTGCTCGTTTGCGGGCGAGAAACTTGAACTTTCGGAGGTTTATACGCTTAAAAACATCGTGTCCAACCATTATGAGCAGGCAGTCTATGCCTTCCATGGCTTTTTGCAGCGTCCTCGCAGGCGGATAGCCCAATTCCTGTAATTCTTCATAAGTGAAGAAAGGGTCAAAGACGTACACGTAGACGTTTTTTGCCTTCAACTTCTTGACAACCTCAATGGTCAGCGAACCACGCGGCTCCTTTATGTTAGGCCTGTACGAAACGCCCAGCACAGAAACTTTCGTCCTTGCCAAGGGCTTGCCACAAGCCTGCATAGCATCCCGAACAAGATAAACCGCATGGTCAACCATGGAATCGTTGACTTCTCTAGCCATCTGAGTCATTCTGAGCTTCACATCGACATTATCCGCCTCTTCCAAAAGCAAGTACGGGTCTTTGGGAATATGCCCACTGACTATGCCCGGAAGAAGCAAATGGACGTACGGATCGGTGTTGACCGCTTCTTGAACCTCCAGAAAGTCCACGCTGATTTTTTCGCAGAGACACGCAAACTCGTTCGTCAAAGCCAAGTTCGCATCACGATAAACGTTCTGGAACAGTTTCACGGTTTCTGCGACTTTTATGCTGCTGACTTGCACCATGTCGGCTTTCACAATAGTGCTCAGTACGAGGGAGGCCACGTTGAGACTGTTTTGGTCAATGGCACCCACCACTTTGGTGTAGCTTTGAATGTCGTGTAAGACTCTGCCCGACGTGGCGCGAACAGGACTGTAAGCGAAGGCGAAATCCTTCCCAGCCTTCAATCCAGACGCGTTTTCCAGAGTTTTCTTAATCAGATTCTCCGTGACACCAGGTCCCACGGTGCTTGAGAGGATAAACAGGATACCAGCGTGCATGCCCATGCCTACGTCTTTACAGGCCTTTTCTAAAGGCGAATAATCAGGTCTCTTCTTCTCGTCAAGTGGAGTCTGCACGATCGGCATGATGATGTCGCTCTCAGCAGCGGCTTTACGGGTCTCGTTTGACGGAATAAACCGTTTCTCTTTGACATACTTTCTTAGGAGGGGGTCTAATTTGGGCTCGAGAAAGGGTGTTTTTCCGCGTTTTAACGAAGCGAAAACTTGTGGGTTTGAATCTACGCCTATGACTTTGAACCCGGCTTCTGCGAAGAGAACTGCGTGGGGTAATCCCATGCGTCCGCAGCCTACAATGGCGACTGTATAGTTTGTGCGTTTCTCTGGCGTGTCGATGTCTTCCTTCTTCAGTTTCATAACGTCAGGCAAAGAGTGCGTCTCCTTTTTTCTACGAAGGTAGTCTAATGCTTTAGAGAACTGGGTTATTTAACCGTTATTTTTGAAAAAACTCTGAAATAGAACGCTTAGGCTTTCATTTTCTTAATCAATGCACTCAGTTGTGTTTTGTACTTTTTTATCAGTTGCGTTGCTCTTTGTCTAGTTTTTCCTTCTGCATAGAAACGATATATGGGTTCGGTTCCGCTGGGTCTGATTAAGATGGAGCTTTTGTCTTCGAACAAGAATTTCACGCCGTCCGTGGTGTCCACGTTGAGGCTTTTAACCGAATCCGCAAAGGCTTCAAGCACTGGTCCTTTCAAGTTATTCGGGCATTCTATCTTATCTTTCTCGATGAAGTACTGTGGCAGTTCGCCCAACAAACGTGATAATTTCTTCCCTGTCTTCGCCATGATTCCTAAAACAAGCGCCGTGGTCATAGCGCTGTCGCGGACGGGTTGATGCGGACCGTAGAAGACTCCGCCGTTTTCTTCTCCGCCTAGTTTTGTCTTCAGTTTCTTCATCATCATCGAAACAGTCGTACTGCCCACCCTAGTCCAGACCACTTTAGCGCCATACGAATCGGCGATTTCCTTAATCACGAAAGACGAGCTTACAGGCGTGACGATGGTTTCGTTTTTGTGTTCTTTGAGGAAAAACTTCTCCACGAGCGCGAAGGT
>Ga0335070_10002480_pt1 | contig 21469 bp, 18 predicted proteins | sample Lox_Sample_13_FD_206722 | JGI IMG/M metagenome (GOLD analysis project Ga0335070, IMG submission 206722) | Soil microbial communities from Loxahatchee National Wildlife Refuge, Florida, United States - Lox_Sample_1.3 | ecosystem: Environmental > Terrestrial > Soil > Wetlands | place: USA...
GGGTACCGTTCCTGAGGCTCGCCGAACAGTACCTGCTCGGGATCTTCTTCAACAACTTTCTACCCACCATGATCGGTGGGGACGCGGCGCGCGTCTATTATCTGGGACGCGAGGAGGGATACGCGACCGTTGCCACCTCGATCCTCGTGGACCGGGGTCTCGGCTTCCTCTCGGCGGCCGCGTGGGGGACTGCGCTCGTCTGGTGGCTCGATATCACGACCCCAGCCTTCATCGTGGCCCGCCAGGTGCTGACCGTCCTGTGCGCGGTGCTGGTCGCAGGCCTCGCCGCCGCCCTGGTCTTCCGGCTCGCCCCCCTCGTGGCGCTTCTCCGCCGGGCGCCCCTGCTGAGCCGCGTGGCCGACACGATCGAGCTCATCAGGAAACGCGGCCGCGCGCTCCGGCGCCGGCCTGACATCATCGTCGCCGTTCTCCTCGCCACCTCCCTGTACTTTCTGCCGTTCGGCTGGGTGTATCAAACGTACTTCCGGCTAGCGGGCGGGATCGCCGTTCCCTACGCGGCGATCCTTCTCGTGCTGCTGACAATCTCGATACTTTCCAACATCCCGATCTCCGTCAACGGCATCGGCCTCCGCGAGCAGCTCCACTATCTTCTCTTTGGCAGCCTCGGTGTCTCCAAGGAGCTCGCCGTGGGCATCTCGGTGATCATCTTCTCCCAGCTTCTCATCCTGAGCGTCCTCGGCGGGCTCGTGTGGCTTCGCCTCCGTGCCCGCGCATCCTTGACCGGCGCCGCGGGGGCGCGGCTCGCATCGAGCGGGAGGCGTCGCGGGTGATCGAGATGATGTCCGACGGCCAGTGTGGATTCTGCGTCCGCACCCTCGCCGGCCTCCGCCGGATGACCCACCGAAGCGTCTTCCGGCTCCACGATGGCTGCGCCATCCTCGCCCGCTTCGCGATGGCGGCCGGAGTGGACACCGGAGGCCGGGCTCCCGAGCGCTGAGTGGACGCTTTCCTCCACCCGACGCTCTCGCCGGCCACGCAGTCCTTCTTCCGTTGCGGCTACGGCGTCCTTCTGCTGCTGACCCTCGCCCAGGCCGTGCCCCAGGCGCGTCGCTTCTTCGTGAGTGAACGGTGGGGCGGATATGCGCGGGCGGACCGGCGCGTGGATCTGGTCCAGAACCCCTGTCTTCTGCCGGTGGCCATGGGGCTCTGGTTCGCATGCGCCGCGCTCCTGGTTGCCGGGCGCTGGACCGTGGCGGCCAGCCTCGTCAACCTGCTGCTTTGCCGCTACTTCTTCATCGCCATGCGCTGGAAGGGCGTGCTGCGCGGCATGGGTGCGCCCGGCTTCATGACGTACTGGATGGCGGCCTGCGTTTTCTTCCTCGAGTACGGCGCGACGTACGATCCCACGGGATTCGTCCGCACGGCGGCCGTCTTCACGTTCAGGCTCGACTTCGCGGTCATCATGCTCTGCGCCGGCACCTACAAGGCGCTCGCCGGCTACGCCCAGAACGACGGAATGGAACTGGGCATGATCAACCCCTGGTGGGGGTACTGGGGCCCCCTGTACGGGCGCCTGCGCCCGTCGCACTGGATTTTCCGCACCCTCAACCACCTCGCGTACCTCACGGAGATCGTGGCGGGGCTCCTCATGCTGGTGCCGCCGACCCAGCCCCTGGGTGCCTTCTTGATCTTCGGGAGCTTCGCCTTCATCGCGCTCCACATCCGGTTGGGTTTCCTGTGCGAGATGGTCATGCTTTGCTGCGTCCTCTTCGTCCCGGAAGGGGGCCTGGCCGGCCGCCTGATGGCCGCCATCGCTCCGGCGGCACCGGCCGTCACCGCGCCGGCCGCGCCCGGCTGGCTCAACGCGGTGCTGACGGGCGCGCTCTACGCATACGCTTTGCTGCTTCCGCTGGCCAAGGTCGGCCAGTACTACAATTTTCTTGCCCGCCGCTCGCTGCCGGGCCCGCTCCAGGCGGTGCTCGACCGCTATACCAACGCCTTCGGGATCATCATCTGGCGTGTCTTCAGCGTAGACCACACCAACTTCTGGGCCCGCATCTGGTTCCAAGACCGCGCCACCGGCGCCCGCGACGAGGCGGCGCGCTTTGGCGCGCTCGAGCCCCTCCGCCGCTTCCGCTACGCCCACGTCGGCGAGTTCATCTGCCTTGTCAGTCTGTTCACCACCCTCAAGTACTACCCGAGCAACTCGGCCCTCTTTGTCGAGCGCATGCTGCGGTACTGCCGGACGCTGGGCTGCCCGCGCGGCTCGGATGTGGTCTTCGAATACATGAGCGTGCGCAAGGACCGGGGGCGCTTCGAGTTCGCCCCGATAGCCGAATACACGGTGGATCTCGACGCCGGCACCGTGGCGGAACGGGTGCTCGATCCTTCCCTCTCCGCCCGGGCGGCGAGCCCCGTTTCGCCCGTCCACGCGGGCGCCGAGCCGGGCAGTTATGCGCCGGCCCCCCCCACGCATTGAATCAAAGTCCAGAAATACCCGAGCCACGCCGCTAAACTCGCGCTACTATTACGCGACCGGGCCCGGTCGCTCCATCGGATCCCGGACCGCACCAGAGGGGGCTTGGCCCATGACAACAGCGACGGCAAGGGATTACGGCCTCAGACCAGGCGCGGAGGAGTTTCCGCTCATGGTCGTGATCGCCGTCATCTATCCCTGCAATTTCGGCTGCCCCATGTGCCCGTACACGGACGGCAACTCTGAGATCCGGCAGTTTTACAAGAAAAACGACGGCGATCTGATCCCCGTCAAGCTCTGGGAAAAGATGGCCGACGAGTGTGGGCCCTATGGCGCCTGGATGCGGATCACGGGCGGCGGCGAGCCCATGCTCCACCCCTCCATGGTGGACATGATCGAGTACGCCAAGGCACGTGGTGCGCGGATCTGGCTCAACACCAATGGCAGCATGTTCGGCCCTCTGCCCAAGCTTCGGCAGAAGCTCCAGCGGGTGATTGCGGCGGGGGCAGACCTCATCGAATTTTCGATGGACGCGGGCGACGCCGAGACCTACGCGCGCCTTCGCCCGCCGCACCGCGGCGCTCCGCGTGATCCGCAGGCCTGGTGGAGCGGCAACGTCGGAAACGTCAAGGCGGCCCTCGAGCTCCGCAAGGAGTACAAGGTCTTCACGCGCGTCGTGGTCTCGATCATCCGGCAGGAGGCTACCGAGGGGAAGCTCCAGTCCGCCATCGATTTCTGGTTGAAGGAGATCGGCGTGGACGAGGTGATCACCCGAAAGTTCCTCACCTGGGACGACAACACCACGATCCAGCTCGGCAAGGCGCTGGACAAGCACCTCTACAAGGACCTCCCCACGGAACGCAAGGAGCCTTGCGTCTGGCCTTTCGAGCGGCTCAACGTGGACACGCTCGGCCGGATCGCCCTCTGTGGCCAGGACATCTCCTTCCGCACATCGAAGTTCTTCCCCAACGCCTGGGACTCGAGCATCCGCGACATCTGGCGCGGCGAGGCCTTCAACGAGTACCGGCGTCTCCATCTCGAAGGCCGCGGCGCGGAGGCGTGGCCCTGCCGCGGCTGCTCGGCGTGGCTGGCCGGGGTGCGCGACTGGGAGCACGGCTGGCTCAAGGTGCTCAAAACTTCCGGCGACCACCTCCGGGAAGTCATGAAGCGCGACCTGGGCGTCGAGGTGGAGATCTACCAGCCCAAGGCATGAAGCCGGTCCTCTCGGATCGGGATGCCGGCCTGCAGCAGGGCGAGCTCGTCAGGCTTCGGGCCTTCGAGCTCGATGACGCCGAGCGCTATCGCGCGTGGGTCAACGATCGTGAGGTGGCCCGGCTCATCGATCGCGACGGGCAGGTCACCAAGGTCGAGCACGAGGCCTGGTACCGGGCGCTCGTCGCCTCGCCCTCTGCCGCCGTCTTCGCCATCGACCGCCTCGCGGACGGCACGTTCATCGGGCTCGTGTGGCTCTACGACATCCACGCGCGCCACCGCCGGGCGGAGGTGCGTATCGTGATCGGCGACCGCAGCGCCTGGGGCGGAGGATACGGGACGGATGCCCTCCGCGTCCTCCTCCGCATCGCCTTCGGGCCTCTCCAGCTCGAGAAGCTCTGGGCCGATGTGCTGACGACGAATCCTCGCGCCGCGGCGGCCTTCGAGAGCGCCGGGTTCACCCGCGAGGGGCTGCTCGCCGGGGACCGAGTCCAGGACGGTGGTCGCGTGGACGTGATCCGCCTCGGGATCCTCCGCGATCCCCTCAAGGCCTAGTCATGTGCGGCATCGCCGGCATCTTCGGCAAGTCCGACCCGGCCACCGTCGAGATCATGCTCCGCCGCATCGCCTATCGGGGGCCCGACGACGAGTTTCTGGTCTCGGGTCCTCGCTTCACCCTCGGCGCCCGCCGCCTGAGCATCCAGGACGTCGAAGGCGGGCGCCAGCCCCTGTCGAACGAGACGGGCACGGTGTGGGCGACCCAGAACGGCGAGCTCTACAATTTTCCCGAGCTCCGTCCCGCCCTCGAGGCCAAGGGGCACCGCTTTCGCACGCGGACCGACACCGAGATCATTCCGCATCTCTACGAGGACTGGGGCGCCGAGTTCCCGTCGCGGCTCCTCGGCATGTTCGCCATCGCGGTGTGGGATGACGCGAGGGAATGCGGCCTGCTTGCCCGCGACCCCACGGGCAAGAAACCCGTGTACTTCCTCGAGCGGCCGGGCGCTCTCTATTTCGCCTCCGAGATCAAGTGCCTGCTCGCCGTCCGCGACTACGAACGGCGGCTGAATCCTGCCGCCATCCATCACTTTCTTTCGTACAAGCACGTACCCGACCCCGACACGGCCTTCGTGGGCATCAGGAGCGTGGGGCCGGCCCAGACGCTCGTGTGGTCGGCGCGGGAAGGAGCGAGGGCCTCGAGCTACTGGTCCCTCAACTGGGCACCCGACCCGGCCTGGGAGCGGATGGACGAGCACGAGATATCGCTTCGCGTGGCGGCTTCGCTCCGCGAGGGCGTGCGCCGCCGGCTCCTGAGCGACGTGCCGATCGGATTTTACCTCTCGGGCGGCGTGGACTCGAGCTTCTCGACGGCGCTCGCGGCGACGCTGTCGCCGGGGCGCATCAAGACCTTCACCCTGACCTACGACTCGGACAGCACGACGCCGGGCAAGGACGAGGACCAGCGCTGGGCGCGGGCGGTGGCCGAGCAGTACGGCACCGAGCATCACGAGGAGCGGCTTTCGGCCGGCAGTTTCGCCGAGGAGTTCCCCGCCATCCTTCGCCACTTCGACCAGCCGTTCTCAGGCGTGGTCTCGCCCTACTTCCTCTCGCGGCTGATCGGCCGTCACGTCCGCGTCGCGCTGTCGGGTGACGGGGCCGACGAGCTGTTCGGCAGCTATCTGTCACACCGGCTGGCGCCGGTGATCGCCGAGTACGTCGAGCGGGGCTCCGGAGTTCTCGACCAGCCATGGTTCCGCGATAGCCGGCCACTTGTTGAGGCGATCGCGGACCGGGACCCGGCCAAGTGGCGGGCCCGGCTGGCCGTCTTCTCCGAGGCGGAGAAGCGGAGCCTCTACACTCCTGCGTTCGCGGCGGCGGTCGGCGGAGCTTCGACGGACGCGCACCTGGCCGGTTACTTCACCGGGGGCACCGCCGCCGATCCGCTCAACCGGATCCTCGAGGCCGAGTTCCGCGGTATCTTTCCCGACCAGGTGCTGGCTTTCGTGGACCGCCTGTCCATGGCGCATTCCCTCGAAACGCGGACGGCCTTTCTCGACCGCGAGTTCGTCGAGCTCGCGGCTTCGCTGCCGGGCCGCCTCAAGATCCGCGACGGCGAGAACAAGTACATCCTGAAGCGCGCCGCCATGCCGTACCTGCCGGCTCCGCTCATCCGCCGGCCGAAAGAAGGTTTCGTGATGCCGATCAACCGGTGGCTCATGAGCGACCTGGACGGCTTCACCGGGCGTGTGCTGCACCCGGAACGCGTGCGCGCGGCGGGCATGGTGCAGCCGGAGGCGGCCTCCATGCTCGTGGCGCGCTTCCAGGGCGGCGACACGTCGCTCGCCAACCGGGTGCTGTCGCTCATCGCGCTGCACGTCTGGTGGGAGGACTACTTCGGCGAGAGCAGGGTGTATTGATGGCGTCCGACACCCTCGTCGTGCTCCAGCCGGGATACCTTCCGTGGCTGGGATTCTTCGACCAGATGCGCCGTTCGGACGTGTTCATCTACTATGATGACGTCCAGTTCGACAAGCACGGCTGGCGCAACCGCAACCGGATTAAGGCGCCCGGCGGAAACCCCCACTGGCTTACCGTCCCGGTGCTCCACTCCGGGCGGAACTGGCCGGCCATTCTGGATGTCGAGATCGACAACCGGACCCCATGGGCCCGGAAGCACGTGGGGACGCTCCAGCAGTTCTACGGCAAGGCGCCGCACCTGCGTCGCTACCTGCCCGCGCTCCAAGAGATGCTCGAGCGGCCCTGGAGGCTTTTGGTGGACCTCGACCTGGCCGTGACAGACCTGATCTGCGGCTGGCTGCGCCTCGAGCGCCGGATGTTCCGCTCGTCCGAGCTCGGCATCTCTGGCAAGCAGAGCGAGCGCCTCCTCGCCCTCTGCCAGCACGTGCGAGCTCGGCGCTACCTCTCGGGCAATTCGGCGAAGGACTACCTCGACACGGCGCTGTTCGCGCGCCACGGGATCGAGATCGAATGGCAGGACTACGTTCACCCGGTGTACCCACAGCAACACGGCGACTTCGTGCCCTACCTGTCCATCGTGGATCTCTTGTTCAACTGCGGCGAGGAGAGCGCGGCCATCCTCGAGCGCGCGGGAGCCAGTGAACGCCTATGAGCGCCAAGACCATCCTCGTCACCGGGGGCGCGGGCTTTATCGGAAGCAACTTTGCCCGCTACCTCTACAAGAAATACCCCGAGTACCGGATTCTCGTGGTGGACGCGCTCACCTACGCGGGCAGCGTCTCGAACCTGCCCGAGGGAGCGCAGCAATCCGGGCGCTACGAGTTCTGGTACGGAGACGTGCGGAACGGTGAGCTCATGGACACCCTCATCTCGCGGGTCGACGTGGTCGTCCACATGGCCGCGGAGTCCCACGTGACGCGTTCGATCTACGACAACCGGCTCTTCTTCGAGACGGATGTCCTGGGCACGCAGACCGTGGCAAACGCGGTGACGAAGTTCCGCGACCGGCTCGAGCGCTTCATCCACGTCTCGACCTCGGAGGTCTACGGCTCGGCGCTCGCTGAGAAAATGGACGAGGATCATCCCCTGAATCCACAGAGCCCTTACGCATCGGCCAAGTGCGGTGCCGACCGCCTCGTGTACTCCTACTGGGCGACGTACGGTATTCCCGCGATCATCGTCCGCCCCTTCAACAACTACGGACCGTATCAGCATCTCGAGAAGGTCGTGCCGCGCTTCATTACGTCCTGCATCCTGGGAGAGCCGATGCGCGTGCACGGCGACGGCTCGGCGGCGCGTGACTTCATCTACGTCGACGATCATTGCGAGGCGCTCGACCGGCTGCTCCACGTTCCGCGCGAGCAGGTCACGGGCGAGGTGCTGAATCTCGGGACCGGACGCCACATCACCGTGCTGGAGATCGCGAAGACGGTCAAGGCGCTCATGAAGACCGATGTGCCGATCGAGTTCATCGGCGACCGGCCGGGCCAGGTCTTCCGTCATACCTGCGACCGATCCAAAGCCGAGAAGCTTCTCGACTGGCGCCCCCGCACATCCTTCGAGGAGGGCCTGGAGCGGACGGTGGAGTGGTACCGGGAGAACGAAGCATGGTGGCGCCCACAGATGTGGATGCGCCACATCCCCATCATCTCGCTGAGCGGAAAGCGGGAGCTCCATTGACCGGACCGATCCCCTTCTTTCAGCACGACCTGGGCCAGCCCGAGCTCGATGCGGTGCGCGAGGTGCTGAGCGGGCCGATTCTGACGACGGGCGCGACGGTCGAGCGCTTCGAAAAGAGGTTGGCCGAGTATCTGCACGCCAAACATCTGCTCACGGTGACGAGCTGCACGGGAGCCATGCACCTCTCGCTGCTGGCGCTGGGCGTGGGCCCGGGCGACGAGGTCATCACCACGCCTATGACCTTCATCGCGACTTCGACCGCCATCATGGAGGCGGGCGCCACCCCCGTCTTTGTGGACGTGGAGGAGAAGACGGGCAACCTGGATGTCAGCAAGGTCGAGGCCGCCATCACGGCGCGGACGCGGGCTATCCTGCCCGTGCACCTCTACGGGCAGATGTGCGACATGCGGGCGCTGCGCGCTATCGCCGACGCGCACCGGCTCCACATCATCGAGGACTCGGCCCACTGCATCGAGGGGGAGCGCGACGGCGTCCGGCCGGGGCAGCTGTCGGACACGGCGTGCCTGTCGTTTTACGCCACGAAGAACCTGAGCTGCGGCGAGGGGGGCGCCATCGTCTGCAATGACGCGGGGCTGGCCGAGCGCCTGCGTCTCTTGCGCCTGCACGGTATGACCAAGACGGCGTACGACCGGTCGCGTGAAGGCTACCAGCACTGGGACATGGTCGCCCTCGGGTGGAAATACAACATGGACAATATCCACGCGGCCCTGCTTCTGCCTCAGCTGGACCGCCTCGACGCGACATGGCGGAAGCGGGACGAGGTGGCCCGGCGCTACCACGGGCTGCTCGCCGAGGTGCCGGGGTTGACCTGGCCACGGACGCTCCCCGACGTGAAGCACGCCCACCATCTCTTTCCTGTGTGGATCGTCAACGGACGCCGCGACCAGATCGTGGCTGGCCTCAATGAGCGTGGCATCCCTACCGTCGTCAACTACCGCGCCATCCACCTCCTGACCTACTTCCGTGAACGATTCGGTTTCAAGCCCGGTGACTTCCCCATGGCCGAGCGCATCGGCGACGCGGCCCTCTCGCTGCCGTTCTATCCCGGGATCCCGGTCGAGCACGTGGAGGCCGTGGCCGACGGCCTCAAAGCCCTCCTGTCGGGCACTTGTTGAGCCGCCTCCTCTCGCAGCGGCGCTGGTCATGGTGACGGGCCGCTTCGACCGCTCCGTCTCGATGGTGGCCTGGGCCTACAATGAGGAAGCCCTCATCAGCGGCTTCTTGGAGAGAGCGCTGGCCGCCCTCGACGACGCCGTCGGCGACTACGAGCTGATCTTAGTGGACGATGGCAGCACTGACAGGACCAACGAGATCGCTCAGACCCTTGCCCGAAGAAATCCGAGGCTGCGCGTCGTCACGAACGAGCGCAACATGAACATCGGGCCATCCTTCAAGCGCGCCGTGGCCGCCGCCCGGAAGGAGTTCGTGTTCTGGCAGACGGTGGATTGGTCGTACGATCTGAGCCATCTCCGCCTTTTTCTGGAGCTTCTGAAACATTTCGACGTGGTGGTTGGGGTGCGCCCGGTTCCCATTCGGCTCCTGAGCTACATTCCGGTGATCCGCTCGATCTATCGCGTGCGAACGCGCTCCGACAATCTCCGGAAAGCCATCGTCTCATTGGGCAACTACTACCTGATTCGCATCCTCTACAAGATGGACTTCCACGACTTCCAGAATATCCAGTTCTATCCCACCGCGCTGGCCCAGTCCTTCAGTCTCGAAGGGGAGAGCTCGTTCCTTGCGCCAGAAATGCTGGCCAGAGCCATGGCGCGGGGATGTCGCTTCCTCGAAGTTCCGATCCACTTCATTCCCAGGAGTGGGGGCGAGGCAAAGGGCACGAAGCTTCGATCGATAGTGCGCTCCGTCCGAGACATCTGGCGGAACTGGGTCCGCTGGGGCTGGCGCTTCCGGCTGAGCCGTCGAGGGCGCGCGCCGGGGCAGATCTGCCGCGTGAGCGAGCCGTTCTTTCTCGAGGAGGATGTCCTCCGGCTCGTGATCCCGCTGTTCAAGAGCTTCCGCTCACGGGCCGCCCCCACCGCAACTCCGTCGCCCACTCTCTGATCCTCTGCAAAGGAGGCAGCCGGGTGGAGGGCTCGATGGAAGGGCCGGCGATGCGCCTCGTTCAGAGCGTCGATTGGACCATGCTCGAGGCGGTGAAGTTGACGCGGGGGTATCCGCTCCCGTCTAATAGCGCCATGTGCGGCATCGTCGGCCACGCGCTCGCCCACTCTGAGGCCCTTCCCGATCGGCGGGTGGCCCAGGCGGCGATCACCCTCATCAAGCATCGCGGGCCCGATGACGAAGGTCTCTTCGAGAGGCCGGGCGTCTTTCTCGGCCATACGCGCCTCGCGATCACCGGCATCCTCCGCGGACACCAGCCCGTCGCCAACGAGACCGGCAGTGTCCAGGTCGTCTTCAACGGCGAGATCTACAATCACCACGAGCTGCGACGGGAGCTCGGTGCGCGCGGCCACCGGATCGGGGGCGAATCAGATTCGGCCGTGCTGCCCGCGGCCTACGAGGAGTGGGGGCTCGCCTTCGTCGAGCGGCTCGACGGCATCTTCGCCATCGCCGTGTGGGACCAGCGGCAGCGGCGCCTCATTCTCTGTCGCGATCGCTTCGGCGTAAAGCCGCTCTACTACTCCCACGACGCCGACGGCCTCGTCTTCGGCTCGGAGCTGAAGGCGGTGGCAGTGGCGAGGACTGCCGAGCCCCAGATCGATCCCGCCGCCCTCGGCGACTATCTCGCCTTCGGGTACGTGCCGGGTCCGCGAACCATGCTCCGGGGCATCGTGGCGCTGCCACCGGCTACCGTTTTGACCTGGCAGGACAATGGCGTCTCGAGCCGGCTCTACTGGGATCCCGATTTCTCGACTTCGGCGACGGGGAACGAAAAGGAAGCCATGCGCCGCCTCGAGGCGGCGCTGAGTACCGCGGTGGGCCGCGAGTGCGTCACGGAGACGCCGGTGGGAGCGTTTCTCTCGGGCGGGCTCGACTCGAGCGCCATCGTGGCGCTGATGTCCGAAGCGCTGCGGCGCCCCTTCGACACCTTCAACGTGGGCTTCGACGAGCCCAGCTTCGGCGAGCAGAACTGGGCGCGTGAGGTGAGTCGCCATTTCGGCACCCGCCACCATGAAGTGCGCTGCACCGCGGCGGATGTCGCCCGTCTCTTACCTGAGGTGGTCTGGCATCTCGACAACCCGGCCGCCGATGTGTCGGCGCTGGCCGAGTTCATGGTCGCCGATCTCGCGAAGCGCGACGTCAAGGTGGTGCTCTCGGGAGACGGCGGCGATGAGGTTCTGGCCGGGTACCCGACATACAAGGCCGATCGCGTGGCCGACCTCGTCGTGGGCGCGGGGCTCAGGCGTCCGGCGGCATGGAGTCTGGGTCTCCTCGAGCCATTGATGCCGGGGCGCTCCCGGAAGCTCGGCGCTGCCGAGAAGATCCATCGCCTGCGCCTGGGGCTCGCCGCGCCCGATGGCCATCCGCACGTGCGCTGGCGGACGGTATTCGGAGAGCGGGAGCGGCAGCGTCTCGTCACGCCCGGCGTCCGGCCCTGTCTCGAAGACACCTGGGCGCGCGCGCTCGGCTGGCTCGAGGGCACCGAGCGCTGGCCGCGACTCACGCGCTTTCAGTGGCTCGACATGCGCGTCTGGCTCGAGGGCTGCGTTCTGCGCAAGGTCGACGCCCTCGCCATGGCCCACGCCATCGAAGTGCGCGTGCCCTTCCTCGACCATCGCGTGGTGGAGGCCGCACTCGGGTCCCCGCCGTCGGCGCGGCTCCGAGGCTGGACGGAGAAGTACGCCCTTCGCCGGATGATGGAAGGGCGTCTGCCCGAGCGCATCCGGCGGCGGCCCAAGGCGCCGTTTCAGATGCCGCTGCACGACTGGTTCAAGGGGCCTCTGGACTCGCTCGCGCGAGAGCACTTCGCCTCGGGCGGCCTTGCGTCCCTCGACATGGTCTCCTCCGCGGAGGCGCTGGACGTTCTCGATCGGCACGTGGCGGGACGAGAGCGGGCCGGGGTGAAGCTCTGGGCGCTCCTCGTGCTCAGCGCGTGGATGACGCACTGCTTCGCCCGGATTCGCGATCTGCGCGCGCGGCCGGCAGACACGCCAGCATTGGCCAGGGCCGCCGGATGAGCGGGAGCGGCGTGTCCTTCGTGATCCCGGCTTTCAACGAAGAGGCTGCCATCCCGGTAGTGCTGGAATCAATACAGCGTGTGACCAAGGAGCAGGGCCTGCAGGCCGAATGCATCGTGGTGGACGACGGCAGCACGGACCAGACCGCGGCGGTGGCCGCCTCCCATGGGGCGCGCGTCATCTCGATCCCGATGAACGTGGGCTACGGGACGGCGCTCAAGCGGGGGATCGAGGCCGCCGCCAACTCGCGCATCGTCATCACCGATGCCGACGGTTCCTATCCGATGGACTACACGGTGGAGCTCCTGAAGCGGCTCGAGCGCTTCGACCTCGTGATCGGCCGGCGGACCGGCACCACCTATTACCGATCGCTCGTGACGTATCCCTTCCGGCTGGCGTATCTGCTGCTTGTCTGGTTCGTGGTCGGACGGCGGGTGCCGGATCCCAACTCCGGCTTCCGCGCCTTTCGCCGGGAAGGCGTTCAGGAATTTCTGCCGGTGATGTGCGCTGGATTCTCCTTCAGCACCAGTATGACCACGCTGTTTCTTCTCTCTGGGCGCACGGTGGACTACGTGCCCATTCCCTATCACCGGCGCATCGGCAAGTCCAAGATCCGCTTCGTGCGCGACATGCTCCGCACCGGACAGATCCTCTGCTCGGTGATTCTGCTCTATAACCCGATCAAGCTCTTCGTCCTGCTGTCGGGCGCCACCGTCCTGATCGGAGTGGGGCTGGTCACGGCCGGGCTCCTGAGCGGCGGCAGCTGGGGTCTCTGGCTCCCCGGCGTCCTCTTCATACTCTTCAGCGGGGTGTTCTTCTGCTTCGGCCTTCTCGCCGATCTCATGGCCAATTCCCGCAGGCGCCAGTGAGCGATCCTGCTCCCATTCCGATCTCGGCTCCGCGGACGGGCACCGACACCATGTCCTCCGCCATGCTCGAGATCCCCCAATACTACCGCTGGATGTTCTCGCAGTTCGATCGGTGGCTGGGCAACACGGTGCTGGACGTGGGTACGGGCCCTGGTATCCACCTCCCGGGACTCGAAGGTCGCCGGGTGCTGGTGGCCGACCTCTCCCAGGAGTGTCTCGACGATGTCCGCCGGCGCTTTCCCGGGGTTGAGACGGTCCGGGCCGACATCGCCGATCCCGCTTTCGCCCTATGCATGGCGGGGCGGGGCATCGACACCATCACCTGCCTCAATGTCCTCGAGCACATTCCCGACGACAGCCTTGCGCTCGCCGGCTTTTGTCGCATCCTCGGCGAAGGGCGCGGTCGCCTCATCCTCGTGGTCCCCGCGCATCAGGCACTCTACGGCGATATGGACAGGCTGGCCGATCACCGCCGTCGGTACTCGCTCGCCCGACTCAGGGGACTGCTGGAGGCCTCGGGATTCGAAATTCTCCACGCGCGCCACTTCAATCCGGCGGGCGGTCTCGCCTGGTATCTCAATGCGAAGCTCTTGCCGGTCCGCGATCTCTCGGCTCCCGTGGTGAACGGCCAGATCCGTGTTTTTGCCCTGGTCCTTCCCGCCGCACGCGCGGTGGACTGGCTTGCGTGCCGCGTGCTCCGCATCCCCTTCGGACAGTCTCTCATCGCCGTCGCGCGGCCGCGCGCGTAGAGTCGGTGAAGCCCACGCTACGGATACTGGCGGCCTGTCTGCTCGTCACCGCCTTGATCACGGCGCTGTCCCCCGTGTACCGGGACCTCGTCACCGACGCGCGCGGGCGCAACCGCGGCACGAGTCCTGCCGACTTCATGGGTCCCATGGAGTATGACCGCCGCGTGCTGCGCGATTTCTCCTGGGGAGCCTGGTTCTGGAATCCCGACAAAGCGTTCGGTATCCCGCGCGTGCAGGACCTCGGCAACCGTCCTATGTACCCGATCAACTGGGCTCTCGTCGCGTCGATGCCGACCGCGCAGGCCTGGCGCTGGTACTTCCTGCTGCATGTGGCGCTCAAGATTGTGGGACTGGTCCTGCTGTGCTCCGCCCTCGGCTGGCCGTTCTGGATCATCGTTGTCACCGGGAGCGCGAGCATGCTCGCGGAAGGCTCCCTGATTCAATTCGGCGATATCACCTATCTCAGCACGGGAGCGTGGGTGCCGGCGCTCCTTTGGCTCACAGTCAAAGCAGCCGGGCGGGAGCGCTTCAGCGGATGGGATGCCGCCTGGTCGGTCGCCGCGGCGCTCTGGGTGCTGTGCTTCCATCCACAGTACGGTGTCTACTATGCGGTCCTCCTCCTCGTGTTCACCATCTGGGTCGAGCGGGGCGCCCTCCGGCGGAGGCTGCCGGCGCTGGCGCTTCGCCACGTCGCGGCCGGGCTATTCGTCGCGCCGTATTTGCTCCCCGCCGCCGCCCACTACGCCGAGTCGGGGCGCCGCCGCATCATGGAGTTCGAGGACTGGCATCTGGTGCGCGCGTACACCTGGTGGAAGTACCGGATGAGCTGGTCGACATTCTGGCGGTCCACGTTCTTTCCCTGGGGCGCATGGGTCGCGATCGGTTTGGGAGCGCTCGTGGGCCGGATCAGGGGCACCCTGTGGTGGCCGGTGTTCGCGGTCTACTTCCTGTTCGGCCTCCTCCACGCCGTGCCGTGGCTGGCCGTGCCGATGTGGGCGACGGGCGTTGCCCTCCTTCCCTTCCGTCTCCCTGAGCGGGTGTTTGAGCCCTTCATGTGGCTTGGGGTCCTGCTCCTCGCCGAGCTCGCGGCGCGCGAGACGAGAATCTGGCGGCGGCAGCTCCTGGCAGGGCTTCTCGTCGCCGCGCTCGCCTCCTGCGCATGGCAGACGAGGTACGACCCCCGATGGGCCTATATCAATCCGCGGTGGGAGCGGACGCTGCCAACGGGACTCGCGGCCCGGATCCAGGCCTCGTCGAGAGCAGCCGCCGTATTCGTCACCGGCTCGGATCGTCAGTCGGACGACCAGCGAGCGCCGCTTCTCAGCTCTCAGCACAACCTGCTTCTCGGGATACCGGCGGCACACTTTTTCGGCGAGGTGCCGAATCACTACTTCGCCCGCGCGACCTACCGGTTGCCGGGCCTCCTGTTCATGCAGCGGTCGGCGACGCCACTCGCCGATTGGGACGATGTGGTGGACGTCTATGCGGAACTGGGTATCGGCTGGATCCTCTGGGATGGAGTGGGAGAGCCGATTCACCCTCGCCTCAGCTTCGTGGGAGAGGAGAACGGCTTCAGGTTGTACCGCATCGAAAGTGCGCGTCCGCTCGTCTACGCAGTCGACCGCATGCGGCGGGTGACGGAGCCGAGGAGCCCGGCCGGGGTCACGCCCCTCATCTTCTCCCTGCCGGCTCTTGGGCCCTTCTGCTATGGGTGTCCGCAGGAAGCCCTCAGCCCCCTGGACCAGGTCACGCTCAGGACACAATGGCGTCCGGGTGATGTCACCGTGGATGTCGCATCTCCTCAGGGGACCTTCGTCGTCTTGGGCGAAACCCGTTCGCGCGGCTGGCGCGCCAGCATCGACGGGACGCTGACGACCATCTATCCAGTCGACGAGCTCTTCCAGGGTGTGACGGTGCCAGCGGGGCCGCACGTCGTCCGCTGGCGCTTCGTCTCACCTGGATTTTTCCCCGGGCTCGGGCTGGCCGCGGCGGGTGTGCTCCTTCTTGCCGGAGCGCTCGTCGGAGCCGGACGGAGGCGCAGCCATGACGTGGCGTAGCGCAGTCTCGACCGTCGGAGCGCTCCTCGCCACGGCGCTCCTGGTTGGCGCAGCGCAGCCGCAGCGAACGCTCTCTGTGCGCGAGTTCGAGCGGCCCGTACTGGCTTTTCCGACAGGGATCGCGGCTGCGCCCGATGGTTCCATCTGGATCGCCTCGACCTTTGCCGACAAGCTGGTTCGCTTCCATCCGAAAACGGGAGAGTCGAAGGAATTTCCGCTGCCCATGAATGCCCGCCCTGTGGGACTGCTGGCAGATTCTGGCGGCGGCGTCTGGTTCGCGGCCAGCGGCCTCGCATTCGTCGGCCGGCAGGATCCGGCCGGCGGTAAGCCGAAGGAATTCGCCATTCCCGCCATTCTGACCGCCTATGCAGCGTTCCCGGCGCCCTGGGCCCTGGCGCGGGACCCGAGAGGCGGCGACCTGTGGTTCACCGTTCACTCCGACGGGATTGTCGGGCGTCTCCCACACGGCGCCGAACCCGTGCACCGAGGGTTCGCCGTTCGCGAAATCAAGCTAGGCGCCGCCAAGCTGCGCCCCGACGGGATCGCGGTCGACGGGCGCGGCGGGATCTGGGTCGCCGAGCCGGGCGGCGACCAGTTGGCGCGTATCAGCCAAGCCGACGGGGCCGTCACCCCGCTGCCGCTACCTCCCGGCAGCAGGCCGCGCGGTGTTGCCGCGGGCCCCGACGGTGCGATCTGGGTCACCTTGTTCGGCTCCCATCGACTCCTCTGTCTTGACCCGATGACGCTCCGCACGCGCTCTTGGCCCATGCCTTCCGGGCAGGGGTCGAGTCCCTACGCCGTCGCGGTCGCCGCCTCCGGAGCAGTGTGGGTGGCCGAGTTCATGGCCGATACGATCGTCCGCTTCGATCCCGGCACGGAGCAGATGACGGCCATCGCGCTGCTCACGCCGCACTCCCGGGTACGGGCCCTGACGATCGACGGAGAGGGGCGTGTCTGGTACGTCGGCAGCGCGAGCGGGCGCCTCGGCGTGATCGAATGAGCGCTCAGGGCGATCTGGGCAGGAAGTCCGTCGTTCTCTTCACCGGCACATGGGTGGCGAACGGTTTTGGCCTCCTGTCGACAGTTCTCATCGCTCGGGTTCTCGGGCCCGAGGCGGTTGGCATTCTCGGCTTCAGCGCTGGTTTCGTCGGATTCCTGAGCGCCTTCCTGCTCCCCGGCTTTGCTCAGGCGCACCAGAAGCGGGTGGCAGAGGGCACGGACCTGGGCCGCTGCGTTGGCACCATGGCGTCACTCCAACTCGCGATCCAGGGAACCGCTCTCATCGTGATTCTCCTGACGTCACGCTGGGGGTCACTGGTGATTCCGTCAGGCGTGCCGGTATCCGTGGTGCTCTTTGTGTTGGCGGCCCAGCTCTTGACCAATCTCTCGGCCAGTCTGAGCACCGCTTTCGTCGGGCGTGAGTGGGCCGTTGCCCATGCCTCGACGCAGATGGCCGCTAAAGGGCTGCGCTTCGCGGCTACGGTGGCGGTGCTCGTCTGGGCGCCGGACATCCGCTGGGTGGCGGCTGCTCTGCTCGTCGAAGGGGCGACGGCAATCGCGGTGGGCACATATATTTTGATCGTTCGCCGGAGCATCACGGTTAGGGGACCCGACCGTGCGACCCTCGCCTCCTACTGGAGCTACGCGCGCCCGTTTCTGATCACGAGTCCCATCGGGATGCTTCAGGACTCCCTCGACCGCATCCTCGTCGCGCGATGGGCTGGCTTGACAGCGGCCGGCTATTACCAGGTTGCACGGGTACTCTGGGAAATCCTCGGGACCCTGAACGCCTATCCGTTCCAGCTCCTGCTCTCCAGGCTCTCGCGCCTCTTCGCGGCTCCCGGGGGAGAGGCCGCGGCCGAGACCCGGCGGGTCTTCGCCTCCGCGGTCGACAGGCTGCTCTTCATCGCGGTGCCGGCGGCGTTCGGGCTCTGGGCTCTACGTCAGCCCATCGTCGCGCTGATCTACGGGGAGCGATTCCTTCCCGCCGTCGACCCGCTGATGGTTTTCGTCGTGGCGGCCCTGGCCCAGGCGGCGTTCAACCCATACCAGTTCGTCCTCTACGCCATGGATCAGCACGCGCGGTTCGTGCCGGTCGTGCTGTTGAGGCTGGTCGTCTACCTGCTGGCGATGGTGGCGCTGGTCCCGATCTGGGGCGGCACGGGAGCGGCCACCGTTCGTCTCCTCCTGGTGGTCTTTCCCTGCTGGGTCTTCATTCGGTGGACGCGCGACCTGGCGGGCATCGGTTTTCAATGGCTGACGGCAGCTTATATGGCTGGTTTCGCTGTCCTGGTGGTCGTCAACGAGGGGACTAGGAGGGTACTCTCCTTGGCCGGAGTGGCGCCGCCCGCTGCCATAGCCTCGGGCATGGCCGTAGCTCTCGCGGCCTATGCCGGCTTCTTGTGGCTGACCCATACCGGAACCCGAGCCAATCTCCGGTACGCCCGCGAGCTGGCGGACCCTCGCCGCTTCGTCACCTTCATTAGAGGAAGCTCCTAGGAACTTGCTTGACGTGCTCCCCGTGTGTTCATATATTGAACGCCATGGCCATGGAGGAGCGGCACGTCGAGCGGGAGCTGGAGATCCTCACGGCCATCGAGGAAGGGGTGCCGCTGACCCAGCGCGCCCTCGCCCAGCGCCTGGGCGTGGCTCTGGGGCTCACCAATCTCTATCTCAAGCGTCTGGCCGGCAAGGGCTTCATCAAGATCCGGGAATTCCCCACCAAGCCCTATGCGCGCAAGCGGCTGCGCTACGTGCTCACTCCCAAGGGGGTGGGTGAAAAGGCCCGCCTGACCTACGAGTACATGGGCCATTCGCTGAACCTGTTCCGGCGCACGCGCGACAACCTGCGAGAAGCCATGGGCCACCTGAACCAGAACGGGATGAAGCGCATCGCGCTCTGCGGAGCAGGCGAGGCGGCCGAGCTCGCCTACCTCACCCTCAAGGAATTCGGACTCGAGCCGGTGGGAATCTTCGCGGGAGACGGCGGGGGCCAGTTCCTCGGCCTGCCGGTGCAGCCGGTCTGCGAATTGCCCAGCGCCGCCGTGGACGGGATCGTCATCGCGACCTTCGACAAGCCGGATGCGCAGCTGGCCCAGCTCGGGAGGATGGGGATTCCACCCCAGAAGTTCCTCACCCTGCGTCGCCCCGCCGCTCCTCCATCGAGCGGAAACGGACATAGCGCCTCGCCTGGTGACGGCGGACGCTCCACCAAAAGGAGCTGAGGATGCCGGACTTCCTCAAGGGCAACTACAAGATCGACGTCGCCATCGAAGACAAGGCCGACGCCGCCGACTCGACCGACGCGTTCGAGAAGAAGGCGCTCTCCCGTCTGGGCGGCAGCATCTGCTTCGTGAGCAAGAAGGGCCTGATGTGGCAGGGCGAGGCGACCATGAGGACAGCGAGCCGAGCAACTCCCGAAGACGAGGGCAGCGCGCCGGCTGGAAGCGGAGACAAGGACACGGTCGGTGGAGCTGGGACGAAAAATCGCTCAGTCGCTTGAGGCGGCCACTTTCGAGCGCGTGGCGGGCGTCGGCCTCGCCAATGCCGAGGAGAATCGCCCCCGAATCGCGCGCTCGGTGCTCGAGCTGGCCGACACGCCGCTCGGCACGGGCGAAGCCGCCATCGTGGTCGGGGCCGGGCCGAGCCTCTACCGGAGGCGGAGCCTCGAGCGCCTGCACGCCTCGGGCTTTGCCGGCACCATCGTGGCCGCTGACGGCGCCCTCGGCGCCTGCCTTCGGGCCGGCGTGGTGCCCCACGTGGTCGTAAGCGTGGATCCCCATCCGGAGCGCATCGTCCGCTGGTTCGGCGATCCGACGCTGACGGCGCCCCGCGACGACGACTACTTTCGCCGCCAGGAGATGGATCCCGCGCACCGGATCGACGAGCTCGGTGCCAACCGCGCCCTCGTTGATCTCGTGAACGCCTATGGGCCCAAGATCAAGGTCGCCGCGGCGACCTCGGCGGCTCCGGCGGTGGTCGAGCGCTGCGAGCAGGCGGGCATGGATCTCTACTGGTGGAATCCCATGTACGACGACTACGACAAGCCCGGCAGCCTCTCGCGCCGTCTCTGGGAGATGAACGGCCTGCCGTGTCTCAACGGCGGCGGCAATGTCGGCACCGCGGCGTGGGTGCTGACGCACGCGGTCCTCGGCCGGCCGCGCATCGGGCTCATCGGCATCGATTTGGGTTATGCGCCCGGGACGGAATACGAGAAGACCCAGTACTACCCTGAGCTGCGCGAGCTGCTGGGCGATCGGTACCGCGAGGCCTTCATCCATACCGAGAATCCGGTCACCGGTGAGAGCTGGTTCAGCGACCCCGCCTATCACTGGTTCCGCGACGTCTTCCTCGAGATGGCCCGCGACGCCGACTGCCAGACCATCAACTGCACCGAGGGTGGGCTCCTCTTCGGCCCCGGCATCACCACCGCCTCTCTCGACACGTTTCTCGCCACTGCGGCCGGAGGCACGAATCACCATGGCTAAGCTGCTCTTCATCAATCCGCTGATGCGCGAGGAAGACGACCCGCGCCACGTGCCCTACGGCATGGCGCTGCTCTCCGCCATCGCGGTGCGCGACGGCCACCAGGTCCAGGTCTACGACCACAATGCGTGGCGCGCCTCGGACTCCGTCATCGCGCAGGTGCTCGAGGCGGATAGCTGGGACGTGGTGGCGCTGGGCGGCATCACCACCGCCTACCGCTCGATCAAGCACATCGTGGCCATGGCCAAGGAGCTGGCGCCGCGGGCGCTCGTGGTGGCGGGGGGCGGCTTTCTCACCAGCATGCCGCACGACATCATGCGCTTCCTGCCCCAGGTCGACGTGGGCGTGGTCGGCGAGGCCTTCATCTCCTTCCCGGAGCTCCTGCGGCGCGTGGACGCGGGCAATCGGGACTGGGGCGCTGTTCCAGGGCTGATCTGGCGAGACCCGTCCGGCAAGACCCATCTCAATCCCGAGCAGCCGCTGCTCATGGATCTCGACAGCCTGCCGTATCCGGCGTGGGAGCTCTTCCCCCTCGAGGTCTATTTCAAGAACAGCATGGCGCTCTTCTCCGAGGAGGGCATGCTGGCGCGCCGGCGCCTCGACATCAATGCCAGCTACGGCTGCTCGCTCATCTGCCGCTTCTGCTTCCACCTGGGCATCGCCGGCGACATGCAGCACAAGAAGAACGCCGAGGGCGAGAACGACGTTGCCTTTACCTACGACCGGAAGATCCGCTACCACAGCCCCCGCTACATCATCAACCTGGTGAAGTACGCGCGCGAGCGCTTCGGGGTGGACTTCATCGGCTTCCTCGACGAGAACCTGATGACCATGCACCAGTTCTCGGGCAAGAAGTGGCTGACCGACATCGCCCGGCTCTGGATCGAAGAGGGGCTCCAGCCGCAGTGCGTCCGCGACGGCGTCCCTCACGAGCCGGAGAAATGCTCCGGCGTGCACTGGGGCGGCACCAGCCATGCCACGCTCTGCTCGCCCGAGGTGTTGCGGGCCATCAAGCAGGCGGGCTGCTCGCATCTGGTCTACGGCTACGAGAGCTTCTCCGCGCGGGTGATGAAGACCATCGGCAAGGGCGCCACGCCCGAGACGAACGAGCGCTCGCTCAAGTGGACGCTCGAGGCGGGCATCCGGCCCATTCCCAATCAGATGATGGGCTTCCCCGACGAGGACTTCGACAGCCTCAAGGACAACATCCGCGCCTGGAACCGCTTGGGCCTCAACGTCAAGCCCTTCTTCGCCACGCCGTATCCCGGCACCGAGTGGTACTACACCAACAAGCAGCGCATCCTCGAGCAGTACGACGGAGACCTCGAGGCCTTCCTCCTCG
>Ga0335070_10002482_pt1 | contig 21457 bp, 15 predicted proteins | sample Lox_Sample_13_FD_206722 | JGI IMG/M metagenome (GOLD analysis project Ga0335070, IMG submission 206722) | Soil microbial communities from Loxahatchee National Wildlife Refuge, Florida, United States - Lox_Sample_1.3 | ecosystem: Environmental > Terrestrial > Soil > Wetlands | place: USA...
GTTCAGCTGACCAGTACTAATAGACCGTGCGGCTTGACCCTTATTTATCTTCCCTCCTGTTGTCAAGGAAGATTCAGGGCCTGAAATATGGCCCTTTTTATATTTTTTTAGGGGAGGGGACAAAAGAGGTTTTCGGGTAGGTCCGCCCTTAAGAATTCATAATCTTTTCATTTTTTGTTTATATGATAAAATGAGAAAAAGGGAAGCTGAAGCTTAAGAAGGAACTATGAGAGAGAGAGACATATTTGAGGAAATCATTGACATTGGTAAGAGGCGAGGTGTTCTTACTTATGATGAGATAAACGATGCCCTTCCGTCCGAATTCTTTTCTCCTGATGAGATAGAAGACCTCATGGACCTTCTCCAGGACATGGGGGTTAAGGTCGTCGATTACGAGGAAACTGCTTCTGCTGAGGAGGAAGTGGAAGAAGAGGAGCTGGAAGAGTATGAAAAAACAGAAGACCTCGTGCAAGCCTATTTCCATTCCATGGGTGATATTTCCATCCTCACGAAGGACGAAGAAACCGAACTGGCCAAACGGCTTGAGGAGGGAAGAGAGATAATAAAGGGCATCGTGACGGGTCTGCCTCTCTACAAGAAGATCGAAGAGAACCTTGATGGAGATGAAGAAGAGATGACGCCTGAGGAGGAGCGCGCGGACGAGGCACTTTTAAAGTCCATCGCGAGACTTGAAGAACTCATGGCGGCAGTTAGAGCAGCTGAAAAAAGAATAGCCCGCCATGGCTCCCTGAAAGATTTGAGGAAAACCATAAACGAAAAGAAAAAGAAAGGGATCCACCCTGAAAAGCTTGAGGCACTTGCGAAAGAAGTACAGCAGGAATACAGGGGAGTGGAGACAGAGATTGGAATAAAGATTGGTGAGCTTAAGCTTCTTTACGAACGTATTTCAAAGGCAAAGGCGCTCCTTACCGAAGCCAAGAATGAACTCATCACACGTAATTTAAGACTTGTAGTGAATATTGCAAAGAATTACGTAGGGAGGGGTTTGCCGTTGCTCGACCTGATTCAGGAGGGCAACATCGGTCTCATGAAGGCTGTGGATAAATTCAAGTATGAGAAGGGCTTTAAATTCTCGACCTATGCCACCTGGTGGATAAGGCAGGCTATTACAAGGGCACTTATTGATCAAACAAAGACCATAAGGGTTCCCGTTCACATGATGGAATTTTACAATAGGGTAACAAAGGCTTCTCGTGATCTCACCCAGCAACTGGGGAGAGAACCTAGCAATGAGGAGATTGCACAAAGACTCGCTGTCCCTACTAGGAAGGTAGAAGAAGTGTTCAGGGCTATCCAGGATCCGATTGCGCTCCAGACGCCGGTAGGTGACGAGGACACCGAGTTGGAAGATTTTATAGGTGATAAGAATAGCCCTTCTCCTTACTCCGACGCGGAAAGAATTGAGGTCTCGGAACAGATTCAGAGGGTTCTGAGGACATTGACGCCCAAGGAAGAAAAGGTCATAAGGATGAGATTTGGTATTGGTGCTGAGAGAGATCATACCCTGGAAGAGGTAGGAAGGCACCTCTCAATCACGAGGGAACGGGTACGGCAGATAGAGGCGAAGGCATTAAGAAAGCTCAAGCATCCCAGCAGGTTAAGGGCACTTAAACTGTTGACAACCTGAGAAAGTCTTCACGCCCTGAGACGGTAAATCAAAGCAGCTTTTATAGTCCAGTACTATAGTCGGTCATAATCCACCCTGAGGATTTGAAGGAAGCCGTTTTCCCTGGTGAAGGTCCACCGTATATGTCCTTGTGTAATAACGCCCAAAGGTTCCCCCGCTACTCTCTTGATGATATAGGTGCCTGTCAGGATGACATTACCATTGCTTTTTTCGACAAGAGGGTCTCTGAGAGAATACGTATACCGGCTATCCTGAAAGTTCTTCTGATATCCATTCCTAATCTCATCATAACGCAAGCTGTTATTTTCTATGGCAGATTTTGAATAGAAAGACATGAACTTGTCGATGTCACCAAGTTCATAGGCTTGAGTGTATTGATCTATAAAAACTTTCACCTCATTCTGCACATTGCCCTGAACCTCCTCAGGAGGGAAAAGCTGTGCAATCGGTTCCGTCCTTGGACCGAAATTGTCCCCCACAGAGACCTCTTTATGAGCTTTTCTGATAATTGCCGTGGATGTGGATTCCTTGGCGTTGATAACCTGCAGATAACCGTTCGGCGTGTTAAACTTCGCCCTAGCAGTCATCGCGAAGATATCCCCTGGCACGATACCACTTTTCCTGCCCTTATCAATATATACAATATCCGGTTGAGCACTGGAAACCTTCCTCTCTTTTGTGGCAACGATAAAGCCCGTAATATCAGGGCTCCTGAAATTTTCACGTTGCACATCCCCCACAGCGATTTGGAGGGGAAGGTCAATTTCATAATAATCAAAGAGCAGATCCCCTACAGCGATATCATTATAGGACGTGGTTATCTCGGCCTTAGTCTCACCACTTTCCTTTCCTACCACCCTGGCAATACCGCGAACATCTATAAGATAGCCCATCATGGCGCCTGTTTCCGGATGCTTCACCTTTCCGGCTGAACGAACAATATAAAACCTATCGTCCGTTCTTACGGGGTTTAATGTCCTTATGTACGCGTAATCTACTTTGCCAAGCACTTCCCTCTCAGAAGGTGAACCGATTACTTGACCTCTGCTCTCTATGGAATCAGAGATATAGCCGCTCGAGATCAGGGTATCTTTTCCCATAAGATATTTCTTTTCCGCAGGTTTTATTATCTTGACTGGAATTTCCTCTTTCTTGACCTGAGGTTGAGGTTTTATTTCAGGTTTTATTTCAGGCGCAGGAATTGCCCTCTCCGCTGAAGTCGGAGCAGGCATAGGAATAGTCTCCTTTTTAATATACAATTGCGGGAGCCTAATCTTCTGCCCGGGGTAGATGAGATCAGGATTCTTTATTTCGGGGTTTTCCTTCCAGATCTTTGGCCAGGAAAAGGGGTCGGACATCTCTCTTGAAGAGATACTCCAAAGGGTGTCACCCTTTTTCACTTCATAATCCTTGTTTTCCTGGGGTTGAGCGAACGCTATGACGGCGGTGAAGATACCGTACAGTCCTATGGTAACAATCTCGGCCAGAATTATTCTTTTTGAAATATTCTTAAACATATTACCTCCATTTTCATTATTAAAAATAACCAAGATGAGCAAAAGTGTCAAGTTTTTATTTAGGGGAGCTTACAAAAGTAGTTGAATAGATTGAGACTGAAGATTCCACAACCGTCACCGCCACTGCAGAGGGGCATAACAAAACTTCAATTTATCGTAAGCTATGAGTGGTAATAACACATTGATTATTAAATATAGTTTAGAAGAGGCATGTCATTTCGCTCTGACCGTCTATGTTCTTGCCCCAGTCTATTTCCTTTCTTGGGCAGGTTGTTTTTCTGGTAGGTCTTTTCTTAGCCCTTCGTGCCGCCTTCCCCTGGCCTCTTCAATGATTCTCCTCATTTCCCTGTCAAACTCCTGGAGGAAAATAACATACTTGGCCTGTTGTTCGATGGTGAGGATTTTTTTCATTTCCTCCCATTCCGCGTCTTTGAGACTTTGCATGCCTTTGTGGTTCTGCTCAAGTCTGTCAAGGATACCCCTTAATTGACCTTCGCGTTTTTCCCTGAGGGATTCCCCCAACTCTTTCATGCTTTCCTGCATGGCATGTTCTATCTCTGCCCTTTTTTTGTCATACCTGTTGAGTAATGGAAACAACTGGGCAGATGTCTTTTCGTCGAGGTCAAGATCCTTGGTAAGTTTCCACATTCTCAAGGTCTCTATCCTTTGCCTTACTCTTTCCTTCTGTTCTCTGGTGGGCGGCTTTTCAAAATCCGGTGGTTCAGCCAGACCCTGCGCCGCAAAACCAAACAGCATAATGACAGACACCAAAATCTTCGCCATATGTTTTTTCATGAACATCCTCCTTCTGTTTTCTTCTCAACTGGTTAGACAAGGCAAAGAGAAAAAGGTTTAAGAGGATACACCTGAAGGAAACTCGGCTCTTTGGCAAAAGGCACAGTTTGAAAAGCTCACTTAATTATATCCATCCCCATGTATGGCCTCAAGACATGGGGGACTATTATATTTCCGTCCTTTTGCTGGTAGTTTTCGAGAATTGCAACAAGGGTGCGACCGATGGCAAGACCTGAGCCGTTGAGCGTATGCACGAATTCTGTTCCCTTTTTCCCTTCCCGCTTAAACCGTATGTTCGCCCTCCTTGCCTGAAAATCTTCGAAATTCGAGCATGAGGAGATTTCTCTGTATCGCTGCTGACCTGGCAGCCATACCTCAAGGTCATAGGTCTTTGAGGCAGAAAAACCGAGATCTCCGGTACAAAGAGCCACAACCCTGTAAGGCAGACACAGTCTCTGGAGTATGTCTTCCGCATCACTGGTGAGCTTTTCCAGTTCTTCATATGAACTTTCTGGTGTCACGAATTTTACGAGTTCGACCTTATTAAACTGGTGCTGTCTTATGAGCCCCCTTGTATCCTTTCCATACGAGCCTGCTTCGCGCCTAAAACACGGGGTGTATGCCGTATAGAACAGCGGCAGATTATCTTCTTTCAGTATCTCGTCACGATGGATGTTGGTGACAGGGACCTCAGCGGTGGGGATGAGATAAAACTCAGGGTCAGCAATCCTGAAGAGCTCCATTTCGAATTTCGGAAGCTGGCCCGTGGCGGTCATGCTCTCACGGTTTACCAGAATCGGTGGAAAAACCTCTGTATATCCTTTTGAGGTATTCAAGTCCAGCATAAAGTTCATGAGTGCCCGTTCCAGTCTGGCACCGGCTCCCCTCATTAATGCAAAACGGGCGCCCGCTATCTTTGACGCCCTGTCAAAATCGATGATTCCCAGCATCTCGGCAATGTCCCAGTGGTTAAGAGGAGGAAAGCCCAGGTCTTTGGGCTCACCCCATATACGCACCACGGTGTTCTCTGTTTCGTCCTTTCCCACGGGGACGGAAGCATGGGGAATATTGGGGATATAATGAAGGAAGGTCGTCTCTCTTTCCTCAATCTTACCCAGGGTTTCATCAAGTTCCTTAATCTTATCCGACACTCCTTTCATTTCGGTGAGGTGTGAGTCGGCATCTTTTTTTTCTCTCTTCAACCGCCCAATCTCCTCGGATGCTACATTTCTTTTATTGCGGAGTTCCTCTACCTCTTTAAGCAACCGTCTTCTTTTGTCCTCCATTTCGACGAGCTGGCCGAGACTTAACTGCACCTCCGACACAAAGAAATCGCCTATCCCTCTCTTTTCCAGGGCTTCCCTGAGCTTCTCCGGATTGTCCCTCACGCATTTTATATCGAGCATCGCAACTCCTTCAGCAAGGATTCTTTCATCAGCTATAATAAACTACTGTTAAAACTTATGGAAGTCAAGCATATGACCAGCAAGAATAGGGACAAAATAAGAACAATTTACAGGACATTGTACAAGGCCTTCGGTCCCCAGCACTGGTGGCCCGGGGATAGTCCCTTTGAGATTGCAGTGGGCGCAATCCTCACCCAGAACACAAACTGGGGCAATGTGGAGAAGGCCATTCACAATCTTAAGGCTGCACATGTCTTATCTGCAAAAAGGATACATGAGATGCCGGTGAATACACTCGCAGCATTCATTAGATCGGCGGGGTATTTCAATATCAAGGCAAAGAGGCTAAAGTCTTTCGTACATTTTTTTTGTGAGCAGTATGGAGGAAGCATGAAGAGCATGGGAAAGGAGGATGCTCGTATTCTGAGGGAGCAACTTCTCTCGGTTCATGGCATCGGGCCCGAGACAGCAGACTCAATTCTGCTTTATGCTCTCGATAAACCCATTTTTGTCATCGACGCTTATACAAAAAGGATCCTTTCAAGACACAGCATGATAGGTCACGATGAGCCCTACTCAGATTTTCAGGAACTCTTCCATTTGTCCCTGAAAAGAGATGTAAGGCTTTATAATGAGTATCACGCACTTTTTGTTGCGACGGGAAAGTTTTTTTGTAAACCTAAACCTTTTTGTGCGGAATGTCCCCTCCTTCTTTTAGAGCATTAAGACAATAGTTCAAAAAGATTACATTGAAGCCAGAAACCAGGGCGGCAGGAAATGGCCACTTTCAAAAAATTACCTGACCCAGGTTTTCATCTCAAATTAGCTTCAGTCATGTCTGCAAGAAATGCATAAAAAAAAGCAAGATATGTATAGAAAAAACTCCCGGCATCTGCCAAAATTGACAAACTTCTTACTGAGAAGAGAAATAGATGTTCGATGGAAGAGAGGAAGAGGGGAGGGAGCAAAAAGATGAAAAACATTTTTGGTGATCTGAAGATATCAGGGAAACTGCTCCTTACCCCGATCGTGATCATCCTATTCATGATGATACCGTCAGTTGCAGCGTTTATAGGGCTTTATCAGCAAAAGGGGGGAATCGATTCGGTACTTTATCTCCTTGTAGCGCTCTTTGGAGTATCGGTATTCTTGTCCCTTCTTGTCAGTTTCCTTATTTTGAACAAAAGGATCATATCGCCCCTTAAGGCTATGGAAACCGCTGCCCGCAAAATCTCGGAAGGTGACCTCTCTTTCGATGTGGAGGTGAGCGACAAGGATGAGATCGGGAGATTAAGCTTTCACCTCAGGGAGTCCTTTGAGGAGCTGGGAGGGATCCTCCAGCGCATTAAGGAATTGTCCGAAAGGATATCAAGGGTGGTTGAAGAAGTAGAAAGGGAATCCAAGAACGTGTTGAACGGCGCTGAGAAAGAAACTGAAGCTATTACGGACATATCTACCTCAATAGAGGAACTGAATGCCACTGCCACAGAGATCGCGGACAACACGGAAAGTCTTGCGGCCTCAACAGGGGAAACCTCTGTCTCCGTCGAGCAGATGGTACAGAGCATAAGCAGCATCAACGGGAATATCCAGGGACTGTCCAGGGAGGTAGAGTCCACGTCGTCTTCCATTGAGGAACTTTCTTCAACGATAAAGGATGTGGCGTCGAATGCGGTAGACCTCGCAACCGCAGCGGAGGCTACCCTTTCTTCCATTTCCGAAATAACATTTGGCATAAGGGAGGTGGAAGACAATATAAAAGAGTCTGCAAGGCTGTCGGAGAAAGTCACGAGTGATGCCGCAACGTTCGGGATGGCGTCTATAGAGAAGACTATCCAGGGTATGAAGAACATCCAGTCATCCGTTGAGCATACTGCGCAGTTCATAGAGGTGCTTGGAAAAAGGTCTGACGAGATCGGGAAAATACTCAACGTCATTGATGACATCACTGACCAGACAACTCTCCTTGCCCTGAACGCGGCCATTTTGGCTGCTCAGGCAGGTGAGCATGGAAAGGGATTTTCCGTAGTAGCTGACGAGATCAAGGATTTGGCAGAAAGGACCTCACTCTCCACAAAGGAGATCGTCTCGCTTATAGAATCCGTGCAGGAGGGAGTGACTAACGCTTCCGGGGCAATGGAAAAAGGAATAATGTCCGTCCAGGAGGGGTTCATGCTTGCGCAGGAAGCGGGGGATGCCCTGAAAAAGATACTGGATAGTTCAAGAATATCATCCGAAATGGCGCTTTCCATAGAGCGGTCTACCGTAGAACAGGCAAAGGCTGCCCGTCTTGTCACGGAGGCTATGGAGGGCGTACGGGACATGACAGGGCATATTGCAAAGGCCACCGCAGAGCAGTCCAAGAGCGCGCTTATGATTACGAATGCAGCAGAAAAGATGAGGGACGCGTCCCATCAGGTGAATAAGGCCACCGGAGAACAGGCAGAAAGCAGTAAGCAGATTATTGCTGCCATTGAGCTTGTGGCTGACAGAAGTCGACAAATCTCGAGATCATTGTCGGAGCATAAAAAAGGCTCAAAAAGCATACTCAGCAGTATTGAAGGGGTAAAGGACATACCCATGGAGAATCGCAGGCTCATTTTCAGAGTGAGCAATACCCTTAGGGACCTGCAGAAGGATTCCGAACTCCTGAGAACAGAGATGGAACGGTTCAGGTTTCACGAGAAAAAGGGAGCGGCCTTGAAATTCGGGGTCATTCCGCTGGAGTCTCCCGCAGAAATGTTCAGAAGGTTTGGCCCGCTTGTGAATTATCTCGGCAAGAGGATGGGGAAAAGGGTGGAGCTCAAGGTGGGAGTTGATTTCGAGGGCGCTATTAATGATATAGGGCAAAATGTCACACAACTCTGTTTCATGGGCGCGCCCACATATCTTAAGGCAAACAGCCGATACGGCAGTGTCAAAGTGATTGCGAGGGCGCTAAGGAAAGGGAGGCCGTATCACCATGCCGCGATCATTACACGTGCTGACTCGGATATTGCGTCGCTGAAAGACATGAGAGGAAGAACCTTTGCCTTTGCCAATATAATATCTACTGCAGGACATATCATCCCGAGGACCATGCTGAAAGATGCGGGGGTCGGGATTGACGATCTGAAGTATTATTCCTTTCTCGGCAATCACGACGACGCCGCAAGGGCAGTGCTGAAGGGGGACTTTGATGCGGGAAGTGTTATGGAAGCCACTGCGTATAAGTTCATAGACCAGGGACTCAGGATCCTCCAACGCTCGGATGATATCCCCGAATTTGGGGTGTGCTGCAACATCTCCCTGGATGGAAAAGAGGTGCGCACCATACAACAGGCTCTTGTTGCAATCAATGACTCTACCCCTGAAGGCGCTGCAATAGTGAAATCCATAGATAAGAACTATACCGGCTTTATTGAGGCGGACGACAGTGAATACAGCGGCATAAAGCTGAAAATGGCAGAGTTTGGGATACTATGAAAGTGTGTGGCAATGGATCGTACTGAACCTGCCAGCACTTTCGGGTAGCTCTGGAAAGAGACTTGAACCTCTTCAACAAATACCATGCCCGCATCGTGTGGACGGACAAGATCCTTCGCAGACCAAAACCCCTTGGTGACGGACGTCTGCTTTATTCCCTTGATACTTAAAGCGCCCTCTCATTAAAATTACCGGAAAGGGACTCAGGGAACAGAAGAACCCTGAGAGTTGTCTAATATATGGATAGAAATGAATATGCAGGGATGGATGAAGATGATGAAGCGGTCTCCCGATGTAAGCAAGGAGATCTCGATGCCTACGAAGGATTGGTGGAGAAATACCAAAAAAAGATGCTGAATGTCGCATACAGGATTGTCGGAAGCTATGAAGATGCCTGTGAGATTGTACAGGATGCGTTTGTCTCCGCGTATAAGGGCATTAGGGAGTTTGAAGGAAAATCGCGATTCTCTACATGGCTTTATGCGATAGTGGTCAATCTCTCCAGAAACAGGCTTAAACAGCTCAGAACCCTTGGCCATCATGAAGGACTTTCCATGGATGACCCCGTTCTTACCGACGAAGGTAGTTTAAGTGTAGAGGTTGCATCAGACGATCCACCTGTCGATGAGCGACTTGAGCAAGAAGAACTGCAACGAAAAGTGCGGGATTGTGTGAGGGCTCTCGATGAAGAATACCGTGAGGTGGTTGTCCTGAGGGATATCAATGGCTTTTCCTATAGTGAGATACGAGATATGCTCAGGATTCCTGAAGGTACTGTGAAATCGCGCCTTTCCAGGGCGAGAGAAGCATTGAAAGACTGCCTGAAGAAAGTCTTGGGGGAACTGTAAATGGAATGCCGTAATTTCCAGGAAAAACTTTCTGAGTATATCGATGACATCCTCTCACCTCAGGAAAAGGTGACTATGGATGAGCATCTTAAGTCATGTGGGGAATGTGCAACCGCCCTGGCTGATATCAAAAAAACGATTAAACATGCAAAGAACCTTGAAGCCGTTGGACCTCCTGCGTGGATGACTCAAAGAATCATGGCGAGAGTTCGCGCAGAGACCAAACCCAGGAAAGGTCTATTCCAGAAACTATTCTATCCTCTTCACATTAAACTGCCGGTCGGTGCCATCGCAACCATCGCGATAGCCCTGATAACGCTTTATGTCTTCAGGACCATTGAGCCAGAGATCAAACTTGCAAAGGCGCCTACTGAAGAGGCTACGCCTCAGGTTTCTCCAAGAGAACAGCTGCCGCCCCTAAAATATGAGGAGGACAAAGGCGCAACACCACCTGGCCTCCCCTTAGATAAGAGAGGAAGTGTGGAGGGGTTATCTTCGAAGCCGGCTGAGCAACCTGTTCCATCAAAAAAACCCGAGCCCGTGAGGGAAGTTCCTAAGGCCCCGGAACCGATGAAACAGGCTGAGTTATCGCAGGAGCAGAGGAGAGCCGCTGCCCCCGCTTCAGGAAAGGATGTCTCGCCATCTTCAGTCGGCACTCTCGCAAAGGAAGAGGCAAAGCGTGAAGCTGCCCCTGCCGCACCAACGATGAAGGCAATGGCTGAGGAGAGAAAGGAGAGTATTCGGGTTACTGTTCACGTGAAAGACGTCGAGTCTGCCCAAAAAGAGATTGAAAGGCACATCTCAGAACTTGGGGGTAAGGTTGTCAAAAAAGAATCTTATGAGAATAAGGATATCCTTACAGCGGAGATCGACTCCGGAAAATTGAAGGAATTATATGAAAGATTGAAGTCTGTGGGACAGGTGATAGAGAAGGATATCGATTTTCAAGGTGCGAAGGGAGAGATTGGGATAAGGATAGAGATTCTATCGATTCCTTAAGATCGATAAAAACTTCTTCCTCCTGAAGCCAACACTGTAACTTTTTTGCCACAGCGAAAGGTTTCTTTTGGGAACAAATGTTGGATGCCTACGGAGCAGATCAAGGTTACGTGTTAGAAGTCAACATATTTATGAGTGAGGTACGAAACAGGGAAGAGTGTTTAGCTTAGGGATGGTTTGGGCTACTGTTACCCCTCCCGAGTCCGCAAGATAAGGGTCAGACTGGTTTTACCAGGCAATGACCTCATATGACATTTCTTTCGTTTTTTTAAAGCTTCGTCCTTCTTTCATCAGTTCTGTAGGAAACCCCGTTATCATTAAGGGAAGTTTTTTTGGTTGACTGATAATGACATAGCCGTCACGCAAAATTTTTTCTACATAGAATATCTCACCCACAGGTAGTTCCTTAAAGTCTATGGGCTTGCCCCAATAACGATTTTTTGCCACAGCATAGGCAATTATCACTAGACCGCCGAATCCCATTATGATAAAGGGCAAATCCGGTTTCGGTGTCGCTAAGCCTCCGATTATGAAAATTCCAAACAAGATTATACAAAACCATGCAAACCGCACAACTTCATTCTTCTTGTTGATTAATTACCATTATACACATCCCGTCGGCGTTGGAAGTCCGGCAATCTTACATGCCTGCTTTGCAGGACCCCCCGGATAGAGTTGATAAAGATACCTCGTATTCCCCTTCTCCGACCCCTTGACCTTTCCGATCTCCTTTACCAGCATCTTTATCATAGGAGCGATCTGATATTTCCGGTAATAGTCTCTGAGGAAATTGACAACGTCCCAGTGATCAAAAGTCATTTCGATGCCTTCTATCTTCGCTATGTGCTCAGCGAGTTCCTTGCTCCATTCATCGGGATTGGCGATGTAACCTTCCCCATCTATCTCGATCTGCTTTCCCCGAAAATCCATCGTAGGCATACTTAAACTTCTCCTTTCCCTTTTATTTGATATGTAGCAGGAAAAAAGTCGCCTTGTCAACTTGATGTTTTAATTATAGTTAAGTCTATTAATTATAATTTTAGGACTGACACTATAAGGATCACTATCTGCATTGATTAACACTTATTGTCTTCATCTTTTTGACCATCTGGTAAGGTGCGCCTTTCAGGATGCAAGTGAGTTCGACCTACCTGATCTATCCCATGTGCCGATAACGACATGTACACCGCAAACTCAGTTCTCTCGGAAGAATGCGAGGTTTGATCGGTAATCCCACCCCCATGAAAATAGTGCCGGTGTGACGTGGTCGGTGTACCGAACAGAAACGGCCTAGATAACTGGCCCCTACTAACTCTCTTGCCCTGTGCTCATTGTATAAATAAGGTCCGGTAAAGTCCGAGAGCAGTTTTGGGGGAAATGCTTAAAAATTAATTTTATAGGTAAAGATTGGCGAGTTACGAAAGGTCTAAAAATACTTCGTAATAGCAGGTCGAGGGTTCGAGTCCCTTTCCCGGCTCTCTAGTGTGCTAATTGCAGAGGCCGGACAATGTTTCGTGTCAGAATCGTATAGCTATAATAATGACAAGGAGAAAAGTGGCAATTCCAATGGAAATCATGAAGAGCTGTGTATCCCGGTAATGCCGCGTTGCCGCATCGTACCGCATTTCGCTCCGCGTCTGCTGATGTTTCACCAAATCCTCGGTAGCCTGGATAGCCTGTCGCACGGCGGCCCGTGATTCCTTTTCATACAGCGCAAACGCCTCGTGCTGCCTACCTGCGGTCAAGAGCGCCAGAGTGCGCTCGTTCAACGCCCTTGATGCGGTCCAGCTTTCCTTGACCAATACCAGGAGCTCGCGCTCTTTCGCGTCATCGCTCGAAGTCATCTGTTCGACCTGCGTAAATGCTTCATCGAATTTTGCATTGTAATCATTGATCCGTTTTATCATTTCCTCAGTCCGTTCCCTCTGGAGGAAACAGTTGCGAACGGCAATTGCCTCTTCGCGGACAATCGTGGCCATGCCGGTGGCAATGGTCACTCGCTTGTTGTTTACGAGCACGATCCTGACGAGGTCTTCATGAAGGGCGCTCATGTTCATAAGCGCAGCCATGACCAGCATGGCCATCACTACCAGGATCGCTCCGAAACCAAGTACGAGCTTTCTTCCGATATTCAGAGTTTGCACTACTCCACCCCTAATTTACCATCTGAATGACTTCAAGAGTCACTCTGAAGCTATTACTATTGTATCAGACAAATAGAAAATGTATAGTATGATAATAATGAGCATGAACTGGTTAATCTCATTTATTCTTTTCTTGATTGTTCCTTCAAAGGCTGCGGCATTTGTTTCGCATGAATATCCTGCAATTTATACTCACGAACTGGGTCGGATCTTTTTCCTGATCGCGTGCATTTTCGTCCTTTATGCCATAGTTCGTAACCGTTTACACAGGGAGCAGGGCTGGCGATATATCCTTGCAGCAGTGATAACGTATATGGTCTGGGACTTAGATGTTGCTCTCAGCCATTTTGCAGAACTCTGGATTGTAGGGGATACGGACGGTTGGAACTATTTAAAGCAATTTGTGGTTGTTGAGGGCAAATACTACCTGTTATATGTGGGCCGATGCGACTATGTGCTCCTTGATCTCGGGATGTTTTTCTTTTACCTCGGTCTCCGGAAATTCCTGGAAAAAGAAGAGGAATCAAAGACTCCTTTTTCTGTAACGGCCCTTTTGCCTTTCCTGCCAATTATCATTTCTGATGTTGCCGGAGCTCTCGTCATGATAGCGCTCTCGCTCTCCTGTCTCAATGTCAGCTTGAAGCTTTACAGGCGCAACAGAGAGAATGCGCTGTGGTATTATACGGTATGGGTTTCGTCGTCCTACGTCATGTATTCCATTTCCAGAGCCGTCGGTCATATCGCAAAACCTCTTCTTGTCTCTACTGGAAACCTGCATATCTGGAGGTACGTCGAGCCGGTCAGCGGAAGTTTCAATAACCTTACTTTTTTCCTGGTCGGTTCTGTGAGCCTTTTCTTCATCGTCATTTATAACCTTTATCTGAAGATGTCAAGAGATGAGCAGGAAATCGAAAAGATCAATGCTGAATTGACCGAGATGAACCAGGAATTAGAGACACTTGTGGCTGAGCGGACGATGGCGATGATGGGATTGACGGTTGCTGATCAGGTGCGAAATCCAGCAATGATAATTGGCTGTACCTGCAAAAGGGTCCTCGCTAAAGGGGAGCTCACGCCGGAAATGGAAGATAAACTGAAAGAGATCATTGAGGAATGCCGAAGACTCGAGAACGTTGTGGAGAACTTTGAATGTCTCCTGAGAAGCAGACAGAGCATATTTAAACACGAGGATATTAACGAGGTGATAAGGAGTGTCGTCTCTCTCGTAGAAAAAGAGGCATCCCAGAAGCGATTACGTCTCAACATCAATCTCTCACCCCAGCCTCTGAAAATGAATATCGAGAAAAACCTTTTACGTGCGGCACTTTTTCACGTCATGAGAAATGCAATAGATGCAACATCAGCGGGAGGCGAGATATCAGTTGACAGCACCGGGGACGGCGACAAAAATTCGGTCATCGTCTCGGATACCGGTTCAGGGATTCCAAAAGAAATTCGTGAAAAAGTCTTTGATCCTTTTTTTACTACAAAACTGCATAAATTCGGAATGGGGCTGCCCTTGGTAAAGCAGATTGTCTCCGAGCATCTCGGTGAAATGGTGCTCGAAAGCGAAGAAGGCAAAGGCACGACAGTTACCATTATGTTCCCCGTGCGATGGAAAGAGAAGCAAGAGTTATCCAAATATCCCCTTCCTTCCTCATAGACCCCCCATTTTATTCCTTAAGTTTTTTCCCAGGCCTTGCTCATGGAGACATGGCAGATTGCAGCAGTTTAACAGCTTTTCTTTCCTGAGAACGCAGCAGGCCATCAGATGTAATTATTACCGCCCGTAACCCGAAGAGTGATCAGGATCGCGGCACATATCTGTTACTAAGAGGAGATGTGAGGAAAGTTCTGAACATTGAAATGTTTGTTTGTGGCTGTAGCATATGCCTCACAGGTCTGTCAAAAGGTGCCAATTCCCTGGCTTACTCTTCACGGAGCTGCAATATTTTGAAATACGGAATTGTCCGTGAAACAAACAGAAGGGGCCTGGATAACCAACCCCCTTTTTCTTCAACCATAGTTCTACCAAAACAGATTATACTAACCTTGAAAATGTTACAAATGGTAGTTTATTGGCAAGGGTTAAGGGACTGTCATTTAAAGGATTATCCAGCCTATCACAGACTGATATATAATTCAAACTCATCTCATAACCCGAAGGTCAGAGGTTCAAATTCTCTCCCCGCTACCAAGCTCTATAGCTTAAGGACCACCCGCACCATGTCTTCGTCGTCATACGCCTGTTTGAAGTCGTATTTTCGGGAAAGGGCCAGCATACGTGAGTTGTTCTTCAGGATCTCCATCCAGAGTGTCGTCAGGCCAGTCTGCCTCGCGATATCTATACAGTAATCCATCAGCATACTTCCCACCCCCTTTCCCTGCCACTCGTCGGCAATCAGAATTGACACTTCCGCATTTTCGAGGTCTGGGAGCTTGCTGATTCTGACATCGCCGATAATGTCCTTTCCGTCTCCGCTCTCGGCCACAAAGGCGAGTTCGCGATCATAGTCCACCTGGCAGTATCTGACAAGCGTCTCATGGGGTATATGAGTAAGTTGGTGGCCAAACCGGTAGATAATAGTCTCGTCCGCGAGGTTCTTGAAAAACTTGTAGATCTGCGGCTCGTCCTCTCCGCAGATCGGCCGCACGTGACAGGAGGTCCCGCCACGAAGCGTTCTTTCCATGACATATTTGAAGGGATACGGGCAGATCGACAGATGCGGAGGGCAGAGGTCGCCCGTGACTCTGCGATGGTTCGTCAGGGCCTCCTCTTCAAGGAGGATGCCGCCATCCAGGGCAATACCGTATTCGTCGGAAAGGAGAAAGGGGTTGATCTCAATCTCTCGGATGTGATGAAAATCGATGATCAGCTGGGAAAACCTGACTAGTATCTCTTCAAGAAACCGCAGAATCCCCTGACAGGCAGGGAGACTTTGCAGATACTGGCATATCTTCGTCTCTTCCATCATCTGTCGCGCCAGGGCCTGATTAAGGGGAGGAAGACCGATCGAATAATCCTTTATCGCATCGAGGAGTTCACCTCCGGTTCCGAAGACAATGACAGCGCCGAAACTAGGGTCCTTTTTTGTGCCGATGACCAGTTCGTATCCCTTCTTTATTACCATCGGCTGAATGATCACGTCTGCCTCAGTATCACCCACCTGAGACGCTATAATCTTCAGTGACCGGTACGCCTCCCTGACCGCCTTCTCATGCCCGAGGTTCAGAACGACACCTCCTTTTTCGAGCTTGTGAAAGAGCCTTTCGGAATCGATCTTCAGGACCACCGGATAACCTATCTTTTCTGACAGCCGAACAGCTTCATCTTCATTGACCGCCCTCACCGTCTCTACCATGGGAATGCCGTATGTCTCGAAGATTTCCTTTGCCTCGTCCAGGCGGAGGATGCGCCTGCCGCCCTCTGCGGCATTCCTGATGATCTCCCCCACCTTGTCGATATTGGGGACAAAGTCCTTGAGGATCACCTCGGGAGTTTCGTGCAACAGTTTGAGGTTAAAGTCATACCGGTACATATACAAGAAGCTCTTCACCGCTTGCTCGGGAGTTACAAAGGTGGGTATCTCGTTGCTGCTGAGGAACTCGCGGGCCCGGAGCACCTGTTCGTCTCCCAACCATGCCGTAAACAGGGGGATGTGGGGAGCTGACTTCGCGGCCTTTACCACGGCGGCGGCTATGTCCCTTGGATCAAAACAGGGAAAGGGGATATAGATCACCAAAATGCCGTCGACCCCGCTGTCCTTCAAACAGCTTCTCACCGCCAGTTCGAAGTCTTCGGGTGAAACATCCGGCAGAAGATAGACAGGGTTGTTTATCCTCTTTCTGAGGGTCTGGTGTTCTTCAATTTCATCCATTACTTCCTTCCCTAGCGCTGCCAGTTCCCCCTCCAAGGGAATAAGGGCGTCCACCGCCATAGAGGCCGGACCCTGGCAATTGGCGATAATCGCCAGTCGCTTTCCCCGCGGCCGTTGCTGTTTTCCGAGCGTCTCGGTCATGTAGAAGAGATCAAGCATCTCATATACCCGTACGGCGCCGGCCCTCCTGAAGGCCGCCTCATAGACCTTGTCTTCCCCTGCGAGCGCCCCGGAATGGGTCAGGAATATCCGACTTGAAACCTCCGCCCGCCCTGACCTTACCACCACGATCGGCTTGCTGCTTGCAAAGCTTCTCACCGCGGTCATAAACCTCCTTCCGCTCCTGATATTCTGGACATAGAGGATGATCGCGCGTGTTTCAGGGTCGATCCCAAGGTAGTCGATCAGATCGGGAAAGTCTATATCCATCTTTTCTCCCACCGAGATGAAATGGCTGAACCCCATCTGTTTGCTTATGGCCCTCTCCAGGAAGACAGAGGAGAAGATGCCGCTTTGGGAGATGAAGGCGATGTTGCCCTTCCGGGGAATATGGGGGAAAAGGCTCGCATTAAGGTTTTTGCTTGGCCGCAGGAAGCCGAAGGAGTTGGGACCCATGACCCTGAAGCCGTAGATGTTCGAGAGCCTCCTGATCTGGTTTTCAAGCTCTTCAGCATTGACGCCGGGGGACTCAAAGTGCGGGGCAAGGATGATGACACCTTTGACGTCCTTCTGCCCGCATTCATCCAGAGCGGTGTAGAGTTCAGCGGCAGGAGAAGCGACTATGGCCAAGTCAATCTGATGCGGGATGGCGAGGATCGTCTTGTGTGCCTCTACACCCTGCACTGCCTCACGGCGTTGATTCACAGGGTAAACAACCCCGTTAAACCCTTTTCCCACGAGATTCCTGAAGGCATAGTACCCCAGAGACCGCTTGTCGTCGCTCGCCTCGATGACCGCTATCCGGTGGGGATTGAAAAAAACGTCGAGATTCTTAATCGACATACCTTTACCTCATTATTACAGGCTTGCTGTTATGGAAAAGAGCTGCCTCCGATCATTTCATAGTCCTTCAATCAGATAATAACACCTCGCTCATCGTTGTCAAGATGAGTGCAGTGGTTTTTTTTGCATTTGAACATATTCGGTGTTAACCGGCTCGTCAAATTGACCCACTTCTAGGCCTTATCTGCGTTGATTAACGCACTGCAATGCAATTGACAGGCCGCATATTTTATGGTTAAAGGAAAATGAGGAAAATTCGATCGGGTGCAGGGCCTCATCTTATTATCTCTTAGATATCCGCATGCTCCTGGGGGATTTTTCGCCAGTCACCTCAAATCAGAAAGGAGAGACAATTATGAGTTTCAAGGTCCCAGTTCTGTTGGCATTAGCTGTCGTGATTACTATCGCCCTCGTCGGTGCATTCAACTCCTGCCCAAATGATCCTTGTTCGAGACCCGGGAACTTTGCTCTCGCCTCCTTTGTCTAAGTAACCAAGAAAACATCAAAGGAGGGTTACCATGAAAGCAAAGTATTTTTCCGCAGTACTCGCAGTTCTGTACTTATGCTTCGGTCTTGTTTCTGTGGCTGCTCCGGAAAAGGACAGTAGACCAGCTGCTTTTTCGACAGGGCTCGAAGATCAGACAGGCGTTGCCGTCACGATCTATAATGTGAATCTCGGCCTTGTGAAGGACCAAAGAAGCCTGAAGCTTTCGAAAGGAATGGGCGAGCTGAAGTTTATGGATGTGGCGTCGCAGATAATTCCCACGAGTGTCCATATCAAATCCCTTGTGAATGCCGACAGCCTGCAGATCCTTGAGCAGAATTATGAATATGATTTACTGAATCCCCAGAAGCTCATGGACAAGTACGTAGGCAAGGAAGTGAAGCTCTATTACAAAAACCCATATACCGAAAGAGAAGAGATCGTGACCGCTACCCTACTTTCGAACAATGGAGGACCGATATTCAGGATCGGCGATGAGATCACCTTCGGCCATCCCGGGAGGATAATATTTCCGGGGGTCCCCGAGAGTCTTATTTCAAAACCGACACTGGTCTGGCTCATCGAGAACAGCCTTGCTTCGCTCCAAAAGGTTGAGGCTTCATACCTCACAAACGGCATTAACTGGAGGTCCGACTATGTGGTGACATTGAATGACAAGGATGACAGGGCGGACCTTTCCGGATGGGTCACCATTGACAACAGAAGCGGCACAACTTACAAGGACGCAAAGATCAAGCTTGTTGCTGGCGATGTAAACAGGGCGAAGGATGAGATGGAGTACAAGAAGGGAATGATGAGGGCTGCGGAGGCGGCGGCAAAACCTGCGCCTCAGTTCAAGGAAGAGGAGTTCTTCGAATACCACATCTACACTTTACAGAGACTGGCAACAATCAAAGACAACCAGACCAAACAGATCAGCCTTGTGAACGCTGATAATATTGGGGTGAAGAAAGAACTCGTTTACTACGGCGCCCAGTACTACTACCGGTCAAGTTACGGGGAAAAGATCTCGAACCAGAAGGTCGGCGTTTTCGCAGAGATAGCGAACACGAAGGACCATAACCTCGGAATTCCTTTGCCCAAAGGTACGGTGAGAGTATACAAGAAGGACAATGAAGGAAGCCTCCAGTTCGTCGGTGAGGACTCCATCGACCATACACCGAAGGATGAAAAGATCAGGATAAAACTCGGCGATGCGTTTGACGTTGTGGGCGCAAGAAAACAGACAGATTGGAAGAAGATCGCTTCAGATACGTACGAAGCTGGCTTTGAGATATCGCTCAGGAACCACAAGAAAGAGAACGTTGTCGTGAAAGTGATCGAGCCGATCCCTGGAGACTGGGTGATGCTCAGTTCATCGCATGAGCATAAGAAAACAGAGGCTTCTACCGCAGAATTTAACGTTCCTGTAGAGAAGGACAAGGAAGCAAAGCTTACTTACAGGGTGAGGATGAGGTTTTAGTTTGATTAGTCATACACTCTTTAGATTTTGGGGTCCACCCTGTTTTTGGCAGAGTGTCTTGCCTTAAACTGGGAGGGCCCCTTAATGGGTTAGTTTTATGAATACTCAGGGGTATGGATATGGGTCAATTGTACTGACTCAATGCTACTCAGACATTTTCCATATGAGTTCGAAATTACAGATAATCACCACCGGATCGCCTGAACTATTTTCCATGATCTGCTGCTTATCATCAATTGCCAGAAGGAGATCGTTCACTTTCAATGATGTTCCGTCAAAACCGTGCAGCTTTAATTTTCTTTTTACCGCATCGAGAAAGTCCTGGCATTGTTCCTCACTGATGATGTTGATGTAAACGGCCTTTGAGAGATCGACCGGGGTGTAGAGCGCCTCTTCATGCTCTGCAACCCACTGATCAGGCCCGTTGTAATAACCACGAATGGTGATATAGTTGTGGTTCTCCTGAAGCACGGGGTTGCCTTCTGGATCAAGGATATCCCTGTGGGATTCGTACTTCCTGAGATCAGTGGATGCCTCCACCTTTGTGGTTCCGGTCATGTAGATTGCCCTTGCATAGACAGTGGGAATACCGAGTTGGGTAAGGGTATGGGCGATGGCAAATTCCTCAAAGGGACTATTGATGCCGTAGTGACGAACCTTGGGATCCCGGGACCCCTCTTCATCTCCCATGGGCATTTCACCAACCCGTGATGTCTCCCATACGAGGTGAATGTTGTCCTTTGTGATCGTATAGAAGACTTCTTTGGTGTGGGATAATCTGAGGGCCGGGGTCTTTCTCCAACGTTCAGGGAGAAAATAATCGAACAGATGTGCGTTTCTTCCCACCACCCAGAGGCTGCCGCCGGTGCTCTCCGCATGTCCGTACAGGTAGGGCACTCCAAAGATTTCCATGTGGGACAGGTGGGCAGGGAGAGGAGTCGGGTCAAAGCGGTGGCGCTGGTCATCCAGATAGGAATGTCTCCTGGAAGACTTTACTGCTTCATCATGTTCAGGGGTGCGGAGCAGCAATTCGTAATCAATGATTGAGTAGCTTCCCTCGTGAATGCACTGATACACTATATCGACCTGCTTATCAGCGGCGTTTCTCTCCTGAGTCATGCCTATTGCTACGATGTGCTCAGTGTCAGCTTCGCTGATGATAATATGTTCAGGTTTCATGTCAGCCATCAGGTAACCCTTCCTCTGCATATCCGCAAGGGCCTTATAATTAATTTTCTTAAGGTGAGTGACCAGTTCATCATGGTTGATATCTATGTGTGCAAACACTTCCATGAGATTATGACCTTTTATCCATTCATAGATGAGCTTATATTGTTTCAGGATATCAATATCAATGCCCGGGTGCTTGGCCCTGATACGGTTGATCCTCGACCGTGACCTCCCGCTCTGCCAGGCCTGCATCTTCTCAGGGGGCACATAGATTGCCATGGGCAGCTGGGTATTCATCTTCGTTTCCCTTGGCCCGTAGAGGTTATCCAACAGTTCCGTAACCAGGGAGAACTCCTCCCAGGGGCTGTTGAACTCGGCATCGCAAAATTCCTGCAGGGTATGGGTATCGATAGGCACATCTTCGCCCACACGGCAGTTCTTTACGACCAGCTCAAGGCTCTTGCCAGCAACCTCTTTTGTGGGTACTTTATAGACCGAACTGGTACCGATAAGGCGTATCTTATTGGCATTGAACCAGTCTCTTTCGTACCAGTTCTCTATTTGAAAATGCTCATGGAAGGGTTCGGCATGGCGCGTGAGATAAAGATCTCCACCGTC
>Ga0335070_10002483_pt1 | contig 21452 bp, 20 predicted proteins | sample Lox_Sample_13_FD_206722 | JGI IMG/M metagenome (GOLD analysis project Ga0335070, IMG submission 206722) | Soil microbial communities from Loxahatchee National Wildlife Refuge, Florida, United States - Lox_Sample_1.3 | ecosystem: Environmental > Terrestrial > Soil > Wetlands | place: USA...
GCGTCCGCTCGGCTCTCTGGCCTGGCAATAGCCCGCAGACATGCGTGTTGCGTTGACGAGCTCCACGATAGCCGTGTCAGTTGAGCTGGATCGAACCGCCCGTGATCCGGTTCACGCCGGCTGAGCTGCTTGAAACATAGGCACCCTCGATCAGAATCTTGCCGGCCCGGGTGAGGGTGATGCTGGCAGAGCCGCAGCGCAGAACAAGCTGGTCCCGGGCACTGACGATGAGGCGCTGCCCGTCCGCGTCCACTTCGACTTGAGGAGAGGGTGGGAGCTGCGGTGCCGCGTCAGCACGCTGCATGAGACCGACGATGATGGGTCGCATTGGCTCGCCATCCTCAAACACGATCACAACCTCGCGGCCGATATGCGCGCCGTGCAGATCCTGCGTTGCGCGCGCGGCGACGCCGGCATCGCCCGGTTGCCCGGGATAGACAACGAGCGGAGTGCGCCCCTCGTCCCGGAATCCGATCAGCACACCCAACACCGCCCCGTGGCCTGCGCGCGCGGCCTTGCGCGGGGGTGTGTCAGCGTCCGGCGCCTCAGATCTGAGTTTGACTTCAGCCATGGATCTCTCCACATCAATTCTGTTGGATCTTTGAGCCCTTCATCACGATGTCGCTGTCGGCCTTGATGTTGATCTTGCCGCTGCCCTCGATCGTGATGTCCTTGCCCTTGATGGTGATCGTTCCATCCTTCTTCATCTGGATGTGCGCATCACCGGTACTGATGGTGATGGAGTCTCCCGCGGTTATATTGAGGTTATTCCCAACGGTCAGGGCATCGTCCTTGCCGATCGTCACGGCGCGGCCGCCAGCAACCTGGCGAGACTCGTCGGCCCCCACCTGCATGCCGGCGTTTGCGCCGATCGTTACCGTCTGATCGGCGCCCACGTCCACGGTGCGACTCGCGCCGATGGAATTGGCCTGATCGGCGCCCACCGTGGTTGTCTGGGCGGCGCCTACTGTGATCGTTTGCACGGCGCCAACGTTTATTTCCTGAGCTGCCCCGATGTTGATCGATTCATTGATGCCCACGTTGTGTGTGCGCATCGAGGCGACGCTCGCGGACTCATTCGCGCCAACGTCGATCTTGCGGTTGGCGCCGATGGTGATGGTTTCGTTGACGCCGACCTTCTCGGTGCGGTTGCTGCCGATGGTGATCGACTCGTCCACGCCGACCTTCTCGGTGCGGTTGTTGCCGATCGTGATGGTCTCGTCGTGGCCGACCTTCTCGGTGCGGTCGTGGCCGATGGACTGGGTCTCGTCGTTCTCGACGACGATGTCCTGGTTCTTCTGCGCGTGCAGGTAGACCTGCTCGGAGCCCTTCTTGTCCTCGAAGCGGAACTCGTTGAAGTCCGCATCGCCGCCACCCTTGCTGCTGCGGCTCTTGATGCCGCTCTGGGTCTCGTTGCCCGGCAGGGCGTACGGCGGCATGGCGTCACCGTTGTAGACTCGGCCGGTGATGATGGGCTGGTCGGGGTCGCCTTCGAGGAAGCTGACGATCACTTCGTGGCCGACGCGCGGGATGTGGATGCCGCCCCAGGTCTTGCCGGCCCAGAGCTGGGAGACGCGGATCCAGCAGGAACTGTGCTCGTCCTTCTCGCCGTAGCGGTCCCAGTGGAACTGTACCTTCACCCGCGCGTACTTGTCGGTGTAGATCTCATCGCCCGACTGGCCGACGACCATGGCGGTCTGCACGCCCTGCACGACGGGCTTGGGCGTGCGCCGCTCGGGCCGGAACTGCCTCGTCTTGTCGATGGCCTCGATGGCGATGGCGAAGTCATCGGTGGTCGTGGACTGGCCCGACTCGAACACATCGCCGGTGAGCGAGTAGGTGGCCTGGGTGATCAGGTACTCGATGTTCAGGTCGGGGCGCGGATACTTCTCCAGCGTGAAGGTGCGGCCGGGCGCGAGCCCAGCGGCGGTGCCGTGGCCGCGGGCACGCAGATAGGTGGACTGCAACTCCTGGATGCGCACCTTGGCGATGGCCTCGGTCTGCTTGGGTTCCAGCACCGGAACTTCCGCGGGGTAGTCGAAGATCTCGTAGTCGGCGTGGCTATGGGGGCGGGAGATGGAGCTGGCGTTGCGCAGCGAGAGCTTCGGCTTCTCGAAGTCGAAGTCGGTGGTGGCGAAGCTGCCGGTTTCCACCGACTTGGTCCAGCTCCAGGCCTCGAGGCTGTCGCGGTCGCGCTGGGTGTTGGGTCCGCCCGGGGCGTAATAGGGAACCTTGTCGTAGTTCTTCAGGGGCGAATGGTTGTTGAGGTCGTCGATCAGCACCAGGGTGTGCTTGTCGGCCTCATGCTCGAAGTAGTAGTAGATGCCCTCCTGTTCGAGCAGCCGGCTGAGGAAATTGAAGTCGGTCTCGCGGTACTGGACACAGTATTCCCACGGTTTGTAGCTGCCACTCAGGCTGAGCTTGTAGTCCGTGAAGCCATACTCCTTGACGATGGCCTCGAAGATGTCCGGAACGCTCTTCTGCTGGAAGATCTTGCAATCGGCGGTGCGGGTCAGCAGCCAGAACCAGGGCCGCACGATGGCGCGGTAGCAGCTGTAGTTGTGGAGCCAGCCGCCGGTGGAGAATTCGCTGACGATGCCGCTGAAGTAGCGCCGGTCGCCACCGTTCAGCTGCAGACCCACGGACATGTGCTTGCCCAGCAGCTTGTCGGGATCGATGTCGCCATCCGTGCTGATGAGATCGAGATCCCATTCGTAGGGCGCGCTCAAGCGCTCGACGCCCCACATTTTCCGAAGCAGCAGGGAATCGTCGCCGAGCGGCGTGGTCAGCTCGTATTCGCGTGTAGCGTCAGTTGCCACGGTGCCGGTCCTCCTGCGCCTACGAGAACGAGTACTGGAATTCGGCGTCCTTCACGGTCACACCGATCCTCCGGGTCATCTCGCCACCGGCGATCCTCTGCAGCAGCTCACGACTGATGGAGGGCAGCAGAGCGTTGGTGAGGATTGCATCGATCATGCGACCCCCGCTCTCGGGTTCGGTGCAGCGGGCCGCGATGAGCTTCACCACCGCGTCATCGTAGGACAACTCGGCTTCATGGTTCTGCCGGATGCGCGCGACGACGCGATTCAGCTGCAGACGGATGATCTGCCCGAGCACGGAATCGCTCAGCGGGTAGTACGGGATCGTCACTATGCGGCCGAGCAAGGCCGGCGGGAACGTCTTGAGCAACGGTCCCCGCAGCGCCTTGGCGATCCCCTCGGGATCCGGCAGCAGCTCCGGATCCTTGCACATGCCCATGATGAGATCGGTGCCGACATTGGTGGTCAGGATGATGAGCGTGTTCTTGAAGTCGATCAGGCGGCCCTCGCCGTCCTCCATGATTCCCTTGTCGAACACCTGGAAAAAGATCTCGTGCACGTCGGAGTGTGCCTTCTCCACCTCATCCAGCAGCACCACGCTGTAGGGGCGCCGTCGCACTGCCTCTGTCAGCACACCCCCCTCGCCGTATCCCACGTAGCCGGGAGGGGCGCCTTTGAGCGTGGAGACCGTGTGAGCCTCCTGGAACTCGCTCATGTTGATGGTGATCATGTTCTGCTCGCCGCCGTACAGGGCTTCCGACAGCGCGATGGCGGTCTCGGTCTTGCCGACACCGGAGGGGCCGGCCAGCATGAACACACCAATGGGCTTGTTGGGATTCTCCAGGCTGGCGCGAGCGGTCTGCACACGCCGGGAGATCATCTCCAGGGCATGGTCCTGGCCGATCACGCGTTTGCCCAGCGAGCTGGCGAGGTTCAGTACCGTGGCGACTTCGTCCTTCACCATGCGGCCGACGGGAATGCCTGTCCAGTCGGCGACGACGGAGGCCACCGCCTGCTCATCGACACTGGGAAGCATCAGGGGGCTTTCGCCCTGCAGATCGGTGAGTTTGGCCTGAAGCTCCTGCAACCGGGTGCGCGCCGCCTTCTGCTCGGCTTCGGACATTTTCGGGGTCGCGGCGGCGGCGGCCTGGCCCGCGGCCGGCGGGGCTGCACCGGCGGCGGGCGGGGTTGCACCGGCGGCGGGCGCCTCGGCCTTACCCGTGGCCTCGCGCAGTTTGGCGCGCAGGGCCAGGATTTCGTCCACGACTTCCTTCTCGGCCGCCCAGTCGCCGCGCAGTTCGTTCAGCCGGGCGTTCTCCGCCGCCAGAGCCTGTTCGACCTTGGCGGCGCGATCACCGATGTCCACGCCGATCGCCTGCTCGCGCGCGATGATCTCGCTCTCGGTGGTCAGGGCTTCGATGCGGCGCTGGCAGTCCTCGACTTCGGCCGGAGTGGCGTGGTGACTGACGGCGACCCGCGCGCAGGCGGTGTCGAGCAGGCTGACCGATTTGTCAGGCAACTGGCGATCGGCAATGTAGCGGTGCGACAGCTTGACGGCCGCTTCGAGAGCGGCATCCAGCACCTGCACCCGATGGTGCTTCTCCATCGCCGAGACGATGCCGCGCATCATCAGCACGGCCTTGTCTTCAGTGGGCTCTTCGACCTTGACCGTCTGGAAGCGCCGGGTGAGAGCGGGATCCTTCTCGATGTGCTTCTTGTACTCGGCCCAGGTGGTCGCGCCGATGGTCCGCAAAGTGCCGCGCGCCAGGGCCGGCTTGAGAAGATTGGCTGCATCACCGGTACCGGCGGCGCCGCCGGCGCCCACCAGCGTGTGAACCTCATCGATGAAGAGCACGATGGGCCTGGTGGAGGCCTGCACCTCATCGATCACCTGACGCAGCCGCTGTTCGAACTCACCCTTCATGCTGGCGCCGGCCTGCAGCAGACCCACATCCAGTGTCAGCAGCGAGACATCCTTCAGCATCGGTGGCACATCGCCATGAGCGATGCGACGCGCGAATCCCTCCACCACGGCTGTCTTGCCGACACCGGCCTCGCCCGTGAGGATGGGGTTGTTCTGCCGGCGGCGCATCAGGATGTCGATGATCTGACGGATCTCGTCATCGCGGCCCACGACCGGATCGATCTTGCCCGCCTTGGCCTGCTCGGTCAGGTTGACCGTGAACTTCTTCAGCGCCTCCTGCTTGCCCATCTGGGCGGGCGCCATGGCGCCGCTCGCCTCACCCGGCTCGCCGCTCGAGGTGAAGCTGCTGCCATCGCTGGCGCTCAGCGCCAGTTCGGGCGAACCGGCCGTGATCTGATCGAACTCATCCGTGAGGGCGTCCATCTTGATCTTCTCGAACTCGCGCGAGATGCCGAGCACCACGCTGCGCAGGCCGGGCGTCTTCAGCATCGCCAGCAACAGATGGCCGGTGCGGATCTTGGAGTCGCCGTACTTGAGCGTTGCCCAGATCCAGCCGCGCTCCACCGCGTCCACGAAGTGCGGCGAGATGTCCGAGATCGCGGTCGCGCCGCGCGGCAGACGATCGAGCGAGGTGGTCAGATCGCGGGCCAGCTTGCCGGCATCCAGGTCCAGTGCGCGCACGATGCAGTGCAGATCGGAGTTCTGCAGTTGCAGGACCTGGTGGAACCAGTGCACGAGCTCCACGTAGGGGTTGCCGCGCAGCTTGCAGAATACGGTGGCTCCCTCCACGGCCTTGTACGCGAGGGAGTTCAGCTTGCCGAACAGGGCGACCCGACTGATGTCACTCATTGTTGTTCACCTTCCGGTTGCGCGGCTCACCAGGGAGCCGCGGGCTGCGAGCCTTCGATGACGGCATCGCGCGCGACCTGCCTGCGGCCGCCGAGCCAGCTCGTCCAGCCGAGCCAGCCGCCCTCACCGAGCCGCAGGGTTGGAATCTGCGCGGGCTGCAGCAGCAGCCGCACCTGCCACGACCACTCTTCGTTGGTATACAGGCGCACCAGCGCCTTCAGCTGCGTCAGCCCGCGCGCGCCGGGCAGGAAGTTCACGAAATCGCCGATCTCGAGCGGCCCGAGCGCGATCTCGAAGCGCGACTGGCACTGCCAGGTCATCGTGCCCAGCGTGGCGCCGAGACCGAGCGTGGCGTGCTCGGGAGCGCCACCCAGCCGGCAGCGGGAATCCTCCGAGATGTCCAGCCACGAGCCCACGAACGGCACCAGCTCCACCGGCAGCTCGAAATATTCCGCGATGATCTGCTCGAGGGACTCGGCCGAGCGGCACTGCGGCGCGAACAGGCCGACACGGGCCAGCTTGGCATAGTCGAGCACGCTGTCGCGGTCCCGGGCGGCGGGCGGGCCGATGCCGATGAGCGCGCCGATGTAGAGCCGGAATTCATCCTGCGCGTCCCGATCGAAACTGGTGCAGGGATCGGCGGCGGCCCAGGCGCGATAGAACAGCTCGGTGAAGCGGTGCTGGAACGCGTTCACGAAATCCGCCAGCGCCGGATCGTCGGCCTGGTGCTCGCGCGTGTAGGCCAGCTCGGTCAGATGGATCGGCAGCGCGCCGTTGGGACCGAACACCCCGAAGGAGTGCTGCTCGAGCTGCGGCGCAGGACCCTCCCCCGAGCCGAATGCGGCAACGTCGCTGGGTGCGAAATACAGATGGGGCCGCTGCCGGATCCGCACCGGATCGTCCGCCAGCTTGCGCGCGGTGCCAAGCCGGGGACGGTCGCGGTGGGCCTGCTCGATCCGCCGCAACGCGCTGAACAGCGTGTACAGCTCGGGCGAGTGGCTGAGATCCTCGAGCGAGATCACAGGACGTGCCTGCTGCCGATACGCACCGGCCACTGTTTGATCTCGCCGCGGGTCGAGGAGCGCAGCCGCAGCTGGGTGAAGGAATTCAGGCTGACATAGCGGCTGAAGAAGCGTTCCAGGGCTGCTGCCAGCGGCAGCACACCCACACCTTCGAACGCGGCGTCATCCAGAGTCAGCGTGATGGTCAGACCGCGCCCGTGACTGATCGGTCCGGGCACCGGCATGCGGCGCACCACAGGCTCCACGCTGACCGCCTGCAGACCTTCGATCTGGCGTGCGGACACGCTGTCGTTCGGATCCGCGTACAGCGCAAGGAAGTCGCGCAGGAGTTCGATGCCCTGCGCCTCGATGGAGAGGTAGTTGAGGGACAGATGGCTGACGAGGCGCCACGCGCTTTCGCCCCAGGTGGGTGCTGTGCGCGGCGAGGTCGGACCGGTGATGCAGCGGATTGCCGCCACGGGCGCCCCGGAATCCAGCACGAAGTCCGAGCGGCCCTTGCCGAAGGTGGCATGGATGGGCAGATCGCGGTTGGTGCACAGAGCGTCCACGTCGGCCTGCGGAACCTCGCCGCGCTCGATGCGCTGCGCCGAGTCGGTCACTGAGAGGAAACACTCCGTGCCCAGATAGCTGGTGCGCTCGCCGGTGCGCGCCTGCCGCGCCGAAGCCAGACGGGGCCGCCGCTGGATGGTGTAGTAGGCGCGCTCCTCATTGGCTGCGGAACGGTGCGCGGCCGAGTAGAACGGCGCTATGGGGAAGTTCCCACCGCCACCCTCGCGGGCGATGCCGGTCACCTTCTCGATGCTGTAGACCTCGAAGTCCTGTGGCCGGTTGCGGTCGGGCAGGACGTGGTACTCCACGTCGCGGCCGTTGAGATCGACGCGCCCACAGGACTTGGGGAACAGGTTGATGACGGGTGTGCAGTTGAGCCGGAACTGACCCGCATCCAGCCCGTGCTCCAGGGTTGGGGCCACGCGATCCAGCAGCAGGGTGATTTCGAACTCGCTGCCCGCGCAGGTACGCAAGGCGTCGCGCAGTCCCCGCAGCTCGGTGAACATGAACCGCTCGGGCAGGATGAAATACTCCTGCAGCAGGCGAAAGCCGCCGAAACCGGCGCGCGTGACCGGCAGCATGGCTGCCGAATCGTCGAAACCCACTTCGCGCACGCAACTGGCAGGCAGTGCCGTGTCGGGCTGCTGCGCGCCCACGGGCCGCACGCGCACTCCGATGCAGTTGGCATGGATCTGTTCGTAGATGCGCGAGGCCACGCCCGGCGTGGCCTTGATGTGCAGCACGAGCGAATCCAGCGGCAGCGTGTTGACCGGGATGCTCATCGCCGTGGTGAGGCGCAGGCGGATGGCGGCCTTCGCATGCGCATCGACCGTCAGACCCTGGCCACTCACCGCGCCGGTGCCCGAGAGGTACTTGGCCTCGCTCACGGTCAGCGGCCAGAGCGTCACATCCTGGGCGGTGCGGAATTCGCAGCTGGTGCGCTCGCCCTTGGAGAGCGGCGTCTTCAGTGAGCTGCCGCGCGCAATGCGCACGCCTTCCTTGAGTGAGCCTTCCTCGAGATCGGGCACCAGCTCGGCGATCGCGGCCGCGGGAACCGGCGCGAGGAAGCCTGGGTAGATGAGCTCAAGCAGCTGTTGCGTGAATTGCGGATGACGGGCGTCGAGTTTCAGCTGGACGCGCGCCGCCAGGAATGCGAAGCCTTCCAGCAGCCGCTCCACATACGGATCGGCGCACTCCAGCCCGTCCAGCCCGAGCCGTGCCGCGACGCGCGGATACTGGCGCGCGAACTCCGCGCCGGTCTCGCGCATGAACTGCAGTTCGCGGTTGTAGTATTCGAGCAATCTGGGGTCCATGAGCGTCTACCGGGCTTCCCGGGCGCGGCGCCCTTCGGTGACGGAGATATCGCCCGTCAGGGTGTCGATCTTGGTCTGCAGTTCGAGCTGCTGCGAGTGGGGCTGCCCCCACAGTTGCGCCTCGATGGCGAACTCCAGTGTGCCGTCGTTCTGTTCGTTGGCTGGCAATGGCTGCACGCGCACGGAACTCAGGCGCGGCTCGAACAGCTGAACGGCGCGGCGCAGGCGTTCGGCCGACTGGATCGGGTCGATGGAGGAGGCCATGCGCCCGGCGAATGACGGCAAGCCGTAGTTGAGAACGGAGCGGGTGACTTCTGGCAGCGCGCTGAGATCGGCCGCTGACTCCAGACTCAACGAGTTGAACAGCCAGCCCAGGTCGCGCAGCACGCATTCGCGCAATCGCCGCATGGACAGCATGCGGCGCTCGGTGGGTTCGAGCTCCATGTTGGGAATCGAGGCGGACTGCACCGTTGCGAACGTCTGCAGGGCTACACCGGCGGGCGCTCCGGGCGGCTTGATGATGATAGCGCGCAGCTGCGCGGGGCTGGCGTGCGCGCGTGATGCCGTGAAGCGCATGTCAACCGCTTCGCCGCGGATTTCCTTCTGCTGGAGCCGCAACCCCTGCGCGGTGAGGATATCGACGAGACCCTGCACTGGCAGCTTAAGGCGCTCGAGCGCGGCACTCTCGGCGACGATGTGCACGAGCGCGATGGTGCGTTCGTCGTCGATCAGGCGATCGAGCAGCGCCGGCTGCAGACGTTCGTTCAGGGCCAGGTCTGCCATGGCAGACGGCTCAGGAACCGGGCAGCCGCAGCAGCAGCTCGCGCACCTCTAGAAGCGGTACTTCGTCTGCGCTCGTCGCGAGGACGCGCTGGCCGCGTCCTGCGAATGCGTCCGAGCCGATGGGGGTCCACTCGGTCTTGCGCGCGAGGCGCACGGCCGAATCGGCATCGCTCTCGCTGCCCGGATAGCGTGTTGGAATGAAGCCCATGGCCTCGCCGCCGTTGGCCCAGGTGAACTGGGCCGGCAACCAGACCAGATCGCGCAGGTCGGACGGGGTCTCGAACCGGATCGCCGCGATGCGCTGGAACGGCACCCAGTAGTAGGCGCCATTCAACAGCACCTCGAGGATCGGGCCGAGGCGCGAGTCGGCGTCCGCGATCCACTCGAACTCCGTGCCGTTGAGGCTGCCTGCGACGACGGGCGCCGCTTCGAAGGCCTCGGCGCGAATCTCGTCCGCCTGCGGCGCGCGCCCGGCGGCGACCGCCGCCAGGGACTGCACGACGAGCGCGATCCAGGGATCCGGATCGCCGAAGATCAGCGGGGAGCGTTCGCCTTTGAAAATGGAAGCGCGCAATCGCTCGCACTGGATGGCCGAGCCATACGCGCGCGTCATGGGGATGGAGCTGGCATCCATCTCGCCCACGACCGTGAGCTGGGTGACGGCACGGTCCCAGTCACCCAGCACCATCAGCAGCTGCGCGAGGAAAATCCGCGGCTTGGGCTCAGCCGGCTTGCGCCGGATCTCGGCCTGCAGCTCCTGCAGGCAGCCCGCCAGGTCTCCCGCGCGCAGCTTCTCTTCGGCGGCCGTCACGGGCGCGACTTCCGTTCGCGCCTAGAACTTGATGTTCTTGGCCACGTCCCAGGAGAAGTTGGCGTTCTCGCCCTTCGCGCCCTTCTCGTTCTGCGTCCAGTATTCCTTCTTGATCTTGACGAAGTTGAGCGAGAGCGACTCGGTCGGCACGCCCGCGCCGTTGCTGCCCGCCAGCGAGTAGTTGGAGACGAACACATTCTCCAGGTCGATGGTCAGGTACTCGAGCGGGTTCTCGCCCGCCTTGCGCACCGTGATCTTGCCCTTGGTGATGTGCTTGCCGTTGGCGCAGTACAGCGCCAGGGTGGGCGAGGACTTGTCGACGAACTTCTGGATCGTGATGTCAGAGACGTCCACCTTGCCCGTACCCGAGCCGGTGCCGCGCTGTCCCGAGCCGGTCTGCGCCAGGCCCCAGGAGAAGGATTCGATGTCGATCTCGCCCTTGTGTTTGTCGTCTGCGGATTCGCCCTTGATACCGTCGAGCATCAGAAACATGTCAGAAGCCATGACCGCGGCACTCCCCAGTTAGTGTGATTGACTCGCGCGTGTAACTTCAGGCCGCCTTCTGCGAGGGCAGCCGCGAAACCAGGCTCAGCGTGACGTTGACACCCTCGAGCTGATAGTGCGGGCGCAGGTAGAAGCGCGCGCTGTAGTAGCCCGGGTTGCCCTCGACCTCCTCGACCTTCACTTCGGCGCCCGCGAGTGGTTTCTGCGCCTTGAGAGTGTCGCCCGCGTCCTGCGGGTTGCCGAGCACGTATCCCTTGATCCAGTCGGACAGGAAGCGCTCCATGTCGGCCCGTTCCTTGAACGTACCCACCTTGTCGCGCACCATGCATTTCAGATAGTGAGCAAAACGGCAGCTCGCGAACAGATACGGCAGTCGCGCGGACAGACGCGCGTTGGCGGTCGCATCCGGGTCCGTGTACTCCGCGGGCTTCTGCAGCGATTGCGCGCCGATGAAGGCGGCGATGTCCGTGTTCTTGCGGTGGATCAGCGGCATCAGGCCGCAGTTGGCCAGTTCGGCCTCGCGCCGGTCGCTGATGGCGATCTCGGTCGGGCACTTCATGTCCACGCCGCCGTCGTCGCTCGGGAAGGTGTGGACCGGCAGGCCCTCGACCGTGCCACCGGATTCGACGCCGCGGATCTGCGAGCACCAGCCGTACAGCTTGAACGAGCGGTTGACATTGACCGCCATGGCATAGGCCGCGTTGCACCAGGTGTACTTGCCGTGGTCGCCCGTGCCGGTCTCTTCCTCGAAATCGAACTCCTCCACCGGGGAGGTCTTGGCGCCGTAAGGCAGGCGCGCCAGGAAGCGCGGCATGGCCAGGCCCACATACTTCGCATCTTCGGACTCGCGCAGCGAGCGCCAGGCGGCATAGTCGGGCGCGCCGAAGATCTTGGCGAGGTCGCGCGGATTGGCGAGTTGCTGCCAGGACTCCATGCCCATGAGGGATGGCGCCGCGGCCGCGATGAAGGGGGCGTGCGAAGCGGCGGAGATCTGCGCGATCTGCCCCAGCAGCTCGACGTCCGGCGGGGTGTGGTCGAACTGGTAGTCGCCCACCAGGCAGCCGAACGGCTCGCCACCCAGCTGGCCGTACTCCTCTTCATAGAGCTTCTTGAACAGCGGGCTCTGGTCCCAGGCCACGCCCTTGTACTTCTTGAGCGTCTTGCCCAGATCCTTCTTGGAGATGTTCATGACGCGGATCTTGAGCATCTCATCGGTTTCGGTGTTGTTGATGAGGTAGCTCAGGCCGCGCCAGGCGCCCTCTACCTGCTGGAAGCGCTCGTTGTGCAGGATCAGGTTGACCTGCTCGGTGAGCTTGCTGTCGATCTCGGCGATGATCGCCTTGATCGTTCCGATCACATCATCCGACACCACCGCCGTATCGCGCAGCGCCTGCTCGGCGAGCGTGCGGACCGCGGTCTCCACTTCCGAACGCGCGCGGTCGGTCTTGGGCTTGAACTCCTTCTGCAGGAGTGCCCCGAGCTGATCCGCTTCGAGGGCCGTACCACCCGCTGCGCCTTCAGTCTTCGCTTCAGCCATCTGCCTTCTCCCTCAACCTCGTAGCGTGATGCGCTTACTCTTTGGGCTTCGCCTTGTCGGCGAGCGACTTCAGCAGCGCGGGATCGTTCAGCACCTTGGATATCAGCTCTTCCGCGCCGGACTTGCCGTCCATGTAGGTGACGAGGTTGGCGAGCTGGGTCCGCGCCTCGAGCAGCCTGGCGAGCGCATCCACCTTGCGCGCCACGGCCGCCGGCGAGAAATCGTCCATGCTCTCGAAAGTGATGTCCACGTTGAGCTGTCCCTCTCCGGTCAGCGTGTTGGGGACCCGGAAGGCCACGCGCGGCTTCATGGACTTCATGCGCTCATCGAAGTTGTCGATGTCGATCGAGAGGAACTTGCGCTCGTCCACGCCCGGAAGCGGCTCGGCCGCATCGCCGGAAAGGTCGGCCATGACGCCCATCACGAACGGCACCTGGACTTTCTTCTGGGCGCCGTACAGCTCGACTTCGTACTCGATCTGCACGCGCGGCGCGCGGTTGCGCGCGATGAATTTCTGACTGCTTGCCTTGGCCACGGTGACTCTCCCGCAGTGTGTGCTGTTGTGCCGCTGTCTGTTGGTCTAGGACGTATACCGTTGCATCGATAACCGGACGACCCCCGCTACTGTGCCTCGTCCTTGATGCCGCCGATCATCCTGGCCTGCGACAGGCTGTCGGGCGCGATGTCCTCGAGCACTTCCATGAAGCTTTTGGACACCAGGCGCTTGGCGCGCTCCAGGAAGATCGGCACCGGACTCGAGGGTTCGTGCGAGCGAAAGAAGGCCGCGATGGCGTCGATCGCGCGAACCGCGTCCTGGCGTGTTCTGATATCTGTCACGGCACCCGATGACATCGCAGCGCCTCCTTCGGCCGTCTCGCCCGCTGCGCCCTCGCCCGCTGCCTCACCCGGCATATGGTCCGCCAGCAGCTTGCCGAGGCGCGACAGGGGTTTGAGCAGCGGATCGAAGTCCGGCGCGGACTCGAATCCGCCGCGAGTCTGCATCGTGGCGATGACATTGCGTAGCGCGCCCATGGCCGTGTCGACCGCCACCGACAGCTCCTTGAGCTGCTCGGGCGGCGTGGCCGTGAGCGTGGCCTCGATCTGGGCCGAATTCGGGGTATTGGTGTCGGCCTCGGTGGGCGTGAGCTGGCCCATGGCCAGGTCGAGGTCCCGGAGGCAGAACGAGCCCAACTGACGGTGGGACACAACAGGTGCGCGGCGCACGGCGTCCACGATCGCCATGCGGTCCGCGAAACCGTTGAGTGCGTTCTTGCGCAGGAGCGCGTCCTCATCGACCCGCGGGAACACCTGATCCCAGTGGTCGCTGAGCCAGCGGTCCGCCACGGCCACGACCTGACAGAACGGAATCAGACCGTCGATGCGGACAACGGCCGCGGCCAGATGCGCAAGCAGGCGGATGTCATGGCTCTGACCCAGAGCCTCGATGGACTTGTCGCGGATCTCGCGCCACTCGGTGTCGGCGGGCAGGGGGGTATCGTTTCCAAACAGCCGGTACGCATCGAACCCGGCGAGCAGCTGGGTGTCCTCCAGATCGACACCGCAGGGTGCCTCGCCGGAGAGCGGTTCGGTCAGCGATTCGATGTCCCGACTCATTGCTTTTGTGCTCACCGCGCGCCGACAGCGACGCCCCCGCTTGCGCACTGCACCAGATAGTATGGTGCCCCGGGGGATTGTCGATCAAATTCTGCAATTCATCCAGCATAATTGGGGATCCGCTCCAGGAATGAACAAAAATGCGACCCCTCCGGATTCCCCTGCCTGTGCTTTTCTGTCTGTCACTGTTACTGGGCTCCCAACTGGGCCGCACGGCCGAGCGCGAGGAGGCGCATCACGACGCCGATGAGCTTGACTCACCCCGCTTCCTGAAGGACGCGAGCCAGGGCACCTCGGGATCGGTCACGATCCGCGGGACCAAGCTCGTCTATCAGGCCGAAACCGGACTTCAGGTGGTCTACCAGAAGGATCCGCGCGACGACGATCCCGCGCCGCCCCATGACGATCACGGCGCGCCACCGCCCATTCCGCCGCACGCGGCCATGTCCTATGTCGCCTACTTCAAGGGTGACAAGGAGGACCCGCGCCGTCCCATCACCTTCCTGTTCAATGGCGGACCGGGTTCCTCCACCGTGTGGCTGCACATGGGGGCCTTCGGCCCCAAGCGGGTGCTGACGGCCGATGATTCCCACAGTCCGGCCGCGCCGTACCGGTTGGTGGACAACGAGTACAGCCTGCTCGATGCCAGCGACCTGGTGTTCGTGGATGCCCCCGGCACGGGCTTTGGACATATTCGGGGCCAGGACAAGGAAAAGGCGTTCTACGGCGTGGACCAGGACGGACACGCGTTCGCCAACTTCATCGTGGGCTTCCTGTCGAAGCATGGGCGCTGGAACTCGCCCAAGTACCTGTTCGGCGAGAGCTACGGCACCACGCGGGCGGCGCTGCTGGCATACATCCTGCAGACGGAGAAGTCGCTCGATTTCAACGGTGTGATCCTGTTGTCGCAGATCCTGTCATTCGACAACAACGCCGATTCGCCGCAATACAACCCGGGGGTGGATCAGCCGTACGCGCTGGTACTGCCCACCTTCACGGCCACGGCGTGGTATCACCATGCGCTGCCCAACCAGCCGCAAGCGCTCGAGCCGCTGCTGGCGGAGGTAGAGCAGTTCGCGCTGGGGGATTACTGGCGCGCGCTGATGGCGGGCAGTTCGCTGCCGGCGGATCGCAAGAGCGCGATCGCGGCGAAGCTGCATGAGTACACCGGGTTGCCGACGGAGTATATCGAGCGCGCAAACCTGCGCATCAATGCGGGTGAATTCGAGAAAACACTGTTGGGGAGCGATATGACCACGGGCCGTCTGGACAGCCGCTTCGCCGGACCCACGATCGATCCCATGAGCAAGGAAGCCGATTACGACCCGCAGTCGGCGGCGATCTCTTCGGCCTACGTGTCCGTCTTCAACGATTACGTGCGGCGCACGCTGCGGTTCGGCGAGAAGATGACTTACAAGGAGGGCACGGACGTGGAGAAGATCTGGGACTTCCTGCATCAGCCACCCGGGGCCAGCAGCAAGATCCCCCAGGCCACGAACGTCGAGCCGGACCTGGCGTTCGCCATGAAGATGAACCCGAATCTCAAGGTGATGATGAACGGGGGCTACTTCGATCTGGCGACGCCCTTCTTCGCGGCCGTCTACGAGTTGCAGCAGCTACCCATCCAGCCCGCGCTGCAGAAGAATATCGAGACTCACTTCTACACGTCGGGACACATGGTGTACGCGCACGAGCCTGATCTGAAGGCGCTGCACGACAATGTCGCCGGCTTCATCGGCCGCACGCACGCGGAGTAAGGTCAGCACTCGCCAGCAATGCAGCAGGCAAAAAGCACGCCTCAGCCGCGGCCTATGTAGGGCATTTTCGTGGCCATCACGGTCATGAACAGCACGTTGGCATCCAGCGGCAGACTGGCCATGTAGAGTACGGCCTCGGCGACGTACTTCACGTCGAACGTGGGCTCGGGTTTGATCGACAGGTCCGCCTGCAGCGTGCCGTGTTGCATCGGTTTGGCCATATCGGTGGAGGCATTGCCGATGTCGATCTGGCCGCAGGCGATGTCGAACTCGCGGCCCTCCAGAGCGGTCGTCCTGGTGAGCCCGGTCACGGCGTGCTTGGAGGCGGTGTAGGCGATCAGGTGCGGGCGGGGGCTGCTGGCGGCGATCGAGCCGTTGTTGATGATCCGGCCGCCGCGCGGCCTCTGATTCTTCATGAGCCGGAACGCGGCCTGCGTGCACAGGAAGGTGCCTGTCAGGTTGGTGTCGATGACGCCGCGCCATTGCGCCAGGGTCACTTCGTCCAGCGGCGCCGCCGGTGCGCTCGTGCCCGCGTTGTTGAACAACAGATCGAGGCGGCCGAATCGGTCGAACACGCGCGCGAACAGGGAATCGACGGCAGCCGGGTCGGTGACGTCGGCCGCGACAGCCAGGGCTTGCGGCCCCGCCTCACGCACCGCGGTTTCCAGGGGCTGCAGACGGCGTCCGGTGAAGGCTACGGCATAGCCAGCTCGTGCCAACGCGAGTCCCACCGACCGGCCAATGCCGGAGCCGGCACCCGTGACCAGAGCCACTCTGGCGGTCATGACCTCACCCTGGGTCCCACAGGCTGATTCGGTGCCACAGGCTCACTCCCGGTGCCACAGGCTCACCCTCTGTCTCACAGACTAACCCCCAGTCGCGGCATCCAGGCCAGTCCGCTGTCGGTGTCCTTGCGCGGCCGATATTCGCATGCCACCCAGCCGTTGTATTCGAGCCGGTCGAGAGCGGCGAACACCGCGCGATAGGCGATCTCTCCGCCGTCGGGCTCCGCGCGATCGGGCACTCCAGCGATCTGCACGTTGCCGATGTAGGGATGGTACCGCTCCAGCTTCACGAGCACGTCACCCTCGGTGCGCGCAACGTGGTAGACGTCGAACTGCAGCTTCAGGTTGGGCAGTTCCAGTTCGTCGATCAGGCTGAAGGCGTCGGCCAGAAGGGAATAGAAGTAGCCCGGGTTGTCGTACGGGTTCAGGGGTTCGAGCAGGAGTGTCAGGCCGGCCGCAGCGGCTTTCGGGGCAGCCTCCCGCAGATTCTCCGCGAAGGTTGCGCGGGCCAGTTCCCGATCCTCCGGCGCGACCATTCCCGCCATGGCGTGAATGGCGCTGCCGCCGGCCGCCCGGCAATAGGCGATGGCCTGATCAATCGTGGCCTGGAATTCGCGCTCGCGGCCGGGAACGGCACCCATGCCACGGCCCCCGGCGGCCGGATCACCGGGGCCGGTGTTGATGCCGAGCAGGGTCAGCCGGTTGCGGGCGATGGCCTGGGCGAAATCACTGGCCGGGACCTCGTAAGGCCAGTGCAATTCGACGGCGCGGAAACCGGCACGGGCGGCGGCATCGAAGCGCTCCAGCAGCGGCAGGTGGGTCCAGAGATAGCCGAGATTGGCCGAGAACCGTGGCATGTACCGGGTGTCGGCGTTAGATCCAATGGAATCCGTGCGCCATGACGCTCAGCACGACGCCCGTCAGCGTGAGACCCCAGATGCGCGTCGAGGTGATTGCCTGGGTCAGCTCGACACGCAGGTCGGCCAGGTCTTTCTGCAGCTGCACGAAGGAACCGCGCGGTTCGCGAACCTCGGCTCTGAGCCCACACAGATCGGAACGGATGTGCGCGACATCCGACTCCAGTCGGGCCAACCGCTCCTGCACGCTCACCTCCAGCACCGCTGCTGCCATGATGATAGCTCCATTTTATCGCGATGTTCTTCCGTGCGGCGCGCATTCCACCACAGGAATTCATTCCTGTGAGGAGGAACTGACGGCACTCTTTGCGTTGATATCAAATGGATCAGACGCATCGCGTCACGCGTATCCAGATGTGTTCGCCCGCGTCAGGCTGCTGGGTTTGGCCGCCGTCGACCGGTGACGTTTGATGTCGTAGGCTGTCCATCAAAGCATCCGATCACGAAAGCTGTACCCCGGAGGAAAACCACCATGAGCGGCTTTTATGACATCCCGGTGCAGGGAATCGATGGCCGTGCCGACCTGCTCGGCACGCTGCGCGGCAAGGTGGCCCTGGTGGTGAACGTGGCCAGCGAGTGCGGACTGACGCCGCAGTACGCCGGGCTCGAGCAACTCCAGCGCGAGCTCAAGGATGAGAACTTCACCGTCATCGGCTTTCCGTGCAACCAGTTCGGCGCGCAGGAACCCGGCACCGAGCAGCAGATCCAGCAGTTCTGCCGAACGCGCTTCGACGTGAGCTTTCCGATGAGCGCGAAGCTGGAAGTGAACGGTCCCAACCGCCATCCGGTGTATCGCTTCCTGACCTCGCCGCAGACGGGTATCGAGGGTGATATCGAGTGGAACTTCGAGAAGTTCCTGATCGGGCGCGACGGCAAGGTGCTGAAGCGCTATGCGCCGCCCACCAAGCCGCAGGACAGCGGCATCATGCAGGACATCGCGGACGCGCTGTAGGCAGGAGGGAAGCGCCATGGCCGGCAAGAGGACACCATCATCCCGACACGAGATTCTCTCCCGGCGCACTCTGCTGGCGCGCTGTCTGCTGGGTGCTGCCGCAACACCGCTCTTGCTGAGCACTCGGGCAGAAGCGGCGGCAGCTGAAGCGCCGTTGTTGAGCGTAAACGATGCGGACGCGCAAAAGCTCCACTACACCGAGGACGCAACTCAGGTGAAGGGCGTGACCGCTGGCAACAACTGCGGCACCTGCGCGCTGTACCTCGGCGCCTACGGCTCCCAACAGGGTCTGTGCCAGGCCTTCCCCGGCAAACAGGTCAAGGCCGCGGGCTGGTGCTCGTCCTGGGCACCGCAGATCTAGGCGCGCCCCCTTTGACGGATCTGCGGCGCGTCATGGCGCCGATCCAGTGATCCCGTTACGCCGCCGGTGGCGGCTGCCTTTCGATCCTGGGGAGGCTCTCGCTCAGGCACGCCCACGAGGGTGCCTGTGAGGTCCAGATGGTCATCGCGGGTCTGGCCACCTCCGGGTCATCGAGCGTGCCCGCGCGTACGAAGATCAGATGCGGGCGTGACTCCGCTTCACTGAACATCTGCGTGCCGCATTTCGGGCAGAAACGGCGGTGCATGGTGTTGCCACTGTCGGCCGTGACGGAGAAATCCGCCAGCTCGCCCTCGATGGTCATGGCGTTCGAGGGGAAGCAGGTATTGACCGTGCCACTGCCCGCGCCAAGATACTGACAAAGACGGCACCAGCACACGCGTGTGACGATCGGTGCCGCGGTTACGCGATAGCGTACGGCCTTGCACAGACAACCACCAGTAATGACACTGACCATGATGTTCTCCGTCAATCCAGCGCTGCCAACATGCGCCGCAGCGCGAAGTGGCGATAGCTGGCGAGAGCCAGCGCCCGTACCTGCTCCCAGTCACAGCCGCCAGAGATATCCAGCGCAATCCAGCCCTGATGCCCCAGGTAGGCTGGGATCTCGAAGCGCGAATCGGCCGTCATCAGTCCCTGGGCGTCGATGCCCACCCAGAAGTAGAGTTTGAGCCGGGCTCGCCCCTTGGTGTCGCGGGCAGCGTGCAGGGACGCAAAGGTCTTCTTGCCCGCCCGCCATACGGGCCAGCCGAACTGCAGCCCTTCGGAAGTCTCCGGCCAGGACAGGTACAGCTTGCGCAGGCGCTTCAGGAGCGCCTGACCGCTGCGCGACTGCAACGGGTCACGGTCAGCTGCCGGCAGCTTTCGAGGTGGCGGTTGGATCGCGGGGGTGCGACCGAGTGAGGCCACCAGCGGGGCCGGCGCCACCTTTTCATACGCCTGGCGCACCAACTCGGCAATGCGCTTCCACGACAGCTTTTTGTCCAGATGCACACCCAGCCAGCCGCGTGGTCCGACGTAGGGTGGGACAAAGAAGGAGTCCGGTTCGGTCCGCGTGTAGTGATCCTGCGTGCCTTCCGGGGAGTTGAGCCACAGCGCCACGCGCCCGTCGCCGTGATGATTGATGACGTAGGTCGCATAGGTCTTGCCGCGCACGCGGAAATTCGGGGAGCCGTGAGAGAGATACTCCTCCGATTCCGGAAGCCAGAGACAGACTTCGCGGACCGCCGCGCTGATGTCTTTCGCCATTGGCCTATTGTGCTGCCGACACCGGTCACGTGTCTGCCTTCATGCGGCCGCGCGTGAGGCAGTGCGTGCTGCGGCCCGCATCGCCGCGAGCCGCCACAGGTGCATGACGGCGTAGCTTCGCCACGGTCGCCATGGTTCAGCGCGGGCTTCCGCAGCTCGAGGCGCAAGCTCCTTGCCACCCTCGCCAACCATCCGCCGCAGAATCAGGTCACCCCCCATGAAGATGTCGGGCTCGCCGAGCGCACGCAACGAAACATATTGCGCAGTCCACTCGCCGATGCCGGGCAGGGAAGCCAGCGCGGCAGCCACTTCTGCCGGGGGAGCGCTGAAGTCGAGGCGACCGTCGAGCACGGCCTGGGACAAGGCTTTCAGGGCGCCGATTCGTGCACCCGTGATACCGATTCCGGACAGTTCGGCCGCCGCAAGATCCGCGGCGCTCGGGAACACATGGGTCAGGCCATCGATAGGCGTCTCCAAGGGTCGGCCCGCACGCAGGACGACCCGTGATGTCAGGGTACGTCCGGCGGCCACCGTAACTTGCTGCCCGAGAATCGCGCGTACGACGCATTCGAACGGGTCCCAGGCACCGGGAACACGCATTCCGGGCTGCTGCTTCACGAGCGGGCCCAGCAGCGCGTCGCTGCGGAATACCTGTGCGATTGCGGCTGGGTCTGCCGCGAGATCGAAGACTCGGCGCGCTATGCGCGAGAGGTGTAGCAATGCGCTCGCTGGCGCGCCCGTCACCCGAAGCTCGATCGCATCCTCGGATTTGACCGGCCGCACCCGGACGATCGCAGGGCCACTGGGAAGTGCCACGGCGCGTGTGTAACTGTCCGAATCCACGCGCTCCACTCCGGGCAGTGCGCGGGTGGCGAGGAACTCGGCGACCTGTGCCCAGGGGTAGGGAGGCCGGTAGGCCAGCTTCAGGATGATTCCATCGCGGGTGGACTTTGCCGCTGCCTTCGGGGCCGCGGTGCGTGCCGCAGCGAGCGCGGCGGTAGCGGCCGAGCCGGGCGGTCGGCGGCGCAACTCACGGGGCGAACGGCCGTAGACCTGTCGAAAAACGGTGTTGAACCGCCGAATGCTGCCGTACCCGGAGGCGAGCGCGATTTCAGTCACGGGCAAGCGGGTCTCATCCAGCAGATGCTTGGCAAAGTGCAGGCGGCGCGTCTGGGCCACCGTGACCGGGGAAGCACCCACGAAACGGAGGAACAGCCGATGCAGGTGGCGCGAGCCGACGCCCAGCCGGGCGGCCAGGGACTCGACGGATGATTCATCGAGTGCACCGTTGTCGATCAGCCGCAGGGCGCGGTGCACGACGGCGGATGTACCAAGCCATGCGGGCGTGCCGGGCGCCGCTTCCGGACGACAGCGCAGGCAAGGCCGATAGCCGGCTTCAGCCGCGGCAGCAGCTGTAGGGTAGTACCGGACGTTGGCACTTTTGCAGGTCCGGGACGGACACACGGGCCGGCAATAGATGCCCGTGGAAGTCACCGCGATGAAGAACCTGCCGTCGAAGCGGGGATCGCGGCTGCGGCGTGCGCGATCCAGTGCCCTCTGATCGAGTCCATGGATGTCGGTCATGCGGGCACGATACGCCCGGCCCGGGCCAGCGGACTAGCCGTTTTCGGACGTCTCGGTCTGCTCGCCGATGGCGCGCCATTCGAAGTGGTGGAGCGTCCAGATAAG
>Ga0335070_10002484_pt1 | contig 21452 bp, 6 predicted proteins | sample Lox_Sample_13_FD_206722 | JGI IMG/M metagenome (GOLD analysis project Ga0335070, IMG submission 206722) | Soil microbial communities from Loxahatchee National Wildlife Refuge, Florida, United States - Lox_Sample_1.3 | ecosystem: Environmental > Terrestrial > Soil > Wetlands | place: USA: Florida...
GGCGCTTGTTCGGGATTTTCACGCTCACTAGATTGGTGGACGGGATGGCGGGTAGCTCCCGCCAAGCGCTGTCCGGCGTCGCGTTCTGCATCATCCGCCGCGGCGTCGGACAGCGACCCGATTCGAGGATGATGCGGCATGTCCACGGAAACGGAAACGACGAATGACGGCCAAAGCCCCGTCGAAGACTTCATCGCGGAAGCCGATCGAATCTGATCCGAGCACTGCGACGGAGACAAGCCGGACGGCTGGCCGGGACGCCACGAGCGCCACGATTCGGACTTCCTCAAGCCCGTGGATTCGTCCGGACGGGTAGCCGACTTTCACGCCACGAGAACCAGCTACATCACGGCCCTGGTGCGGAGCGGTGCGTCGGTCAAGGTATGTCAACAGCTCGCCCGGCACTCGGACCCCAAGTTGACATTGAACGTCTACGCCCGGCTCGGCGTTCACGACCTGACGGGGGCGCTCGAGGCCCTGCCAGCCGTGGCCGTGGCTGAGGCCCAACAGGAGCAAGAGGCGGTCAAAGAGGCAACGAACGATACCCCCACCAGTCAGCGTGCGAATACGTCCAAGTCCAGTGCGAAACCGTGCGATGACAGGACGGCGGCATTCGCAAAGGGCGCGGCGCGGAAGCCCTTCAATGTAGCCAACGTTAGCGGCGCTCTGCCGCGCAATGCGACGAAATGTGGAAACGCGCCCGGCAGGATTCGAACCTGCGACCGTCGGATTAGAAATCCGATGCTCTGTCCGGCTGAGCTACGGGCGCAACTACTTGCCAATGAAGCAGTTATAGATTTTTCCGGCTCCAGAAAACCACTCTCACGCGGTTGTCGTCCCGGTTGTCGCAGCACCAACTGCGGCTCACAACGAGCTTATTCGCTATAGGTTACAGCGCTAGAGCAGAGGTTTCAAGAACTACGGCTCTAGGCGTCATGTATTTGGTATCCACCCCGGGCTTCTTCACTTCGCGCGAAGATTGTCGGCTGATGTTAGGGCACACCAGTGTCGACCGCTAGTCTGCGGTCAACGGTCGCACGGCTCCTGGAGCAATCAGGAATGCCGGCGTACTACTCCGACCGCGGTGGTTTGAAACGCCGCTTGAAGGACGACATCGAGCAGTTGCTCGGCTAGGTCGAGAAGGCATGAGAACCTGATCCTGCTCGGTCTTGCTCTTCCCCGCAGCGAGGAGCAGGCCAACAATCTCCCGGCGATGGAGGGGTATTCTCGTGCGGGCAGTTTGCGCCGCTGCATGGTCGCTGCGGGTGGGTCGACCGGCGAACGTGCATGAGGTCACGGCCTTGCTGCGACGACCCTTGCGCGGTCGCCGCCGAGTGCTGTCCCCTCATTGAGAAGGCCCAGCCTGCTTTTCGACCTGTTTGTTGATAGCTCCATTCTGGAAAACGAGCGAATCGCCTTCAACGCCGGATCGCTGACCAACTCCATCATCATGAACGTTCAAGACTACCTGCACGTGGCGCACCCTGCGGTTCTCAGCTTCAGCAAATGATCGTCGAGCGGATCAGATAGGATGATCTTCTGATCGCATGGGGCACGGCAGATGGTGGTTCGGCTTGCACAGAGGGAGTCCGGAACACCCGGCCCGCCGTTGTTGGGAAGTCATGGAGGCCGTGAATCAGGCCTTTTGCGCAATCCGATCGAGGCAGCTGTGGCTCGCCAGTGACCTGGACCGCCCATCACGGATAATGCGATATGGCTGTCCTCTTCGCAGGTGAGTCGTGCCAGATCGTTCAGTCTCCCCGCACTCACAGTGCCGTGGCCATGGCACTTATCATGTGAAAATCGAAAAACACGCGAGCAACCTTGAAGTGTCATGTCCGCCGCGCTATCCTCAGAAAACCGGGATTTGTTCCCGAGAGGAGAGAGAAGACTTCCGAGCGATTCGCATTCAATCGCATGACGATCATCGGTAACGACCGCGACAGGTTCTTTTGCTGAGTTGCAGCAAGTCTGTGGCCAGGTCCAAGTATGCTCAGTCGCGCTGCTGGCCAGAACATGACGGGAAACCGGCATGCACCGACCGAGCCGGATAATCGTCGCCGGAGCTAAGAGTGGTGGAGGATGGGGGGCAGCGAGGAGCTACAGACACCTCAATGCCACGCCGCAACCAGGTGAGCGTCATTCATCCTCCGTCTGTGCGATCTGGAATTCGAGCCTGCACGCAGGCTAACAGGGTAAGTGCACTCGAGTCACGTGGATGAAAGGAATACAGCAATGAGTCTATTGGGAACGTTGTCACCGCAGGCGTGGTCGAATATGGGAAGGTTCACCGGCAGGACAGCACGCCTGTGCCGCTGCGTCGCATACGTGTTGCCGGTACTGGCGGCCCTACTGACAGGGCCGTCCGCGGCCTGGGCCGGATCTGAGGACAACCTGCGGGCTGACGCGTTGTCGGCTGAAGTCGTAGGCAACACTGTTCAGGCAACTCTCACTTACACCGTCTTCGATCTCCTTCCCTTCGGGAACGTGGGCAGTTATGTCATCCAGGTGGGTATTGATCGCAACGGCGACAACGTGATCGATTCCGTGCTCGAATCTTTCACCGGCTCACCCACCCTGGGCACGCACCAGTGGAGCCAGGACATCCGAGCGGATCTTGACGCCCTTAGCGGCGCCGACCGCGTCAAGAACGGCGACAGGCTGATCGCCAAGCTGGATGCGAACAACAACATCAATGAGTTCTTCGGCGCCGGCGAGGGAGACAACGTCGTCGCCGCGACGCCATTTTACGTTGACATCGTCGCCAAGTCGCTGGTCATTGACGCGGCCAATCAGGCGACGCTGACCTATCTGGTCGACAGCCCGGCGAAAGTGCACACGTTCCGGATTGAGTTCTATCTGGATAGCAATCTGAACGGCTCATGGGATCCGACGGACACGACGGTGTTCAGCACGGTCGTCAACGGCGATCCCGGCATACGTGTCTTGACGGCGGATTTCAGTGCCAATCCTCCGGCCGCGGGCCAGAAGATCTTCGCCCGCGTAGACACGGACAACGACGTGGCCGAGGCTAATGAGAATAACAATAAGGTATCGGGCGACGGCGCCGAGGGGAACGATCTGATCGCCATCGCCCTGAGCTACGATCCTTCGACGCAGAACGCCGTGTTGAACTACTTCGTCGACAGCGCCAACAATGTCCCCAGCTACAACATTGAGTTCATCCTCGATTCGGACAACAGCTTGGCGCCGAGCGCCGGAGACGCGATTGTGGGCCTGGTTTCCGGCGACGTCACGCCGGGTCCGCACACGACCGCTCCATTCAGTTTCGGAGCCAATCCGCCCGTTTCGGGCCAATTCGTTTTCGCATACATCGACCGGCCCGGAGCGCTGGGCAACCCGCCGGTGACGGGCAACGTGATTGAGAATGACGAGACGACGAACAACTGGGTGGGCGCTGCGAACATTTTCACGACGGACCTGATGGCGCTGGCGCTGACTTACGACTCAAACACCCAGACGGCCACATTGGCGTATTCGGTGATCTCGCCCACGCCGGTTGTACCGTATGACATCCGCTTCTTCGTGGATCGCAACAACAACGGCATCCTCGACGGCGGTGATCCTCCGCAGGTGGGCGATGTCGCGGGGGCGACGAGTCCGGGCGCTCATGTCGTAACCCAGAGTTACGCGGCCGCCCCGCCGGCTTCCAACCAGTTGATCTTCGCGGTAGTGGATTTCTTCCACGCCGTGGCCGCGGACCCCACGGGCAACAACACGGCGATCGGCGTGAACACGACGCCGACCGACCTGGTGGCGATTTCGCTGGCCTATGACGCCGGCGCGCAGAAAGCCAAGCTGAGCTACGCGGTGCAGGCTCCGATCCCGGTGCCCGCGTACAATATCGAGTTCATACTCGACTCCGACCACAGCGGCACGCTGACGCCCGGCGACGCCCTCATCGCCACGGTCGCCGGCCAGACGGCGCCCGGCGACTACACCCTGGAGCAGAGCTACGCGGCCAATCCGGCGGACTCGGGACAATTCCTTTTCGCCTACATCGATCGGCCGGGCGCGAGCGGCAATCCGCCGGTGACGGGGAATGTGATCGAGACCGACGAGACCGGCGACAACGTCGTTGCGACGGCCAACACCGCGACGACGGATCTGGTCGCGGTCTCGCTGTCCTATGACGCCAGCACGAAGAACGCCTCGCTGACTTACCTGGTCAACAGTCCGATCCCGGTGAGCCCTTACCTGATCTCCTTCATTTTGGACACGGATCACAGCGGGACGATCACCGGCGGCGACGTCGTGGTGACGACCGTCAACGGCGACATTAATCCGGGCGCGCATGTCCTGACGGCGAGTTTCGCCGGTAATCCACCGGCATCCGGCCAGGACGTCTTCGCCAAAGTTGATGTGAACAACACGGTCACGGAAATCAACGAGGGCGACAACGTCGCCATGGCGGTCAACACCGCGCCGACCGATCTGGTGGCAAACCTCCTTGGTTCGCTGACCTACGATTCGAACACGCAGACGGCGACGTTGAATTATGAAGTAATCAGCCCGACCAATACGCCCGCGTACTCGATCATGTTCATCCTGGACAGCGATCACAACTTCGTCCCGAGCTTCGGCGACACCATCGTCGGCCTGCAGGCGGGCAACACCAGCCCGGGTCTGCACACGACGACTCAGGCGTTCGCCGGTCCGAACGCGCCGGCGTCTGGCCAGGCGATCTTCGCCATCCTGGACCGCCCGCCGCCGCTCGGTGGCAACGTCGTGGAATCCGACGAGACCAACAACATCGCGGGCACGATCAACACCGCGACGACAGATCTGGTGGCGCAGTCATTGACGTATGACTCGAATACCAAGCTGGCGACACTGGACTACGTGGTCTTTAGTCCGACCAATGTGGCCGGCAACGCCATCCAGTTCTGCCTGGAAACGAACGGAACGCCCGGGCTGCAAATCGGGCCGGGCGGCGATCAGATCATCGCCGTCATACCGGGCGAGGTGACGCCGGGCGGGCATACTGCGACGGCCTCGTACAATCTCGCCCCGCCGGCGACGGGCCAGTTCCTCTACGCAACGGTCGATACCGCGAACCAGGTGGCCGAGAGCAACGAGGGCAACAACCTGGCCTCGGCGATCGACACCGCACCGACGGATCTGGTGGCCGTCTCGCTGGCCTTCGATTCCAACACCAAGGTGGCCACATTGAGCTACACGGTGACCAGCCCGACCAATGTGCCGGCGTACAACATCGAGTTCTTCCTCGACCGGAACAACTCCGGCCTGCTGGACCTCGGCGACGGGCCGGTCGTGGCGGTCGTGCCGGGCCAGACGGCGCCGGGTTCGTACACCGCGACGGCCAACTTCGGCGGCGCGGGCAACATGCCGGCGACGGGTCAGTTCCTCTTCGCCATCATAGACCGCCTGCCGAACCCCAACGGCAACGTGGCGGAGTCTAACGAGAACAACAACCTGGCCACGACGTTGAACACCCAGGGCACCGACCTGGTGGCCAACTCGGTCCAGGTCATCAGCGACGATGTGAACAACCGGACCACGGCCAAGGTGGCCTACACGATCTACAGCCCGCTGCCGGTCAATGCCTTCAGCCTCAAGGTCGGCATCGACCGCGACGGCAACGGCGTGATCGACGGCGGCGGGAGCGATGTTCTGACCGACGTGCTGGTCAGCAGCGTGGCGGATCGGTCGCCGGGCGCGCACACCTTCGAGACGCCCGACTTCCGGCCGGCCCTCAACAGTCTGCCGTTCCTGTCGAGGATCCAGTACGGCACCCAAATCGTCGCGACGCTGGACCTGCTCCAGGACGGTTCGCCGGCGGGCGCCGTGACGGAAACGGAGGAAATCTCCAATAACAAGGTGGCGACCAGGCCGATCGTCGACCTGGTGGCCGACGCGATCGCCGTCTTCACCGACCCCAGCGCGGACACGACCAAGGCCGCCGTGGCCTACACCGTCAATAGCCCCGGCGCGGTGGAGAAGTTCAAGATCCGCATCGGCGTGGACCGCAACAACGACGGCGTAATCGATGATCCGTCCGACGTGCTCAAGGTGATCAACGTCGACGGCAGCGACCTCGAACCGGGACCGCACTCGATTACCTCGGGCGATTTCCGAGCGGCCCTCAGCGGAGTTTCGCCGCCGCTCAAGGAAGGCGACTACATCATCGCCTCCCTGGATCTGCTGCAGAACAACACACCGGAAAACAAGGTGATCGAATTGGGTGAGGTGACCAACAACGTCACCACTCAGAAGCAAAGAATAGACCTGGTGGCCGATGCCATAAACGTCAGCACCGACGTTGCGGCAGGCACGACCGAGGCCGACGTGGCCTACACCGTGAACAGCCCCGGCAGCGTCGCGCCGTTCAGTCTCAAGATCGGCGTCGATCGCAACGGCGATGGCAAGATCGACAATCCCGACGGCCTGCTGGCCAACGTGACCTTGACCGGGTCCGATCTGGATCCCGGTCCGCACGCGGTCACCGTGCCCGGCCTGCGGGCGGCGCTGAACGGCCTGACCACGCCGCTCCAGAATGGGGACACCATCCTGGCCACGTTGGACCTCAAGCTGAACGGAACCAACGAGGGCGCGGTCAAGGAAGACGTGGAAGTCGACAACAACGCGGTCGGCGAGATTCAGACCGTCGATCTGGTGGCGAACAGCATCGCGGTGACGTCGGATGACATCGCCGGCACGACGCTGGCGAGCGTGTCCTATACGATCAACAGTCCCGCGAACGTGGCTGATTTTGACATCCGCGTCGGCGTCGATCGCGACGGCAACGGCGTGATTGATTCCGTGGGCGATGTGCTGGTGACCAGCGTGGCTCCGAACCTGACGCCGGGCACGCACACGTTCGTGAGCGCCGATCTGCGAGTAGCGCTGGAAGCCCTTGCGCTTCGTTTGCAGAACGGCGACCGCATCATCGCTACGCTGGACCTCCAGCAGAACGGCGTTCCGGTGAACGACGTTCTCGAAGCCGATGAGGCCGCGAACAACGTGGCCGCGCAGGCCCAGTTGGTCGATCTCGTGGCCAATGAGGTCAGCTTGTTCACCGAACCGGCCGGGGCGAAGAAGGCCCGTGTCAGCTATACGGTCAATAGTCCCGGCACGGTGGAGAGCTTCAAGGTTCGCATCGGCCTGGACACCAACGGCAACGGCGTGCTGGATCCCGGCAGCGTCATCAGAATCTACGACATTGAGCCGGATATCGGCGTGGCGGGCGTGCAGCCCGGCGCGCATCAGATCACGACGGACGACCTGACGCCCGACTTGAACGCCCTGGCGCTGCAGGACGGCTATCGGATCATCGCGACGCTGGATCTGAAGGACGTCGATCCGTACAACATCGGCGCCGAGAACGCGGTCGTCGAATCGGAAGAAATCGACAACAACCGCGTATATCAGCCGTTGGCGGTCGATCTGGTCGCAATTTCGCTGGCCTACGACTCCAACATCAACCTGGCCACGCTCAGCTACCTGGTGGACAGTTGGGGAGGCGTGCCGGCCTACAACATCAAGTTCTACCTGGACGACAATCCCAAGAACGGCGTGCTCGACCCGACCGACACCCTTGTGGCCACGGTCCCCGGCAATCAGTTGCCCGGCGGGCACACCGCCATCGGTGATTACAACGCCATTCAGGTGAACAGCACCCAGTTCATCTTTGCGGTGATCGACACCGGCAACACGGTTGCCGAATCGAACGAAACCAACAACACCGCGTCGACGGACAACACCGAAATCACCGACCTGGTGGCCAATTCCATCTCGGTCGTTTCGGACAACGTGGCCGACACCACGACGGCCAAAGTGGCTTACACCATCATTGCTCCCGATCCGTTTGCCGTGCCGCCCTTCAACATCCTGATCGGCGTGGACCGCAACGGGGACAACAAGATCGACAGCCCGGCCGACGTGCTGGCGACCATCGCGGCGCCGGATCTGACGCCCGGTTCGCACAGCGTCACGTCGGGCAATCTGCGTGCGGCCCTGGAAGGCCTGGCCACGCGGTTGAACAACGGCGACCGCATCCTGGCGATGCTGGACCTGACCTACGACGGCGTGCCCGTGAACTCTGTCGTGGAAATCGGCGGAGACGAGGTGGGCAACAACGTTGCAGCCTTCACCGTGCAGGTGGACCTCGTCGCGACGTCCGTGGATGTATATCGGGATCCGAGCACCGGGAACATCCTGGCCCGGACCGTCTACACGGTAAACAGCCCCGGCACGGTGCATCCCTTCAAGGTCCGCATCGGCGTGGATCGGGATGGCGACAAGATCATCGACCCGGCCAGCCTGCTGGCCACGATCGATCTGGCCGCCCAGCCGATCACCGCGCTGCGGCCGGGAAGCCGCAGTGTGTCCACCGGCGACCTGACCGCGGCGCTGAACGGGCTGGCCATCCCGTTGCAGGACGGCAACCAGATCATCGCCACGCTGGACATCCTCGACGACGGCTTCGGCACGCCGGAGAACCTCGTGATCGAGGCCGAGGAGCAGACCAACAACGTGGCCCTCGACCCCGTCACGGTGGACCTGGTGGCCCAGTCGATCTTCCTGACGGTGGACAACGTCGCGGGCACAACGGCCGTGACGGTGGCCTACACGGTCAACAGCATCGGCGCGGTCTCGCCGTTCAAGCTGCGGATCGGCATTGACCGCAACGGCGACAATGTCATTGACGCCCTGACGCCGGCCGACCTGCTCCTGACGGCCACGCAGACCCTCCTGGCCGATCGCACGCCGGGACCGCACGTCTTCCAGGCGGCGGACATCCGCCCGGCGATCAACGCGTTGAACCCGCCCATCAAGAGCGGCGACCGCATCATCACCACGCTGGATCTGACGCAACCGGGCCTCGACGAGGGCGCCGTGAAAGAAGTGAACGAGATCGGCAACAACGTCACCTCCCTGGCGGGCACGCAGAGTCAGATCGTCGACATCAGCGCCAACCACCTGACGCTGACGGTGGGCTCCTTCGTGGCGACGTTCGATTACACCGTCACGAGCCCCGGCGATGTGGCCCCGTTCAGGATTCAAATAGGCCGCGATACCAATAACGACAATGTCATCGACCAGTTATTGGCCGATCTGGCCGGCGATCCGACGCCCGGCCCGCACCAGATCACGCAGGACCTGGCTCCGGCGCTGCTCGCCAGCGGCGTGGTCTCGGGCTCGATGGTCAAGATCGTGGTGGACGTGGATGCCCTCAACGACGTTGTCGAGGCGTCGGAGAGCAACAACAAGCTCACCGCCTCCGCGGCGTACAAGGTCGATCTCGACGTGGGGACGATCAGCATGCAGTGCGCCGTCGCGGACCAGCCGTTTGACGTGGTCGTCACCTACGCCGTTGACTTCAACGCGCCGACCGAGAACTTCTCGATCTGTGCGTATGCGTCAGGCGATCAGGCCACTACGCTCAGTGCCGGCGACATCTCGCTGGGTTGCGTGACCGTCAGCACCACCGCCAACAAGGCGGTGGGGAATCACACGGTCACCATCCCGGGCGTGACGGTCTCCGGCGCCGCCTTCCCGACCAGCAAGTTCTTCGTGAAAGTGCGGCTGGACGACGGCTCAACCGTGGCTGAGAGCAACGAAAGCAACAACTTCGTGACGCGGCCCGGGGCCTACCTGGATCCGTCCCAGGATTCCGACGGCGACGGCGTGCCCGACTGCGTGGACCCCGCGCCGAATGATCCGAACATACCAACCCCCGCGGGGACTCCGGCGGGCGAGACAACGCCCGACCAGAATAACGGTTTGCAGGTCTTCCTGCCGATCCTCCCTCCGGGCTTGCCGACCTGCGGCATTGGGCTGTGCGGCTCCGGGGCAATGATCCCGGTTGGGATGCTGATCGTCGGCATCGTCGGTCTGAAGGCGCAGAATCGACGCTTACGGAATCGACGCCGATAAATGGAGGGGAAGAAGTGGCAGCAGTCCTGGGGAGTCGGGCTCAACGCATTCTTGCGGCGACCCACTCCCCAGGCACTTTTTTTGCCGCTGCCGGGCGACATCAACCTCAATAACCCGCAAACTGCTTCCGTTCCCGGGGTGTCCAACGCCTTTGCCCTAGGCGACTTGGACGGCGATGGGCTCGATGACCTTGTCGTCGCAATCCCCGGCCAGACAGGCACCGCGGTCGTGCTGCTCACCCGCTTCAACAACGGCCGGTACGCGCTCACGTCGACCTCCTAGCCAATGGGATTGTGGCTTACACAGGGGCCGACATTCGGGACGTGGTGCTGACGGGATTGAAGATCACATTTCATGCAAGAGAGCAACTGAACACCGAGCGTCTTTTGGGTGCCGTGCCTGAGATACGGCCGCTGTCCAAGATGGACCCGGAAAGCGTGGCCGCCATGACCGAATGGCTGGATCGGCACACGAAATCGGCCAGTTCCCGTCAATCAAGCGGTCCAAGCAACGACGGCGTTGTGAAGCGGATGCGGCGGGTTGCCTGAATGGTGAATTGCGATTCATTCTGCCCTGCAGGTGCCAAGAAAACGCCCGCGTTTGCCCGTTAGGCGTGCTCGCGGGAGGAACGACGCGGGCCGCGAGGTGGTCGGAGTCACTCGAAACGACCTCGGGGCATTTCCCCGAAGAGCTTGGCACTTGACGTCGTGATTGGACTGTGCCGTAATTGTGCCGTTTTCCGGTGCAACATAGGCAACATGGTGTACATGCAGCGTGACCTATTGATCTTTGAATAGTGAAAGAAGTCGCGGCGAAGCCTCCGATCTAAGCTCCATGAGGACCAAAGGATCGCCGAAGGAACTTCAGACCCGCCGCCAACTGGCGGCTCGCTTTCTCCAGCAGGGACATGGGGTTGGCGAGGTCGCCGAGATGACCGGTGTTCGTCCCTGCTCCGTCTCCCGCTGGAAACAGATCCTCGAGGCCCCGGGCGTCGATGGATTGACGGCCAAGCCGCATCCCGGACCCCGCAAGAAGCTGTCCGACCGGCAGCGCCAGCAGTTGCCGCGATTACTGCTGAGGGGCCCGTCCGCGTACGGCTATCAGACCAATTGTGGACCTTCGCACGAGTGGCTGCCGTGATCGAGAAGCAATACGGCGTTCACTACGACCCCAGTCAGGTCTTCCGCATCCTGAGAGATCTGGGGTGGAGCAGTCAAAAGCCCGAGCGGCGAGCCCGCGAGCACAACCAACAGGCCGTCGAGCAGTGGCGTCGCCAGGATTGGCCGCGGATAAAAAAACGCCCGAAGAAGCCGTCGAAGCATCGTCTTCATTGACGAAAGCGGCTTTATGCTTCAACCCCTAGTCCGGCGGACACTGGCTCCCCGGGGGCAAACGCCGATTCTGGAGTGCTGGGACCGCCACGACCGGTTTTCGGTCATTTCTGCCCTCACCCTGGCTCCGCGGCGGCAACGCCTCGGGTTGTACTTCGAGATCTACAGCCACAACATCCGAACCGACGATGTCTACCGCTTCATCCAGAGCATCCGCGGTCGGCTCCGCCGCAAGATCATTCTGGTCTTGGACCGCTGGTCGGTGCATCGGGCCGCGATCCGCCGCCTGCTGGAACGTCATGCCCGGAACATCGACATCGAACTGCTGCCGGCCTACGCGCCCGAACTCAACCCCACGTAACGGGTCTGGAACCACACCAAGTATGCCGATCTGGCCAATTACTTCTCCGATGACATCCATGAACTGGGTATCGAGGTCGCCGGTTCGATACTGAAGACCAGATCGAAACCGGCACTGCTGCGATCCTTCTTCAAATGGGCTGGACTGGACTTGTGAGTGTTGCATTGACTATGCAAAGGTCAATAAGTGGCGTGTTCCAGCGGCGGTGGCGTAGGATGCGGTTGGATACGATGTTCGTTTAGAAACCGCACGTGTGCAGCGCATTGGTTGGCTTGAAGAGGTCGAAGTGGCACGTACAAAGCTCTTGCCATGCGCGATAGACGGAGGTACAAGGCATACAGCCGCGCGTGATTTCGGACTGTAGCAAGACTGTAGCAAACCGGCGCACGGCATGAGGAACATGAGCCACATGCGGATTTGAGTTAATCCTTGTGAGACAAGGCGATACGCATAAAGTGGGCTGGGACGAGAAGTTGCGAAAAACGGCTCTGGGTCGCTTATAACCCGGAGGTGGGCACAGACTACCGCTCATACACCTTCAGGCATTCGCTCGCTGCCTTCTAACTCTAGACCGCAACCTCTGCCGCCTGCCGGGCGGTCTGGTCCACACCGGGGAGGGCCTCCAAGTAAGTGAGTGAGCCGCAGGTGTCATCTTCGCCGGACCTGAAGCTCTCCGCGCCGAATACGGGCTTAACAACCGCTGCTCGGATTGGCGGTTGTCGCGACAACCGCACCTGCCTTTTCGTGCGGTCTTGTGCTTCTTCGTGCGGGCTTCAAGAGGTAAAAAATGCGGTTGGAGCGTGGGAAGAGGGGCAAAAGATCAATTAGAAATCCGATGCTCTATCCTGCTGAGCTACGGGCGCGACTCCTTATCAGATAGGTACTTTGTACCAGATCCGGGCTTTTTTTCAAGTCTGGCTTTGGGCGTCGGATCATTGGGGCGTCAGGCCAGCCTTGCTTCTCGACAGAAATCGCGACTCCGCCGGCAGGCATGATCTCGCCCAAATTTCGCAGGACCACGTTGTATCACAGCCCCGGTTGCGGTCTTGAGAGTAGAGGTGAATCAGGCTTCCACGTGGTTCGCGGAAAGCAGGAGGATTGTGGCCAGCCGGGCCTGGAGAGGTTCTCCAGAGCCGCGGCGACGGTTTTTGTTGCGCAGAGGCCACTTTAGTGGAGGAGATGCCATGCTCACTTCCTATCCCATTCCCAGCATCCGTCATGTGATAATCCTCGTCGTTACTGTAATTCTGCTCGCTGGAGCCCCGGCGCCGGCCCACCTGGTCAGCACGGGCAGCCTCGGACCTCTAAACCTGGGCCCGGGCGACACGGTCTCATTCAACACCGACACCGGCCAATACTCCATAAACGGCGGCCCGCCCATCCCGGGCGGGATTCATGACGCCAACGGAGCGATGGTCTTCAACTTCACCGTCATCGAGCTGCACAATACCACCGCAGTCACGGCTTATGGATCGAACCCGTTGGCCCTGGCAGCCATAGGGCCCGTCAATGTAGCCGGGCCGATCAACCTGCGGGGCTGTACGCCGGCGACGTGCGGAAGCCTGGTCATTGCGGGCGGCGGCAGGAACGGCGCCGGGGGCAATGTCAGTGGCCAGGGCGGCAATGGGGGTACTGGCGGGCGGAACGGGCAGAACCTTCCCGGTGGGCAAGGCGGCATCGGCTCGGGTCCTGGATCAGGCACATGCCCCAACGCCAACGGCGGCGGCGGTGGCGGTGGCGGCGGCGGGTACACCCAGGTAGCCAAAGGTACCGGCGGCAATGGCGCGGTGACCGGCGGCGGCGGCGGCGGTGAAGGCGGGGCTACCGGCAATCCGGGCGGCAACGCTGTCGGCAACAACCCGGGTTCCGGCGGATCAGGCGGCTCCGTAACGGGCGGCGATGGCGGCAACGGCAACAACAATGGCGGGGCGGCCATGCCTGGATTCAACGGCACTCCCAACCAGGCCGGTGGGGGCGGCGGGGGCGGCGGCGGCGGGGCGGTTGCAGCCGGTAATGGCGGTGACGGCGGGAACGGTGGCTTCGGGGGCGGCGCCGGAGGGGGAGGCGGTGGAACCAAGTGCGGAGCCTCGGCGGGCAAGGGCGGCAGCGGCGGGGGCGGCGCGGCGATCGTTTCCTCATTTGCGGGTGTCGGTCCGTACCTGGGCGGTGGCGGCGGCGGCGGCAGCGGAGGCAAGTCTCACTTCAGCACGTCCTATGCGCCGAGCGGCGGCGGCGGCGGCGGGGCTATTGCGATCGACAGCCTGACGGCAATCTCGTTCATGAGCGGCGGCCTGATCGACGTCCGCGGAGCTGATGCCAGCTCGATGGGCGGCACGGGCGATGGGGCGGGCGGCGGCGGCGGTGGCGGGGCCATCTGCCTGTCGGCACCGGTGGTCAGCGGAACGGTCCCGGGCAGCAACCTGCTGATCGCGGGCGGGGTCAGCTCGCTGGGGCAGCCCGCCGGCAGCGGCGTGGTCGTGATCCAGCCGATAGTGGCCTGCGATCCCAATGATGCCGTTACAGCAACGAGCTCCTGCTCGTGCGCCGAGCCCGGCCACACCATCACGTTCACGCTGCACAACAACTCGGCTGCTTCGATTTATCTGTCGAATTCGGCTCCGTTTGAGATCAGGACGTCCGCGGGGCAGGTGGTCTATAGGCCTCCGTGCGTGCTGCATCAGGTGGTGACCATCCCGGCGGGCCAATCGCAGAGTTTCACGTGGGATCAGAGAGACTGGGGCAATCAGACACTCAGCGGGTGCGAGTGGAATAACGCCGCACAGGTGGCCAACGGCACGTACACTTTCGCCGTGGGCTTCAGCACCGATGCGCAGTGCGCGAGCCAGTCGGTCCGCTGCACGAGCTTCCAGATCGGCAACTGCGTCACCGTGACAACGGACAAGGATTGCTATGCGCCGGGCGAGCACGTCACGGTCACGGTCACCAACAACAGTTGCGGCGTGATCAATCTGCTCAACTCCAGCCCCTGGCAGATCCGTGACGCGGCCAACAACCTGGTCTATCAACCGGCCTGTGTATTCTGGATCGTCATCCCGCTGAATAGCGGCGAGAGCCACACCTTTACGCTGGGCGGCGGGACCGACGACGGCACGACGTGGGATCAGCTTGACGACGGCAACGGCCTGGTGGGCTGCGGCTATCAAAACCGTGCGCAAGTGGCCAATGGAACCTACAAAGCGTGCGTGGCGTACTCGGCCGAGGGTGGTCAAGGCACCGCCTGCACGACGTTCAAGATCGCCAACAACTGCGTGGCGGTCGATCCTGATTGTTTCTGCAACATGCCCGGCGGGCCGGCTCGCATCGTGATCCTCAACTCGAGCACCGAGCCCATCATGTTGCCCAATCTGCAGCCCTGGCGGATCAAGAACATGGTCGGCCAGGTGACTTACGAGCCCACGCATTCGGGGTCGCCGTTCACGTTGGTTCCGGGACAGAGCTATCCGGTGTATTGGGACCAGACCGATTCCTATGGCCAGCTTGCTCCGAGCGGTCCTTACATCGCCGAGTTTGACTGGATCGAATTGCCTGGGACGCCGCACATCGCCCATGGCGGTCTGCAACTGGGCGGGTGCCTGCGACTCACGCTGGATCAAGACTGCTATTTGCCGGGCGAGGTGGTGACGGCCAAGGCCGTGAACACTGCCTGCCAGCAGATCTATCTGACGCTGTGCGACGTGGGTCCCATCCTGGTCAAGGATGACCAGGGCGACACCGTCTGGACTTATCCTTGCGACACGGCCTGCGACGCCACCCGGATTATGCAGTCCGGTGAAGTGCGTACGTGGACCTGGAACCAGAAAGACGAAGGCGACGGCACGCACAGCAACTGCGAGGGCTGGAACAACGCCAATCAGGTTGCCAACGGTCACTATTGCGCGCAGGTTCCGTACGCGGATGTGAACTTCCTGCGGCACTTTACTGCTCAGAAGTGCCTGGACATCGGCGCAGATTGCGCTGATCTGACCGCCGACAAGGACTGCTACGAGACAGGCGATCAGACCTGCTTCACGCTGTCGAACAACACCGGCGGAGCCATTACCGTCGATCGTCCGTGGCGGATCCTCGACGGAAACGGCAATGAGGTGCATCCCGGCGCCGGCTGCTTCATCTTCTGGATCCCGATCGTCATCGCCGACGGAAGCTGCCATCAGTTCTGCTGGGACCAGCAAGTCTGCTTCACGCCGCCCCTGGTGGCGCCGGGCAATTACACTTTCGAAGTGCACTTTACCGAGGTCGACGGGACCGAGCACACCTATTTCCAGGACTTCCAGATCCTCGCGGCCGGAGGCTGCACGCCGCCGCCTCCCGACTGTAACCACAACGGCACGCCGGATTCGGAGGACATCGCCAGAGGGATCAGCCTCGACTGCGACGCCAACGGAGTCCCTGACGAGTGCGAGTATCCCGGCTGCACCGGTCTTCTGACCGGGGACATGAACTGCGACGGCAAGGTGGACGGCCGCGATATCAGCGGGTTCCTGAAGTATCTGCTGGGCGGCCTGTATACGTGCCAGGCGGACGTGAACCAGGACGGCGCCGTCGACATGCTCGACGTGCAGCCGCTGATAGACCTTCTGCTCTGCTGGCCGAATTGTCCGCTGGCCGGTCCGTCGGTTCGATCGGATCGACTCTGCTACTTCAGCGGAGAGACGGTTGTGGTGTATGTGGATATGCCGCCAACGGCCACGGGATCATTGGTCTTCTCCGTCTACCAGGAAGCGGACGACGGCGGCGGAACGTTGGTCCATGAGGAGACCCGGCCGCTCGACGGGTTGTCGACATACAGTTTCTCGATTGTGCCGCCGGAGATGGGGATGTTCGATACTGTCGGCCGGTGGCTCGATCCCGGCGAGCAGGAAAAGGGCGCTGATGGGCTGAGGATCGGCGTGCACCCCAACTTGCCTCAGATTCCGGTGGAAGTCTGCACGTTTGAAACGTTCACTCTCGACGCCTCGGTGCTTCGCTCGCAGGTGGAGGCCGCCGTCGCCGAACAGAGCCCAATGGTCCTCTCCATCGGAAGCCGCAGCTTCGAAGTTCTGCTGCAGAGCAGCAGCGGCATCGTCGATCCCAACGAGTTCACCAAGGAGCCGACTCTGGCGCTGTTCCGTGGGCGAATCACCTGCAATCCGAACTCAGAGGTACGGCTGACCTTCGTCCACGGCCTGGCCAGCGCCATGGTGGACCAGGGCTTGGACCAATGGGGCGTGTACCTGGAGCCGGCTTACCAGCATGATCCCGGTCTTCCGTTCAATCTCTATCTCGGGTACCGCTCGGATCACGTGAGAATTCCCATGAGGCCCCACGGGCCGCTGACGTCGGGTCGAGCGGACGACCTGCTCTCGCCACTGAGTCCGGAAGGCCTGGTATCCGCTTCTGCAGACGGTGTGGATGTGCTGAGCGGACCGAGATCGGAGGGACGCGCCGCCGGGACCCGATGCCTGCGGTTCAACGTGTACTATGACAATGATCCCAGCGGGGTTCGCTATACCAACTGGAACAACATTGCGGGCACTTTCCTGGTCCGGTTCCCGACGCTCAGTTATGTGACCGCTGGATTCACTCAGATCAATACCAATGCGTACAATGACCCGACCGATGCGTACTGCAATCCGCCCGGTCTATTCAAGTCATTCCGCGACGCCGTCGGTGCCGTCCCTGCCGGATATGACATAGATGTGCTCTTCACTGCGAATTCCACGAACATCAGCTACGGCGACTATCTCGGTCAGTCCGGATGGCGGCGGAACGCCTACGCGGGCACAAGCTGGACGTGCGGGGGCGACGAGCGTTCAGCGCATTGCTGGGTGCGAAGCGACGGTTCGAACTACAGGACCCGAATCGTCGGTTGCCACGAAATCTCGCACACACTGGGTGCCAGTGACACCACCAGTGCCCACCGCGACGGTGTCATGAGGACGCAGTGCGATGTGTGGGGTCCCCTGCACATCATCTGCTACTGGAGCCACAACGTTTATTCGATCATGTGCAGCGCCTATTACGGCGATAGCTCCGCGGATGCGAACTGGTTCGATTCGGACAAAACCACGATACGCAACACCATCAACAACACCGCCGGGCATTTCTGCAACCCGTAGGGCGGGGGCATCGACAGGTTCAGCCCCCGCCCTGGCTTGGCGCTTTGTCGGCAGGTCGACAGGCGTCACGGCGTCAGCCTCGGGCTTAGCGCAAGCCCAGCATCCTTGCCATCGAGCGTGCGGCTCGCCCGAGCGTCAACGGCGGCGGCGCTCCGCCATGATGGTGCAACACGATCGTTGTCTGGTCATCTTCGGCGGGCAGGCCGCCCCGCCAAAGATCGACCGCGTCGACGAGCCGTTGGCCGATGATCTGCGCCGGTTGTGGCACGATGACCGACGCTTGCTTTCCATCCCACGTTGTCCAGTCAGGCTCGCGCGATTCCAGGTTCGGCCCACTATTCTTGCTCGGGATCTGCCCCACCGTGCGCTGCGTCAGTTCCAACAGCCCGCGTGCGCCGAGCATCTCACCAGCCGGGTTCCGCGCCTCGGTCATCGCATCGGTGTAGATGATCACCGCGTCCCCTATCGCCAGCTTGGCGGCAAACTGCCGATACTCAGTACGCTCAACGATGCCGAGCGGCAGATTGGCGACTCGGGAAAACATGTAGCGGGCGCTCTCAGCACGGATGGACGGCCCGGCATCCGCCGCCGCCTGGTCCAGGTATTGCCAGCAACCGGTGAGATGGCTGTACCAGAGGGGCGGCGGGTGGCCGGCGTTGCAGACGATCAGGTGATGCGTCGGCGCGAAGTACGTGGCCAGCAATACGGTGGCGAATTTTTTGTCGCCGACCTTGTCGGCCAGATCCCTGTTCAGAGCGCGAGCGAAGCGTGTCTGGTCCAGCAGGTTGATGTATCGCCGCACCAGCTTCCGCAACCACTGGGCGAACTCGTCCATGTCGGGACCGTGCCCGGAGATATCGGCGACGATGAAGCGGGTCACGCGGCCCGAGCCGCACATGGAGACGTAGTGCAGGTCACCGCCACGGGCCCCGGCGTACGGCCGGCTGTCGATCCACACATCCAGCCCCGGCGAAGCGAGGGCGTGCTGGGTGGCCTGGTTGCCGCCGAGGATCTCGAGACATTGCAGCGGATAGGGGGCGCCGGAAGGGGAAATCGGCGACTGGGACAAGGCCTTTGACGACTGAGCGGATGCGGTCGCAGGTTCCATGGGCGATGCCTTTCCATCTCCATCACGTGTTGGTTTAGCGTGAAGAGAGATCGATCGCCGCAGCGTGATGGCTGCTTGCCTGGGGCGTCTGACTGCCGGGGCAGCCGGCACTGAACCGGGATTATAGATGCGGGCGCCAAGATGGATCGAAAAAAAGAGACCCCCGAACCGTCGGCCGACACGAGGATGTCGGTCTCCGGTTCGGGGGGCGTTTCGTTTCTCCACCCTCCCGGTTCGAGTGGCCGCGCTGGCGAGCCGACTCAATGCGGCCACTCTCCCCGGAAGACGATCGCGGACGCCACCTGCTCTACCGACAGATTCCGGTCTTGTACAGGAGAGCGTTGACGAAGATCGGAACGTCGATCAAGTCGACGGCGCCATCCTTGTTCATGTCCGCACAGGCGCAGTTGCAGTAGGGCGGGATCGTGCCGCCCAGCAGGCAATCGATGAAGCACTCGACATCGAGGCCGTTCCGCATGTTGTCGCCGTTCGTGTCGCCCCGGCAGGTCGGGCACGACGACGGGCACGGCAGGTCCCCGGCCAGGGCGAAAGCCAAATCAAGCGGCCGGCCGTGCAGCGGGTGTTGCATCGGGTATTGCAGCTCGTTCCACGGGCCGGGATAGGGCTCATTTCCCATGCCCCACACGGCGTGGTCGTTCCAGTGGTTGATGGAGGTCTTCCAGCCGAACTGAGCGAGGGCAGGGCCGGCCGACGGGAATGCCTGTACGTCCAACCAGTACACGAGCGGTGTTTCCGGGCTGCCTTCCTGGCAGAAAGCATCCGAGGCCGGGATTGCGAACCGGTACTCCCAGCACACGTGATCGCCGGGGAATTGATAAGTCGGCATGCGCGGATCCCACCAGCCTTCATCAATCTGGGTTGCGAAGGCCAGCACCTGGAACGAGCCCGGCGGGAAGGTGCGAGTCCAAAGGGGCGGGCCAGGCATGCTGTAGAGAGGGCCAGTCCCATCCGGGTCGGGGATGTCGCCATGGATGCTGAGCGTAAAGGCGACATCGGCCGGGCCGCCCGGCGGGAGGATGTCATTATCCCAGGAGCCCCAGATGCGAATGTCGGTGATCAGCGTTCGCTGGTTGCAGAGGAAATCGTCGGCCAGGACCAGCGGCTGAGAGGCCAGGATGTCGATACCGGTGGTGGTCAGATCGGGCAATTGATACCACTTGGCTTCGCAGATGTCGTCGATGCCGTTTTCATTGAGATCGCCGAGGCATCGTGAGCCCGGTCCCTTCGGTGTCCCACCTTGCCGGACGCAGACATCGGGGGGCAGCATGATGCAGGTCCCGTTCGGGAGGCAGCAGGCCTGCGGCTCCGGCGGCTCGCAGACATCGGCGATGCCGTCGCCATCGAGGTCCGCGCAGGTGGTGCCCGGTCCCATCCACTGGCCGAGGAATTGCATCTGGCATGTGATCTGGTCAGTTACCACGCACAGAGGAGCGGCGGTGCCGTAGCAGCAGGCTCCAAGCTGGGCGGTTTCGCAGATGTCGGCAACGCCGTCGCCATCGAGATCCGCACACGTTGTGCCGGGTCCTTTCCACTGGCCGTTGAATTGCTGCTGGCAGGTGAGCTGGTCGACCTCGACACATTGCGGGGGTGTCGTTCCGAAGCAGCAGGCTCCGCGGGCGATGCATGGATTGGGATTACAGGTGGTGCCTGCCCCTTGCGGGAAGCCGCCGCGAGCGCTGCAGTCGATGGGCGTCAGGATTTCACAATGGCCGTCCGGGAAGCAGCAGGCCTCGGGTCCCTGGGCCTGATGGATGTGCCATTCCCACAGGCCGCCGTGAGGTTCCGGCTGGCCGGAGTTGTTGATGAACATCCGCTTGGTGCGGACGAAGAACATGTCGCCCGGGTTGATGGTGACGGGGACCGACGGGCGGAAGTGGCCCGGCGGGACAATGCTCAGTTCGGTGAAGATGTCAAAGAAGCTGTCGATGCCCATGTGGATAGGGTTGCCCGGGTTGATGTCGTTGCCGCTGCTGTTCACCACGTTGACCCACGGCCAGGTTTGCTGGGCGCCTCCCTCCTTGAGCTGCTGGAACCAGTCCGGCGGCAGGAAGCCCGGAGGGACCGACATGATTTCCAACTCGTTGACGAACAAGTCGATGGGGCCCGGCTCGGGGACGATCGGCGGCGGGGGCGGGAGGATGGGCGGCGGCTGGACGGTGCCGTTGGTGATGCGGACAGCCTGGTTGCCGTCGATGGGGGCGACGGAGAAGCCGATCACCGGGACGAAGCCGTTGTTGCCATAGGGCAGGCCGACGCGCTGGCCGTTCTTGGTCCACCAGCCGGTCAGTTTGATGACGGTGTTCTCATCCTGGACATCGAAGAGGAGGCCAAAGTGCATCATGGTGCAGTAAGGAAAGCCGGGGCTGCCCGGGGTGAGCCACCAATCGGCGGTGAAGCTGTACCACCCGTTGACCAGCGGGCCGAACGCGTAGGCGAAGTTCGGAAAGAGGCCGTCAAGGTGACTGTTGAGCAGAGGCAATACGTCATTTCTGGTGCAAATCCAGCCTTCAATATGGAAATCGTTCGGCCACAGGGCCGGGTCCTGAATATCCTGGTGCACATCAAGGGTGATGCCGGCCATGATCGTGTAGGCC